>Ga0116230_10000288_pt1 | contig 42547 bp, 39 predicted proteins | sample S1TSphfallax_3_FD_88678 | JGI IMG/M metagenome (GOLD analysis project Ga0116230, IMG submission 88678) | Host-associated microbial communities from peat moss isolated from Minnesota, USA - S1T2_Fd - Sphagnum fallax MG | ecosystem: Host-associated > Plants > Peat moss > Unclassified | place... | reverse complement strand
CTCCGCCGAACTCAACCGACTCTCGTAGTCCTTGATCTGCCCCTCGAGAAACTTTTGCGCGTTCTTCGAGCCCGCCCGCTTGCCACCCAAGGTCTCCTGAACGAAGGTATTGAGCAGAATACCGACCAGTTTCTCGCTGCGCGCACGATCCGTGTCGCGGTACTCGAAAGCATAAACCGTGCCGCCGCCGCCGGGTTGATCGCCCGAATTTCCAGCACTATAGACGCTCAGCGAAATCCGAGCACTCAAAGCATCCAGAATCTTGGCCTTCGCTACAGGATCCGTGACGCTGTCGAGCAGCACGCCACTCTCCCGGGCGATGCGCTCGAGTTGCGACGGCGCGAGCAGCGACTGGCGAACGAAATTGATCTGGGCGTCGACGTTCTGGTCCACCGTCAAGCCTTGCAGCGCCGGCTTGAGCGCCGTGCGGGTATCGACGAACACGCGAGCGGACGCCTCGTAGCGATCCGGCAGCGCGAACACCACGAGCCATCCGGCAATTGCGACGACGAAGGCGGTCGCGAGCGCAAACCAGCGGAAGCGCCACGCACCGCGCACCTCGTAGAACACCTGGTCCAGCGCTGGAATCATGGAGTCCGCCACCATCTAGAACCGGGACTCGGGGACCACGAGCACGTCGCCAGGTTCGAGTGGGAGGTTTTGTTTCAAGTCGCCGGAGTTGACGAGCGAATCGAGCTTGATCTTGATCTGCTGGGTCTTGCCATCGTGCTTACGCTCCAACAGCGAACGGTTGCCGGCGGCAAATTGGCTCAAGCCGCCGGCGGCCAGCACCGCGTCGAGCACGGTCATACCTTCCCGATAGGCCAACGACTGTGGATGGAGCACTTGACCAATGACTTTGACCTGGCTGAAGGCACTCATCGGCACCGTAACGATGACATTGACTTCGGGTGACTTGACGTACTGCGCCAAGGCCGTCTCGATATCGCGAGCAAGATGCGACGGGGTCTTGCCGACAGCGACCATGTCCTCCACCAGGGGGGTGGATATCTTTCCGTCCGGACGCACGGGGACCGTGACGGTCAAATCGGGATTTCGCCAGACGAAGACCTGAATCGTGTCGCCCGGCCCGATCACGTAATCTCCAGGGACCGCTGAGGGCGCGGGGGCATCCTCAGCCCACAGCGCAGGCGAGAAAACCGACGCGAGAAGCAAAGAGAACAGTAAAAGTCCGAAAAGCTGCTTGCGCATGCGCGATGTATCTCGTTGATCTAACAGGTTAATCATACCCCGGCGCAGGGCGTAAGTGTTGTCTATCGTCTGCTAAAGCGCAGCCTTAATCCGTGCCCGGCGTCACCAACTGAGCAACCGCTTTCGTTGCGGGTCTCGACACTCGCGGCTGGCGAATCGTGACATGCGTTGCAGCAAGCAAGGCAAAAAGGCGCGGACCTCGAAGCAGATACCGGCGCGCGAGTCGACGCGGATTTTGCGCCAGGCGAAACAGCCATTCCATGCCCATTTTCTGCATCGCCAAAGGAGCGCGTCGTTCGACGCCGGTAAGAAAATCCACGGATGCACCGACACAAAAGGTCAGGCCACGAGCCACTCCGCGCGACTTCAGACGTTGTGCAATCAACTCTTGTTGTGGCGCACCCACGGCAAGAAAACAGAACCTGAAGGGGCCACTCTGCTCGACGAACTGAAGACAGGCCTCGACCGCGTCCGGATCGCGAATGAAACCCATCGGGGGATTATGGTGCCGAAGATCTTGCAGCCCAAATTGGGCGCGAAGCGACTCGGCCTGCGCCGCACTCGCACCGACCAAAACGACTCGATCATTCGCCGTGATGACCTTACTGAAAAGCTGTTGCGTCAGATCGCTGCCGGGACACACCCTGGTGTTGACTCCCTTCGTCAGGCGAAACAAGTGGGCCAAGACGCGACTGTCCTGCAGAATGTAGGTCGCATCGGAATAGGCCGAACGGAAAGTTGCATCGTCGTGGAAACGAATGAGATGGTCCGTGTTCGGCGTGACCACAAACCCGAAGCGATCCTGCCCATGGTCAGCTGCGAGGCGGATGAAGTCGTCGACGCAGTAGTCGTCCAAAGGGTAGTGAAACGTGGTCATGGAGGCGAGCCGGATCCCTTCGAGCGGAAAAATCCTGATTTAGATAGTACTTCGATCGCCCCTCGACGACCATCGAGATCCCGGACAACCGGGGAATAGTGGGATTCGCATCACAGTTTGCTGATTTTCATCGCAATTCGCGTCGAAGTGACTTGACATAAGACGAGTCGCAATCAGCACCGCATCGGCATTATATCGCACCAATCCGGTGCGGGCCTCTGTGGGCCGCCTGTCCCCGAACTACGACATATTGCTCCAATTTCCTGCCCGTCATTAGATGTCTGCTTATTGACTTCGCTTACGATCCAGAGGGTACGGAATGCAGAGAGCCTTGATCGCGTACAGGTACGCGAGCCTGAACGGGATTGTGGTTCTCGCCCTTTGCCTTACGGGCTGCGGTTCGACGGTGGGCACGACAGGCGCAGGGGCGGCGGCCTCTTCATCGACATCGAGCACAACGACGAGCACCGGCACGACGACGAGCACCGGCACGACGACGAATACCGGCACGACGCCGCCTGACACCATAACCATTTCCGGGACTCCGGCGACGACGGTCGCCACCGGTCAGAGTTATGCGTTCCAGCCCTCGGCGAAGGATTCCGACGGAAATGCACTGACCTACAGCGTCACCAACCTGCCGGCTTGGGCGAACTTCGACGCCACCACCGGTACACTGACCGGCACCCCGGACGCGTCCCAGGTGGGGACCTACGCCGACATCAGTATCTCCGCGAGCGATGGTCTGACCAGCAACGCGCTCGCGCCATTCACCGTTACCGTCGCGGCTGATGGCTCTACGTCCGGGACCGCCACTTTGTCCTGGGCGGCGCCCATGGAAAATACCAACGGCAGCGCTCTGGCTGATCTTGCCGGCTACCGGATTTATTATGGGACCAGCGCCGATGCGCTGACCCAAGTCATCGACGTCGCCAATGTGACGACCTACGTCGTGACCGGTTTGACCGCGGGCACATATTACTTTGCCGTCGCGGCATACTCGAGCGCGGGCACGCAAGGTGGGCTGTCCGAAACCGCCAGCAAGAAGATTTGATCAAGGCTTTTTCGATCAAGTCGCGGAGGATCGCCGCACCCACCGTCGGATGTATTCGGCCTGCACCTCAGTTTGAGGGATTTTGGGCCAAGTCTTGGATCGCTCGCTCTGCCGCCAGAGGCGATTCAATTGCTTGAGGGCGGCGGCTCCGTCGAGTCCCTGTTCCACCAGGTAACAACCGATGACCGTCCCGGTACGCCCGATGCCTGCTCGGCAGTGAACGTAGATGCCGCGGTCATTGGCGCGTGCAGCGGATATCAATGACTGAATATCCTGCATGTGCGCGACGTCGCCCGGAACAGCCATATCCGGAATCGACCGCCGCACGTACTCTGACTGTCGGGGTAGAAGGCGCCGATAATTCGGCATCTCCTCCGGCTCGGTCAAATCAATGAAGTAGTCAAGTCCGGCTGCGCGTAGCGAGACCAGCCGATTGTGCGCATCGACGGGGCTTTCGCCGAATGGATGCTCGCCGGCCAGGAGTGTTCCCGGGATCACCCAATAGGTATTCGGCAGTGGAGGATTCATCGCGCCAATCCTCGCGGCGATTGCGCGCTGCCGCCGCTCAGTCCACACCGAGAAGCGGCGCTGCGCTTGGTGCCAAGCCGAAGGTTCGCCGTAGGCGACCGTAGACGCGATTGGCGAAATGAATCGGCGGCGGCAGCGGATTGCGGCAAAAGGCGACCTTCCTGACATAGGTTGGAACGGTCCACTCGGCGCGGGCTCCCAAGGGGAAAAAGATCGTGTCGCCGGCAGATAAGTCGTGCACAGCACCCGCTTCGTCCTTGATGAGCACCGAGCCTTCGAGGATGTAGAGCGATTCGTCGAAGGCGTAAAACCAGTTGAAGCGTCCGGCCGTGCAGTCCCAAACCACCGTCGAGGCATATCCATCCTTGCTGCTCGACAACGTAAAGTTACGCGAAACGGGATTGCCTTCGAGCACCCAGCCGGGCACGAAGGGACACACCTTGAGGTCGACTTTGACGTTCCCAAATTTGATTTCGCTCGGCGATTCCAATCCCGTCTCCCGTGCCGCCAGCCATATGCTGACAAAATAGCCGTACAAGTGCCGTAACGTCTGTAGGCGTTTATCCCAATCCCGCGACTGAATGCTGGCCGAACGAAGGGCCGATCGTCGCCCCTCCATTCGCTTTTCGCCCGGCAATATAGTCCAACCAGTTTTTGTAAATCGAGACCGCCTGCGCGCTCCAGGTATTTTTGATGGAACTGGCGAGGCTTACAAAAGGAAACGCCGCCAAAGGATCGTCGCATGCCCGCGCCTTGAGCATTCGTTCGAACCTTTCGAGCATTTCACAGCTCTCTGCGTCGAAATAGTTGGCTGGCATCTCAGGGTATTGGGGATATTCACCGGACGCGAATCGCGACACATCACGTTGATACTCCTTCAACAGCGTGCGAGATTCGTATTCCGGATGGCCCTGAAACATCACCAGTAGGCTTGATCCCTCGCGGATGAAGGCATCGACGCCGGACATACTGGCATCGCTCAGAACGCGGTATCCCGCTGTCTCAAGCTTACCACGCGGCAAATCATTCCAGCGCGAGTGAGGAGTATGCAGAACGCGCCCGATACCTTGCAATAGCGGGTGACCGCCGTGGATCACGTGTTCGAATACTCCAAAACGCTTGGCAGGTAGCCGCTGCCGTCGGATACCGTCCAAGTGCTGAACTGCGGCGTGCGCTGCGAGGCATGAGAAGACGGTCGAGATCGTGCGCTCGGCCGCGTAGTCAATGACCGTGGCGAGTCGCTGCCAGTAGGGCTCGTCCTCGAGCGACGGCCTTTGGGGTTCCGTGCCGGTGACGATCAATGCATCAGGGTGGGACTCGAGCAGATCGCCGAGCGGCCAATACCGGGCAGCGATTATCGCCTCCGCCGCTTCCTTGCGCGGGAGAGTCGGCAGGGTCGCGCAACGCAATCGCACGGAAGTCGAACCTGAGGCCGCTCCCAATAAAGTCGCAAACTGAGCCTCGGTCGCTTCGAGAGCCGAATCGGGCATATTGTTGATCAGGCCGACGACGATCGGCACAGCCGAATCCGCTCGCTTGTGCAACGAATCGCGTGTGGGATGCGGCTCAACTTCAACTGGCATGGCGAGAATTGTTAACACAAACTGCCCGGCTCGCAACGGACTTGAGTCACGCGCTCAAACTGCATAGCATTTATGTTCCGAATGACCCGAATTTCCTCCCCTCTCCTTCGGGTTGTTGCGGCCGCCATCGCCGCCTCGCTGCTCGCGGTCGGGCTCTACGCGAGTAACCGAGCAGCCATGCAAAGCCGTCTGCTGACGGCTGCACCCGATTCGATCACGCTTGACCCGACCTTGCGCCGCTACGCGCTTGGCCTGGGCGCAGTGGCCTATGCGGATCACTGCGCCGGGTGCCACGGCAGTCGGGGAACCCGAGATCCGATCCGCGGCATACCGGCACTCACCTCCGGCCATTGGCTCTACGGCGCGGGCCGGGTCGCAGAACTCGAACATACGATTCTCTACGGGATTCGCTCAGGGCATCCCAAGGCATTGAACCTCGCATCGATGCCCGCCTTCGCCACTCCCAAACCGTACGCAGCCTATGAGATTCCATCGTTGACCCCTGCCGAGATCGATGAGGTGACGGGGTATCTGTTGAGCCTGCGAGGAGAGGATATCGATCGGGCGTCCGCGCGACGAGGCTCGGCTGTGTTTCATGGGAATGGCGGCTGCTACGACTGTCACAGCGACGACGCGAAGGGCGATTCGGCGATCGGCGCACCCGACCTTACGGGCGCCCCATGGCTCGTGGGCGACGGATCTGCTGCCAGCATTCGCGCGACGATTGCCCATGGCTTGGCCGGTCGTTGCCCCGCGTGGATCGATCGGTTGCCGCCCGCGACCATTCGTGCGCTCGCGGTCTACGTGCACTCTTTGCCTAGCCGTACACATGAGTGACGACGCGGCGCAACCAGCCAAGTTTTGGCACGCCTCATCCCCCAACCCGCGGCGCGCCTTGCTGTGTTATGCCGTCGGTGCTTTGACTGGTCTCGCAATCGCAGGCTTCGGCCTGTTAAGCGCATCTGGGACTTCAACCCACCATTTGCCTCCCGAGGACGTTGCTCTCGTCAATCAACGCCCCATCTTGCGCAGCGATTTCATCACGCAGTTGGAAAACGAGACCGGTGCGCCGTACGCCGCGAGCACTGCGGCCGAGCGCCGCAAAGTGTTCGAGGAAATGCTGCGCGAAGAACTGCTCGTGCAGCGGGCCCTGGAACTCGACTTTGCGGAAACCGATCAAGCGACGCGCAATGCGCTCGTCACGACAATCTCGGACCAGGCGACCTTGGAAGTGACGACGAACCCGCCCACCGATGCTGAACTCAATGCTTACTACAATGCGCATCGCGAGCACTACGCGAGCGAGGGCACGATGCACTGGCGAACGCTGATTTTACCGACCGCAGCACCGCCGTCGCCCGAGGCACTCGTGCGCGCTCAGGCGGCGGTCGCAGCGCTGCGGGCGCAGGCGCCGGTCGAGGCAACCCTGACACGCTTCGGGCTCAAGGAGCCCGAGCGTTTCGAGGAAAATTACTATTTTGCTGCCGAGTACCGCCTGGGCGCGGCCATCTTCGCGCGCATCAAGGATCTGCCCGGCGGCGCCGTATCGGACCCGCTGGTCACGGCTCAAGGCTTGGTGGTCGTCGTCGTGCTCGCGAATCATCTGCCGGTACCGCTCGATTTTTCAGCGGCGCGTCAGCAGGTGCTCACGGATTACCAGGCGGCTGCGCACCAGCGCCTGCTCGACGCGACGCTGCAGTACTTGCGCGAGCGCGCCAAGCTCGTCGTCGACGAGGAGTTCGCCGATGTGCTGCATGCGAGCCCCGTCCCGGCTCGGAGCGGCGGCCCGTGAGCCAGGCGACACGCGCGGGACTTTGCTTGCTCGCGATGCTCGCGGCGCTCCCCGCTACCGCACATACCCTGAGCGAAAGTCATTCGGCCTGGCGCATCGAGGGGCCGACGGTGCGTGTCGAGGTGATCGTGCCGGATCTCGAGGCGAAACGTCTCTCGCCATCGGGCCGCGACGCGCCGACTCGCGAGGCGTTTGCCGCCTATCTCGCGGAACATCTTGGCGCTGCTGCCGGCGCCCTGCCCTGTCCCGCGGAGCACTCGCCACAAGCGCTCGCCGCAACGCCCGGGTTCTGGCGCGAGGAATTCCTGTTCCATTGTCCTGCAGCCAAGGACCTGCGGCTGCACTTCGCAGCGTTTTTCGATCTCGTGCCTTCGCATACGGACTTCGCGCGCATCGAAACCGCGAGCGGCGACCTATCCGAACGGCTTTTCACGGCGACGCAGCGCGACATCCCGGTCGCGGGCGCCGAGAACAAGCTGCAAAGTGCGGGGTTCGCGACCTTTGTCGGGATGGGCATCATGCACATCTTCACAGGCATCGATCACATGTCCTTCATGTTGGGCCTCGTGCTGATCTCGCGCCGCGTACGGGACCTGTTGTTCGTGGTTACGGGCTTCACGCTGGGTCACAGCGTGACGCTCGCGCTCGCCGTCACCGGCGTGCTACGCCCTGATCCGCAGTACATCGATGCGCTCGTGGCATTGACCATCGCGCTGATCGGTGCAGAAAATATCGGCGACAGCACCCATCGACCGCTGCCCGTGGCGTTGGGCTTGGGCGGCCTGCTGCTCGTCATGGCCGCGCTCGAGGCCTTGGGTGCGCCGATTGCACTGCCGCTGCCATTGCTGCTCGGCGGCGCGCTGTTCACGGGCTCCTACCTCATGCTGACGGGGCAACTTGGCGACGCGGCGCGCGTGCGTCTGCTCGTGACGTTGGTGTTCGGCCTGATCCACGGCTTCGGTTTCGCCTCGAATCTACTCGAGATGCGTCTGCCTGCGGATCGGCTCGCGAGCCTGCTGGCCGGCTTCAATGTCGGGGTTGAGCTGGGTCAAGTCACCGTCGTGCTCGGCGCGCTTGCGCTCGTTGCCCTCTGCGTGAAACTGCGCTTCACGATTCCAAGGCCCCTGTTCACCGACATCGCCGCCTCCCTGCTGGTCGGAGAAGGCTTGTTCTGGTTCCTGGGCCGCAGCGTCAGCCTGGGCTGACCGAGCGCAACGCGCACCACCAGGCACCACCGACAATTGCGGCCGCAGTGCTGCCGGCGAGCAGCTGCCAGCGCAGGCGCCGGCTGCGCGGCATGCCGGCGAATGCATAGACCCAACCCCAAACCATGCCGACCGAGAACCCCAATAAGTGACCCAGCACATCGACCTGCGCGGTGCCTGCACCGAGGAAGGCCAGCAAGGACACTCCCCCAACAAGCGGCGTCCAGCGATAAAGCCAGCGCTCGCGCAAACTCAGTCGCTGGCGCCACGAATAGCCCGCGAGTAGGCCGATCGCAGCGAAGACGGCGGTCGAGGCACCGATCGCGCGATGGTCGAGCGGCGTGAGCCAGGGTTCCAGCAGATTGGCGAGACCACCGGCGAGGAGGATGCTGAGCCAGGCAATACCCGGCCCCCAAAGCCGGCTGCAGAGGCTCCCGGCGACGACCCCGAATAGAACATTGCCGATCAGGTGCTCGGGGCCGCCGTGCAGCGTCAGGGCGGTCGCGGCACGCCACCACTGCCAGCGCGCCGCCGGTGACGCATCGACCGCACCGACCGCGAACCAATCGACTCCGAACAGACTGGCGCCGGCGCCATAGGCGGCGGTGGACAAAACGGCTAGGTAGCTCAGAGCGCCCCAGGCTGCGCCTGGAAACGCCGTGATTTGCGGCGGTAGTTCGCGCGGCGCGAGTCGCTCCTCGGCATAGCGCGAGAGTTCGTTACGCGCGGCCTCAGCAACTGCCGGGTCCGTGGCGAGGGCCCAGTCGGTGCCCTGCACGAGCAACTGATAAGGGATCGCCTTGGACTCGAGCACGAGCGCACACTCGGCTGCGGCCTCGTGCGATCCACGAAATACGACGACTTCCGCAGGATCCTCGGACACGCAGTAGCCGGGAGGTTCATCGGCAAGCGCCCCATGACGCTCGCCGCGGTATTGCGTTCTTAGGCCTTACGACCGCGCAATACGAGCAGACCGCCCATCAGCAGCGAGGCCGCACTCACGAGCGAAGCCGGATCGATTTCCGGCGCCGAGAGCGGCGCAGCGGGCTTCGGCGTCGGCCCGAAGTGAAAGTCACTGGGCGGCGGGGTCTCGACGACTCCCCGGGCCGAAGCGACGCCGGCGACCAGAACGAGCGCACCGATCGTCATCAACTTAACAGCATGTTTGGACATTGCATCAACCTCTTGCAAGAGCAGTACCACGGACACTTCGCCCGACGTTGCCGCCGGTGAGCGAAATCATAGGCAAACGCGCTAAGGAAAAAAGTGACGACTAGGGCACATTTTTTTAGATTATGTTAAAAAGACCCCCGAATCTTGTGAACCTGCGTCACATAACTCAAGCCAACCTCAAGTCTTGCGCGTCTCCGCCTCGAGCATGCGGTAGATCTTGAGCACGCGCGGCACGTAGGCCTGCGTCTCCGAGTAGGGCGGTATTTGCCCGCCGCTACGATCGACGGCCTCTTCGCCGGCGTTGTAGGCTGCGAGCGCGAGTGACAAATCGTTGCCGAAGCGATCGATCAGAAAACGCAGGTATTGGGCGCCCGCACGCACATTCTGCAGCGGGTCATACGGGTCGGAAACCCCGAAGCGCAACGCGGTCGCCGGCATCAACTGCATCAAGCCGACTGCACCCGCCTTCGATAGCGCACGCGAATTGAAGCCCGACTCGACCGCGATCACGGCGCGCAGCAGATTCGAGCGAACGGAGCTCGAGGCGGCGGCATGCTCGATGATCGGATCCCATTGCGGTGAGCGGGCGAGCAGCAAGGGATCGTAGCGATCGCCGCTCGCGGTGCGCATCCCGGGGGACGTGATGAGCAGTCGGTACCGGTTGTTGTCCGGCATGTCGGTGTAGTGTCGCTGGCCATCGGCATCGACATAGGAATAGATTTTGATCGCCGCCGAGGCCGAGCCCGCAGCGAACGAGGAAGCCAGCAGCAATAAATCGCGACGACGGATCACATCGGGGGTTCCTTGACTTATGGCGAGCAGGCTAGCCCGATCGCCTCGCTCGGGGTGGGACGCAAGTCAAAGAACGGCGCTCGCCGCGCGCAATCCGTCTAACAGATTCTTAACCCTTTTTGTAGCAGAGCTCCACAGATTTTCGAGTAATCCTCACGCTAGAATCGGCCATCAAGCTAAATCGGCACCGAAGCCTCCGGTATGGTGCCTTTTCGATGCCTTGCACCATTTTTTCTGTCACCGGGACTTCATGAGCAGCATCGAAAAGACGATTCTAGTGACTTCCGGAATCACGCTGGAAGCCCCGGCGCTGCCGGTCGGCCGGGCCCGCACGGGTGTCTGGGCCTGGATACTCCCGGCGCTGCTGTTTCTCGTGCCCCTGTTGGCCTATTTTCCGACGACTTTCCACGATTACGGCCTGCGCGACGATTACTCGAACTTACGCGAGGCGCACGAAGAGGCGGGCAAGGTCCTGCAGTTTTGTGCATCGCAGGCGCGCCCGATCTACGGCATGTTGCTGCAGGCCACGTACGGGCAAACCAACAGTGTCCAGAACCTACAATGGATGCGCTTCGGTGCTGCCCTGCTGTTGGGAGCGCTCTCCCTGGTGTCGTTTCGCAGCTTGCGCGGCTTCGGGTGGTCGTTCAATACCAGCCTCTGTTTCGCCTTGCTCGTCGCCCTGGTCCCCTCGGCCCAGGTGATTGCCGGTTGGGCGATCGGCTGGCCCTATGCCGCAACGGCGCTGCTCGCGGTCGGCGCGTTCTTCGTCGCCGAAGGCGCGATGGCGCCCGGCAATGGCACACGCCGGACGGTCGCCCAGTGGCTCGTGGCCTTGAGCCTCATGGTCGTGTGCGCGCTCATGTACCAACCGAGCGCGCTGTTCTACCTCGTGCCGCTGACCGCACGGCTGATCGCCGATCGCCAGGCTGATTCACAGCGCACGTTCCGTTGGCTCGCGCTGCACCTCGGTTTCGTCTTCGCCGCACTCGCGCTCGCTTTGGGCGTCATGAGCATGCTCTATGCGGGCGGTGTGTTCGTGCGGTCCGGCCGGGTCGCCTTCGAAACGCACTGGGTCACGAAGCTCGGCTGGTTCCTGGGCCAGGTCGTACCCAATGCCCTGAGCCTGTTTGTTCTCAACGACGACAACGGGCGGGACCGCGGTTTCTATCTGGCGGGCGCGGCGCTCGCGGGCCTGATCCTGATCGCCGGCGCCGTGCTCGAGTGGCGGCGCCGTGGGCGCGCCCGTGGTTTGCTCTGGAGCGCGGCCCTGGTCGGCTTGCCGATGTTCGCCTGCGCGGCCAGCCTGGTCGCCTCGGAACGCTATGCGACGTATCGGACCATCTTCGCGATGACGGCGGTCTTGCTGTTGTTCCTGGTCGCCTCCGTGGCTCGTTTGACCGAATCGTTCGATTCCGGCGCGCGGCGTCTCGTGGCGGCGGTCGTTTTGACCGTGGCCTTCCTCACCGCCCAGCACCACGCCTATGCACTGCTCGCCGTCCCGCAGGGCAATGAGTGGCAGCTGATCGTCGACGGCGCCAAGCGCGTGCAATTGCCCAAGCATCCCGGCGACCCGAAACCGCGGATCTTTGCGATCGCCTCCTCGCCCGCCGATATTTCGACCGCAACGATCTATCACGACGAATTCGGTTCGCTGTCGACCAATTCGGAGTGGGTGCCCAAGGAAATGTTCAAGCGCGCGATGCATGACCTGCATCCCGGCATCGCGAACATCGACTCGCGCTACGAATTTGCGGAAGGCTATAAACTGCCGCCGGATCAGCACTACAACCTGATCGTCGACCTGCACCGGCTACGCCACTTCTACACGAACAATTAGCGCTGACCGAGCAGGTCCGTGGGCCGCTTAGCGTCCCAACGCGTCCGCCACTCGACCCACCAGAATCGCGGCAGGCACCGAGATCGGCCAATAGCCGTGGAACGGGATGGGTTTGATCGCGGTGATCGGCAGCGGAAATTCGTTCGCCGGCGCGACGATCCGCTCGGCGAGCGCGCCGCCCAGGGCGCAGCCCAGTGCAACCCCGCGGCCACTGTAGCCAAGACAGACGAGCACGCCGGGTGCCGGCTCATGCACGTGCGGGTATTGGTCGGCGGTAAATCCCAAGCGGCCACTCCAGCCATGCGTCCAGGCGACGTCCGCGAGGCTGGGCCACAGGCGCCGCGCGTACTGCACGATATGCGGGATGTCGGTTGCGGCGCGGATTTCCCGCATGGGACCGCGGCCGCCGATGATCAGGCGGTTCTGCGCATCGAGCCGGTAATAGACCGTGACCGTACCGCTTTCATAGACGACCTGGCCGCCCGGCAGCACCTCGCTCGCAATCGCTGCGGGTAGTGGTTCGGTGGCGGCGATCGCGCCGAACACCGGCACGACCGAGCGTCGCAGCTTCGGCCACAATCCGTCCGTATAGCCGTTGGTCGCGAGCACCACCTGCTTGCTCGTGACGCCCGCCGTCGCGGTCCGTGCCCGCCATGCCGTGCCCGTCCGCTCGAGCGCCAGCACGCGCGAGTTCGCGTGTACCGCCGCACCGGCGCGCACCGCCGCCGCCGCGAGTCCACGCGCATAGCTCAAGGGGTTCAGCGCACCGCCGCGCGGATCGAGCATGGCGCCGGCATACACGTCCGTACCCGTCGCGCGCGCGATCGCCGCGGCGTCGAGAAAGCTCACGGGTGCGTCCCGACGCTGCAGCTGCTCGAGCGTGACGCGGATGCCGGCAACATGGCGCGGGTGGCGCGCCGCGCGCAGGGTGCCGCAGCGACGCAGGTCACATGCGATCCCCAGTCGCTCGATGAGCGCGAACACGAAGGCGGGCGCATCGCCTGCAAAGCGCAACATCCGGGCGCCGCGCTCGGCACCGAAATCGCGTTCCACGCGCTCGGGATCATGCTTGAGACCGGGATTGACCTGGCCACCATTGCGCCCCGATGCACCCCAGCCGGGCTCATAGGCCTCGAGCAAGACGACGTCGACACCGCGCTCCGCGAGATGCAGCGCCGTCGAGAGTCCGGTGAAACCACCCCCGATCACGAGGACGTCGGTCTTGCGCTCACCCTCGGGCGGCGGCAGCGGGTCCGCGCGCTCGGCGGTCTCTAGATACAAATTGGTCATGCTGCTGGATCGGAACTCGATATTCTTCGCTATGCTAAACGAAAGCTTGGGCATCGGCCCCTGGCAATGGCTGGTCGCGGCCGTGGGCGCCCTCATGGTCGGTGTCTCCAAGACCGGTGTCGCGGGCCTCGGGATCCTGTTCGTCGCGGCCTTCGCGATCGTCTTTCCGAGCACGAAACAAGCGACCGGGATCGTCTTGCCGCTGTTGATCCTCGGCGATTTGGTCGCGGTGTTCTCGTATCGGCAGCACATGCAGTGGTCCTACCTGCGGCGTCTGTTTCCCTGGACCGCCGTCGGCGTCGTGATCGGCTTCGTCGCGCTCGGCCGATTCTCCGATCATGCCGCGCGCCTCTGGATCGGCAGCATCATTCTCGCGATGACGGCGTTGAGTTACTGGCTGCGCTGGCGCCGCGCCGCGGGCGCGGCTCTCGCGGGCGGCGCGCTCCAGCATTGGGGTGTCGCCGCCGTCATCGGCGTGATCGCGGGCTTCACGACGCTGATCGCCAATGCCGCGGGACCCTTGATGGCGATTTATCTCGTCGCGATGCGCTTACCCAAGCTCGAGTACGTCGGCACGGCCGCGGTGTTCTTCTGCCTGCTGAATCTCTTTAAAGTGCCGTTCATGCTGGATCTCGGCCTCGTGACCGCCGCGAGCCTGACCTTCAATGCGATGCTCGCGCCTTTGGTCCTGATCGGCGCGTTCGCGGGTCGATGGCTCTTGACGCGCATCAATCAGCGGCTGTTCGAGGAACTCGCCCTCGGCTTGAGCGTGATCGCGGGCCTGTTGTTGCTGCGTTGATGCGCCGAGGATCTCGAGTGCCGACTAGCGAGTCCGCTCAGAGCGTCGGTGATCGTCATAGCGATCGCCGAGGCGCTGAAAAGCCGCCGGGTCATGGCCAACGACGACAGCGCCCATACTGTCGGCGATAGCCGCTTGCCAGGCATCATTTTCACCCAACCGCTGTGTGGCCCGCCGCTGACGCATGGCGACACGTTCGGCGTGAGTTCGGTGTATGGCCTGCCAGGAATAGCGGCCAAGGTATGCGCGGATCGCATCTGGGTGGACGGCACCTTCGAGTACTTCCGCAAGTGTGATCGGCGTAATCCAGAGCTGAGCGGTCTGATTGTTCTCCAACCAGCGCCGCGCAGGGCCGTCATCTGCGTCAGCCACCTCGTTCAAGAGATCGATCATGAACGAGGAGTCGAGAATGCACTTTTTCACCGCCGATTGATGCGCAAGCGTTCATCGCCGACACGCTGACGCAGGTCCTCCAGGACATCGGCCGCTGTCATGAAAGGTGCTTCGCGAATGAGCTGACGGACATAGGTCGCTTTCTTCATGCCTGCACTGCGTGAGCGCTTGGCAAGGATTTTCGCTTCGTCGTCTGTTAATCGAACGGTCAATATCGCCATGATCTGCAGGATAATATCTGTATTTCAATTGTATGTCAATAAATCAAGGGATTGCACAGTCGACGTTTCAATGCGAGTGATTCCCATTCGGATGCCGCCCAGGCCGCGCACCACGGCGCGACCGGGGTCCGATTGCGCAATCCGCCCAAGGCAGCCAGAATCACCTTTGCAACATCCGTCAAGGAAGGGTAAATGCAATATCAAGGTCTATTTGGGTTGATCGTATTGATCGCCGACGTCTGGGCGATCATCAACATTTTTCAAAGTCCCGCCAGTACCGACCGCAAAGTGCTGTGGACGGTGATCGTGGTCATCCTGCCGATCGCGGGCTTCATTGGCTGGTATTTCTTCGGCCCACGGACGAATCGGTCCTGACCGATGCGGTCGCGCGCCCATGCCCATCACGGCCATGAAATCCACCAGCTCGGCACGATCGGCTGGCTGCGCGCGGGTGTGCTCGGAGCGAACGACGGCATCGTCTCCACCGCCAGCCTGATCGTCGGCGTCGCCGCGGCGCATGCAAGCCATGCGAACGTCCTCTTGACCGGCGTCGCCGGCCTCGTCGCCGGTGCGATGTCGATGGCAACCGGGGAATACGTGTCGGTGCATTCCCAAGCCGACACCGAGGCGGCCGCGATCGAGCAGGAGCGCGATGAGCTCGCCGCCGACTATGCGGGCGAGAGCCGCGAACTCACCGAGATCTACGTGCGCCGCGGCCTGCAGCGCCCGCTCGCGAAACAAGTCGCGGAGCAGTTGATGCAGCATGATGCGCTCGGCTCGCATGCCCGCGACGAACTCGGCCTGACCTCGACCGCACAGGCACGCCCACTGCAGGCGGCCGTGGCATCGGCCTTGAGTTTCTCGGTCGGTGCGGCAATGCCCTTAGCAGTGGCGACACTCACGCCGGAACCGCAGTTGATCGTCACGACCATGCTCGTGTCCTTGCTGTGTCTGCTGTGCCTCGGCGGCGTCGCCGCGCGCGTCGGCGGCGCGAACGTCATGACCGGTGCACTGCGGGTGACTTTCTGGAGTGCCCTCGCGATGGGAATCACAGCAGCGGTCGGCACGCTGTTCGGCCGGATTGCTTAAGGCGCGCGAAAGCTTCGGCGCAGCGGCAACTGCGGCTATGATGGCGGCCCCTCGAGCTGCCCCAAGGATTCCATCCCCCATGCCCGATCCCGCCGTCAATCGCCGCATCGTCCTCGCCCAGCGTCCGCAAGCGGTCGCAACGGTCGCCGATTTCCGGCTCGAACGCATCGCCGTGCCGAGCATCGGCCCGGGCGAGATGCTGCTGCGCACCCTCTGGCTGTCCCTGGATCCCTATATGCGGGGCCGCATGAGCGACGCCCCCTCGTATGCGGCGCCCGTCCCGGTCGGCGGCGTCATGACCGGCGGCACCGTGGCGCGCGTCGAGGCGAGCCAGCACGCGGATTTCGCGGTCGGCGACCTCGTACTGAGCACCAGCGGCTGGCAGGACTATGCAGTCTCGAACGGCGCCGGGGTCGTGAAACTCGCACCGACCATGCCCCGCCCCTCTCTTGCGGTCGGCGTGCTCGGGATGCCGGGTTTCACGGCCTACATGGGTCTGCTCGACATCGGCAAACCGAAGGCCGGCGAGACCGTCGTCGTCGCGGCGGCGACCGGCGCGGTTGGCTCGGTCGTGGGCCAAATCGCGAAACTGCACGGCTGCCATGTCGTCGGCATCGCCGGCGGCCCCGAGAAATGCGCCTGGGCCGTGACTGAACTCGGCTTCGATGCCTGCATCGATCATCATGCGACGGACTTCGCGGCCGAGCTCGCGGCTGCTTGCCCCAAAGGCATCGACGTCTATTTCGAAAACGTCGGTGGCAAGATCCTGCGCGCCGTAGTGCCCTTGCTCAATACCCATGCGCGGGTGCCGCTCTGCGGTCTGATCGCGCAGTACCAAGGGGAGATCGGCACGGGCGGCAAGGATTTCTCGGCCCAGCTGCTGCGAGCCATCTTGGTCAAACGTGTGACGGTGCGCGGCTTCATCATCTTCGATGATTATGGCGCGCGCTTCGGCGAGTTCCGCGACCAAATGTCCGCCTGGCTGCAGGCCGGTAAAATCAAATATCGCGAAGACGTCGTCGCGGGCCTCGAGCGGGCGCCCGAGGCCTTTCTCGGCCTGCTGACCGGGCAGAACTTCGGCAAGCTGGTGGTCAAGGTTTCCGCCTGATCGCCTCGCTGCCGCGACTGACCACCCACACGCTCGTGATCGTCGCGAGCTTGCTCACCTATGTCTTGACGACGCGCGTCGAGCGCGAGCGGCGCCCCCCCGCGGTGGCGATCGCCTGGGTCTTAGGGATGGTCGCCGTGCCCTACCTGAGCCTGCCGCTCTACCTCTTGTTCGGCCGGCGCAAGCTGCAGCGCCACGAGCCCCACCGCAGCACGCTGCCGCTGGGCCGACACTGGGCAGAAGACTTGTCGGTGAGTTTCGGTTTGCCACCCGCCTCCGAGTGCCGCATCCGCATGCATCGCGACGGTGCGGCCTCGCTCACGGCGCTGCACGAAGTCATCGCGTCGGCCGAGAACCGCCTCGATCTCTGCACTTACATCCTCGGCGAGGACCCGATCGGTCGGGAAGTCGCCGCGCAATTGCTCGAGCGCGTGCGCGCCGGGGTGCGCGTGCGGCTGATGCTCGACGGCGTCGGCGCGATCCAGTTGCCGTCGCGGGTGTTCCGCGATCTGCACGCGGGCGGCGTCGAGACCGCCGTGTTCAGCCCGCTGCTCGCGCGCCGCACGAGCGGACCGCGCAACTTGCGCAACCATCGCAAACTCTTGCTCGCCGATGATGCCCGGCTTTGGGCGGGCGGCCGCAATCTCGCCGCCGAATACTTCATCGGCGCACACGGTCGCCCGGCCTGGTGCGACCTGAGCTTCGATCTCGAGGGACCCGTCGCCGCGGCGGCCGCAGACCAATTCGAAGAAGACTGGGTCGCCTCGAAGGGCAAGGCCGCGACGCCGCTGCCGGCGACCGACTCCGGTTCGGTCGATCGCAGCACAGGCAGCGCCTTCGGCGCGCATCCCGCCCAGTTCCTGCCGAGCGGGCCCGACCAGAGCGAGGACACGGTGCAGGCCTTGCTGCTCGATGCCTGCTTCCGTGCCGAGCGCCGCGTACTCGCCGTGACGCCGTACTTTGTCCCGGATGCGAGCTTGGGACTGGCGCTGCGCCTCGCGGCGCGCCGCGGCGTGAAGATCGACGTCTGCATGCCGGCGAAGTCGAACCATATCCTCGCCGACTTCGCGCGCAGCCGCACGCTGCGCTCGTTGAGCGAGGCCGGCGTGACGTTTCATTTGTTGCCGTACATGGTGCACGCGAAAGGCGTCGTGCTCGACGAGACGCTCGCGCTGTGCGGTTCGCCGAATCTCGACTCGCGCAGCCTGCTGCTGAACTACGAGTCCGCGTTCCTGTTCTACGGCAAGACAGAGATCGCGTGGCTCGCGCACTGGATCGAGGTCCTGATCGCGGACTCCGTGCCCTACGCCGCACAGCCGCCGACGCTGTGGCGGGATCTTGCCGAGGGCTTGCTGCTGACGGTGGCGTATCAGCTTTGAAACTGGGGGCTTGGCGCCCGCGTTCTTGTCAGATAACGCCTACACGGGATCACACCGGTACCGCGGGCCGCCCATAGTATTCTTTAGGGGTGAGTCGGATCGTCCAGCGCGGCAGGTGACGGGTGGAGTTCAAAGACTATTACAAGGTCATGGGGGTCGCCCGCGATGCGACCGAGGCCCAGATCAAGCAGGCCTATCGCAAACTCGCGCGCAAGTACCACCCCGATGTCAGCAAGGAAAAGGACGCCGAGGCGCGCTTCAAGGAACTCGGTGAGGCCTATGAAGTCCTGAAAACCCCGGAAAAGCGCGCCGCCTATGATCAGTTGGGCTCCGGGCCGCGGCCCGGCGAGGATTTCAGGCCGCCGCCGGGCTGGGATTCGGGCTTCGAATTCAGCGGCGCCGGGGCCGGCGACGGCACGGATTACAGCGATTTCTTCGCCTCCTTGTTCGGACGAGAGGCCCGCAGCGGTGGCGCGGGTCGCGGCCGCCGTCGAGCCGCGAGCACGCAGGGCGAGGACCAACACGCGAAGATTACACTCGACCTCGAAGCGTCCTTGCAGGGCGGCCAGCGCAGCCTGACGCTGCGCGCGCCCGGCCTCGATGCCGACGGGCGCGTCACGACCAAGGACCGCACGCTCAACGTGCAAATTCCGAAGGGCATCCTTGCGGGTCAGAGCATCCGTCTCGCCGGCCAGGGCGCGCCCGCCGAAGCGGCCGACGGGAAGCCGGGCGATCTCTACCTCGAAGTCGAGTTCCATCCCCATCCGCTGTATCGCGTCGATGGGCGGGATCTTTATTTGTCGTTGCCGGTCACACCCTGGGAGGCGGCGCTCGGCGCGACGGTAACGACGCCGACGCCGAGTGGCGCGGTGCAACTGAAAGTCCCTGCGGGCTCGCACGGCGCGAGCAAACTGCGCCTCAAGAGCCGCGGGATTCCGGCGAATCCGCCGGGCGATCTGTATGCGGTGCTCGAGATCGCGCTGCCGCCGGCCGAGAACGAGGCGGCGCGTGCGGCCTACCGCGCGTTCGCAGCGGCGCTGCCGTTCAATCCACGCGCTGCCTTGGGAGGCTGAACGATGTCAGTAGGCCAATCGACGACGCCCAACAACGAGATCTTCGAACATTACGCCTTGCTCACGATCCACGATTTGAGCCGCATGTGCACCGTCGAGCCGCAGCATATCGTGGCGCTCGTCGAGGAAGGGATCTTGCAGCCGCTGCCCGATGCAGCCGGCGAATGGCAGTTTGCCGGCGAGAACCTGCGCCGCGCACGCCTCGCCCTGCGCCTGCAGCGGGATCTCGAGATCAACCTCGCGGGCGTCGCGCTCGCGCTGGAATTGCTCGAGGAAATTCACCAACTGCGTCGTGCGATGCGGCGCGCCGGAGTTCCGCCATGACCGATCAGTCCTCCGATGCGTTCGTGTTCTTCGGCGCCACGGGCGATCTCGCTTACAAGAAGATCTTCCCGGCCCTGGCCTCGATGATCCAGCGCGATCGTATGGACATCCCCATCATCGGTGTCGCCCGTGCCGGCTGGGACGTCGAGAAACTGCGCGCGCGGGCGCGCGAGAGCATCGAGCACAACGGCACGTTCGACGCCGACACGTTCGCCAAATTGTCCTCCCGCTTGATCTACGTCGATGGCGACTACAGCAAACCGGACACCTATCAGCGCCTGCACACCGCGCTCGGCCAAGCCCAACGGCCGGTCCACTACCTCGCGATTCCGCCGAGCATGTTCGCCGACGTGGTCACGGGACTCGCCGGCGCGGGCGCATCCGAACATGCCCGGCTCATCGTCGAGAAGCCCTTCGGCCGTGATCTGGCCTCGGCGCAGGCGCTCGACCGTACGCTGCATGCGACCTTCCCGGAGACCTCGATCTTTCGCATCGACCACTACCTCGGCAAGGAAGCCGTGCAAAACCTCTTGTTCTTCCGGTTTGCGAACAGCTTTCTCGAGCCCATCTGGAACCGGCGCTACGTGCAAGACGTGCAGATCACGATGGCCGAGAATTTCGGCGTGCAGGGGCGCGGCGCCTTCTACGAGGAAGTGGGTGCGATCCGCGATGTCATCCAGAATCATCTGCTGCAGGTGATCGCGCTGCTCGCGATGGATGCGCCCGCGGGGCATGACCCGGAAGCCATGCAAAACGAAAAGCTGCGCCTGTTCCGTGCGATCCGGCCGGTGAGCCCGAAAGACGTGATCCGCGGCCAATTCCGCGGCTATCGCGAGGAACGGGGCGTCGCGGCGGATTCGCAGGTCGAGACCTTCGCCGCGCTACGCCTGCATATCGATACCTGGCGCTGGGCCGGCGTGCCGTTTTATCTACGCGCCGGCAAGTGCCTGCCCGTCACGGCAACCGAGGTGATCGTGAACCTCAAGACCCCGCCGCTGCCCGTATTCGGCGACCAGAAGGCCCCGCTGCCCAACTATTATCGCTTCCGCCTGAGCCCCGAGGTCGTGATCGGCTGCGGCGCGGCGGTCAAGCAATTCGGCGAGACGATGCAGGGCGAGTCGGTCGAGTTGATCGCCCGGCATGAGTCGCGCGTCGAGATGTCGCCCTACGAGCGGCTGCTCAGCAATGCGATCGCCGGCGATACCTCGCTGTTCACGCGCGACGATGCGGTCGAGGCCGCCTGGCGCGTCGTCGACCCGGTCCTGACCGCGAATACGCCGGTGATCGAGTACGCGCCGGGTTCCTGGGGACCCAAGGAGAGCGACTCCGTGATCGCGGGCAACGACACCTGGCACAACCCGGTCGTCGAGAAAGCGCCGACGTGACGCCCTCCTCCGACCTCGTGTTCCTGCTCGACGTCGACGATACGCTCCTCGACAACGACCGGTTTGCCGAGGATCTTGGCGCGCGAATCGCAGCGGACTTCGGCGTCGCGCAGCGCAAGCGCTATTGGGATATTTTCGCGCGGCTGCGCGAACAGCGCGGTCTCGCCGATTACCTGGCGAGCCTGCAGGAGTTCCGGGTTGGCCTCGACGATGACCCGAAGCTGCTGCAGATGTCGGAGTATCTACTCGAGTATCCGTTCGCGAACTTGGCATACCCGCAGGCGCTCGCCGCGATCGCGCATCTGGCGAGCCTCGGTACGCCGGTCGTGCTCTCCGACGGCGACGTGGTCTACCAGCCCCGCAAGATCCAACGTTCGGGCATCTGGGCGGCGGTCGCGGGGCGCGTGCTCATTTACGTGCACAAGGAACGCGCGCTGGACTCCATGCAGCAGCGGTATCCGGCGGCGCACTACGTCATGGTCGACGACAAACCGAACCTGCTCGCTGCAATGAAACTCACTTTGGGACAGCGGGTCACCACGGTATTCGTGCGTCAGGGCCATTACGCACACGCCGCCGACTTGGAGAAGATCAACCCGAGGCCCGATCGTACGATCGGAACCATCGCCGAACTCCGTGAGTTCAGGCGCAGCGACTTTGAGGAGAACACATGAACATCACGCGACAATTGCATGATCTGCAACAGAGCCTCTGGCTCGACAACATCACCCGGCAGCTGCTCGACGACGGTGTGCTGCAAAAGTACATCACCGAATTCTCGGTGACGGGCCTCACCTCGAACCCGACGATCTTCGACGAGGCGATCGGCAAGGGCGGCTATTACGACGCGGCAATCCGCGCCAAAGCCAAGACGGGGCTCGCCGGCGAACCGCTGTTCGTCGAGATCGCACTCGAGGATCTGCGCCGCGCGGCGGACTTGTTTCTGCCCGCATTTCGCGCCTCCGAAGGCCGCGACGGCTGGGTGTCGATGGAGGTCTCGCCGCTGCTCGTCGATGACGCCAAGGCGACGCTCGCCGCGGCGATCGGCATCCACGGCCAGGCGGACCGCCCGAATCTCTACGTCAAGATTCCGGGGACGCCCGCGGGCGTCGAGGCGATCGAAGAGGCGATCTTTGCGGGTGTGCCGGTCAACGTGACGCTGCTGTTCTCGCGCGAGCAATACCTCGCCGCCGCCGAAGCCTACCTGCGCGGCCTCGAGCGGCGCCTCGCCAAGGGCTTGAGTGCCAAGGTCTCCTCCGTGGCGTCCTTGTTCGTGAGCCGGTGGGACCGCGCCGTCGCGAACCAGACCCTGCCCGAGGCACTGCACGATCGGCTCGGCATCGCGATCGGGTGGCGATGTTACGCGGCGTATCGGCGTCTGCTCGATTCGCCGCGCTGGCGCAAGCTCGGCGCCGCAGGTGCCGATCCGCAGCGCCTGCTGTTCGCGAGCACGGGCACCAAGGACCCGAAGCAGAATCCGAGCCTATACGTCGAGGCGCTCGCCGCGCCCGACACGATCAACACGATGCCCGAGAAGACCTTGCTGGCCTTCGCGGAGCACGGCGCGCTCGGCGCCCCGATCGCGGCCGACGGCGGTGACTGCGAACAAACGCTGCAAAAATTTGAGCGTGCCGGGGTTGATATCGACGCGCTCGCGCTTAAACTACAACAGGAAGGCGCGGCTTCCTTCGTTAAATCCTGGCAGGAACTCATGGAACTGATCGTCGTCAAGAGCGCCGCTCTCGCGAAATCGTGAGCACCCGGATCAGTCCTCTCGCCGGCAAGCCGGCGCCCGCCGACATCCTCGTCGATGTGCCGCGGCTGGTCACGGCCTACTACACCGAGCGGCCGGATCCCACGAACCGCGAACAACGGGTGTCCTTCGGGACCTCCGGCCACCGCGGCACGTCGTTCGACGGCAGCTTCAACGAGGCCCATGTGCTCGCGATCACGCAGGCGATCTGCGCCTATCGCAAGCAGCAAGGCATCGACGGGCCCTTATTTCTCGGTTACGACACGCACGCGCTGTCGGCGCCGGCGTTTGCGAGCGCGCTCGAGGTGCTCGCGGCGAACGGCGTCGAGGTCATGATCTCCGCGGGGCAAGAATACACGCCGACACCGGCGGTCTCACTCGCGATCCTGAATTATAATCGCCACCGCGAAGCCGGCCTCGCCGACGGCATCGTGATCACGCCGTCGCACAATCCACCGGACAGCGGTGGCTTCAAATACAACCCGCCGAACGGCGGACCGGCCGACACCTCGATCACGGGCTGGATCGAGGCGCAGGCGAATCATTTGTTGCAATCCGGTCTCGGCGACGTGAATCGCATCAGCTTCACGAAGGCCCGTCACGCACCGACGACCCACGATTACGATTTTCTAAGGGCGTACGTCGAGGAACTCGGCTCGATCATCGACTTCGACACGATACGCGCCGCGGGTGTGCACATGGGCGTGGACCCCTTGGGCGGTGCGGGCGTGCACTACTGGGCGCATATCGCCGAGCGCTATGCACTCAAGCTCGACGTCGTGAGTAGCGAGGTCGATCCGACGTTTCGCTTCATGACCGTCGACTGGGACGGCAAGATTCGCATGGACCCGTCGTCCTCGTACGCGATGCAGCGACTGATCGGGCTGCAAGACAAGTACGACGTCGCCTTCGCCTGTGACACGGACCATGACCGGCACGGCATCGTCACGGCTTCTTCCGGCCTGCTGCCGCCGAACCACTATTTGAGCGTGGCCATCGATTACCTGTTTCAACAACGCACCGGCTGGCGCAGCACCGCGGGCATCGGCAAAACCGTCGTCAGCACGGCGATGATCGACCGTGTCGCCACGCGCCTCAAGCGGCGACTGTACGAGGTGCCGGTCGGGTTCAAGTGGTTCGTCGATGGGCTGCTCGACGGGTCCTTAGGCTTCGGCGGCGAGGAAAGCGCGGGCGCCTCGTTCAGCCGCCTCGACGGCAGCCCCTGGACCACCGACAAGGACGGCCTCGTGCCGGCGCTGCTCGCCGGCGAAATCACGGCGCGCACCGGGCAGGACCCGGGGAAACGCTACAAGGCGCTGACCGAGGAGTTCGGCGCGATGTTTGCCGATCGCGTCGAGGCGCCGGCCGATGCGGCGCAAAAGCGCATGCTCGGCAAACTCGCCCCGGCCCAGATCAAGAGCAGCGAACTCGCCGGCGATGCGATCACCCAGGTGCTCGACCATGCACCGGGTAACGGCGCCGCCTTCGGTGGCATCAAGGTCATCACGGCCCAGGGGTGGTTTGCGGCGCGACCTTCGGGCACCGAAGACATCTACAAGATCTACGCCGAAAGCTTCCGCGACTTGGGCCACCTGCAACGCATCCTGCGCGAAGCACAAATCATCGTCGACGCCGCCCTCGCGGGCGCATGACCGCGGCGGCGGGCGCCGAGCCGGTCATCTCAGCGACGGCGCGGCGCCTGCTGCCGTGGCTGGTCGCGATCGGCTTCTTCATGGAATCCCTCGATACGACGATCTTGAATACCGCCGTACCGGCCATTGCGGCGGGACTCAACGTGCCCCCGCTGTCGATGAAGGCCGTGCTCGCGACCTATACGCTGAGCCTCGCGGTGTTCATCCCGATCAGCGGCTGGATGGCGAACCGCTTTGGCACGCGCCGCGTGTTCGCTGCGGCGATCGGCACGTTCACCTTGGGCTCCTTCCTGTGTGGGCTGTCGAGCAACATTCACCTGCTGGTCGCGTTTCGGGTGCTGCAGGGAGCGGGCGGCGCGATGATGCTCCCCGTCGGCCGGCTCACGCTGGTGCGGGCCTTTCCGAAGTCGGAATTGATTCGCGCCATGAGCTTCGTCGCCATCCCCGGACTCGTGGGACCGATGCTCGGTCCCGTCACGGGCGGACTGATCATCAGTCACTTTCACTGGAGCGTGATCTTCTTCGTCAACATCCCGATCGGCATCGTGGGATTGTGGATGGTGTACCGCCATCTGCCGAATTTCAAGGCCGAACGGAATTATCCGCTCGACTTCGTCGGCCTGGTGCTGTTCGGCAGCGGTGTCGCGCTGCTCTCGTACGTGCTCGAAGTGTTCGGTAACCACACACTGAGCATTCGCGAGATTGCCGGGCTGCTGGCGATTTCCGCGGCCTTGCTGATTGCCTACGGCATCAACACGACGCGCATGGCGCAACCCCTGCTGCGCTTGGGCCTGTTCCAGATCCGCACCTTCCGCGCCTCGGTCAGCGGCAGCTTCTTCACCCGCTTAGGTTTGGGCGGCATGCCGTTCCTGATGCCGCTGCTCTACCAGGTCGGTTTCGGCTTCACACCCATTCAATCGGGCCTGTTGATCATGCCGCAGGCGATCGCGGCGATGAGCCTGAAGCTCACGATGCCGCGATTGCTGCGCGCCTTCGGCTACCGCCGCGTGCTGATCGTCAACACGGTCGCGATCGGCGCGATGATTCTCCTGTTCATGAGCCTGAACACGGGCACGCCCGTGGCTGTGATCGTACCGCTCGTGTTCGTGTTCGGTTTCTTCCAGTCGCTGCAGTACACCAGCATGAATACGCTCGCGTACTCGGACATCGACGAGGAGCAGGCGAGTTCCGCGAGCACGATCGCGAGTACGGCACAGCAAATGTCGCTGAGCTTCGCGGTCGCCGTGGCGTCGCTGACCACGGAGTTATTCATTCCCACCCGGCTGCAGGCGGATTCGGCGGCCATGATCCATGGCATCCACTTGGCGTTTCTCGCGCTCGGTACCTGGACGATCCTGTCGTCGGTCGTGTTCTGGCGGCTCAAGGACACGGACGGCGAGGCCGTGAGCCGGCACAAGGCGGTGCCCGGGCCGGCGGCGGCGTGACGGCGGGCGTCAGCGCGCCCGCGCACCTCATTCAGCCTTGATCGCGTGCCCGCCAAACTGGTTGCGCATCGCTGCGAGCAGTTTATCCGAGAATGAGTCGGTATCCCGCGAGCGCAGCCGCTCGAGCAGGGAGCTCGTGATGACGACGGCGGGTACCCCGAGTTCGATCGCCTCGGCGACCGTCCAGCGCCCCTCGCCGGAATCGGCTACATAGGGGGCGATACCGTGCAGCGTCGGATTCTTCTGCAAGGCATCGGAGCACAAGTCCAGTAGCCACGAGCGCACGACGCTGCCGTAACGCCAGATCTCGGCGACCTGGTGCAGGTCCAGTTTGAACTCGCTCTTGTGCTGCAGGATCGAGAACCCTTCCGCATAGGCCTGCATGAGACCGTACTCGATGCCGTTGTGAATCATCTTCGTATAGTGACCCGCGCCGACCGGTCCGACATAGCCCCAACCCTGGGTCTTACCCGGCGCGAGCGTCTCGAAGATCGGCCGATGCGCCTCGACGTTCGCCGCCTCCCCGCCGATCATGAGGCTGTAGCCTTCAGCGAGCCCCCAGACGCCGCCGCTCGTGCCGCTGTCGATATAGTGGATTTGCTGCGCCGCAAGGGCCGCGGCACGCCGCTGGGTATCCCGGTAGTTCGAATTGCCGCCATCGATGACGGTATCGCCGGCCTGCAGCAAGGGCTGCAAGGCCGTGATCGTGTCATCGGTGACTTGCCCGGCGGGCACCATGAGCCAGACCGTGCGCGGTGGCTGCAGCTTGCCGATCACCTCCGCAAGCGTGGCTGCGGTGCCGGCGCCCTTGGCTTCGAGCGCGCTGCGCGCTGCCTCGGATGGGTCGTAGCCGACGACTTTATGACCGCCGCGCACGAGGCGCTGCGCCATGTTCGCGCCCATGCGTCCCAAACCGATCATGGCAAGTTCCATAGCGTACCGATCCTAACAGTGGCGCGAAGTTCGCGAGAACGCGAAGTATACGGTCGTGCATGCGCACTGGTACAGCCGCAGTGCAAGAGCGGTCAAACGCGTGCGGAGCGCAGCATGCACATCGCCGCGGGACTACCGACCGGTTCGTAGCGTCCCGTGAACTGCAGGGCGCCCGTCGCGGCATTGACGTGAAACGACGTGATTGCGTCGCTCTTCTGGTTGCATGCATAGAGATAAGCGCCGGTCGGATCGAAGCACAGTGTCCGCGGTGAATCTGCATGCACCCAGGTCTCATTGAGCGCGCGCAGCTGGCCGTCGGGGAGTACGGCAAAACCCGCGATCGCGTTGTGCAAGCGATTGGCGGCGTAGACGAAACGCCCGTCGGCACTGACCAGGATTTCGGAGGCGAGGTTGCTGCCGGCGAATTTCGGCGGCAGAGTCGACAGCGTTTGCTTCAAGCGCAACGCACCACGCGACGGGTCGTAGTCGTAGACCGCGATCTTCGCATCGTGTTCGTAGAGGTTGTAGAAGACGCGGCCGTTCGGATGAAACGCGAAATGTCGCGGGGCGGAGCCCGCGGGCGCAGCCACGACCGGCGTCGCAGCCGGCAGCAGCCGCTGGGCCTGGGCATCGAGGCGCCAGATCAGGGTGAGGTCCAAGCCCGCGTCATTCGCGATCACGAACTGCCCACCGGGATCCGGGGCGACCATGTGAATATGCGGGCCCTCGTGATCGCTGATCGCGAATTGCCCGGGCTCATTGTCGTACGTATGCGCGCGATGCCGCGGTCCGACACTCGGCCGCACGTCGCTGGCTGCCTGCAGCGCCCCGTCCAAGCCAACCGGAAACATCGCGACCGTGCCGCTGCCGTAGTTGCCGGCGAACGCGAATTTGCCGGACGGATGCACGCTCAAATAGGCCGGCGAGTTACCGCCCGAGGCGACGGCGCTCAAGCGCGTCAAGCGCATGCTGCGCGGATCGATCGCGTAGCTGACGAGCGCCCCGCCGGTCGGGGCCGCGGGCATGGCGGGCTGGGTGCCGGGGGGCAGATAATTGTCGATCTCGCTGACCGCGTAGAGCCGGGTCTGGTCCGGACTCAAGACCAGCCACGAGGGGTTACGGATATCGTCGACGACTTGCAGTTGCGTCAAGCCACCCGTGGCCAACTCGATGCGAAATGCATAGATGCCGCCGCCGTTCGGTGTATAAGTGCCGACGTAGGCATACGCGAAGGGCGTCGTCTCGGCGCCCGCGGCCCGCGCCAGGAGTACCGCTGCCGTGCTTCCGAGGAACTCGCGGCGGGTATGGACGGACACGCGGCGTGTACTAAATGTTCAGGTAAATCGTCACATTGTTGGCGGTGATCAGATAGCTCGCCGCGGTGTACACGCCTTGCACGGTCATGCTCGTGGCGAGCGTCGTCCCATTCAAGTCGGCCTGCAGCGCCGTGATGAAATCCGCGAACGTATTGTAGTTGTCGATGGTCCCGGTCGAGGTATGGCCGATCGCATAGACGGTCGAGGTCGAAGTGGTGCTCGGCTCGATCAACACATCGGAGGGCAGCGTCGTGAAATCGATGGTCTGCGATCCGGATTGAATGATGTGCTGCGTACCGATGCTGCTGTTGTGGATCAGCAAGTCGATTTCCGAGCTGCTGTACGCATTGAAGGGCGTCGGCGTGCCCGCGCCCCAGTTGACCACGAGTTCCGCGAGAATCGTGGTCGGGTCGAGCAGCGACGTGGCGACGAAGTCCGGAGTCGCACTGCCGGAAATCGTCGTGCCCGCCGAGCCATAGGGCGTGACGGTACCGGTCGCTTCCAGCGGCTGGTCGACCGCGGTAAGGTTCGCGAGATTCAAGCCCGCTGCGCTGACGACATAGTTCGCGGCCGTCGATTCGACACCCGCGGAACCCCCGGTGCCGGCAAAATTGAAGGCGCTCACCGAACGGCCATCGAGATCAGCGAGCGCGATCGTGACCGAGCCCGCGGTGGTATCGGGCACGACCGCGACCGTGCCCCAGGCACTCGAGGTGTCGAGCCGCACGCGACCAGCGCTCGCATCCAGGTCGACGTCACCCGAACCCGCGACGGTCGCCGTGCCGAAGGCATTGACGACCGAACCGACCGAGATTTGTGCGGTCGTGTTCGCGACCGAGGCACTGCTTTGCTGCGGCAGAGTCACCGCGGTGTTTGCGCCGACCGTGACCGTGGTCGTGCCGGACACGTACGAGGCGGCACCGGCGCTGGTCAACAGCGTCGCCCCGGACACCGTGGCTGCGTCGCCGTTGATCGCGGTGACGACACCCGTGATGCGATCCGAGCCCGAGCCCTGCACGCTGCTGCCGGCGAGGATCGCGGCGGCCGAGAACGAAATGTCCTGCGACGACGTTGAGCCCGTCGTGGCGATCGTGGTCGTGTCGGTCGTGTCCGTGGTGTCGGTCGTGGTCGTCGAACTCGCGCCCGACGTGAAAGTCCCGTAGGCCACCGCCCAGGTGCCGTTTGCGAGTGTCTGGAACTGCGTCTGGCCGATCGCGCCGGTCGAGGGCGTACCATTGATCTCGTAAGTCGTGACGTCGCTGGGATTGATCGGCAGATTGCCCGTGCTCGCGCTCGCGCCGTCGAAAGGGATCACGTTGCTCGTGTAGGACAGGCTCGTGGTATTCGTGCTGCTGTCGGTCGAGGTGCTGATGCCCTGCACCTGGCCGCGGATGCGCACGAGATTCGCATCGATGGGCAGCGCACTCGCGAGGATCATCGGCGTGACCGTGACCGTGGCCGCACTCAGGTCGACGATGTTCGAAGCCGCGAGATCGAAGTTCAGCGCGAGACGCGAAGTCTGGTTCTTGGTGACGCTCAGCTGATTGGCGGAATCCAGATTCAAGGTCAGCTGCACTTGCCCGACCGCCCCGCCGCTCGCGTTCACGGGCTTGAGCGTCACGCCCGTCGCCGTGCCGTTATCGGCGACGATGACCGCGCCGGTGTAATCCACGGTCACGAGCACCGAGGTGTAGTTGCCCTTCTTCACGGTCGCGAGACCGAGGACTTCGCTCAAGTTCGCGAGCTTGGCGAGATCGACGGTCGTGGTCGTCGGGAACAAGTTCACCGAGGTCGAGCCCGTGCTGCTCGAATTCTGTAGCGTAACGCCGACGAGATTGACGCGATAAGTCAGGAACGCGGTCGGCGACGCCGTCGCCGTCAAGGTCGCGAGCGCCGTGCCGTTGCAGGCGGCCAGTGCGACCAAGCCCGTCAGCGACAGGCTAAGGAGGCAGAAGCGCAGCGCGGTGGCAATCGGGGTTCGCATATCGTGCAGCTCGTTGGGGTACTGCGTGGATTCTTAGCGCGACGGCGAGCCCACGCAAGACAAGTTCTGTTAAGAATACCTCATTCTGTAGCCGACGCTTGGCTACTCATGTCGCAATAATCGAGCAAACCCGTGCACTTGCCGTTCCGCGCCCCGGCAATTTGTTAGCATTCAGGCCCATGTCGAACGCTCCCAAAATGCCCGCCGCGCGCCCCGTGATCGTCGGTCTCGGCGGCACCACCCGCGCCGGATCCTCCTCGGAACGGGCGCTGCAGTACGTGCTCGAGAAAGCCCGGGAACTCGGCGCCGAGACCGAGTTGCTCGCCGGTCCCGATCTCATCCTGCCGATCTATGCGCCCGAGATCCCGGAACGAAATGCGGCGGCTCAGCACGTCGTTGCGGTTCTACGTCGTGCGAACGGGATCATCGTCGCCTCACCCGGCTACCACGGCTCACTGTCCGGTTTGATCAAGAATGCGCTCGACTACGCCGAGGACATGCGCGACGACGAAGCACCCTATTTCGAGGGTCGGTCGGTCGGTTTGATCGCTTGCGCCTACGGCTGGCAGGCCACGGGCACGACCTTGACGGCGTTGCGTTCGATCGTCCACGCGCTGCGCGGCTGGCCGACGCCGCTCGGGGTCGCGATCAATACGAGCGAGGGGAACTTCGACAAGGACAACATCGCTGCGCATCCGGCGATCGAGCGGCAGCTGACGATGCTCGCGCGTCAGGTCGTGGAATTCGCCCTGCAGCGCGCCGCCTACGTGGTCGCCCGCTAGCGGCTGCCCGGCTGGGCTACGAGGCGGCTTTTCCCTCGCCGGCCAGCGCGGAATCCGGGTGCGACGCGGGTGTCTCGACGGCGGTAGCGTCGCTCGCCGCCGGTGCGTCCGTCAGACTCGCTTTGCGCTGTTGCTTGGCATCCTGTCGCGCTTTGCGGGCGGCCTCTTTCTGTTTCTTCGCGTGACGGTAATTCGGCTTGGCCAACGGGGTCTCCTCAACAAAGGGGCGCGCGCACTCCTAAGGGGCACGCAGACGTCGAGTTACTATGATACTCCGGCGGACCGAACTTTACTCGGGCTGCACCCACACCCGCACCGACAAACGATGCCGGCCGCCGCCGACGATGACCCCACGTAGCGGCGAGACATCGCCGAAATCCCGGCCCCAGGCGATCGTGATGTGATCGGCCGCGACCCGGACGTCGTTGGTCGGATCGAGATCGATCCAGCCCAAGGGGGGACAAAACACCGAGACCCAGGCATGCGACGCGTCGCCGCCCTGCAGGCGCGCGTCGGTCTGACCGGCCGGCAAGGTGCGCAGGTAGCCGCTCACGTAGCGCGCCGCGAGACCGCGGGCGCGCAAACACGCGATCATGATGTGCGCAAAATCCTGGCAGACGCCGCGGCGCGCCGCGAACGCATCGACGATCGAGGTCTTGGTATCGGTCGTGCCGGGCGCGTAACGAAAATCCCGATACATCTTGTGCATCAGGGCTTCGGCGCCGAGCAAGATGGGGCAATGCGCCGGAAAACAGTCGGCCGCGTACTCGGTGAAGATTTTTTTGATGCGCACATGCGCCGATTCCATGCGAAAGCGGCTCGCGTCCAAGCACTCGAGGCTCAGTTGATTCGCGGGATAGGTCAGCGACTGGCGCACTTGTTCCCAGGGCTGACTCGTCTGCGCGGCGACGGGTTCTGGCACACGCACCTCGACTTCGAGCTCGGCGAGCACTTCGAGCCGATCGTGCGGCCGGTCGTACTCGAGCCTTGTGACGGTGTTGCCGAACGCGTCGAGATCGTCGCGCCGCGTGCTCGGACTCGGCTGCAGCGTCAAGGAATGGGCGTGACATACCTGGTTTGCGAACGCGCGCGGCGTCAGATGCAGCAGCTGATGCGAATGCGCGACGTCGCCGCCGTAGTGATAGATGGTCTCGTGGCGCACGCGATAGCGATGCGAGGCGGTCAAGCGGCCACCATGCGCAGCGGCGCTTCGATCAGCGAGAAGTGTTTCAGCGAAATACGGTCCGACAAGCGCCCACCGGCCGCGGCGAGCGCATTCAGTTGCTGGCCCAGCGACTCACGCGCGCGCGCGGCGCGCGGACTGTCGCCGTCGAGCGCGGCGAGCTGCAGCTCCTGCACGAGCGCGACCGATTCGTTGAGCGTATCGTCCGGCGTGCCGCCGAGCGAGACGGCGATGCGCAGCAGGGACAGTTCGATCTCCTGCCATTGGAAGGCGAGCGCGCGCGGGTTGCTGGCATCGTAGACGAGCAAATCGATCGTCGCGGCGAGCTGCGGGGAGGCGAGATAACGCGTCCGATAGGTGATCGTGCTGTCGCCGATCTCGAGCAGCCACTCGAGTTCGCTTTGACTCAACGTCGCGCCACCGACGAGGCGCTGTGCAAGCACCTCCGCGAGGAACTGCAGGCGCTCGAGCCGGCGACCCAGCATCAACAGCCGCCAGCCGTCATCTTGCGTCATGTCATCGAGTGCGAACCCGGCGAGTGCCGCGAGTCCCAAGAGCAGCCGATCGAGCACTTCGCGCGGATCGATGCCGCTCGCCGCTGCCTCCTGGAATTCCCGGTGCAGCACGCCGACCGCCCGCCAGTTCTCCGCCGATAAGCGGCTGCGCGCCTGCGCGGCGCACCAGACCAGGCGCTGCAGATCGGCGGCAATACCGACGGGATTCGCCTCACTGAAAGCCGGAATCACGGGCTCTACGGACTTCACCAGTGCACCTTCAGCGGTCTTCGCGGGGGACGCGCTTTGCGACTGCGATTGCGACTGCGCCGCTTCGCCGGGCCAGGGCATGATGCCGAAGTAGCGACAGCTTGCGAGCGCGGCCGTCCAGACGGAGGCGTTGCTGCGCACACTCAAGGAGGCGCGCAACAGCCGCGCCTTGCTCTCGCAGCGTTCGCTGTAACGGCCCAGCCAGTAGAGATTCTCCGCGAGTCGCGACGGCAATTCGTCGTGGCGCACGAGCGTCCGCGCCTGGGCGGCGGGCGTCGGTGCGACCAGCGCGAGCGAGCCCTGGGTCTCGTCGACCGAACGCACATCCGGGCTCAGTACCCAAACGTCCTTGCTGCCGCCGCCGCGCTGCATGGACACGATGTCGACGGCGCCGTCGCCGGCGATGCGCGCGAGTCCGCCGGGCATGACGCGATAGCCCGTCGCCGTCGCGATCGCATAGACCCGTATGCCGAGCGCGCGCGCCGCGAGCCCCGTGCCGCCGGTGTTGCGCCAGACCGGTGCCTGCGAGAACGCGAGGCGCTCCTGGGCCACATAGGCATGCGGTCGTGCGCGCAGACGCTCGATGAGCCGCGCGCGTTCGGCGCTGCCGAGATCGCGGCCGAACACCGGCGTGAACTGTTGGTTCGGATACGTGGGCTTGATGATCAAGTCCTCCAGATTGCGGACCACGTGTTCGAGCGCCAGAGGTTCGCCGCACCACCAGGTCGCCACCGACGGCAGACGCAGTTTCTCGCCGAGCAGGCGCTCGGCAACCGCCGGCATGAACCCCATCCAGCCCGCCGACTCGAGCACGCCGCTGCCGAGCGCATTGGCGATCATCACCTTGCGCGCACGCACCGCCGCGATGAGCCCCGGCACGCCCAGCGCCGAGTCGCCGCGCAGCTCCACGGGATCGCAGAAATCATCGTCGAGTCGTCGCAAGATCGCGTGCACGCGCCGCAGTCCGCCGAGGGTCTTCAGGAATAAGGTGTCGCCGCGCACCGTGAGATCATTGCCCTCGACCAGCGGCAGGCCGAGCTGGCGCGCGAGATAGGCGTGTTCGAAGTAGGTCTCGTTGAATGAGCCCGGCGTGAGCACGACCGCGAGCGGCGCTTCGCCGTCGGTGACCTGCTGCAGCAGATGCTCGCGCAGCGCGACGAAGAACCCGCCCAAGGAACGCACGCCGAGATCGTTGACGAGATCGGGGAAGATGCGCGAGACGATCTGGCGATTCTCGAGCGCATAACCCGTGCCGGACGGAGTCTGCGTGCGGTCCGCGAGCGCCCACCAGCGGCCATCGGCCGAGCGCGAGATGTCGACTGCATAGACATGCAGCCAACGTTCGCCGGGCACCACGAGGCCGTGGCAGGGCCAGAGAAAATTCGGGTGCCCGAACGGCAGTTCGGGCGGCACGAGGCCGTCGGCGAGCAGGCGCTGCGGGCCATAAAGATCAGCGAGCAAGCCATCGAGCAGTCGGGCGCGCTGCGTCACGCCGAGCTCGATCTCCCGCCATTCCGCGGCCGTGAGCAGCAGCGGCAAGGGATCGAGCACCCAGGGACGGTCGCGGCCCTGCGGATCGGCATAAACGTTGTAGGTCACGCCGTTCTCGACGATCAGACGGCGCGCGAGCTCGGCGCCACGGCGCGCGGATTCCGCGCCGTCGAGCGCGAGCCGGTCGATCAGCGGCCGCCAGTGCGCACGCACCACACCGCTACGATCGAGCAGCTCGTCATAGCGGCGCGAATCGCTGGTGTAGGTTTCCAGCTTCGCAGGCATCGCTCAGCCGGCACGCGCGGGCGAGGATCCCCGCATCACTGGCGCAGATCCAAGGTGAACGGGAACTCCGCATCGACGTGTTCCGGCAGTACGCTCATCGTGCCCGGCGTGTGCCCCATGCGGAAGAAACGCGCCAGGCGACGGCTCTCCGCCTCGTAGGAATTGACCGGAAAAGACTTGTGGCTGAGACCGCCGGGATTGGTCACATGGTACTGGCAACCGCCTTCGGAGCGGCTCATCCAGGTATCGAACAAATCGAAGGTCAGCGGCGCATGAATGCCGATCGTCGGGTGCAAGGCCGAGGCCGGCTTCCAAGCCCGATAACGCACCGCGCCCACGAACTCGCCGACCCGGCCCGTCGGGCGCAGCGGCACGCGCCGCCCGTTACAGGTGACGGCATAACGATCGGGCGCGAGGCCCGTGACCTTGACCTGCAGGCGTTCGACCGACGAGTCGACGTAGCGCACGGCACCGCCGGGCGCGCCCTGCTCACCCATGACATGCCAGGGCTCGAGCGCGTGACGCAATTCGAGTTCCATGCCGCGGGTTGCGAAATCCCCGTGCTTGGGAAAGCGGAACGCGAAATGCGGCGCGAACCAGTCGGTCTCGAGCGGGTAGCCCGCCGCCTGCGTCTCGCTGATCACATCGCGAAAGTCACTCTCGATGAAATACGGCATGAGAAATCGGTCGTGCAGCTCCGTGCCCCAACGCGCGAGCCGTTCCGGCTCGTAGGGCGTGCGCCAGAAACGCGCCACCAACGAGCGCAACAGGAGCTGCTGGGTCAAGCTCATGCGCGCATGCGGCGGCATCTCGAAGGCGCGCAGCTCGAGCAACCCTAAGCGTCCCGTCGCGCCATCGGGCGAATAGAGCTTGTCGATGCAAAATTCCGCGCGATGCGTGTTGCCGGTCACATCGATGAGCAGATTGCGCAGCAGTCTATCGACCAGCCAGGGCGCACAACTCGTGCCCGCCTTCGGAAACTGCTGGTAGGCGATCTCGAGTTCGTGCAGCGAGTCGTTGCGCGCTTCGTCGACGCGCGGCGCCTGCGACGTCGGGCCGATGAACAAGCCCGAGAACAAGTACGAGAGCGAGGGATGGTTGTGCCAGTAGCCGAGCAGGCTGCGCAGCAGATCGGGCCGGCGCAGGAACGGCGAGTCCTGCGGGGTCGCGCCGCCAAGCACGAAATGATTACCGCCGCCCGTGCCGACGTGCCGTCCGTCGAGCATGAACTTCTCGGACTGCAGGCGCGACTCGCGCGCCGCTTCGTAGAGAAACGTCGTGCGATCGACGAGTTCGTCCCAGCTCTCCGAGGGCTGCACGTTGACCTCGATGACGCCGGGATCCGGCGTGACGCGAAAATTGCGCAGGCGCGGATCGGCGGGCGGCTCGTAGCCCTCGAGGATGATCGGCTGATCGAGAGCCTCGGCCGCGGCCTCGACCGCCCCGACCAGTTCCAAGTAATCCTCGAGTTCGCGCACCGGCGGCATGAACACATAGAGCACGCCGTCACGCGCTTGCGCACACATCGAGGTGCGCGTCAGGCTCGCAGCCGATTCCTTGGGCTTCGGCGGCTGATCCGTGATCAGCGGTGCACGCGCCGCATCGCGCTCGGCGACTTGCCGGCGAGTCGTCGCATAGCCCGGCAAGGGCGCGAAATCGCGCGTCGGATCGGGCGCATGAATGAACGGGTAATCGCCGCTCGCCGTCCACGGCTGGGAGTCCAAGGGCAGACGGTAACCGAGCGGCGAATCACCCGGGACCAGATAACAGCGCTCGGCGCGCAGGAACCACGGGCCGGTCTGCCAACGCTCGCCGTCCTCGCTGCGCGCCACCGGCAACACGTGACCGATGACCTTGTCGAGACCCTGCTCGAAAATCTTCACGAGCCGCGCCCGCTCCAATGGGTCCGCGAGCTTGGAGTCGAACGGATCGACGTTGACCGGCAGCTGCCGTTCGCGCCACAGAAAATAGAACGCGTCCTCGAAGGCGGGAAATACGAACTTCGGATCGAAGCCGAGTTCGGTCGCGACGCGCGTGAGGAAGCGCGCCGACTCCGCGTCGCCGACGGCGTAATGCGTGCTCTCATCGGCGATCAAGGCCGGATTGCGCCAGATCGGCTCGCCGTCCTTGCGCCAAAAACAGTTCAACGACCAACGCGGCAATTGTTCGCCCGGATACCATTTGCCCTGGCCGAAATGCTGCAAGCCCTGCGGTGCGTAGCGATTCTTGAGTCGCCGGTACAGATCCGCCGCATAACGGCGCTTGGTCGGACCAAGTGCCGCCGTATTCCACTCGTCGCCGTCCGGGTCGTCGCTCGAAACGAACGTCGGCTCACCGCCCATGGTCAGGCGCACGTCCTGGGCAGAGAGATCCCGATCGACCGCAGACCCAAGACGCTCGATCGCCGACCACTGCGCCTCCGTATAAGGTTTCGTGACCCGTGGCGCCTCCCAGATGCGCCGCACGCTCATCTGATGCTCGAATTGCGTCTCGCATTCATCGACCGCGCCGGTCACGGGCGCTGCGCCCGAAGGCTCCGGCGTGCAAGCGAGCGGAATATGGCCCTCGCCCGCAAGCAGTCCCGACGTGGGATCGAGGCCGATCCAGCCCGCACCCGGCAGATACACCTCGCACCAGGCATGCAAGTCCGTGAAGTCCGCGGTCGCGCCCGAGGGTCCATCGAGGGACTTGACGTCGGCGACCAGCTGAATGAGATAACCCGAGACAAAGCGCGCCGCCATGCCGAGGTGACGGAAGAGTTGCACGAGCAAAGCCGCCGAATCGCGGCAGGAGCCGGAGCGCTTGAGTAGCGTCTCTTCGGGCGCTTGCACGCCAGGCTCCATGCGAATGAGGTACTGAATGTCCGCGGCAACGCGACGATTGATGTCGACGATGAAATCGATCGTGCGGCGCGGCTCCTTCGGGATCGCGGCGAGATAGCCCGCAAGCAGCGGCGTGGTCGGCGCCTTCACGAGGTAGGGGACCAACTCCCGCCGTTCGTTCGAGTCGTACTTGAACGGAAACTTCTCCGCATAGGGCGCGAGAAAGAAGTCGAACGGATTGTAGACCGACATTTCCGCAACGAGATCGACCTCGATGCGCAGATATCGTGTCTCATCGGGGAATACGAGGCGCGCAAGGTAGTTCGCCTCCGGGTCCTGCTGCCAATTGATGAAGTGGTCCGCCGGCGTCACCTTGAGCGAGTAAGCGAGGATGCGCGTGCGGCAATGGGGCGCGGGGCGCAGGCGGACGATCTGCGGACTCAAACCGACGAGTCGATCGTAGCGGTAATGGGTCAGGTGATTGAGGGCAACATGAATCGACACGTAAGACTCTCCCGGAGGGCCCCAAGGGGCAACCGCACCATAATGGTGCGAACGAATGGCCTGCCACCGTCAAGGCGGCTCTAAACGACTAGTTTATAACGTGCGCCCTCGCCGAGGACCATTATCGAGCGCACGAGGCTTAGTCGGCGGCCGATCGCGTCAGCGCCGGCTGATCAGCACGATCCGCGCCGGGAAATTGTCCAACACACGCATCGGGATGCCACCGGTCGTCGTCTCACCCGTTGCCGACCCACCATTCGCCAGGCGCTCCCGCGTCGGCTCAGTCATGAGCGCGTAGCCCGCGGGCAGTTCTTGCCAACGCGTCGCAAAGGTCGCGAGATCCGGGATGCCGAGTTGCGGCGCCTGCTCGAGCCCGAAGGTGAATTCATCGTGGTAGTCGACGAGCGTGACCGTCTGTCGCAGGTAGAACGGCAAGGATTGATAGTAGTCCTGCACCGTAAAGACCGGCGCGCCGGGCGTCGCGGCGCGCGCGATCGCCGCCGCGGCGTCCTTGGCACTGTAGAGCCCCTCGACCGCGAATCCGCCGCCCGTGATCGTCACCGCCGCGGCGAACCAGCCGAGACACAAGGCGGCAAGCGCTGCCAAGGGGCGTCGCCTTGCACGCAAGCGCAGGCAGAGCGCGCCGGCCGCGAGCAACACGGCGGCTGTTGCCAGCAGCGCCGGGCGCAGCAACAGCAACAGCGCGAGACCGCCCGCGGAACTGCGCCACCCGCTCGCAAACCCGAGCACGCCCGCCGCGAAACACAGCGTCAGCAAGGCGCCCGCGAGCAAATGCCCGCGGTCGTGACCCGGCCGCGGCGCGGCCACCAACAAGGCGAACGTTGGAATCGCCGGTAGGATGTACGGAATGAGTTTCGAATGCGACGCGGAAAAGAACGCCAGCACGAACACCGACCAGATCCAGAGCAGGCGGCGCGCGTCGAAACGCCCCGCCGGCTCATTGCGGCGCCAGCCCGTGACGAGCACCCGCAGCGCCTGACTGACCCAAGGCAATACGCCGAGCACGAGCACCGGCACGAAGAACCACCAGGGCTGGGAGCGCATCTCGATCGGCGTCAAGAAGCGCTGCCAGTGTTCGCGCACGAAGAAGAACCACAGGAACCGGTCGTTGGCGCGCGCGGCCAATACGAACCAGGGCGCGGCCAAGCCTATGAATACCGGGAGGCCGATCGCGACGTGCAAATGCCGCCAGAGCCGAAAATCCCGCTGCCAGAGCGAGTAGACGACCAAACTGAAACCGGGGATCAGCAAGCCAATCAACCCCTTGGTGAGCACGGCGAGCGCCATCGCCGCCCAACTGAGGGTCATCCACGCCCGACACGCCGACGGCTCCTCGCGTTGGGTCTGCGCGCAGATGAATGCCGTGAGGCAGCCGAACAGACACGCGGTCAAGCTCATGTCGAGCGTCAACTGGTGACCGAGCAACACGAACAGTATCGAGCCCAGCGTGAGCAGCAAGGCCTCGACGGCGGCCCGCAGCCCCCAGAGACGTCGTGCGAGCAGGAACACGAGCGCGAGCGTCAGGTAGCCCGCGCAGCCTGTCGCGAGGCGCGCCGTACCCTCGCTGATGCCGAGGCAGGCATAGACGATCGCCGTGGCCCAATACTGCAAAGGTGGCTTCTCGAGGTAGACGAGCCCGTTCAAATGCGGGATCACCCAGTCGCCGCCGACCAGCATTTCGCGCGGAATCTCCGCGTAGCGACCCTCGTCGGGATCGAACAAGGGGCGGCCGAACAACAGCGCAAACCAGACCAACGTGAAGAACGCCGTCGCGAACAGGAACGGCTTGCCGAGCCGCTCGTCCTTGCCCAAGCGATCAGGAAACATGTCTGGGGCAATCAGCAATCATGGCACAGGCGATTAGGGATCATGGCTCGAGCGAGCGGCCGGCATGAACACGCTTTATTTTTGAATCAAACCGACACATGGCGTTGGTACTATACCGGCAGCAATGAGCACGCTGTCGCAAAAGACTTCGGCGCAGGTCTCGTGGGGGTTCTCCGCGGGCACGGGTCTCGCCATCCTCGCGTTCATCAATCTGTTCAATTACCTCGATCGCTACCTCGTCCCCGCGCTCTACCAGAGCCTGAAATCCTCGCCGCTCGCATTGAGCGATGCCGAACTCGGGTCCTTGATGAGCGCGTTTCTGATCGTGTATACGGTTGCCGCGCCCGTATTCGGCGCGCTCGGCGATAGTCGCGCCCGGCCGCGCTTGATCGCCTTCGGGGTATTCTTCTGGAGCCTCGCCACGGCCGTGTCCGGATTTGCGGGCACCTTTCTCGCCCTGCTGGGCGCACGCGCCCTCGTCGGCATTGGCGAGGCGGCCTACGGCACGATCGCGCCCAGCCTGCTCGCCGACTATTTTCCAGCCCAGCGACGCAGCTTCATCATGGCGATTTTTTTCTGCGCGATCCCCGTGGGCTCGGCGCTCGGCTACGTCGTCGGCGGCCTGATCGACGTGCATTACGGCTGGCGGGCTGCCTTCTTCCTTGCCGGCGGTCCGGGCCTCGCCCTCGCTGTGTTATGCCTGTTTCTCAAGGATCCGCCGCGCGGCATCCAAGACGGCGCCGGTGTCGCTGCGGCCGAGGGCGCGATGCAATCGCGGCGGGCGAGAACTCCATTGCGCTTGCAGACGCTCGCGACTTATCGGCGCTTGATCGCGAACTTACCCTATCGCTTGACGATCCTGGGCTATGCGGCCTACACCTTCGCGATCGGTGGCCTCGCCGCCTGGATGCCGGCGTTTCTCGAACGCGTGCGCGGCATCCCGCACGGCGAGGCCTCGATCGGTTTCGGCAAGATCGTCGTCGTCACGGGGCTCGTCGGCACCTTCGTCGGCGGCTGGCTCGGTGACTTTTGCCTGCGCTACTCGCGCCAGTCCTTCCTCTGGCTCTGCGCGATCGCGACGCTGCTCGCCGCACCGTTCGTCTACGGGGCGCTCACGGCCACAAGCAACACGCAGTACCTGGTCTTCATGGTCATCGGTCAGCTGCTGATGTTCCTCTCGACCGGACCCGTGAACGCGGCGATCGTGAATCTGGTCTCGCCGCTCGAACGCGCCTCGGCCGTGGCACTCGGCGTGTTTACGATTCATATCCTGGGCGACGTATTCTCGCCATTCCTGATCGGCGCGATCTCCGACGCCACGTCTTTGGGGCAAGCACTGCAGATCGTGCCGATCGCCGTGGTCGTCTCCGGGCTGATCTGGGCACTCGCAGCCCGCGCGCAGGCCCGCGAGCAACGCAGCGAAGGAGCGCAAGTGCCGGCCGCAAGCGCCTGAAGCGACGTGCACGCCTGAGGCAGTTCCGGCGTTCGCGTCGCCCCTGCGTCAGGCGCGCGCCGTTTGTCAGGCCCCTGACAGAACCCAAATGACCGCCGGCGCAGACTCTCCCTCGACGACCAACCAAACACTTTCATGCGATCGCGACCGCGGTCGATGCGGTCAAGCTGCCGCTGCTGACGCAGGTCTACGACGCCAAGTTCGGCATCGCGCCGACGACGATCGTCGCCTCGCGCTGAGGAGCGTCGAGCCGGGGGGATCGCCCCGAAGGGCACCGCGCCGAGCGGTGTCGAGTGAGCCAAGACCCCCTGCCGCATGGGCAAGCCATGCGGCAGGGTTCGCCTTTTCCCTCGCGCCCGCGACAGCAGCATTTCGATACGAACACGGCACATTGAGGCCTTGACCCTCGTGCAGCCGAACGGTGATATAAAGATTATGGCGGTTAAGTGCGGCCGATGAGCCGTCTCACGGGAGAAAAGTCATCCACTGGCCTTCCCTGCCGAGCTGCGGGTCTGCCAATCCGAGCTGTATCCAGCTATCTTGGCGTCACGGATGCGGGTCGGGTATGGGGATCGCGCGTGCAGGCTCCGTCTGCGTGCTGCGCCTGCGGGTCGCAGGGGTGGGCCGCGAGGGCGGGTCGTGGGGGCGGGTCGCGTGGGCGGGGTTGTCCAGGGCGGCATGCAACCAACGCCGCCGTACGCCCTCACCGAGCACGGCGCCACTGCGGCCAGCAGCATCCTGAAGAGCCGAAGTGCAGTGAAGATGAGCACTTACGTCAACACGGCTGGGGACTCTCGTCAGTACTCTTCGCCCCTGAGCCGCCTCAGTGACTGCCAGTAACCGCTAACATCTTTATTGGGCCGGCCGGACGAATGGGCGTCAAGGCTTCAATCTAGTGTCTTTGCGCAATAACACCGTGGCGTCTTCGTACACTGATACCGCTCTTCCGGCTGCATTGATTAGCGACCCCGCCCGAGGATTTGGCTTTGCGCCGGGTGCATCGCCCTGTGTCAGGCCCCTGACAGAACCCAAATGACTGCCGGCGCAGACTCTCCCTCGACGACCAACCAAACACTTTCGAGGAGACAGCCATGAAGAACTTGACCCACACCCACAAGAACGGTTTCCGGATCGCCCTCGCCGCCGTCGCGGTCTGCGCCGCCTTGAGCACGGTTGCCCGCGCCGACGAAGCGCCGCAGCTGCATGTCGGCTATGCCG
>Ga0116230_10000282_pt1 | contig 42818 bp, 28 predicted proteins | sample S1TSphfallax_3_FD_88678 | JGI IMG/M metagenome (GOLD analysis project Ga0116230, IMG submission 88678) | Host-associated microbial communities from peat moss isolated from Minnesota, USA - S1T2_Fd - Sphagnum fallax MG | ecosystem: Host-associated > Plants > Peat moss > Unclassified | place... | reverse complement strand
TTTTGTTTTGAACGCGGAAGGCGTACTCATACATCTGCTGCAAAGTTGCCGCGTTGCGATGGGTCGGTGTGCCCACGCCTGGGAGCGTCTGTGCCGTTGCCGGGAAGCACACGGCAGTTAGCAAGGCCACGCCGATGATAGGCAGGATGGCGAGCGGACGCTGCCTGCGGCGGGGGGGCAGGTTGCAGCGCGCTTTGCGAAAATCGGGCCGACTGGGCTTTGGAAGCAGCGAAGTTACCGAACAATGGCACCAGTTTCCTTCCCCGAATGAGTGGACGTTACGGGAGTTACGGCCGGATGTCAAGCGAAAAGATGGAAGCTTTTCTCGGATTTACTTTTCCGCTGCGGCCTAACTCGTTTCTCCCGATTCCGGTTGCGGTTCTGCTCCGCCTTCGATCATCCCCAGCAGCGCGGGCCGGTGGGCCACCCGGCTCGCCGGCGTGCCAATCCATCGGGTATTTGTGCAAACCGGTACATGAGGCATTCAGGGAATCGGCTTAGCATACAGAATGGTCGATACGATCTTGAGGCCAGCCATGCCCTTGAGCACTCCTACCGCGCAAGCCTTCGTTCCGGCGCCGCTGCCTCCCGATGAGGCGGAGCGACTGTGCGCGCTGGAGCGGTACGACGTGATGGGAACGCCGTGCGAGGCGGTCTTCGACTCGTTAGCGGCTTTGGCGGCCTATTCGTTCCGGGTTCCGATCAGCCTGGTGGGGCTGATCGGCGAGCATGAGCAGTTTTTCAAGGCGGCGCATGGGACCGAGATGCGAAGCGCCCCGCGGGAGAGCTCTTTTTGCAGCTTCTCCATACTGCAAGAGGAGCCGCTGGTGGTTCTGGACGCTACGAAGGACCCAACGTTCCGGTTGAATCCCCATGTTCAAGGTGGCCTCAACATCCGCTTTTACGCAGGGGCGTCGATTGTCAGCGCGGAGGGCTTTCGGCTGGGAACGCTGTGCATTTACGACACCGTGCGGCACACCCAGTTTGGCAAGGCTGAGACGGAGGCGCTCAAGCATTTTGCCTCGCTGGCTTCCGACGCGCTCGAAATGCGTCTTCTGATCCGCCGGGTGGCTCTAGCCGAGCAACAGGCTCAGGAAGCCGCGAACACCGCGGCACAGATTCTGGACGCGACCACGGACAGTGTCTTCTTGCTCGACGAAGACTGGAATTTTACCTTTCTCAATGCGCGGGCGCAACGAGATTTGCGTTCGGACCAACCGCTGCTCGGAAAGAACTTTTGGGACTCGTTTCCCTATCTTTTCGGTTCGCAGATTGAGATGAAATACCGCAAGGCGATGCGCGAGCGGATTCCGATCGCCTTCGACGACTATTCCGCGCGGTTGCAGGCCTTTCTCGAAATCAGCGCGACGCCCAGCGGGACGGGTTTGGCGGTTTTTTTTCGCGACGTAACCCCACAGCATACGAAGGACATGGCGCTGGGGAAGGCGGAAGAACGCTATCGATTGGCTACGCAAACGAATGTGGAAGGGATCTGGGACATCGACTGGCAGACTGGCGATGCGTTTTTTTCCGCGCGCTGGCAGGAAATTATGGGTCTGCCGGCGTTCAATTTCACCGGAAACATTGCTCATTTTACCGACCGGATCCATCCCCACGACGTGGCTCAAATGCAACTGAACTGGCGCATCCTCGATGTGCAGGAATCGAGCGAATTTCAGCATGAGTACCGGGTACGGCACGAGGACGGGAGCTGGCATTGGATTCTCAATCACGGAACCACGGTGCGGGACAAGGGTGGCAAGACTCTTCGCCGCCTGGGAGCGAGCCGGGACATCACGGACAAGAAGACTCTTGACCCGCTGACTGGATTGCGGAACCGGGCCTCTCTTATCGACGCGATCCAGGAACGAATCGGGCGGAGAGACGAGCCCGGGCACGAGCCGGGACAGGAGCCGGGACAGGCCGACGGCATGGAAAACGGCGAGTCTGAAAGCGGTGGCGTTGCGCACGGGGGGAGCACATTCGCGCTGGTGGCCGTCAGTCTCGACAAGTTCCATCGCATCAACGACTCTTTCGGACACACTCGCGGAGACGAAGTCCTGATTCAAAGCGCGCGGCGGATCGAGGAGAGCCTGAGCGAGCATCCCAGCAGCGTGGCAGCGAGGATCCGCGGGGCGGAGTTTGCGGTGATGATCGATCGCGTGGCGGGGGTTGAGGACGTTGTGGCGTATGCCAAAGTTCTGCAAGGAATCCTATTGACCACGATTGGGGACTCGCCGGACGAGATAAGGATGTCGGCAATTGCCGGAATTGCCGTTGCGGACGAGGGCTACACCGCGGCGGGGCGGCTGCTGGAAGACGCGAACTTGGCGTTGAATCAGGCCAGGGAGGAAGGCGTCGCCCGTTGCGCGGTCTTTGGGCCTGGCATGCGGGAGCGGACCAAGCGGCGATTGCAGTTGGAATCCGATCTGAAGGAAGCGCTTCAGAGGGAAGAATTTCATCTGCATTACCAGCCTAAGGTCTTGTTGTCGACGGGCGAGATTGTTGGATTCGAAGCTCTGATCCGCTGGAAACATCCGGTTCGAGGCTGGATTTCCCCGGCGGAGTTTATCCCACATGCGGAGGAGAGCGGCCTCATCCTCGGGATCGGGGAGTGGACCTTGCGCGCGGGTGTGCAGCAGTTGATGCGATGGCGGCGAGACGGGCTGACCGGCGAGGCGGTGACTGTGGCCATCAATCTCTCCAGCAAGCAGTTTGAAAATCCGGGGTTGGTGGAGGACATCCGCCGCTGCTTGAAGGAAGAAGGCGCACCGGAGAGCTGCCTGACGCTGGAGCTGACCGAAAGCGTTCTGATCGGCAATCTGGGTCAGGTTGCGGAAAGCCTGAAAGAGCTTAGCGCTGCCGGCATTCAGATCGATATGGACGACTTCGGGACTGGCTATTCTTCTCTCAGCTATCTTCAGGGACTGCCGTTTCACGCTCTGAAGATCGACCAGTCGTTCACGCGAAAGCTGGCGGATTCGCAGGAAAGCCTGGCCATCCCACGATCTATCATCCAACTGGGCCAATGGCTGAACATGGGAGTCATTGCCGAGGGGATTGAAACCAAGGAGCAGGAGGATCGGCTGATCCGGCTGGGATGCCTGTACGGCCAGGGATATTTTTATTCGAAACCGTTGGCTCCGAGTGGGATCGAGGAGATGCTGCGAAGGAGTGTTGGCAGCGGCGGGGAAATTCGGTGCTGAGCGTTTCGGGTTCTCGTAAGAACTCCGTTCGCCGCTCTGAGGAGGACCAGATTGGCGGGAGGGGCGGGATTTGCCGGGTGAAGGTGGGTCTTTCGCGTCTTTGTCGTTTTTGGCTTGGGTGAGAGAGAATGAAGGTGGTTTCTCAGGTTCGCTATGCCCAACCGTACGCTTGTCGCTCCGTTCGTCGATGTGCCTGCCGCTCTGGCTGAGTTTCGCGCTGGGCGGATGGTGGTTGTGGTGGACGACGAGGACCGGGAGAACGAGGGGGACTTGACGCTGGCGGCGGAGTTTGTGACGCCGGAGGCGATCAATTTCATGGCGCGGTTTGGGCGGGGGCTGATTTGCCTTACGTTGACTGAGGAGCGGGCGGATCATCTGCATCTGCCGCCGATGACGCAGCACAATTCTTCACGGTTTGGGACGGCGTTTACGGAGACGATCGAGGCGCGGGAGGGTGTGACTACGGGGATTTCGGCGGCGGACCGGTCGCATACGATTCGGACGGCGATTGCGCCGGGTGCGACGGCGGCGGATCTGGCTCGGCCTGGGCATATTTTTCCTTTGCGGGCGCGCAAGGGCGGAGTGCTGGTGCGCGCGGGGCAGACGGAGGCTTCGGTCGATCTGGCGCGGCTGGCGGGGCTGACGCCGGCTGGTGTGATCTGCGAGATTATGAACGACGACGGGACGATGGCTCGCGTTCCGGACCTGATTCAATTCTGCGCGGAGCATGGGCTGAAGATGCTGACGGTCGCGGAGCTGATCCGCTACCGGCTGCAGCACGAGCGGTACATCACGCGCGCGGCGGAGTCGCCGATTCAGACGGCGCATGGCGATTTCCGGATGATCGCGTACGAGAGCGAAGTGAACGGCGGCGAGAGCCATATTGCGCTGGTGAAGGGCGACTTACGCGCTGGCCCGGAGGAGGCGGCGATGCCGGTTCTGGTGCGGGTGCATACGCGCTGCACGGCTGGGGATGTGTTTGGGGCCGACTGCCAGTGCCGGGAGATTCTGGACCAGTCGATGCGGATGATTGCCGAGGCGGGGTGCGGGGCGCTGCTCTATCTGCACAATACGAGCCGGGGTTTTGAAATCGAGCACGGCGCCGGTGGAGGGGAAGAGCCGGCCCGATTGCTGCCGCACGGCGAATTGCGCGCGATGGAAGCGCATGAGGACCGGCACCGGCGCATCGTTCGCGCGGTTGGGCTGGGAGGGCAGATTCTTTTCGATCTTGGCATCCGGCGGATTCGGCTGCTTTCGAACACGCCGATGCATATTCCGGCGCTTGAGGGCTTTGGCCTTGAGATCGTGGAGCAGGTTGCAATCCCGGTTGCGGCTCCGGTGTGCGCATCCTGAATTGGCGCGGATCAATTCGTCCGATTTGATTCTGGCACGAGAGAGGTATCCCACTTTGCGTGGAGGGTTTCCAAAGTAACTCAGATGTGGGATATTAGTTTGGCTTGGTAACCCATAGGATTTGGTTGAGGAGGGAGATCCCCGAATCTGGAGCACATAGCGCTTCGGCTAGCGGCGGTCTCTCAAAGACATGCACGAGTTTGATTCAAGGGATTGTTTCCGGTCCCTGCGATTCCTGGAGAAGGGGTTTCCTCCTGTCGCTGTTGGCCGCGGCATGCCAAGTCTAGCGGGACGGGTTAGCGGCTTCGGGCTGGGATGGCCAAGAAGGCGCGCGACGGGGCTTTGCCGCGAATCTTGCAGTTTGGGTAAGCGCGCGGGTGCGCGGGCATCTCTTGCCGTCGCGGTTTTGCTTCTGCCGGCGGCGAACATGCCGACCTGTTTGTTTGCGCTTCAGACTCCGGCCTCGAAACATCATGGGCTGACCGCGCAACAGGCTGGTCGCGCCGGCTCGGCGGACAAGCAGAACGCGCCTCAGGCGATCGATTACGCGGAGGCGGCCAGCGGCGACTACGCCGATCAGCTTGTTTCCCTTACCGGGGTGCTTGTTTCTCAGGTGAAGGATGCCGGATCTTCGACGATTATCCTGAGAAGCGACGAGCATTTGGTGTACGGATATCTGAGCGAGGCGGCGCCCGTACCCAACTACAGCGCCGGCAGCCTGATGCGGGTTTCCGGCTTTTGCCGCCTGGTTCCCGGCGCCGGCACGCGTCCAGCCCATTTTTCCTATTTGGAGATGCGCAGTCCCGCCGACGCGACTTTGATTGCCGGTCCCTCGTGGTACACGGTGCAGCACATGCTGTATCTGATCCTGGGTGCTGCGATGATTGGCCTTATCTTCATTGTTCGCGCTGCATTTCTGAAATGGCAGGCGGTGAATCAATCCGCATGGATCGATCGATCGATGCTGGTGGCGCGCGAGCGTAGCCGCATTCTGGAGATGATCGGCGCCAACCGGCCGCTGGATGAATCGCTTGGGGAGGTTTGCCGAGCGGTGGAGGGCTTGTTGCCTGGCACTGTCTGCCGTCATTCGCTCGAAACGTGCGGCGGGTCGCCGGCACAAGCGGAGCCGGACGACCCCAAGGGCCCAGCCGTAAAGACGCTCTTTGAAGTCGCGCTTGCGGACGATGAAGCCAATGTTCACGGCAGCATGGTGGTGCTCTCCTCAGGCAATCCTCGCTCTCTGCCGGCGGATCGCGAAGAGATATTCAAGCTGATGTCGGAACTGGCGTCGATGGCTTTGCGCCAGTGGCTGCTCTATCGGGGTCTGTTACACCATTCGACGCACGATCCGCTTACGGACCTGCCCAACCGGCGCCTGTGCGAGAGCCGTCTGGCGGAAGCGATCGAGGAGGCGGAAGCCAAAGGCGGGCAACTGGCAGTCATTTACATCGACATCAATCGCTTCAAGTTCGTGAACGACAAATACGGCCACAAGGCGGGCGACCTGTATTTGCAGCAGATCAGCACGCGTCTTCGCGCGCAGTTGCGCTCGGTGGACACGCTGGCGCGGATCGGTGGGGATGAGTTTGTGGTGATCGCGCCGTTTCCAGAGGCATTCGATCGCGCGTATGCGCTCACGGTCCGCCTGGAGAAATGCTTTGAACTGCCTTTCAAGCTCGATGGGGAGGTGGTGCATGGTTCGGCGAGTTTCGGTTTTGCCCGGTACCCGGAGCATGGTACGACGGCGGAGGAATTGACCCGGCACGCCGATCACGCCATGTATATCGCCAAGCATGAGGCGCGGCTTTCCGAAGAGGAGCACGCGCTGGCGATCATTACGCCGAACGAGCTGGAACTTGCCCTGATTCGCGGCCGGTTCCGGCTGGCGTATCAACCGCAATTTTCGGCCGAGGGCCGGCTTACCGGTATGGAGGCGCTGCTACGGCTGGACGACCCGGTTCTTGGGATCATCACCCCGGACGCGTTTATTTCTGTCGCGGAAAAGCACCCGGTGATCATCGACATAGGCGCATGGACGCTTCGGACGGCGATCCAGGACGCGATTCGGTGGGGTCTGCGAGAGGGTCCGATGATCCCGATCGCCATCAACGTTTCGGTTCGCCAACTGGATGAGCCTGGATTTGCCGATTCGGTGATGGCGGTGTTGCAGGAGTTCAAGTTTCCGCCGGAGCGGCTGGAAATTGAGCTGATCGAGCGGAGCCTGATGTTCAGCGGGGACAAGGTCACCATGCAGTTGAACCAGCTCCGCGAAATCGGGGTCCGCATCTCGCTGGACGATTTCGGTACGGAGCAGTCGTGCCTGAGCCTGCTGCATAAGCTGCCGATCGACACGATCAAGCTGGACCGCAGCTTCATCCGCGCCATGGACGGAGAACCTGGGGTGCTCCCGATCATCCAGGCCATTGTCTCGATGGCGCATTCGCTGGGCAAGCGCGTGGTGGCCGAGGCGATCGAGCACGTGGGCGTCGTTCCGACGCTGATGAAAATGGGAAAGATGGATTTTCAGGGCTTTCTGCTCAGCCGTCCCGTCCCCGCCGACGAAGTACCCACTTATATCCAAAAATGGCGGTATGGGATTGCCATGCCAGCCGAATTCAACACTGCGAGTCGTCCTGCCAGACGCAGAACATAAGAACTGCCGAGGCGCGAGGCGGACTCTTTCCGCCGGCCGCCAATCGCGGCGCCGGCGTTGAAGCCGAATGGTTTCCCGGCGTTGCCGGCCCCGGATTGAGCCGTATGGCGTTGCGGTTTCGGGGAGTGGCCCATCGATCCATCGCGGAGCGAGCGGCATGAGGCGCCGGAGTCTGGGCTTCGTTTGGGTCGGCGACCGGCGGGGCGGTTCGCGGAATACTTTGCCGATCGCGGACCGCGCATGCCATTTCCTTGCCCCTCTCCTCTCCACTCCTATCCTTCTCATGCGCGAACGACCTGAAGCTACCCCGCGCTCTAAGGGGATCTGCCGGGTAGGGCTGTATCTTGACCCAGACGCGGCGGGCATGTGGGCGCAAGCGAATTCCGCGGGGTATATTTGGGGCCGATGCCCGAGGCACGCGGCGTTCGGTCTGCGGCGTTCGTTTGGCATGAGGGTTGAGAGAGCCATGTCAAATGGGAGGCAACCTGGCACTTGACTGCGAGAGGACGGTGCAGGGCATGCGAGCGGTTCTCGGGGTCTGATCCGGCTGGATCACTGCGGAGGGCGGCGCGCCTTTGCCGGAATCGCTGGGCGGGTCCCACACCGCTGGGCGCGTCCTAGAACGCAGGGCGCGTGCTACTGGGTAATCACCATCGCGGAAGAACCCGTCATGGTGAGGACGCTCTGCGGCACAAAAGGGACGTTGATCTGCGCGGGATAGGTCACCGTGACCGTCACCAGATTGCCGGGATTGGTGCAGTTGGCATTTGGCGTGCAACTGGAGCCGGTGGGATAGCTCGAATAGGTGGTGGTCACCGTGAGCGAAGAAGCGGTGATCCCCGGTAGCGCCAGGCCCTGCACGTAGCTTTGAATTTCCGCGGCGGTCGCGGTGCAGGAGGAGCCGTTGTTGGTGCAGGTAGCGCCATGCACCATGGCGTAACGGGTGCCTTCGCGGGCCGCTTCGGAGACCTGATGATGGGCGAAAACCGCGAGGCTAAACCCGATGATGCCGAAGATGGTCATGAAGAGGATGGTCGAGGTGAGGGCGAACTCGAGCGTTGCCGCCCCTGTTTCTTCCGTGAATCGAATCCTATAGCGATACCGCGGGCTGCGCAAGGTCTGCCTCCGGACTTATTGCTGTACCCGCATGGTCGATTGCCCGCTCAGGGCGTAGCTGACCGGAAGGCCGGGGTAATTGAAGATGGGATTGATGGTGGCCGAGGTTTTCACCTGGACGAACTCCTCAATGCGATAGGGCGATGCGCAACTGGAAATGGGGTCGGAACAGGTGATGTCGGTTCCGCTGGTGCAGGTGCAGGACGTGGTGACCTGGGTGGTGACGCCACCGACATTGGCCGCGTCTGTGTTTGCGGCGAGCGCGATATTGGTGGTGTTGGCAGCGGTAATGTGAGTCTGAGCCGCGTAGACCGCGCCAGCACGGGCCGCGCTGTTCACTTCGATCGCGTAGTAGGCTACGCGGCCCATCTCGGCGGCGCCAATCAGCATCAGCATGAACATCGGCATGAGAAAGGCGATTTCAAGCAGCGAACCGCCTTCTTCCCGGCTCGCTTGCGCCTTGGTCTTGTTCCACCCGGCGCGAATCGCTGTTGCAACGCGAGCGTGATTTGAGCTTTGAAAAAGATGGCCCATGGTTTATTCCACCAATCTGGGGGTTGTGAGGGGCGTCGACGTGTTCTTGGTCGTGTAGTCGAGATCCGTCAAGTTGGTGCCGCCGGTCATGGTGAGCGAGGCGGCAATGATAGGCGTGTAAAACGTGGTGGAGCTACCGTTACTGAAGTTCAGAGCGGCGTTGGGGAAATACAAAATGCCTTGCATGGTGGCGCTGGCACCGCCTACGAGGGTGGCGGCCTTGGTGTCCGATCTGTCCTGATAGAAGAGAATGCCGTTTAAGTCGCCGCTGGTGGGGGCGGTAAAGTTGAAGGTTGCCCCGTTTTGAAAGCTGACCTGGCCGCTGTTGGTGATGTAGAAGGTAACTCCGTTGCCGCCGGCGATGGTGCCGTTGTCGAAAGTGAGATTTCCCGTGATGACGTAAGTTCCTGGGTTGACGGTGACCGTATTTCCGTTGCCTCCGACGGTAAGTGAGGTGTAGCAGGCCAGATTGCCGGCTTGGGTGGTGGTGTACTGGGAGCCCGGCCCGACGCTATAGGAGATGCCGCCTCCGCTGTGGCTATTGGCAGGATTGGCGGTGCAGGAGCTGGCATCGTACGAGGGGGGCGACAGGTAGGCCAGCGGATCGCTGACCGGGACGATGCCGGTATTGGGGGTAGGCGTCAGGGTTCCATTGGACCCGCCATAGGAACCGACAACTGCAACCTGATCCGTGGTGACAGAGGAGCCGTCGGCGACGGAGATCGCGGAGCTGCTGCTGGAGTCGTCGACGATGCCGCAATTGGGCGAGTTCAGGGTGGATGCGCCGTTGGAGTTGAGCGTGGTTCCGGTTGCCGCGAGCAGGTAAATGCAGTTTGGATTCTTGCCCTGGGAGGCCACCGATCGCACGCTCATATTTACCGTGGAAATGCCGAAAACGCTCATGAAGACGGTAGGCGTACTTTGGGTAACGACTACCTCCAGGTACCCGGATTGCCCGGCATAGGCACCGTAGAGCGGCGTGGGTGTGGTGGCGCCGGAGGGATTCACGCTGACCGTGGCTCCGTTGGATCCGTTGGTAAAGCCGTTGGCCGCGGCGGCGGATTGAGCCGCTGCCGTCCAGTCGCCGTAATTCAGCTCGGCGGCACCGGCGATTGCGGCGCTGTCGGCGGCGGATTGGAGCTTTTCTTTTTCGATGGATAACAGGCCGACATCGGCGGCAAAGCCGAGAAATCCAAGCAGAACCGGGAAACAGAAGGCGGCGAGGATGACGGTTTGGCCGTCCTCATTCGAAAGCCGCTGGAATAGACCGGACTGACGACGCGCACCCGGCTGAAGCGCAGCCGGCGCGGGCTTTCCAGGGCCGGAAGTGTGGAGTCCGACCGTCAGCTCTGTCGTAATATGGTTCATATTACGAGAGTAATCCTATCGAATTACCGTGTCAATCCGTTGTCCTGCGCTTCGCCTGGTACTTTTGGGTGCTTAGGTTGGTCGTTTTGCGGCAGACTTTCCGCGGGGCCGCTTGCCGGCGAAGCAATCCTGGCCTGGCGAAGCAATCCTGGGCCGAAGAAGGAAACTGGCGGGAGCCTACAGCCGTTTCAAGAAAGCAAGCGCGAGTTCCAGTTGGGGGAACATCCGCTCGTCGGCCTTGAAGGCTGGGGAATGCACACAGCGCCGGGTTCCGCGGACGCTGACGGGGTGCTTGAGGTGCAGCATCTCGTGGTAGAGCAGGTACTCGATCGCGTAGCGCGGGCTGGATGGGCGGTCGAAGACCTTGCTGACCACGATCGTGTTGTGGGCCGCGTCGTAGTGTCCCAGGAGCCGTTTGGCGTGGTGCTCGCTCCAGGTCAATTGGGGGCGGCCGAGCAGGTTGTGAAAGAACTGCGCGTTGAGCGTGTCGAAGACCTCTTCCAGGTTGTAATAGCGGCCTTCCGGTCCGCTGAAACGCTTGGCGCCGCGCGCGTGGCGAATCTGTTCGGTTTGGCGGGCGACGGCTTCGCTGTACTGGAATCGCTTGTAGCGGTGATTGTGGGCTGCGCTGATGGGCTTCTTGTAGATTTTGGCGATCAGAATGTGAGCGATGGCGCGCAGCACCGATTCCGGCGCGCCTTCGAGCAGGTCGGAGAGGCTGACATGGAGCTGGCCCTCGCGGAGCCGGATCGTGGTATTCAGCGAAACGAATCGGCGAAAACGGATGCGAAAGGGCGGGATCGGCGCGCGCGGGCGCAGTTCGCGGTATTCCTCTTCAAAGATGGAGACGACGTCCAAGGCCACTCTTCCGCAGGTTAGCATACGGCGGGGCGGCGAGGTGCGGGGCAGGGCGCAGGGTTGGGCGCGAAGCGAGTTCCCGTCCGCGGAGCGGCGCTTTGCCTCAGGAGACCGTGTGGGCGGCGATGTCGATCGTGACGGTGTCGTCTGGGGTCTTGGTCGTGCCGCCATCCGACTGCGGGTGAAACTCGATGGTCGCGGTTTGCGCGTTGACGACGATGCGCAGGTAGCCGAAGTCGGTGTCGTCGTAGCTTTCGAGCGTCAGGGTGCTATCGATCTGGTAGGGGGTGCGGATGGTCGAGCGCATTTTGCTGAGCGGATTGTGGCCTCCGCATCCCGCCACGACGTAAGGAATCTGGTAGCCATTGACCGTGCGCGTGTATCGCTGGTAGTTGTGCGCGTGGCCGGAGAGAACGGCGTGGGGCCAGACGCCGGCGGCGTTGCAGGCGCTGTCGATATCCGCCAGCATGAGCGGGCTGCCGCCATGCTCGGAGCCTCCGGTGAAGGGTGGGTGATGCACGGCGAGGAAGACCGCCCCGGCGTAGCTCTCGCTCTTGATGCGCGTGAGCGCCGCGGTCAGGAAGGCGATTTGGCTTTGGTCGAGCGCAGGGTAAGTTCCGTTCTGGCCGGAGATGACGCCGGGGTCTTCGAGCACGTTGGAGTAGAGGCCGAGAATGCGCACGAATGGCGCGTCGAAGGTGTAGTACACCCCCGGCTGGATCATGGTGGTGCGGATGAGGCCGCCGGCGTCTGGCGAAGGAGCGGGAGCGGAGGAACAAAAATTTGCCAGGTAAGCGGCCAGCGTGGTGGCGGAGTCGCCGGGGTAGACGATGCCGTCGTGATTGCCCGGAATTCCGAGAATCGGCGCGGGATAATCTCGGTAGGGCTCGTAAAACTGGTCGTAATAATAGGTGGCTTCGCCGAAGTAATAGACGACGTCGCCGAGGTGGTAGAAGAACGAGGGCGCGTCCGCGGCATTCGCTTCGGTGAAATCCGTGACCATCTTATCGGCGACGAGGGACTGCGTCTCCGGTCCGGTGACGCTGCCAGTATCGCCGACGCTGTGAAAGACGATCTGTCCGGCGTTTTGGATGGTTTGCGCGAGGGTCGCGCCCTGGGAGCCGTAAACTTCCGCCAGCGTGAGGATTGGCTCGGCCGCTGCGACAGCGGGCGGCGGCACGGGCTGCACTCCGGTCGTGTCCGGTTCCTTTCCGTCGGTTATCGGGTTCTTGAAACTCGTCGGGTCTGGAGACAGCGTTGGCTGGCCGAAGACGGGCTGGCCGGCCGGCGATGAGGGATTGCCGCTGCCGGAACCGTTACCCGCGATGGGCGCCGCCGGGTCCGAAGAGCCGCCGCTTTTCGGCGGTTTGACGGGACTACGGTGCTTTTTTACGGATTTGGCCATGACGTTTCCCTCCTGCCGCGCAAGTATATCCGGCAAATCGGATGCGGGTCATGAAGGTTCCTTGAATGAGGGTTTCCGAGTCATGGGATTGGAGTTGGAAACGATCGAGCCGGAACGGATTCGGAATCGGCGGAGGACGGCTAAAGATTGGCGGGATCCATTGCCAACTGCTGCTTCCATTCGAGAATGCGCGCTTGTCCCGCGGCGGCCTCCGCTTCCGGAATCCGCCCGGCTTGTTGTAGGGCGATGGACAGGCTGGTCTGGGCCAACGGGTCTGCTGGGGTGAGCGCGGTGAGCGCGAGGGCGGCTGCCACGGCGGCGTCGCATTGTCCGGCGTCGCGCAGTGCGCGGACAAGGCCGTGGTGCGCCTCGATGTGGCGTGGGTCAGAGGCGATTGCTTCGCGAAAAAGCCGCGCCGCATCGCTTGGCGCTCCGGCGCCCAGCAGTTCCACTCCGCGTTCGGAAAGCTCATCCGCGCGCGATTGCGGTGTTGGGATGGGAACATCAGGAGGCATGGCCACGTTTTCATCGTAGCAAGGCGCGGCCGGGATGGTGGCTTGGCGCGCTAGGCGCGGCAAACCGGTTATTCGGTGATCTTGCGCCAGGAGGCTTTGCCGGCGTCGGCGTCGGGCTGGGAGAGATCGACCTGGGTCCGCGGCATGACGATCAGGTCGACGCGGCGGTTTTGCGCCCGGCCCTCGCTGGTCGCATTGGGGGCGACGGGGTGAAACTCGGCGTATCCGGCGGCGGAGAGATGTTCGGGCGGAATGCCGCCCGTGGCCAGGAAGATACGCGCGATGCGGGTGGCGCGCGCCGAGGAAAGCTCCCAGTTGGAGTCGAACTCGGCGTTGTGGATCGGCAAGTTGTCGGTGTGACCCTCGACGCGCACATCGTAGGGGATTTTCCCCAGTGCCTGGGCGATCTGGCGGAGGATAGGCAAGGTGCCAGCATGCGGCGTGGCCGACCCGGTCGAGAAAAATCCCGCCTCGCGCAGACTGATGACGAGGCCGTTCTTGCCCATCTTGATCGAAACGGTGTGGTCGGCGATCTGATTCGAGAGCATTTTGTCCAACTGCTTTTCAACGCGGCTCAGGTCCTGCTTGACCTGGGCCGGAGAGAGTACCTCCTCGCCCATGACGATATTCATGGGCGTGACCGGTTCGTCTTTGCTGATGGCCGAAACGTTCTTGAGGTTGGCGGGCTGGCGGGAGGCATCGGGAAAGATGGCCAGCGCGCGGAATGCGGAGTCGATGGCTTCGGAAACCTGCTGCTGCTTCTTCTGGTCGGCTTTGGAGGAGGCGTAGAGGACGACGAAGAAGGCGAAGAGCAGGGTGATGAAGTCGGCGTAGGAGACCAGCCATCGCTCGTGATTGACGTGGCCGCGGCGGCGTTCGCGGCGGTTCATGCGGCGACCTCGCGAATCTCGCGGTCTTCGAGGAAGCCGCTGAGCTTGACTTCGAGCATGCGCGGATTGATGCCTTCGAGGATGGAGATGACGCCTTCGAGCATCATCTCGCGGCGCTGGTGGTCGTCGCGGACGCGGATGCGGAGCTTGCCGGCCGCCGGCAGCAGAAATAGGTTGGCCGCGCCGACGCCGTAGATGGTGGCGACAAACGCCACGGCGATGCCCTTGCCCACTTCCTCGATCTTGTCCAGATGCTGCATGACCTGAATGAGGCCGAGGACGGCTCCCAGAATGCCGATGGTCGGAGAAAAGCCCCCGGCCGCGTCGAACACTGCGGGGATGCGGTCTTCGCCTTCGGCGCGGGAATCCATGCTGAGGGACATGATCTTGCGCAGCTCGTTCGGCTCGGTGCCGTCGACGGCCAACTGAAGCGCCTGGCGGAGGAATGGCTCCTCGATTCGCTGCAGATCGGCGTCGAGCGAAACGACGCCGGAGCGGCGCGCCTTGTTGGCGAAATTGACCAGCGTCTCAATCAGTTGCACATTCCGTTCCCGGGGGCTGAAGAAGACCTGCATCAGCCGCCGGACGGCTTCGAGGACCGTATGCAGCGGAAACTGGAGCAGGACCGCGCCCAGGGTTCCGCCGAAGACGATCATGGCGGCTGTGGGCTGAAAGATCTGGCCGAGGTTGCCACCCTCGAGCAACAGGCCGGCAACGATGCCCCCCGCAGCCAGGAGCACGCCTCCAAAACTCGCTTTGTCCATGGTCGGCTCCTGAGTTAACTACGGGCTTCGGTTTGGAGGCTGGTGATAGCGACCACGCGCCGCAGGTCGCCCGCCGCGCCGGCGCGCGAGGCGACCTCGGCGAGCAACTGGGCGCGATAGGCGAGGACTCTTTGGTGAATCTCCGCGCAGCTCTCGCGGACGATCAGTTTCTCGCCCTGGATCAGGGTCAGCATGGTGTCCGGCGAGGACTCGGCGATCTTGATCAGATCGCTGTTGAGCAGCATGGGCGTTCCGTTGAGGCGCGTGACTTCGATCATGGAGATTGGCTCCCTGTCACTCTCTTCATCGGAAGAACGGGCAAAAGCAATAGCGGGTTCGGAGCGGAGTTTTAAGGAGTGATCTTCCCCGGCTGAAGTTAAATTTTTCCAATGACTTCGGTTAGCTCGTGGGGCCTCAAAAGGTAGGGAAAAACCCGCGGAAACGCGATCGGCGAGGAAAGTCGGCTCAAGTCTTTCCGATAGCCGCCGATAGACCTTTTCAGATGTGGCGATCGCCTTGGGACCGGGGAACTAAGGAGCCGATCCAGGACGTTTTTTGCGGTTTCCGGGCGGTTCCGGGAGCGATCGCAATTCCACGCATCGACCAGGAGCAACCCCATGGCATTGGGCGTACTGAACAACATCTCCGCGCTTTACGCGGAGAACAGCCTGAATAACACCAACAACAGCTTGCAGACGGTGCTGCAGCAACTGTCTTCCGGCTCGCAGATCAACTCGGGCTCGGACGACGCGGCTGGATTGTCGCTGATCGACGGCCTCCAAGCCAACTCGACGGCCCTGACGCAGTCGGCCACCAACGCCTCTGAGGGCGCAGGCCTTCTGCAGGTGGCGGACGGCGCTCTCTCGCAAGTGACGAACCTGCTGAACCGTGCCGTGACGCTGGCCACTGAGACCTCGAACGGCACCCTCAACTCGACCCAGGAGGCCGCGGCCAACCAGGAATATCAGTCGATTCTGTCGGAAATCAACGACATCGGCTCGACGACCACATACAACTCGCAACAGGTCTTCACGGGAGCGGCGGCGGGAACCAATATCTACACCGGCGACTCGTCGCAGGTGGGCTCCTCGATCGACAATCTCTACTTCGCTCCGCTCTCTTCGACCACGGTCGGCGACTCCGGCGGCAGCGTGGTGCAGAGTTCGTCGGGCAAGTTCATCGATCTGTCGCTGGCAGCGACCAGCGTACTGACCACGGCTGCCCAGCAATCCGATTCGGTCTCTGGCGACATCGTTTTCACCATCACCAACCCGGACGCCACGACCAGCACCATCACCACCTCGGCCAGCACGGTGAGCGGTCTGATCTCCGAGATCAACAAGGATGGCATTGCCGGCGTCACCGCCAGTCTTACCACCCTTGGCGCGGTAGGTGGAAGCGCGGGGGCAACGGCCGCGACGGCCGATACGGGCATCCTCATCTCGAACACCAACACCACCGTGGCCATCGCCGACGGCACTCTGTTGGACACGACCACCGGCGAGGCGGCGACCTCCCTGTTTGCATCCACCAAATCGACGGAGACGATCAGCTACCAGAGGGGCACCAACGAGCAGACCTCGGATCTGGCGGCTACGGATCTGAGCAGCCAGGGCGATGCGCAGACCGCGCTGACCAGTCTGGACGCGGCGATCAGCAACGTGGCGGCGCAGCGCGGCTATCTGGGCGCGCAGGTCAACACGCTCGACGCTGTCTCGCAGGTGGTCAACACGCAGCAGGAGAACATCGTTTCGGCGCAGAACGCGGTCCAGGCCACGGACTACGCCTCGGCGACGACGGCGCTGTCGAAGTACGAAATCCTGTCCCAGACCGGCATCTCGGCGCTGGCGCAGGCCAACAGCATCCAGCAGGAAGTGACCAAGCTGCTGCAGTAAGCCCGTGGCAGTGAGGGCGATGGCGGGGAGGGTGCCGATGCGGCGTCTTCCCCGTCGTTGCTTGGCTCCGTTCCGGCTTGCGAGGGGCTGCTTCTCTCGTCTGACTTCAAACTTGTGGATTCTCTAATCCTGCCTGGTCAACTTTTGGCCACTTGGCTGCGCTTGGATTTACGGAGGTTGGCATGGGTACAGTTGGCATCAGCTTCGGTTCCCCGACGGCGGGGACTGGGTTCAACGTCAGCGCGACGGTGAGCCAGATTGTGGCCAACCTCTCCGCGGTCGAGTCGCCGTGGCAGGCGCAGTTGACCAGCCTAAGCGCGCAGGACACGGTGATTTCGACGCTTGGGAGCCTTTTGTCGAATCTGACCAACGACATCTCGAACTTCACCGATTTCGAGGGGGTTTTGTCGCAGAAGGAGGGTTCCAGCTCCGACCCCAATGTGCTGGCGCTCACGTCGTCGTCTTCTTCGGCGGTCGCGGGCACACATACGATCGTGGTCAATTCGCTGGCCTCGACCTCATCGGGCTATCTGGACGCGATCGCCAATGCCTCTGACACGCTGAGCGGATCGATTTCGATTCAGGTTGGCACGGGCGCGGCGCAGACGGTCACGGTCGATTCGAGCGACAACACGCTCTCCGGGTTGGCCTCGGCGATCAACTCGGCGGGCATTGGCGTGACGGCGAGCGTTCTGACCGATGCCAACGGCTCGCGGCTTTCGCTGGTATCGGGAACGTCGGGGAGTTCCGGCGATCTGACGGTCACCTCCGCGATCAGCGACGCGACGACCGGGACGGCGCTCGCTTACAACACCGCGACGGCGGGCGCCAACGCGAGCCTGGATGTGGATGGCGTCAACGATATCTCCGTCGCTTCGAACACCGTCACAAACGTGATTCCCGGGGTGACGTTTCAATTGCTGGCGGCCTCGCCGGTGACCAACGGCACGCCGGAGGCGGTGCAGGTGCAGGTGGTCAACGATACGTCGTCGGTCACGAGCGCGCTGGGGCAGTTCGTCTCCGACTACAACGCGGTGGTGAGTGTGATCAACCAGCAGGAAAGCAACACGTCTTCGGGCACCCCGGAGCCGCTTTTCGGCAGTCCGACGCTTTCGCTGCTCCAGCAGCAGATTCTCGGCTCGATCAACAGCACTTCGCCCTCGGGAACGCTGACTGGGGTGGCCAGCGCGACGGACACGCTGACCGGTTCTCTCTCGATCGCTTCGGGCTCCGGCGCACCTACTACCTTCAACCTGAGTTCGCTTCCCTCAGGCAGCCAGAACCTGAACGGCCTGGTCTCGGCGATCAACGCCGCGAAGATCGGCGTTTCCGCGGGAATTGTGACCCAAGGGTCGGGCAGCACCGAGACGTACAGTCTGGCATTGACTTCGCAGACGGGAAGCGCGATCAATGTCACGACCTCGTCTTTAGCCGACGGCACAACCGCGCTGAGCTATACCTCGCAAGGCGACATCAACAATCTGACGCAGTTGGGGATCACCGTCAACGACGATGGGACGCTTTCGCTCGATTCGGCGACGCTGTCGAGCGAGTTGAACAGCGATTACTCGTCCGTGGTGGGCTTCTTTCAGGACGCGAATAGCTGGGGCGTCGATTTTTCGAATGCGCTGAACAATCTTGGCACCTCCAACGTGAGTGGCTCGCTGGCTTTGGCTTTGAGCGCGGATAGCGCGACCGAGTCGTCGTTGAACCAGAACATAGCCACCGAAAATCTTTCGATTTCCGCGCAACAAAGCAGCCTTACGTTGGAGTTGACGAGCGCGGATGAAATCCTTCAGGCAATTCCCACCAACCTGAACAACATCAACGAACTGTATTCCGCGATTACGGGCTATGTGGCGCCTCAGGTTTCCTAGCGGCGAAGCTTTGGCGCGAGCCCGCAATCCGCTTCGCGGCACATTGAGTCAGGAGCGATTTACCCGATGTCTACCTACCAGGAACATTCGCTCGATGGGGCTTCTCCGGTCGATCTCGTGGTGGCGCTCTACGATGGCATCATTCGTTTTCTGTATGCCGCCATCGGGGCTGTGGAACGCGGGGACATTCGCGGGCGCAGGGTGGCCGTCAAGCGGGCGCTGGCGATTCTGATTCATTTGCAGGCGCGTTTGCGCATGGACATCGGCGGACGGCCGGCGGAGGTGCTGAGCGAGTTTTACGCCTCGATGTTCGCTTTGATTCTGCAGGCCTCCGTGGGGAACTCGGCGGCGCGTTTTGAGGAGGTGATCGGCTTTGTGCGCACCATACGCGACGCGTGGCGGCAGGTAGCGGCGGAGACGCCCAGAGAGGCATTGCCGCCGGCTCCGACGGTGAAATCGCGAACGCCGCGCTTGGTTGTGCCGCCGGCCGAAACGGAGACGGCGTCGCGATGGACGGCCTGATCCGTTAACTGGCTACCGACAGCTCTTCTTCGAGCAGTTGCTTTTCATGCAAGCCGGCATAGTATCCACGCTGGGCGAGCAATTGGTCGTGGGTGCCGAGTTCGACGATCCGGCCATGGGCCATCACGGCTATCTGGTCGGCGTTGCGGACCGTCGAGATGCGGTGCGAGATGAGGATGGTGGTGCAGGGATCGTTGCCGCGCCCCGCGCCCTCTTCGCCCGCTTGGCGCCGGGTATGGCGGCGCAGGCCTTCGAGGATGCGTTCTTCGGTAAAGGTATCGACGCTGGCCAGGGCATCGTCCAGAATGAGGATGCGAGGATCCCGCAGCAGGGCGCGGGCGATCGAGGTGCGCTGCTTTTGTCCGCCGGAGAGGGTGACCCCGCGTTCTCCGACCATGGTGTCGAAGCCTTGCGGGAACTCCTCGAACTCGCGGCGAATCCATGCGGCTTCGGCGGCTTGCATGATCTGCTCTTCGGAGGCGCCGGTCGCTCCGAAGCGGAGGTTTTCGCGGATTGTTTCGCTGAAAAGGAAGGTTTCCTGTGGGACGACGCCGATGTTTGAGCGCAGCACTTTGAGCGGATACTCGCGAATCGGGCGGCCGTCGACGGTGAGGCTCGCCCAGGGCGAATCGTTGGGGAGTTCGAGCAGGCGCGGGATGAGGCTGATGAGGGTGGATTTGCCGGCGCCGGTGGGCCCGACGATGGCTAGGGTGGAGCCGGCCGGGACGTGGAGAGTGATGCGATCGAGGACGGGCTTGTCGCCGTAGCCGAAGCTGAGGTCCTGGAATGCAATTTCGCCGCGGAGCCGCAGGTCTTCGGGGATGCTTCGATCGGCGCGGCTGTCGTCGATGGCCGGCTCGGATTGGAGGATTTCGTCGATGCGCGCGACGGACGCGGTGCCGCGCTGGAAGAGGTTGACCACCCAGCCCACGGCGATGATGGGGAAGGTGAGCAGGATCATGTAAGTGTTGAAGGCGATGAAGCTGCCGACGTCGATGTTGTGCTGGAGCACCAACCGGCCGCCGGCGAAGAGGGTAATGACCATGGCCACGCCGAGGACGAATTCGAGCGTCGGCCAGAGCATGCCCATCAACTGCACCAGACGCAGAGCCCGGCCGATGTATTGCTGGTTGGCCTTTTCGAAAGATTGAATCTGGGATTCTTCGCGGGCGAAGGCGCGGATGAGACGCGCGCCGGAGAAATTTTCCTGGGCGTGGGCGGTGATTTCGGAAAAGCTGGCCTGGATGCGCTCGAATCGCTCGTGAATGCGCGCTCCGAAGTACTGCACCAGGATGCTGGCGACGGGCATGGGCGCGAGCGCGACCAGCGTGAGCCATGGGCTGATGCGCAGCAGGAAGTAAAGCGCGAAGGCGGAGAAAAGCACGGTGTTGGCGCTGTACATAATGGCCGGGCCGAGCAGTTGGCGGACGGCGTTGAGGTCGTTGGTGAGCCGGGCCATGATGTCGCCGGTGCGGTAGCGCTGGTAGTAAGCGGAGTCCTGCTTTTCGAGCTGGCGAAAGAGGTCGTTGCGGAGGTCGTATTCGATGTCGCGCGAGATGCCGATCAGAATCCAACGGGAGGCGTAGAGAAAGACGCCTTTGAGCAGGGCGATGCCGACGAGGACGCCGGCGTAGAAGAGGATCTTCTGCCGTATCGCGGTGTGATCGGAATTTGCCAGCAGACCGGGTTGATTGAGGTCGTTGACTGCCGCTTCGATGACTTTTGGGAAGAGTACCCAGATGGCGTTGGTGACGACCAGAGCCAGCGTACCCCAGAGGTATCCCCAGCGGTATCGCGCCATGTACCGGAAGAGCGGCTTCAACTGATGCAGCATAGCGTCATTGTACCGGGATCGATGTGGGGGTTGCGGAGGCGGCTCAGCTCGATTCGCCGGTACGGGTGATTGGCAGCTCGGTATATTGCGGAGGCGCATCGGGGCGATGGGGAATGCCGGCTACGACGACCCGGTTGCGGCCGCGTCCTTTGGCGCGATAGAGCGCCTGGTCGGCGGATTCAATCAGGTCTTGGGGTGTCTTGCCACGCATGGGGATCACGGTGGCGCAGCCGACCGAGACGGTCACGATTCCGGGTGCATTGCCCTCGTGGGGCAGACGGCGATTGCGGACGGCCTGGCAGATGTCTTCGGCGACGGCTTTGGCGCCGATTTCGTCGGTGCCAGGCAGGACTACGGCAAATTCCTCTCCGCCGTAGCGGGCGACCAGGTCGCCTGGCCGCAGCAGCACGTCGAGCGCGGCTTCGGCAATCTGCTTGAGGCAACTGTCTCCGCGGACATGGCCGTAGGTGTCGTTGTAGCGTTTGAAGTGATCGGCGTCGATGAGCAGCAGGGAGAGCTTGTCGCCGTCGCGCAGGGCGCGGCGCCACTCCGTGGCTAGCGCTTCGTCGAATCGGCGGCGGTTGGAGATGCCGGTGAGGGCATCGACGACCACCAGGGACTCCATGGCGCGGTAGGCGGATTGCAGGTGCTCCTCGGCGCGCTTGCGTTCGGTGATATCGCGGACCAGGTTCAGGAAGCCGATGGGGCGGCCGGAAGCGGGGTCGCGGAAGACCCGCAGACTGCCTTCCACCCAGAAATACTCGCCGTCGCGCTTCCGCGTGCGGTATTCAAGCGTTCCGCCCTCGGAGCCGGCGCGGAGCGCGCGCATGGCCATTTCCACGTCCGCGACGTCGGCCGGGTGGATGACTTCGCGAAAGACGCGGCCCACGAGCTCCCTTGGTTCCCAGCCGGTCATGGCGCGGATGCCCGGTGAGACGTAGGTTCGGGTGCCGTCGAGGTCGCCGAGCACGATGGCGTCCCGGGAATTGTCGACTACCAGCTTGTGCAGGGCGGCAATCTGGCGCAACTCGCTCTGGGTCTTGCGCAAGTTGCCGAAAACGATGGAAATCGAATACAGCGTGAACATGGCCGAGGCGAGGTAAAGTTGCAGGATCGCCGCTTTCCATTCCATCCCGGACTCTACCGACAAAGCCAGAGGGCCGCGATGATGGACGGTATACCAGCCGCCAAGCACAGCGACCAGCAGCGTCGACGTTGCCGCCCATCCCAGGTCAATCCGAGTCAGAACGAGCACCAGAAAGGGAAAGACGAGAAACAGCAGAGGAAAGCGGTTTTGGCTGAAGACCGCCGCGGTCACGGCCAGGACCATTGCGGGATAAATCCAGTGTTTCCGCAGCAGATGGGTGCTGCGCAGGCGGCTGTGCAGAATGGCGACAAAGGTCGGGGTGACGACGGCGATTCCGAGACCGTCTCCGACGGCCCAACTGGTCAGGACGCTGAGGAAATCCTCATGATGCGCTAGATGCATCAGGATGGCAAAGGGTACGCCGGCTACGGATGGGCCGAGCAATGCCGCAAATCCGACGAACCTGAGCAGGTAGCGGCCGTCCGTGAAGGCCGGCAGAGCCGTGGACTTGCGTTTGAGGAGAAACGCCCCGATGAGTATCTCGACGAGATTCAACGCGTTGTAGAGCAGGCTGATCCCGATCGATTCTCCGATCAGCAAACTGCCCGTGAGCATGGCCAGAAAGGCGACCGCGACATACATCGGCCAGCGCCAGCGTGGAACCAGCAGCAGAAACGCCAGCACCAGGCCGTTGGCCAGCCAAATGATGTTGGTGCCGTTCTCGGTGCGGTCGAGTGCGCCGACGCAGAGTATCGACAGAGTAACCGCGACATAGATTTCAAACAGCCGCACGGCATAGGCGTACCTGCGCCACCATCGCGATCTAGCTGCACTGGCCGGCAATCGCCCCTCCCTCTTAAGTACTTGGAAACGCTCTAAAGTTAGACGACGATGGTTCGTGAATCCGGCAACCTTCCCATTGCAATCAGCCCTAAGATGTCCTGGAACTCTGGATTGGTGAGACAGCGCCAGGTTGTAAGGGTTCTTCGTGGCAACGGAATGGATGCCCGTCGCCCCCGGCCCAGGATGGAATTGGCGCATTTCCCACGCTACTGGCCAGCCGTTTTTTGCCGCGTCGAACCAGCTTGGTGTCGCTGCGTAAGATTGTGCGCCCTCCGCTATGATGCCGGTTCGAGATTTGGAACGAATTCTACTTTGCCCCCCGGAGATAGCTCGATCAGCAGCCGCCCACTTTGGTGCTCTTGCAGGTTCAGACCGCGCGCATGCACCGTCTTTCCGTTCTCGAAAGTGTATTCCACTTTGACTTGTCCGCTGCCTCGAATTTGCAATCGATAGTGCATTGCGTTTCCCGGCGCAATCGAATTTGCGCCGAAACTTGCGGTGGGATAATCGACTTCCAACTCGTGAATTGTCTGACCGGTTCGGTTCTCAACCTCGGCGTCGATCCAATAGCTCTTGCAACCGGTCGCCGTCAGGAGGGGTAAACCCGCGGTGGCGATCCAGAGTCCGCGCCTCAAGTTCTTCAAACGCCACCTCCGTCGCGGCTGGTTTCGGCGACTGTTTGCGCCGGATGGATGGACCTCTCGGCATCCGCTTTCTCCAATCGATTCAGACGTTTGAGGATATCCGGCAGTCTTGGAAAGGCGGCGACGGCGCGCAACCAGGCTCGGTTCTCGAAGGCCGGCGAGCCGGAGAGCATTTTCCCTGGCGGCACGTCGTGAGAGACGCCGGACTGCGCGGTGAGAATCACGCCGTCGCCGAGGGTGCAATGGCCTGCGACTCCGGTTTGTCCGGCCAGGATTGCGTTGGCGCCCACGATCGAGGAGCCGGCGAGTCCGGCCTGGGCGCAGACGAGGGTATTTCGTCCCACTTTGGAACCATGACCGATCTGGACGAGGTTGTCGATCTTGGTGCCATCGCCAATTTCCGTCAAACCAACGGTGGCGCGGTCGAGGCAGGCATTGGCCTGGATGTCCACATGATTCCCGATTTGGACCGGTCCCGACTGGGGAATCTTTTGCCAGCATCCGGCGCTGTCTTTGGCAAAACCGAAGCCATCCGAGCCGACAATGGCGCCGTTTTCGAGCGTGACGTGATCGCCGAGGGTGCATCCTTCGCGGACCACCGCATGAGCGTGCGCGAAGAAATGGTCGCCGGCCGTGACGCCGGGATAGAGCACGACATGCGGGAGGATGGTGGCGTGGCTGCCGATGCGCACCTGGGGGCCAATGACGGCGTAGGCGCCGATGTGGGCCGCTTGGCCGATGGTCGCGGTGGGGTCGATGACCGCAGTGGGATGGATGCCTGGAGCGTATGCGGGCGGCTGGTAGAAGAGGCCGAGTGCGCGGGAGAAAGCGAAATAGGGGTTGGCGATCCGCAGCGTTGGAGTGGCGATCTGCGGGAAACCGGGCTCGACCAGGATGGCGGCGGCTTTAGTGGTGCCGGCGGAGGCGGCATACTTGGGATTGGCGATGAAGGTGATTTCTGAGGGACCGGCTTCGTCGATGCCGCGAACGCCGGTCACCTCGATGGTTCCGTCTCCGCACAACTCCGCGCCCAACCGGGCTGCTAAATCGGCCAACTGCATGATGGCCATTGTAAAGGACACGGCTGTCGGAGGTCGTTCAGGCCGTGTAGCCGCGTCCGAGTCCGAGCGCGGCCAAACCTTTGCGGTAGGCAATGGAACTGCGGTCCGCTGGAAAATGGGCTTCGTCGTGCAGATTGAGGGGTAGATCCTCGGGAAACTGCCGCTCGACGATGGCGATGTCCTCGGCGAAGACCTGATAGTTGAAGTCCAGCGTCTCTTCGAGCGCGGCCTCTTTGTCGAAATTGCGGCAAATGGGCACAAAAAGCCGCGTTTTGCGCGCGGAAACGGGTGAGGCGGCGTTAAGGATGTGGAGCAGGCCGCCGCCGGGGAATGTGACGGTCAGCTTGGCGGTGAATGGGAAGAAAACTTCGAATCTGCGATGCCACTCGAATCCCGGAGGGTTGAGGTGCTTGTAGGCGTGGGAGTAATTGCTGACGGTGCTGAAGTAGTCGGCGATGAAGCCGCTCGCGGTCTTGGCCACCTTGTAGTCCGGCACGACGGGGTTGTCCGGTTCGCCGAAGCTCTCTTTGTGGACGAACGGGAAATGGCTCACGTCGAGGAAGCCTTCGATCTGGCGTCCGGCCGCGGCTTCGATGGCGACGCTCTCCGGCAGCACCTGGAGGTAATCGGGGTCTTCCCACTCGGGCAACTGCGGCAGTGGCCGGGGGCCATCGTCTACCAGGCGGACCCAAACCAGGCCGTAGCGCTCCTGGGCGCGGTACATATCGAGGCGGAGCCGGGGCGAGATGGCGCCGTTGGGATGAGCGGGGATGCAGACGCATTTTCCTTCGCGGTCGTAGCGCAGGCCGTGGTATTTGCAGACGATCTCGTCGGCTTCGACGTGGCCCAGGCTGAGCGGAACGCCGCGGTGGTAGCAGATATCGCGGGCGGCGGCCAGCGTTCCGTCGGAGAGCCGGTAGAGCACGACGCGTTCGTCGAGCAGGCGAGCGGCGTAGGGCTGGTTGATAATTTGATGCGAAAAGGCGACCGGGTACCAGAATGGGGCGAGCGCCCGCCAATCGGATTCCGGGAAGGTGCAACCCCGGGGCAAAGGCGGTTGCTGGGGATTTTCGCCTAAGGTCAAGTCGGAGGTTGTGACGAAAGATGCGGGACTGCCGGATGCCGATGTGTTTGTGGCTGCCATAGGCGATTATGGGCAGGAACGCCCGCAGGAATCAAGAAAACAGTTCGATCTGTGGAAAACTGGCGCTTCGATTCAAGGATTTTCTTGGCTTTCTGATTCAAGCATTTGATTTTCAAAGAGTTGTGGCTGCGGACCGATCTTGGTCCGAGCGGGCGACGGAGGGTGAATGACTCCCATCACGGTCAGTTCGCGGATGGAGGTGCGCGGAACGAAGAGGCGTTGGGTGTTGGACCGGGTGTCGGGCGGAGTGAGCAGCAGGCCTTGGCCGTGGATCAGGGAGCGATCGTTGGCGGCCACGCCTTCCAGTTCGTCGCCGTCGGCGAGCGTAAGGCTGAGCCACAGTCCGGCGATGCGCGGGCGGGTCGCGAATTTGCGCCGCAACAGGCGTTCCGGTTGGGTGTCGCCGGTGGCAAAGTACGTGCCAGGGCCCCCGCGTGGGATATCGCCCGGAAATTCGCGGACGTAGCACATCCATTTCACCTGGCCCCAGGGAATGCGTCGCAGTTTTCCCGAACTGTCGAGCAGTTCCAGATCGGAATTTTCTTCCACGGAGTTGCCAACCGCGTAACCGGCGCACCAATCTCGCGTCAAATTACGTACGATTACGGGTTTACGAGCGGCGCTCACTGGCTGGATTGTCGCATGATCGGGAACTTCCGTCCGAGAATGGTCCACAGGATGTAGCCAAGCTGGTTACGGTGTGATACGGTACTGTGGTTGCAAGCCGGAACGCCATCTTTTTTGAGTGTCGCCGCATCCGATAGTGGATTGCGACGGCAGGGGGACAATCCCCGATGGGAAGCTGCGGCTTCTGGCCGCGAATGAGGAGTAGGAAACAAGGAATGCCCGACTATATTTACTTGCTGGAAAATCGTTTGTCCGTCGTCCAGCAGAATGCTTTGCGGACCGTGCGAGACTTGGCGCGCGAGGCCCAGATGACCGTCTTCCTGACGGGAGATGCAGTGCGCGATTTGACCTGTGGGAACCCGGTGCGCGATCTGGAAGTGGTGGTGCATGGCAACGCGCTGGACCTGAAGGCCGCAATCCTCGAAGCCGGCGGCAAAGTATGGGGAGAAGTCGCCGAGGCGCGGACCCTCTATTTATGTTTTCCCGGCAATGTGCGTGTGGATTTGAACAGCGCGCGGCGAGCGGAATATGCCAAGCCTGGCCAACCGGCATACCACTGGACCAGCATTCAGGAGGACCTGCGCGCGCGCGACTTTACCGTGAACGCGATGGCGATCTCTCTCAATGAGGGCTCGTACGGTCTGCTGATGGACCCGACGAATGGCGTGGCGGATATTGAGGCGCGGCTGTTGCGGCTGGTTTCGAATTACGGGTTTCTGGACAATCCGGCTTTGCTGGTGCGGGCCACGCGGCTCCGGGCGCGGCTCGGTTTCGACCTTGAGGATCGCACCCAGACCCGCTATGAAAATGCCAAGGGCGACGAGATGATCGAGCATCTCTCCCCGCTCGACCGTTCGCGCGAGTTGGAACAGATTGGCCACGAGGAAGAGCCGCTCAAGGTGATGCAGGCGCTCGAGGAGGAGGGTTGGACGAAGTATCTCTTCCCGGCGTGGACTGTGGCCAAGGCCGATACAGACAAGCTCAAAGCGCTGCACGACCTCTCCGTCGAATTGCAGGTGCAGGGGGTGCATCCGGATGTCTCGGCCGCGCAGATGCATTTGCTGACGGCGAAGCTGAGTCCCAAGGAACTGGCGGATTTGAAGGCGCTCATGCTCCGCCCAGGCTTTGTGGAGGAGTGGAACCATCTCGATGCCGCCGCTGCCGAATTTGCCAAGGTACTGCTCTCGAAGGAAAACGCGGCTCCATCGGCAACGTATACGCTCTTCACCACATACGCGGCGGAAGCCGTGCTTTGGCTGGGCTTTACCTCGAAGCAGGCGGCGGTGAAGGAAAAGTATGAGAATTTTCTGAAGGTGTGGCCACTAGCCCGGCAGAAGGTTCCCTACGCGCTGATGCTGGAGATGCGCATTACTCCCGAAATGCCCGTGTATGCCGATCTGGTTAAGAGCATTTTTCTGCAACTGATCGATGGCGGCCTGACCTCGACCGACGAGATCAAGGCGCTCCTCGAACCGCATTCGCCGCCCGCGCCACCCCCGCCCGTTACGATCAAGCGGACGCGCGCCAAGAAGGGAGCCGAGGCCAAGTCTAAAGCGCGCCTCGACGACGAGGACGAGGAAGACTCGGACGACTTGGAGGAGGACGACGAGGACGAGGAGGAAGACGACGATCTGGATGGCTTGGACCTGGGCGGCGACGACCTCGATCTCGGCGTGAGTCTGGATGAAACGCGGGCGCCGCTGGTTGCCGTCGATGGCGACGACGAGGATGTTTTCGCGCGCGACACGGTGGGAGACGACGATCTGGACGTGGAACTGGATTCCGATGTCGATCCCGATTCCGACGACGAGGCGGACCGCGACAACGAATCCGACGACGACCCTCCGCCGCCGACCCGCAAGGTGGCGAAGAAGAAGATCGCGTCGCGCCGGTCGGCGACAGGATATGAGTCCGAGCGGGATGCGTCGACGGCGGCAGGCGCAGGATTGAAAGCCTTGGCTTTAGAGTTGGATCTGTACGAGCCTGCGGACCCTGCCGACCTCGATGAGTCCGATCCGATTTTCGAATTGGAAGAGGATGAGCCGGTGCGCGCTACGACCGCCGTTCCGGAGTCCACCGGTAAGGCATCAAAACAGAGCAAATCGGCTCCCGCTAAGCCTGCCAAGACGAAGTCGGCGACTTCCGCCAAAAAACGATAGCGATAGTCCGGCTATGGCGGCTGGAAACAGTCGCCTCACCGGTCTTTCAGCGCCGGGAAGACGCGGAGTTCAGTTCGATCGGCTTTCTTCCGAGCCTGGCCTCACCACCGGCTTTTGACTTGATTCCGTGTAGATTTCGCCCAAATTATGGCGCTTGGCGCGAGAGTATCGCGTTCTGCTGTAAAACTGCCGCTGACAGGTCAGGCATTCCCAGGGATAAAGGCCAAAAAAATGCATGAAGCGATGTCCCAGCGATTTCGATCTTGGGATGCGCCGGGTAGACCCTGCTTCGCAGTCTGGACATTCAGGATTCATTCCAAATTTCCTCTAGTTTCAAAACTTTGTTTCCGTCTACGTTTTGTTTCGGCGGTCAACGAAAATGCATCAGTGTTGCAGAGTGGAAAGTGCTCGCGCCGGACAAAGAACCTTTAAGAATCCGGCCTTCCCGGTGAAATTTTGCGCGTTTCAGGCTCGGCCTTCAACCGTCGACTAATCGATCGGAATTGTTGTTTCTTTGTCCTTTCAATAGTTGAACGCAAAACATCTTTGAGTTGGACGCAATCCGGCGAATCGAGGTTGCAGCGCTTCCGGACAAATTCTTCAGGTATTTCGATTTCTGAGAAATCGTCATAGCGCCTTCGAAAGCGCAACTCCGACAACAGGAGCGCTGCCGAAGTATCCGTGGCTGCTACTATGCTTTTGATCGGCCGAAAAAAAAGATCAGAAGCAGCCCTGCAACTGCGCAAGCGGCCCCGCGATAAGCCCACTGGATCTGGCCAGTCATGAAGCTTCCGGGAAGGATATTGACTCCCTGAAGAATCCAAATTACGCCCATTCCAATCAAAATCGCACCAGAAATTCGCGCAAAATACCGCATCGGTTACCTCGCAATTCATGAAACTGATGATACGCGAATCTGCCGCGGCGCGTCTCTGCTCCCGAAGCCGCGCGATCCTCATGCAGTTTCGTCCCCGGTTTTCCTCACTGGGCTGGCTAGACCCGGCTGCTCCACGTTGGCCCAAAGCCTAGAATGGAGGCTGACAGTTCCACAAAAATCATGGCTGAATTCACCCATCTGCACCTTCACACCGACTACTCTCTCCTTGACGGCGCCTGCGACGTGGACAAACTCGTCGAACGCGTCGCCTCCATCGGTCAAAAATCGGTGGCGATGACCGACCACGGCAATATTTACGGTGCCGTCCACTTTTTCGATGCGGCCAAAAAGAAAGGCATCAAGCCGATCCTGGGCTGCGAACTCTACGTCTGCAAGAAGGACGACCATCGTGGCGACCCGAGCGGAGACAAATACAACCATCTGCTGGTTCTGGCGCAAAACGAAGAAGGCTACCGCAATCTAATCCGCATCACCTCGGAGGCTTCGGTGCATGGCTTTTACAAGAAGCCGCGCATCAGCAAGCGGTTCCTCGCGTCGCACGCGAACGGGCTGATCGGTTTTTCCGGCTGTCTGTCGGGCGAATTCAGCGAGCATCTGCTCAAGGGCGACTACGACGCGGCGCGGGCGACGGCGCTCCAATACCAGGACATCTTCGGGCGCGGCAATTTCTATCTGGAAATTCAGGATCAGGGGCTGGAGCAGGAAAAGCGCATCCACGCCGACATGTTCAAGATCGAGCGGGAACTGGAGATTCCGCTGGTCGCGACCAACGACTCGCACTACCTCTGCGAAGACGACCACAGCGCGCACGACACGATGCTGTGCGTCCAGACCGGCGCCAAGAAGCAGGATAGGGAGCGCTTTCGCTTCGATGGCGACCAGTTTTTCGTCAAGTCCGCCGAACAGATGGAGCGGTTGTTTCCAGACCGGCTCGACATCCTCACGCGCACCCAGGAGATCGCCGAGCGCTGCAACCTCAAGCTGAACAAAGTCGATAATCCCTTTCCGGAGTTTGCCGTTCCTCCCGGACACACGATCGACAGCTACTTCGAGCAAATCTGCCGGGACGGTTACAGCAAGCGGCTGGATTCGGCGATTCGGCATTTGCAGTCGCGCGGGCAGCTTCGCTATCCGATTCACGAGTACGAGGCGCGGCTGGAACGCGAAATCGGCATCATCAAACAGATGAAGTACTCGGGGTACTTCCTCATCGTGTGGGATTTCATTCGCGAGGCGCGCGAGCGCGGCATCCCGGTTGGGCCGGGTCGCGGTTCGGCGGCCGGGTCGCTGGTAGCTTACGTGATGGAGATTACCAACGTCGATCCGCTGCAAAATGCGCTGCTTTTCGAGCGGTTTCTGAATCCCGAGCGCGTTTCGATGCCGGATATCGATGTGGACTTTTGCATGAACCGCCGCGGCGAGGTGATCGAGTATGTGACCCGGAAATACGGGCGCGAGCAGGTGGCGCAGATTATCACCTTCAATACCATGGCGGCCAAGGCGGCGATCAAGGATTGCGGCCGGGCGATGGACATGCCTTACGGCGATGTGGACCGCATTGCCAAGCTAATTCCGGCGACGATCGGCATCACCATCGACAAGGCGCTCGAAGACCAGCCGGAGCTGGCGAAGTTATATGAGTCCGATAAGCAGATCAAGGATCTGATCGACACCGCCAAGAAACTCGAAGGGCTGGTGCGCGGGTCGGGCGTTCACGCAGCCGGCGTGGTCATCGCGCCTCGTCCGCTCACCGAGTTAGTGCCGATCGTCAAGACTAAGAACGACGAAATCGTCACGGCTTACGACATGTTCGCCATCGATAAAATGGGGTTGCTCAAGATGGACTTTCTTGGGCTGACTACCTTGACGGTCATCGACGACGCGCTGAAATTGATCGAGAAAAATCGCGGCGTGACGTTGAACATCGACTTGATCGAGCTGGACGACAAGGCGACTTACGAAAAGGTGTTTCACAAGGCGCTGACTTCGGGAGTCTTTCAGTTTGAATCGGGCGGGATGCGGGATGTGCTGCGGCGCTACAAGCCGGAGACATTGGAAGACCTGACAGCGCTCAATGCGCTTTATCGGCCAGGGCCGATCCAGGGCGGAATGATCGACGATTTCATCGAGCGCAAGTGGGGCCGGCGCAAGGTGGAATACACGCTGCCCGAACTGGAGCCGCTGCTCAAGGAGACGCTGGGAGTGATCGTCTACCAGGAACAGGTGATGCAGATCGCCAACCGGCTGGCGAGTTACTCGCTGGGCGAGGCGGACTTACTGCGCCGCGCCATGGGCAAGAAAGATCCGAAGGAGATGGCCAAGCAGCGGGACCGCTTCATGGAAGGCGCGGCCGGCTTGGGATTGCCGAAAGAGCCGGCCGGCGAAATCTTCGACCAGATGGAGAAGTTTGCCGGTTACGGCTTCAATAAGTCGCACTCGGCGGCTTATGCGTTGCTGGCCTATCAGACGGCCTATCTCAAAACGCATTATCCTGTTGAGTTTATGGCCGCGCTGCTGAGTTCGGAAATCTCGAAGCCGGAAAATGTGGTCAAGTACATTCAGGAATGCAAGGAGATGGGGATTGCTGTCGAGCCGCCGGACGTGAGGCTTTCGGGCGCGCAGTTTACGCCCAGCGGCGACGTGATTCGCTTTGGGCTGACGGCGATCAAGAACGTGGGTGGCAATGCGATCGAGTCCATTCTCAGCGCCCGGCGCGCGCTGGAAGAGCAGGGAGCGGCCTTTAGTAATTTCTGGGAGTTTTGCGAGAAGGTCGATCTGCGCCAGTTGAACAAGCGTGTGCTTGAATCACTGATCAAGGCAGGCGCATTCGATTCGATGGGCACGCGGGCGCAACTCACTGCGGTGGTTGATGCAGCGATCAAGAGCGGGCAAAAGGCGCAGAAAGATGCCGAACAGGGCTTCAAGTTCGAGGGCCTCTTCGGCCCCCCGGCCAAAGGCCACAGCAGCAATGACCTGCCGAAGGTAGCCGATTGGGAAGAAAAGGAGCGCCTCGACGGCGAAAAAGAAGTGTTGGGATTCTTCGTTTCCGGTCATCCACTGGATAAATATGCGGAAAAGCTTCGCAATTTGACAGGGGTCGTCAGCACGGCTACGGCATTGGAAATGAAGCCGCCGGCAGCGCCGCGCTGGGGCCAGCAACGCGACGCGTCAGACGAAATCTCTATAGCCGGCGTGCTCGTCGGCATGCGCGCGGCCAAAAGCAAGCGGACGGAGAAGATGTACGCCCAGGGGCATCTGGAAGACAGCTACGGCAAGATCGAAGTCGTCTGTTTTCCCAAAGATTACGAGAAATTGGCAGATCAGTTGAAGACGCAGTCGGCGGTGCTGGTGCGCGGCACGCTTACCGGCGAAGAAGAGTCGGCGCCTAAGCTGGCCATCAGCGGGTTGCAACCGCTCGACGAGGTGCAAGTTAAGCTCCCCAGCGGCGTTCGACTTAGGCTCAACTTAGAGATTGCCAGCGAGGAACTTTTCGCGACTTTGAAGACCCGGATCGCTTCCGCTCCAGGTCCGGGCAAGCTGATGATGCATCTCGAAAAGAAGGGCCAATACGAAGTCGTTCTTGAACCCGAGGGTCTGAAGGTAGCCGCCGACCGCACCTGGGTCGAGTCCGTGGAGGAGTTATTAGGCCGGGGCGCGGTGCAGGTGCTGAGTTAGCGGCGGATGCGCTCGACGACCTGAGATCGTTTGCCCCGAGGTTTGCGGTTGCAGTTAGGCGGTCTTCTTCTTCGCCGCGTCTTCCAAGTCGGTTTCCCGCTCCGCTTCAAGCCAGTCCCGATCCTGCTGGCTTTGGCCGTGGGCTCGCTGCTGCGAGAGTTCGAAGGCCCGCGCGGCGATTGCTCCTGTGGCGTCTGCCGGCGCGGCGTCCACTTGCGCTTGAGCGTTTGCCGAGGCGGTCTTCGGCGTTGCCGTCCGATTCGCGTTTGGCGGATCGAAGATGCGATACGCGAGGAGCTTGATACGGTCGTTGATGAGCGCCCACACGATCGCATAAGCCCACACAAAGCTCGCCCACTTCCATCCCAAAGGGCTCATAAACAACCCATAGACGGCGATGAGTGTGGCGACGATCTGAGTGCCCAGAACGGCCATCCATAGAATTCTGGCGGGCCGAATCGACCAGAACGGACCACGCGTTCTGGTGAGGAAGATGGTCAGATGTCCGGCCACGGAGAGCTTCAAGTACATCATGGTCTGGGCGTGGGCGCGGTCGAAGTGAAAGACCCGCTCGGCGAGATAGAACAGGCCAAACGCGGCGATAACGCCAATAACTCCCAGCACGGTCGAGATCGACAGCACCAGCCGCATGTTCCAGGCTTCCGGCTTGTTTCTGTAGAGGACATTGTCGTAGGCGATGGATAAAATCGCCCCGTCGTTGAGCAGCGCGATCATCACGATCATCACGGCTGTAACGGGATAGAAATTGAAGAACAAGATTGCCAGCGTCATGAAGAACAGTACGCGCAGCGTTTCCGCGATTCGGTAGATGGCGTAGCTGTTCATGCGCTGGAAGATGCGGCGGCTCTCCTTGACGGCGTCGACGATGACGGAGAGTCCGGAAGTGAGCAGGACGATCGATGCCGCCGCCCGGGCCGCGTCGGTGGCGCCGGAGACGGCGATGCCGCAGTCGGCCTTCTTGAGCGCGGGAGCGTCGTTGACTCCGTCGCCGGTCATGCCGACGATATGGCCGGAGTCCTGCTGCGACTCGATGATAAAAAATTTGTGCTCGGGGAATACCTGCGCAAAGCCGTCCGCCTTTTCGATCTCCCCGGCAATCTGCGCAGTCGCCTTTTTGGTTGTGTCGCCCAGCGCGCCGGCATCCAGGATATTGGTTCCCAGGCCCAACTGCTTCGATGTTTCGCGGGCAATGGCAATCTGATCGCCCGTCGCCATCTTGATCTTGACGCCCATTTGGATCGCGTTGGCAATGGTCTCCTTGGCATCGGCGCGGGGCGGATCGAACAAGGGCAGCATACCGGCAAACTTCCATTGGCCTTGCTCGTCGGCCCTGGCGACGCCGAGGGACCGGAAGCCGCGGCCGGCAAAATCGAGAATGGCTTCCTCCGCCGCCGATTTGACTTCAGCGGCATTGATCGCCATGTCGAGAATGACCTGAGGGGCTCCCTTGGCCACAAAGAACTGGTTCCCGTCGGGCCCTTTGACGGTGGCTTCCGTGCGCTTATGCACCGGGTCGAAGGGCATGAAGTGAAGCACCTGGCAATTCTTCAGCGCCTGGTCGTCCTTCACGCCGCCGATGACCGCAAGGTCGATGGTGTCCTTGTCTTCGGCGCGAGAGGCCAGCGCGGCCCACAAGACGACGTCGGGCGGGGAAATCCCATCCGCGCAAAATGGATCGCCCAGCGTGAGTTTGTTTTGCGTCAGTGTGCCGGTCTTGTCGCAACAGAGGACGTCGACGCCCGCCAGTTCCTCAATGGCGGACAGCCTTGTTACGATCGCTTCTTTCTTGGCGAGCAATCGCGCGCCGACGGCCATGGTGACCGATAGCACGGTGGGCATGGCGACGGGGATGGCCGCCACCAGGAGCACCAAGCAGAATTCCACAGTCGTGAGAACCCGCTCGTGACGGAAGAGGGCAACGACGAGAATCAGGGCCACCAGGCCTACCGCCAGCACGATCAGGTAGTCGCCGATCTTCAACACCGCTTTTTGGAAGTGGCTGACTGTGTGCGCCTGCTCGACGAGCTGGGCCGTCTTTCCGAAGTAAGTGTTTGTCCCGGTGGCGTAGACGATGGCGTCGATCTCACCCTGACGGACGATCGAGCCGGAGTAGACAGCGCCGCCGGAATCGGCTGTGACGGGCAACGACTCGCCGGTCAGCGCGGACTGATCCACCTGGATGGAATCGCCGTCGAGCAGCCTCGCATCGGCGGGAACGATGTCACCCAACCGGAGGCGAATGACATCTCCGGGGACTAACTCGCTGGCCTTCGGATTGACCCACTTGCCGTCCCGCTTTACTTTCGCCAGGGTCGCCAATCGAGCTTTGAGGGCGGCAATGGCGTTGCCTGCCTGGTGTTCTTCCCAGAATCCAACCAAAGCATTGGATAGGAGCAGCGCGAAGATGACGAAGAAGTCGAGCCAGTGGCGAACCACGCCGGAAAGGATAACGGCCGCTTCAATCATCCATGGAATGGGACCCCAGAAGTAGGAGAGGAACTTGAGGTATTGGTTGGTCTTTTTTTCCTCGAGTTGGTTGGGTCCGTATTGCGTTGTTCGCTTGACGGCCTCGGCTTGCGTGAGTCCCTCGGCGGACGTGCCGAGCTTTTTCATCAGCTCTGGCATTGCGAGCGTCTTCAGGGAATCCTTATCGTCCCTGGGCTCGGGCTTGGTTTCCGATTTCGATGCGGGCTTCTCAGCATTTGAGTCTTCGATGATCCTTCTCCTAGAGTTGCCCGCCGCCTCATCCCGGCTCGCAATCCAATATCGAAGCAAGAGGAGGGGCTGAAGAGCGTTGCTTCCATCGCCAAGGGTTAAGTAAGTGGACGACGCGATGTTTTGCTTGAAGTTAGTATCCAAATGCCTCGGCCGGCAATCTGTCCCATGTTGCTCAGGCGGAGCTTTATGCGATTTCGCTTGGGTGGATCCGGGAACCTGGATTTGAAATAAAGTGCGGGAGTTGGAAGCGGAGCCGTTCGCGCCCCTCCCTACACTTGAGGGAGACCGATACGACGATCGCGGTAACGGAGCCACGGGAAATCGGCATGGCCGGTCTCCCCCCGTGTGCCCAATTTGGGTTGGCCACGGTGCGTGACCTGCGGATGGACCGGCGGGAATGTCCCGCATCTCCGCCCAATTCATCCTTTGCCGTTTTTCCACTCTTGATACGAGATGCGCGGGATGGTGAGGAACGCGTCGCGGGTGCGCACGTAATTTCCCAGGCCGTTCATGCGGCCGATCGCGTGCAACTGGTCGGCTTTGATGTAGGGTCCGGATGGGTCTACGAATTTGTCTTCCACGTAAATGGCGACGACGCGGCCAAGAACGATTCGGGAGCGGCCAATCTCCATCGTGGTGTATTCACGGCACTCGAGCGCGGCATGCGCTTCGGCCAGCCTCGGCGTCTTCACCAGTTGCGATGGCGCGGTCGTAAACCCGGCCAGTTCCACTTCGCTCATCTCCGGCGGAAAGTCGGTGGCGCAGATATTCATCTTTTGAGCAATGTCTTCGGTGACCACATTGACCACAAACTCTCCGGTGCGGCGGATGTTGCGGGCCGTGTCCTTCGGTACGAATGGCTCACCGGGTCGGTTGGTCACCCCGACGCCAAGAATCGGCGGGTCGGTACACAGGTAGTTGTAGGCGCTGAAAGGAGCCGCATTCAGCACTCCATCTTCATTTAAGCTGGTGATCAGCGCAATCGGCCGCGGTGCCACCAGACCCACCAGCAGCTTATATGTGTCGCTTGCCGGACCCCGTTCCAGATCGAAATTCATCGGTTGCGGCGCTCCTGAGTTCTTATGGTATCGGACAGGAGCGCCGCCAGGCGGTCCGTTTGCAACATGGCAAGATCGAAGAGCGCGCAGTTCGTCAGGCAGCGGCCGGCAATCGGGATCTGCTGTACGAAGATATCGCCGCGGCGGAAGCGTGGGAAGCCCATGAAGAGAGCCGGGAAACGCAGTGCCGGATTGTTGATGTACCGGCGATCCAACGGCGGGATCGAAGTTTTCCTGGTGCATCCTGGTGGCCCGTTCTGGGCGAAAAAGGATCGCGGCGCGTGGACGATTCCCAAAGGCGAGTACGGGGAAGGGGAAGCCGCGCTCGATGCCGCGCGGCGCGAGTTTCAGGAGGAAACGGGTTTCCTTGTCTCTGGCGAATTCCTCGAACTCGGCTCCGTGCGGCAAAAGAGCGGCAAGATCGTAAGCGCGTGGGCTTTCGAGGGAGACTGCGATCCGGCGAAACTGGTGAGCAACACCTGCGAGATCGAATGGCCGCCCCGCACTGGCCGGCGTATCGAAATCCCCGAGATCGATCGTGGACGCTGGTTCGGATGGGCGGAAGCGCGCGGCTACATTCGCGCCGAGCAGGGAGAATTCCTGGATACCTTCGCTCGGCGGCTTGCCGCGCGGTCGGGTTGACTTGGGTCACAATTGCTTCGGAAGCCGCCGGCGATATTCGCCAAACATTCGCTTATAATCGTGCCATGTGGGTGAGCGAACAAAGCGAAATCGTGATTCCGGGGGGAATTCGTTTGCGCGGCGAACTCAGTCTCCGCAGTTTGCACCTGGCCGCGACGTATGGCTATCGGCATGAGCGCACGGACGGAAGCGTTCCCAGCGTGATATTCGGGCTAGATGAGAGCGGGCGGCACGGGAACTTTCACCCCCGCGCCTTCGGCAGAATTTGCGCCTATCCGGCGTGGGCGAAACGCCTCGAAAAAGTGCATACCGCGTCGAAGCGCATGCGGGTTCGCGCCGACTGGCAGTGGAAGGAACTCGATTGTTCCCACAGCTCGGACGCGTTGCTGATGAATGTTTTCTGCTATCCGGAAGTGATGGCGGGTCGGGCGATCAAGGCGATGTTGAACTGCGGTTCGGATTGCGAGCCGGTGTTTGGATTCAAGCCGCGCGTTCCGCTGCGGAACGGAAAGGGCGACACGACCGAGATCGACATGAGGCTGGGCGACCTTTTGGTTGAGGCCAAGCTGACCGAGTCGGATTTCCAGTGGGCCCCGCCGAAATTGCTCGCCCGCTACCAGGATCTGGAGACGATATTCGAACTTTCCGCTCTTCCCACGCGGAATGGCAGATTTGGGGGCTATCAACTGATCCGAGGCGCGCTTGCGGCGTACGCTCTGGATTGCTCCTTTTGCGTACTCTGCGACGCGCGCCGTCCGGATTTGGTCGAATCGTGGTTCCAGGTGTTGCGGGCGGTGCGCACGGCGGACCTGCGATCCCGGCTGAAGCTGCTCACCTGGCAGGAACTGGCTTCCGCCGTGCCAACCGAACTGCGGGATTTTCTGGCTGCGAAATACGGCATTTTACCGGCCGCATGAGCGAGCGCGCCGGGGCGGCATCAATGCGCCTTCGCGTCCGGTTGGATTGCGGGAATGTTCTGGTCCCGCACCAGCTTGTTGAACTCCTCGACGCCTGTAGTTTCCACCTGATGCAGATGGTCGAGCTCGATCTGCAGCTTGGCGGAGAGTTCGTCGAAGACCGCGACCGACTGCGCGGTCGGAGCAATGTCCGTCAGCTCCACTACGCCGCCCACGGCCGCGATCTTGTTGTTCAGACGGATCGGATAGTTCAGCGCGTCCTCGTCGGCGTGCAGCTTCGTCTGGTAGATGTTCTCTTCGATCGCCGTCATTTCGTCCGTCAGCTTCTTGGCGTCTGCCTTGACCTTGGCGTTGGCGCTGGCGAGATACGGCTTGAGCTGGTCCCGGTCGGCGCGGATACGGACGACGGCCGAGTTGGCGTCGGTGACGCGGTCGCGAATCTTGAGGCCCAGCGCCAGCTCCGCTTCAAACTGCTCGGGTGTGGTGGGCGCTCGCGGGTCTTTCACGATGGTGAAGTTTTCGGACGCGGTTTTGCCATCGACGACCAGCTCGACTTTGTACTCGCCGGGAATGGCCATTGGGCCTTCGAGCGAACCGGCCCACATGAGCAGGCCAGGGAAGCCGGTCGCCTTCTCGTACCGCATATCCCAAACGAAGCGGTTCAGCCCTTCCTTGGCGGGGGCAAGGCCGGGCTTCGGCATCTCGTCGTCGGATTCGTCTTCATCCGGATGCGCCGGCGGCTTGCTGGAGATCTCCCGCACCAGCTTGCCGGAAGCGGTGAGAATGCGCAGCTTCACCTCGTCCTTGGGCTTGTCTTTGAGGAAGTAGTAGATCGTCGCGCCGGCGGCTGGATTCTGCCCCGCAACCGGGTTTCTGCCGCCAAACTCGCCGAATCCGCCGATGCGCAGCACTTTCTTGACGGGGAACAGCTTGACCGCCTCGGCCTTCTGGAATTTTGCCGGATCGAGCGCGCGCACCAGCGGCATATCGTCCATCACGTAGAAGCCGCGCCCCTGCGTGGCGAGCACCATCTCGTCGTCGCGCTTCTGGAAGGCGATGTCGGTGACTGGCGTCTCAGGCAGGTTCAATTGGAAGGGAAGCCACGCGTCGCCGTCGTTGTAGGAGACGTAGAGATGCGACTCGGTGCCGGCGAAGAGCAGCCCCTTTTGGTTGGGATCGGGCCGGATGGCGCGGGTGAAGTCGTTGTCGGGGATTCCGGCGACGATCTTCTTCCACGTCTTGCCGTAGTCGGTGGTGCGCCAGAGGAAGGGATGGAAATCGTCCGAAAGATACATGGTTGCGGCTACGTAGGCCGTTCCGGGATCGAAGGGCGAGGCGGCGACACAGTTGATGCGGATCCAGTCGGGCGCGTCCTTGGGCGTCACGTTTTGCCAGGTCTTGCCATCGTCCTGGGTGACGTGGATCAGGCCGTCGTCCGAGCCGACCCAGATCAGGCCGGCCTTGAGAGGAGATTCGTCCACGGTAAAGATGGTGTCGTAGTATTCGACCGCCGTGTTGTCCTTGGTGATTGGGCCGCCGGATGGGCCTTGCTTGGACTTGTCGTTGCGGGTCAGGTCGGGACTCATCGCCGTCCAGTGCTGGCCCTCGTCGGTAGTTTGGAGCAGATACTGGCTGCCGGCGTAGAGGCGCTTGGGATTGTGCGGCGAAAACAGCAGCGGAAAGCTCCACTGGAAGCGGTATTTCATCGCTTCCACGCCGGAACCCATGGGGTTGTCCGGCCAGGCATTTACGTCGCGCATGGTGCCGGACTTGGTGTCGAGGCGCGTCAGCAGACCGTCGTAGGAGCCGGCGTAGACGAAGTTCGAGTCGAGCGGGTCGGGCGCGATCCAGCCGCTTTCGCCGCCGCCCACGTCGTGCCAGTCGCGCTCGGTGATGGCGCCCGCGTTGCTCCGGCTCAGCGTGGCCCCGGTCGAGTTGTCCTGCTGTGCGCCGTAGATGTGGTACGGAAAATCGTTGTCTACTGCGACGCGGTAGAACTGTCCGGTGGGCTGATTGTCTTCCGTGCTCCAGCTCTTGCCGCCGTCGAAGGTGATCTGCGCGCCGCCGTCGCTCGATTCGATGAAGCGGTTGGGGTCTTCGGGTGCGATCCACAGGTCGTGGTTGTCGCCGTGCTGGTTGCGAATGCGGGTGAAGTTCTTGCCGCCGTCGGTCGAGCGGAAGAAGCTGGTATTGACCGCGTAGACGGTGTTTTCGCTCTTGGGATCGGCGAAGATCTGCGAGTAATACCAGGCCCGCTGCTTGATGGAGTTGTCGCCGTTGAGCTTGGTCCAGGTGGCGCCCGCGTCGTCCGAACGGAAGACGCCGCCCTCCTGCGCCTCGATCAGCGCCCATACTCGGTCCGGATTGACCGGCGAAACCGTGACGCCGATGCGCCCCAGAACTCCCTTGGGAAGGCCGGGATTGTGCGTGATTTCCTTCCAGGTGTCGCCGCCGTCGGTCGTCTTCCAGATGCCGCCGTCGGGACCGCCGCTCTCAAAGGTCCACGGCTTGCGCACCACCTGCCAGATGGCCGCGTAGAGGACTCGAGGATTGTTTTCGTCCATCGTAAGGTCAACCGCGCCGGCATTTTCGCTCTTAAAGAGCACTTTCTGCCAGGATTTGCCGCCGTCTTTCGAGCGAAATACGCCGCGCTCCGCGTTTGGACCGGCCATGTGGCCCATGGCGGCGACGTAGACAAGGTCGGGATTCTTCGGGTCCACGCGAATCTGGCCGATCTGCTGCGTGTCTTCGAGGCCCACATGCGTCCACGTCTTGCCGGCATCCATCGACTTGTAGACGCCGTCGCCGTGCGAGGCATTGCCCCGGATCGTGCTTTCGCCCGTGCCGACATAAATCACGTTGTGGTCGGACGACGCCACGGCAATCGAGCCAATAGAGCCGAAGTTGATGTGGCCGTCGGTGACGGGCTGCCAGGTGTGGCCGCCATTGATCGTCTTGAAGACACCTCCGCCGGTTGCGCCGAAGTAGTAGACAAAGGGCTCGCCGGGAACGCCCGTGACCGCGCCCACGCGGCCACCGCGAAAGGGGCCGATCTGGCGCAGCTTGAGCGCGGACATGCCTTCGAACGGGCCAGCATATCCGGCGGGCTTGTCTGGCGCGGGACTTGCAGCCGGACTGGGAGCCTGCGCGAATGTGGCGACAGGGAGAACGGCGAAAGCGGCAGCGGCGATGCGGAAGAGATTCGGCACGAGGGTATTCTCCCTTGAGGCGGTGTTGGATTCCTAATCGTTGTTGTCCGGAGCGACGGAGCTTTCGAGCAGGCCGCGCGGGTCCGGCTTGACGCTGGCCGGCTGGGCGTAGGTGTGGCCGTCTACCGTGAGCTTGACCGTGTATTGTCCGGGCTTGAGAAATTCCGGTCCGCGACGGCCCGGACCTGGAGCTGGACCTGGACCCTGAGTTGCAGCCGGCGGAGCAGTCGTTCCCGCCGGATGGCAGGCGTCCGGAGGCGGCGCGGCGGCAGCGCCACGGCCAAATCCCCGGCGCTGCTCGATGTTGAGCGAAACCCGATGCATACCGGCGGCGGCGGAGGGCGGCAAAGGCTGCTCTTCCCAGATCGCCTCCACGTTGATCTTCTCAGTATCGACGGGATGATACGGCGTGTCGCTGGCCACGCAGGCGCGCACCGTGCCGGCACCGTCCACCAGCTCGATTTTCAGCGGTCCGGCTGCGGGCCTGCTGAGCCAGTAGTAAGCGACCACGCCGGCAGGCGGATTCTGCTCCTGCGGCTCCTCATGCGGCAGCGGCGTGCCGTTCTGACTGCCGGTGTGGATCGCCAGAGTCTCGCCGGGCGGAAAGAGATACGCGCCGGAAGCGGCAATCTCCGCCCCTTTCGCGGCGATTTGCCGCAGCGGCGCGATTTGATCCAGCACCCAGAAGCCGCGCCCATAGGTGGCCACCGCCAAGTCCTCTCCATGCACGACAATATCGCGCACTGAGGTGACGGGCATGTTGTTCTGGAGCGGATACCATGCCCCGCCATCGTTGAAGGAGACGTAAACGCGCAGCTCGGTGGCCGCAAAGAGCAGCCCCTTGACCCGCGTGTCTTCCTTCACCGAATTGACGAAAGCGCCTTCGGGAATGCCCGCGGAGATGATCTGCCACGTCTTGCCGCCGTTGTGGGTCCGATAGATATACGGCTTGTCGTCGGCCAGCCGATGGCGATCGACCGAAGCATAGGCCGTTAGCACATCGAAATGCCCGGCCTCCACCTGCGAAACCTTGCTCCACGCGGTCATCTCCGGCGGAGTCACGTCCTTCCACGTCTTGCCGTCGTCGCGCGTCACATGGATCAGCCCATCGTCCGTGCCCACCCAAACCGTTTTCGCGTCCAGCGGCGAGGGCGAGATGGTATAGACCACGCCGAAACGGTCCTTCATCGGCTGGTCAATGTCTTTGGCTGTCACGGGGTCCAGCGTCTTCGGGACTTCGGGGTTGACGCGGGAGAGATCCGGGCTGATCTTCTCCCACGTCTTGCCGCGATCGCGCGAACGCATCACGAACTGGTTCGAAAAAT
>Ga0116230_10000281_pt1 | contig 42944 bp, 38 predicted proteins | sample S1TSphfallax_3_FD_88678 | JGI IMG/M metagenome (GOLD analysis project Ga0116230, IMG submission 88678) | Host-associated microbial communities from peat moss isolated from Minnesota, USA - S1T2_Fd - Sphagnum fallax MG | ecosystem: Host-associated > Plants > Peat moss > Unclassified | place... | reverse complement strand
GAGAGTTCGCCGTCTTCGATCGTGAGGTCGCGCGGCAAGATGCCGATCCACCGGATTTGCTCGAACGAGCCCAGATCCGTCGTCTGCGCCATGACCTCGCGCTGGACGAAGGCTTGCACGTCCGAGCGGCGCGAAAGTTCTTCGCTCGTCGCCGCATCCGAGAGGTCGAGTTCTTTGCGCAGCAGCGCCCAGTTCGGCGAAACGAGCGCCGCCGGGTGCGGCCGACCGTTGCCGGTGACCATCGCTTGATTGATATAGGGCGAGCGCAGAATCGCGGACTCGACGCGCGCGGGTGCGACGTACTTGCCGCCCGAGGTCTTGAAGAGCTCTTTCTTGCGGTCGGTGATGCGGATGTTGCCGTCGGGATCGATCGAGCCGATGTCGCCGGTGTGGAACCAGCCCTCAGCGATCACGCTGCGGGTCGCGCCCAGGTCGTGATAGTAGCCCTTCATCACGTTGGGACCGCGGACGAGCAATTCACCGTCCTCCGCGAGCGCCACCTCGACGCCCGCGATCGGCTTGCCGACGGTGCCGATCCTCGCGTTGCCCGGCTCGGAGCAGGTGACGACGGGCGAACATTCCGTGAGGCCGTAGCCTTCGACGATCTTGATGTCGGCACCGAGGAACGTGTAGGCGGTGTCGGGATGGAGCGGGGCGCTGCCGCTGCAGAAGAACGCGAGCCGGTCGAGGCCGAGCTTCGGCGCGATCGCCTTGAGAACCAGCGCGTGGGCGAGCGCATACTGCAGGCGCATGGTCGACGAGGGCGGCGCCCCGTTGTGTTTCGCCCGCATATAGTCGCGGCCGGTGTAGAGCGCCCACGGAATCAATTTCGAGCGCACGCCGCCTTCGGCTTTCGCCCGCGCCAGCATCGCGTTGAGCATCCGCTCGAAGATCCGCGGCACGGCGAAGACCATCTTCGGGCGCACGCTCTGCAGATCGTCGAGCAACTTCTCCAATGCCCGGTTGATGTGCACGGTGGTGCCGCGCAGCAGATAGCCGAAGACGTTCGTACTCTCGTAGATGTGCGCGTAGGGCAGGATCGAGAGCACGGGATCGCCCGGCCGCAAGATCTCCTCGACCAGCGCGAACGAGCTCACCACGTTGCTCGCGATGTTGCCGTGGCTGAGCATGACGCCCTTCGGTGTGCCGGTCGTTCCCGAGGTGTAGATGAGAACGGCGAGATCGTCCGGAGCCACCCGCGCGGCGATCGCGGCGAGCGCACCGGGGTCGGCCGCGCGCGCGCTGCGACCGGCGGCTTCGAGCGCGGCGAGCCCGTGCTCCCCGTTCGCATCGAAACTGATGACGGGCGGCAAGCGCAGCCCTGACGCCCGCAGGGCCTCGGCGGTCCGATCCGCGTCGACGAAGAGGAGCTTGGTCTCGGCATCGGTCAGGATATGCTCGACCTGATCGTGTGCCTGCGTCGCGTAGATCGGTACGCTGACGGCGCCTGCGCTCAAAATTCCGAGGTTCGCCACGATCCAGTCGACCCGGTTGGGCGACATCAAGCCGACTCGGTCCCCCGGCGTGATTCCGCGCACACGAAGCCCCATCGCACACGCGGAGACTCTTTCTTTTAATGATGAAAGCCGAGTAACATGCCAAGCACCGGAAGGATCGCGTTCGGCAAGGGCACTTCGATCAGGTTTGTCGAGGACGTCGCGTAAGAGGGCAAGCAAAGTGTCGATATGGCGTACCTCCGGGTCGGCCACCCTTCGTTCTCGATCACCAGGGAGATTCTTTTCAATCTTGCATAGACCCGACGCAATGAAACTTCGTCTCTCGTTCGCCCTAGCGGTGGCCGTGCTTTGCGCGTCCATCGTTCCGGCTCCGGTTCGAGCCGACGACGGAACGGCTCAAGTTTTGCACGACATCGTCGCGCAATCCGTCCCCGTCGGCACACCGAACAAGCCGCTTCCAACTCCCGGTCTTCCGACCGGCTTGAACTACACGCTGGACGTGTCGTCCGCCGTCGCCACCGGCAACGTCCACCCGTATGCGGGGCTACCCGGCGGGATGGATGCCGTCGTGGGGTACGGCTTCAACAAGCATTTCCGCGCGCAAGTCGGCTACTACGAAATTCAGACCTATCCGACCGGCTTCGACAGCGGCACCGTGCCGCTCGATCTGCAGGGTCTCGGCCCGATCGGGACCACCACCCTCCAGAGCGCGCCCCCCGACCTGAATACCAAGGACAAACTGTTCGTCGCGAATGTCTCGTATCTCTACGATATCGCGGGGAAGCTTCCGATCGTCATTTCGCCGACGTATATCGCACGGGGGGGAACGGTGGGCGGATCCGAATCGCAGACGCTCGAGATCGACGGCTTCCCGCAATCGGTCAAGCCGCGCGCCGCCGAAGACTATTTGCTCGCGGCGACCTTGCCGCTGCTCTCGACACCGAAGATGTTCGCCTCGTTCACGGCGGGCCCCGAGTGGCTCGTCAACATGCAGGCGGCGAATCTCACCAATCACGCGCAGCTCTTCGAGCTCGGCTACATCGAGTATCGCGCGACGAAGCGGGATACGTTCTACTGGCAGCCCAGCCGGCTGATCAGCTATCTGCCGGAGGATCCGTATCCGGATACGATCTTTACCTCGATCCTCGGCTACTCGCATCGGATCAACCGCTTTCTCTTCGTGCAGCTGACCGCCCAGGAAGGCGCGCCGACGAACATCTCGCAACTGGGCATCACGTCGGTGACCTGTGTCGGGATCAACGCGAGCGGCACCGGTTGCAAGCAAGACGTGCCGAGCATTCGCGGTCTACACGCCTCGCAAATTCAACTCCAATTCGGTCTGGGTCAACCCTCGGTGGTGCCGCTGTGATGATCGCTCGCGCTCGTCTCCCGATCGCGGCATCGCTCGCCGCGATGCTCCTCGCCGCTTGTGCGGGCGGGGGTTCCACATCCCATCCGGTTTCCGTCGGCACGGCGCCGGCCAAGACCATCACGGCCTCCGTGCGCATCGTGGGCGTTGGTGACTCGCTCACCGCGGGCTATCAGTCCGATGGTCTGCTCGGCGTTCCGACGGCGAATCCGGTCGCCGGCTCGCCGTTCGGCCCCTACGTCCCCGCGACGCAAGAAAACGGCTATTGGGCGCTCCTGTGGTCGCAAGCCAACGGCGGTGCCGCTACCGGCACGGTGTCCAATTCGCCCCTGCCCTTGATCTTGGGCCCGGGCCTTGGGACGGTGCTCGTTCCGAACGCGATCGACTCGCCGACCGCTATCACGACGGCCTGCGGCGCCTTCAACTCGCTCGGCTTCTCGTATTCGACCGCGTTGCAGACGCGCGCGAACCCGACCACGACGCCGTACGACCTCGGCATCCCGGGCCAGAACGTCCATGAAGCGTTCTATCAAACCGGCCCCGAGTCGCCGTGCTCGGTGCCCGCGACGGCCCCGCTCTTCGGCGTCGTTTCGCTCGTCAGCGGCGAGAGCGGCGTCTACTATCCGATCATGGGGAATTTCCCCGCGGGCATCTCGCAGACGCAAGCCGCCGCGTCGCTGCACACGCAGTACGCGACGGTCTGGCTCGGCTCGAACGATCTCTTGAAGTACACGTTCTCGCTCGGTCAGTTGCCGGCGACGCAACCCTCGGCGATGCAGGCCGACCTCGTGAAGATCATCCAAACGCTGCAAGCAGCGGGCGAGAAGGTCCTCATCGCCAACCTCGTGACCGTGCTCGACGCGGCCCTCTTCACGCCGCAGCCCGCCCTCGTCCCGACCCTGGCGGCGGAAGTCACCGCCGGCGCGACGGCGGCCTGCGCGAACGCGACGCCGGCGCAGTATGCGACGCTGTGCGGCGGCGCCACGCCGGCCTATGCGGCCCAGGTCGGTGCCGCGGCCGGTGCGCAGGTAACCGCGGCCGGTCCGACGATCCTCGCCGGGCTGCAGTCGGGCTACGGCGTCGGTCCCGGCGGCTACGTGACGCTTTCGGGGATCGCGAAGATCGTCGGCGCGTTCGAGGCCGGCAGCCTCACGGCGTTCGCACCGGGCGGTCCCGACGCGCTCGGCGGCGGCGACTTCGTCCCGGATGCGCTCGCAAGCCAAGTCAGCGCGCTCAACGTTTCGTACAACACGGCGATCGCCGCGGCGGCGAAACAAACGGGCGCGGCGCTGGTGGACATCAACACCCCGGTTACGGCGCTGATGTCCAATCCCGGTTCGATCGTCCCGGGCCATTGCTGCACGCTGCAGTACGGCGGCGGATTCTTCAGCCTCGACGGGCTGCATCCGTCCAACACCGGCTACGCCGTCATCGCGAACCTGTTCATCGCACAGATGAACACCTCGTACGGCACGTCGATCCCGCTCGTGAACGTGGCGGCGGTCTACGCGACCGATCCGTTCGCGCCGCACTAGGCGTAAGGGTAATGGACATGCCGAACGCGTAAGGGCGTCCGGCATGTCCACTCTTGAAGGCACGGTCGCGCTCGTGACGGGCGCGTCCAGCGGACTCGGCGCACATATGGCGCGCGTCCTTGCGCGTAGCGGCGCGACCGTCGCGATCGGTGCGCGCCGCGCCGACAAACTCGCCGACACCGCGCGAGCGATCGAGGACGCCGGCGGGCGCGCGTTCGCGGTGGATCTCGACGTGACCGATCTCGCGAGCGTCGAGGCGGCGTTCACGCAGATCGTCGCTGCCGTCGGCGTGCCGACGGTGCTCGTGAATAACGCCGGCATCGCGGAAGCGAAGCCCGCGCTCACGATGAGCGACGCGGCTTTCACGCGGGTCATCGAAACGAATCTCATCGGCCAGTGGCGGGTCGCAAAGGCGTTCGCGCAGCGGCTGGTCGCGGCGAAGCGCGGCGGTTCGATCGTCAACATCGCATCGATCGCGGGCGAACGCGCGGCCGGCGCGCTCGCTGCGTACAGCGCCTCGAAAGCCGGCCTCATCATGCTCTCCGGCAACCTCGCCGCCGAGTGGGCGCGTTACGGCATCCGCGTGAACGCGATCTCGCCGGGCTACATCCGCACCGATCTCAATAGCGCGTTCTTCGACTCACCCGCCGGCGAAGCGATGATCGAACGTATCCCGCTCGGACGTCTCGGCCGAGAAGCAGACCTCGACGGCACGCTGCTGCTGCTGGCCTCGGACGCATCGGCCAACATGACCGGCGCGAACATCGTGATCGATGGCGGCCACCGCCACGCCGGGCTGTGACGGCCAATTTCGGTACACCGGCAATCCGCGGGTAACGAGGCGTTCATGGTTTGCCCGTAGGCTATTCGAGGCGCCGGAACTTCGGCGCCGATCTCGAAAAGAAAGAAACGATGGCCGACGATCCTGCGCAACCCAACGTCCTGGCGTTGCTCGACCTCATATCGACGAACCTCGTGTCGTTCCAAGAACGAACGGAGGCGAATTTCGCCGTCATGCGCGCTGACTTCAAGGGGATGCGCGGTGAACTCGCTCGCGTGCGCGACGATGTAGCCGACCTGAAATCGGACGTTTGCGTGTTGAAAGCTGACGTGAGCGTGTTGAAATCGGACGTGAGCGTTTTGAAATCGGACGTGAGCGTTTTGAAATCGGACGTGAGCGTTTTGAAATCGGACGTGAGCGTGTTGAAAGCGGACGTTTGCGTGTTGAAATCGGACGTGAGCGTTTTGAAATCGGACGTTTGCGTGTTGAAAGCGGACGTGAGCGTTTTGAAAGCGGACGTTTGCGTGTTGAAAGCGGACGTTTGCGTGTTGAAAGCGGACGTGAGCGAAATTCGGGAGACGATGACGAGCGGATTTGGCCGTATCGAGCAGCGTCTGGACCTGATCGAGGCGTCTTAGCGGAGTTCCGCTTTCGCGATCGATTCAAGGTGGACTTCGTCGGGGCCGTCGATGAAGCGCAGCGCGCGGATCCAGGCCCATGCCTGCGCCATGAACGTATCTTGCGAGATGCCCTTTGCGCCGTGCGTTTGCATCGAGCGGTCGAGGACTTCGAGCGCGACGCGCGGGGCGACGATTTTGATCGCGGAGATCAGCGTGCGGGCGGCTTTGTTCCCGCGCTCGTCCATTACGCGCGCGGCTTCGAGCGTGAGGAAGCGCGCTTGTTCGATCGCGATGCGCCCCTCGGCGATCCAGGTGCGAACGACGCCCTGATCGGCGAGCGTCTTTCCGAACGCGACGCGCGATTTGGCACGTGCGACCATCAATTCGAGCGCGCGCTCCGCGACGCCGATCGTGCGCATGCAGTGATGGATGCGCCCGGGGCCGAGGCGGCCTTGCGCGATCTCGAAACCGCGACCCTCGCCGAGCAGCAGGTTCTCCGCCGGAACGCGCACGTTCTCGAAGCGCATCTCAGCGTGGCCGTGCGGCGCGTCGTCGTAGCCGAAGAGTTCCATCGGACGCAGGATCGTGATCCCGGGGGTATCCCTCGGCACCACGATCATCGATTGTTGGAGGTGCGTCGCCGCGTCCGGATCGGTCTTGCCCATCACGATGAAAACGGCGCAGCGTGGATCGAGGGCGCCGGAGATCCACCACTTCGTGCCGTTGAGGACATAGGAGTCGCCGTCGCGCTCGATGCGCAGGCGCACGTTCGTTGCATCCGATGAGGCGACGTCGGGCTCGGTCATCGCGAAGGCTGAGCGGATCTGGCCCGCCAGCAGCGGTTCGAGCCAACGTTTCTTCTGCGCGTCCGTGCCGTAGCGCACGAAGACTTCCATGTTGCCCGTGTCGGGGGCGTTGCAGTTGAAGATCTCGGGCGCCCACATCACGCGTCCCATGATCTCGCACAGCGGCGCGTAGGCGAGGTTGGTCAGGCCGGCGCCGTATTCGCTCTCGGGCAAGAACAGATTCCACAATCCGGCGGACTTCGCGCGCGCTTTGAGCTCTTCGACGATCGGCGGCACGGTCCAGCGATCGGCGGCGTTTGCGCGCTGCTTCTCGTAGGTGGCCTCGTGCGGATAGACGTGCTCGTCCATGAACGCGGTGAGACGCTCGCGCAGATCGTGCGACCGGCTCAGGACGGCGGTTGGGGTGCGCATCAAAGCGTTCCTCGTTGGCGGGCGCGGCCGGCGGCGCGGCCGAGGGCGGTGACGACGGCACCGAGCGCGGCGAATCGTTCGTCGGTGGTGTGGCCGCGGACGTAGCGCGCATAAATCTGCTGCGCGATGACGGCGATCTTGCAGAGTCCGAAAATATAGGCGTACACGAGGTCGCCCGCGCTGCCGCCGCGCGCGCGCAGGTAGGCCTCGGCGAACGCCGCGCGCGTGAGGCCGCCGGGCCGATCGGTCGGCACGAACGCGAACGGCCGCAGTTCGGTTTCGTCGGCATCGATCCAATACCCGAGCGTCGTGCCGATGTCGAGCAGCGGATCGCCAACGGTTGCCATCTCCCAATCGAGCACAGCGCGAATACGCGCCGGGTCGCCGGGGTCGAACATGACGTTGTCGATCTTGAAATCGTTGTGCACGAGCGCGACGCCCGTCGGGGCGGGGAGATGTTCGGCGAGCCAGGCGAACGCTGCTTCGAGTTCCGGTTGCGACTCGGTGCGCGCGGCGGCGAAGCGCTCCGTCCAGCCGCGCACTTGGCGTTCGAGGTAGCCCGCCGGTTTTCCAAAACCGGCAAAGGCGGGATCGCGAACATCCACCGCATGCAGCTCCGCCAGTGCCCGGGCGAGCGCCTCCGTCATCGCACGCATGTCGCCCGGCGCGATCGCGTCGCCCGTCCCGTTGCGCACGATAATCCCGCGCGCGCGTTCCATGACGTAGAAGGGCGCTCCGAGAACGGACGGATCTTCGCAGACCGCGACCGGGCGCGGCGAGAGCGGGTAGTGCGCCGCGAGCGCGGCGAGGAGGCGGTACTCGCGCACCATGTCGTGCCCGCCTTTGACGGCCGCTCCGAACGGCGGGCGCCGCAAGACGTACTCGCGTTCGCCCGTCCGCACCAAGTACGTGAGGTTTGAGAAACCGCGCGGAAACTGCTCGATCGTGAGCGCACCCGTAGCGTGCGGAATCGCCGCAGCGAAGAACCGGCGCAGAGCGGCCGGATCGAGCTCTTCCCCGTCGCGAACGCCGCGCGGGCGATCCTCCAGCGAGTGCATCACCGCGGGTGACTGCGGCGATTTTCGGCGATTTGCCTGTCCATGATAGCGCCCGTTTCGCTCCCTCCCGTTCGTAAGGGGCACCGGGCGGACCAAGCGCCAGCCCTGCGCTGAGGACCGGTGCCGTTTGAAGGCGGCGATTCCGGGTATGAAGACGCCGGTGCCGCCTTTCTCTCCACAACTCTCCAGTGGCGCGCTCCTCGTGGCTGCCTCGATCTGTGCGACCGTAACGGTGGGCAAGGTCGGGGCTGCTTCGGTTTCGGCACCGAGTCCGCGGCCGAGCGCGAGCGCCTCGCCGCACGTTCGGGCGACGCCGAAGCCGTCGAAGGCACCGGCCGACCAGTATTTCGGCCAACTCAAGATGAGCATTCTCGGTCTGCGCCATCGAATCGATGCACTCGGCAAGCGCTACGACGACCGCACGATCTCAGACGCCGATCTCGTCCACGACGCACGTTTCATCGAAGACGGCATCGAGCACTGGCGGCTCGAATATCCGCGCGACCCGTGGCTGCCGCTCACGTCGTTCCACCTCGCGCAGCTCTATGCCGAAGTGCAAACCGATGCGGCGCGGGCGCGAGCGAAGAGCATGTTCGCGTACACGGCGACGTATTTCCCGAAGTCGAAGCAGGCACATTTGAGCCGAGAACGTCTCGCACACGGCTTTCCTCCGTTTCATTCCGAGTCGCCGCTCGCGTCGGCTTCCATGACGCCGGCGGGCGAAACGCCCGCACCGGTGGCGAGCCCGGCGGGCTCGGCATCGCCGTCAGCTTCACTCTCGCCGGTGCCGTCACCGGCGCCGCCCGCGGTGCGCTAGCCCTCGTCGACCGTGCCGCCGAGATAGATCGCGCGCACGCGCTCGTCGTTTGCGAGCTCGTGCGCGAGGCCTTCGAGGGCGATCGTTCCGTTTTCCATGATGTAGGCGCGATCGGCGGCTTTGAGCGTGAGGAAGGCGTTCTGCTCGACCAGTAGCACGGCCGTTCCGGCGGCTTTGAGATCGGCGATGATGCCGAAGATCTGCGCGACGATCTGCGGCGCGAGACCCGTGCTCGGCTCGTCGAGCATGAGCAGTTTCGGTTTCGCCATCAGCGCGCGGCCGATCGCGAGCATCTGCTGTTCGCCGCCCGAGAGCGAGAAGGCGAGTTGGGAGCGGCGCTGCGCGAGCCGCGGAAAGCGCGCGTATACGGCATCGACGTCGGCGGCGAGCGTGCGCCGGCGGGTCGCGTACGCGCCGAGGCGGATGTTGTCATCGACGCTGAGCTCGGTGAAGAGTTGCCGGCCTTCGGGGACCTGCAGACAGCCGAGGCGGACGACGCGTTCGGTGGCCGCCCGCAACAGGTCGTGACCGTCGAAGACGATCGATCCGCCGCGGACGTTCGTGTCGTAGCGCGAGATCGTGCGCAGGAGCGTCGATTTTCCGGCGCCGTTCGCACCGAGCACCGCGACGAGTTCGCCCGCCGCGACGGAGATCGAGACGCCGCGCAAGACGTCGAGCGCGCCGTAGCCGGCGCTCAGATCGCGCACCTCGAGCAGCATCAGTCCGGCGTCCCCAAGTACGCGGCGATCACCGCCGGATCGCGCCGCACCTGCGCCGGCGTGCCGTCCGCGATTCGCTTGCCGAATTCGAGCACCATCACGCGTTCGCTCAGCGCCATCACCAGCTTCATATCGTGCTCGATCAAGAGCAGCGTCATGCCGCGCGCGCGCAGGGCGAGCAGATCGTCCTGCAACTGCGCGCGTTCGCTTGCGTTGAGGCCGGCCGCGGGTTCATCGACGAGCAGCAGCCATGGGTCGGCGGCGATCGCGCGCGCGATTTCGACCCGCCGCCGCGCTCCGAACGCGAGATCGCGCGCATACGTCAGCGCGATCGACTCGAGGCCCAGCGTTGCAAGCGTCGCATAGGCGCGATCGTGCGCTTCGCGGCCGGTGCGGAACGCGCCGATGAGCACGTTTTCGAGCACGGTCATGTCACCGAAGAGGCGCGCGTTCTGAAACGTCCGGCCGACGCCGAGGTCCGCAATCGCGTGCGGCTTCCGATTGGTGACGTCGATCCCCGCGATCGAAACCGATCCCGCGCTCACGCGTGCGACGCCGCAGATCGCGTTGAAGAGCGTCGTCTTCCCGGCGCCGTTGGGACCGATGAGCGAGGTGATCGTGCCGCGTTCGAGCGTGAAGTCGACCGCGTCGACCGCGACGAGGCCGCCGAAGCGCTTCGTGAGCCCGCGCACGGCGAGCGGCGCCTCGGCGACCGGCGGTTCGATCGGGCGCGTTATCACGGCCGGGATGGGCTGCCGCAGCCGGACGCCTTGGGGCCGGAACCGGTTGCGCCAGAAGCCGAAGATCCCGCCCGGCGCGACGATCACGATCGCGATCACCAGCGCGCCGTACGCGACCTCACGCCAGTTCTCGAATTGATGGCCGGCGATATCGAGCGCGCCGATCAGCCCCGCCCCGATGATCGCGCCCGAGACGCCGCCGCTGCCGCCGAGCACGACCATCAAGAGAAAGTCGATCGAGAGCGCGACGCCGACCGCCTCCGGAATCACGAGGCCCAAGAACGAGGCGTAGACGCCGCCCGCGAGGCCGGCAAGCGCGCCCGCGTATGCGAACGCGGCGATCTTATAGCGCCGGGTCGGAATGCCGGAGACTTCGGCCGCGAGCTCGTCGTTGCGGATCGCCTCGAAGGCGCGCCCCGCCGGTCCGCCGAGCGCGGCCAGGGTGACGGCCGCGACGATCGCGACGACGATCCAGACGAACCAATACGCGTTCGCGCCCGAGAGCGTGAGCGGGCCGATTGCGGGGAAGGCGATGTTGGTGATGCCGTTCGCGCCGCCGAGCGCATCCGATTGATGGATGACTCCGACGACGATCAGGCCGAACGCGAGCGTCGCCATCGCGAGATCGTGGCCGCGAAAGCGCAGCGCGATGAAGCCGACCGCGATCCCCGTCAGCGTCGCGAGCAGCACGCCGGCGAGCGCGGCCGGCCAGAACGGCCAGTTCAGTGCCGTCGTCAGATACGCGACCGCGTAGGCGCCGATGCCGAAGAAGCCGGCCTGGCCGATCGAAATCTGATTGACGTTGCCGAGCAGAATCGAGAGGCCGATCGCCGCGATCGCGTAGATCCCCGCGTAGGTGCCGGCTTGGGCGATCGTCGGATCGCGCATCGCGAGCACGCCGACGACGGCGGCGATCGCAACCACGATCGGCAGCGTGCGCCGGTCGGCGCGCAGGCGCGCGATCAATCGCGAACGGCGCTGGTCTTCCCGAACAGTCCTTGCGGACGCAGCACGAGACCCAGCAACAGCAGCGAGTAGACGATCGGATCGGCGACGCCGTACGAAAAGACGCCCTGCAAGAGTTTCTCCACGATGCCGACGAGCAGCCCGCCCGCGACGCAGCCGAGCGGCGATTCGATTCCGCCGACGACGGCGCCGACGAAGCCCTTGATCGAGATCGCGATCCCGCCCGCGCCGCCGACCAGCGTGATCGGCCCGATGATCGTGCCGCCGAACGCGGCCACCGCGATCGCGATGCCGACCGAGATCGCGCGTGTCCCGGTCACGTCGATGCCGACGAGCCGCGCGCCGAGCGGGTTGTTCGCCGCAGCGCGAATCGCTTTGCCGTAGTAGGTGCGATCGAAGAAGAGGTACAGCACGCCCAGCGCGAGCGCGAGCAGCACGAGCACCCACACCGATTGGTACGGAATCGTGACGCCGTGGATTTGAAACGCATCCGAGACGTCGCCCGAGAAGGCGGGCAGCGGCTGCGGCAGCGAGCCCCAACCAGGCACCAGCGCATGGCCGTAGAGCAATACGAACACCGTGCCGATCGTCGCGATCGTCAGCGCGATTTCTCCGTGCCGGGCGGCGGGCCGCAGGATGAATCGCTCGAAGACGAGCCCGAGGACGAACCCGGCGGCGGTCGCGCCCGCGAGCGCGACCCAACTCGAGGCATGAAACGTCTGCACGAACGTGAGCGCGAAGAGCCCGCCGACGACGACGAACTCGCCCTGCGCGAAATTCACAATGCGCGTCGCGCGCAGGATGATGTGGATGCCGAGCGCCACGAGCGCGTAGCCGCTCCCGACCGTCAGGCCGGCGACAAGGAGTTGAAGCATCGCCCGATGAGAAATCCAGGCGCGTTGGGCTTTTTCCTGTGCCGCTTCTGATGAGGGTTCGTATGCGTTTTCTGTCGATCGTGGCGATCGTTGCCGTCCTCGCGGGTGCGAACGCGGCCGCAGGTCGCGCTGCGGCGGGGCGCACCGCCCCATCCGGGACACCGATCGTGATCGGTGCTATCCTCTCCATCACCGGCAACTACGCCCCGCTCGGGGAGCCCGAGCGCAACGCGCTCGTCATCGCGGAGAAGGACATCAACGCGCACGGCGGCATCGCCGGCCACCCGCTCCAGATCACGATTCTCGACGATGAGGGGAAGGCCGACGTCGCGCAGCAGCTCGCGACCCAGCTCGCCGGGCAGCACGTCGCGGCGATCGTCGGCGGCACGCTCACCCCGACGACCGCGGCGATCTCGCGCGTCACCGGTCAGGCGAAGATCGTCGAGCTGTACATGAATCCCTCGGACACGCTCTGGAACACGAAGTCCGGCGTGATGAAGTACCTCTACGAGACGACGCCGCGCAACGCGCTCGAAGCCGACAAACTCATCCTGTTCCTGCGCGACAAGAAGCACTGCAAGCGAATGGCGATCATGCACGACGAGGCGCCGTACGGGATCAGCGGGTCGGCCGTCGTGCGGGCCGAGGCCGAGCGGCTCGGGATGCCGGTGGTCGACGACGAATCGTTCCCGATCAGCGCCACCGACGTCACGCCGCAATTACAGAAGGCGCTCGCCGCGAAGGCCGATGCGCTGATGATCTGGACGGCCTCCCCGGTCGCGCCGATCCTCGTGCGGCAAGCCAAGCAGTTCGGCTTCACCGGCTCGATCGCCGGCACGACCGGCATCGTCTCGGACAACTTCGTGCTCGTCGCCGGGAAGGACGGCTACGGCGTGTACTCCGACATGAACCTCAACCTCGTGCATCCCTCGCCGGAGCAAGCCCGCTTCCTCGCGCTCTACCGGGCGACGTACCACGCGCGGCCCTCGAACTTCGCGTCCTTCGCCTGGGACGCCGCGCACCTCATTGCGCTCGCCATCGACGGAACCAAGGGCAACGCCGACGGCGACGCCGTCACGGCGTGGCTGCAGTCGATGAAGCCCTATCAAGGAACGACCGGCCGCTTCCAGTTCACCGCGGCGGACCATAACGGGCTCGGTCCGGATGCCGTGAAGATGGCGGTCGAGAACGGGACCTTCAACGTCATCGAGTAACGGGCAGGGCGCGCGTCGCGGCCTGAGAATCCGCACGGCCATGCCTCGGAGTGCCGCGTCGTACGCGATCGGCGGATTCATCCTCTTTGCGGTCATCGCGATCGCGGTCTGGTTCATTCCACCCTATTACACCGGACTCATCACGCTGGTCGGCATCTACGCCCTGGTGACGATCGGTCTCAATCTCTTTATGGGCTATGCGGGACAAGTGTCGCTCGGTCAGGCCGCCTTCGTCGGCGTCGGCGCCTACACGTCGGCGGTGATCACGGTGAAACTGCAGTGGAGCCCGTGGCTCGGGCTCATCGCCGGCGGCATCGTCGCTGCGCTGGTCGCCTACGGCTTGAGTTTCGTCGTCTTGCGGCTGCGTGAGAATTTGCTCGCGCTCGCGACGCTCGCGCTCGGCATCGTGATCAACGTCGTCTTCAACGAGTGGGACTTTCTCGGCGGTTCCTCCGGCTTCAGCGGCATCCCGAGCTTCGCGCTCGGGCACTTCACGTTCGATCTGCGCGCGCATGCAATCTTGAGCTGGTTTCTCGTCGCGCTCGGCCTTGCGTTCGCGGGGCAGCTGGTGCGCTCGAATTTCGGCCGTTCGCTGATCGCGATCTCGGCGGGCGAACTCGGCGCCGCGTCGGTCGGTATCGACGCGCAGCGGCTCAAGCGGCAGACCTTCGTGCTCAGCGCCGTCTACGCGGGGCTTGCGGGCGGCGTCTACGCATCGTATCAGACCTACATCGATCCGAGCTCATTCGGATTTCTCTTGTCGGTGACGTTCGTGTTGATGTCGGTGATCGGTGGAATCCGCAGCCTGTGGGGCGCACCGATCGGCGCGGCGATCGTCGTTGCGCTCACGCAAGTCCTGCAAGCGGTGGTGCCGATCGTCATCCCGAGCGCGCGCGGCGATTTCCAGTCGTTCTTCCTGGGCGTAATCTTGATCGCAATGCTGGTGTTCTTGCCCAAGGGGCTCGTGAGCCGGTTCGGTGAGGCGCGTGCATGATGGCCTCGCTCTGGCAATACGTTCTCGCCGGACTCGTGAGCGGCGCGATCTACGCGCTCGTCGCGGCGGGATTCGTTTTGATCTATCAAGTCACCGGAATCATCAATTTCGCGCAAGGTGAGTACGTGATGATCGGCGCGATGACGGCGGCATCGCTCGCGAGCGCCGGGATGGCGCCCGTCGAGGCGGGCGCGCTCGGCATCGTGGCCGCGGCGGTCGTGGGTGGGCTCTCGTATCTCCTCGCGATCCGTCCCGCGCGCAGTCGCGGCGCGACGGGCGTGACGCTGATCTTCATCACGCTCGGGCTCGACGTCGCGCTGCGGGGCCTCGGGCTCATCATCTGGGGGACGAACCCGCTGAGCCTGAGCGCCTTTTCGGGCGGCTCGTCGATCTCGATCTTCGGCGGCGTCATCCAACCGCAAGCGCTGTGGGTGCTCGGGGCGGACATGGTCGTCTTCGCGCTGCTCTACATCTTTTTTCAACGTACGTATGCCGGGACGGCCGTGCGCGCGGCCGTCGCGAGCCCCGCGATCGCCTCGACCTTCGGCATCCCGCTGCGCACGTTCGCGTTCTGGAGCTTCGTCGCGGCGGCCGCGATCGGCGGGCTCGGCGGCGTGGTGATCGCGCCGATCACGAGCGCGACCTACGATATGGGCCTCACGTTCGGCCTCGCGGGGTTCGTCGCCGCGGTGCTCGGCGGGCTCGAGAGTTTGCCCGGTGCGCTCGTCGGCGGCTTCGTGCTCGGCATCGCGGAGAAAGTCTCCGGCGGGTTGGTTTCGACCGGTTGGGAACAAGGCGTCGGCTTCATCATCTTGGTGCTCGTGCTGCTGTTGCGTCCGCAAGGGCTACTCGGGCGCGCGGTGCGGCAAGCATGAGCGCGGCGCTCGCGGTCCGCGAGATCACGATGCGCTTCGGCGGCGTCGTCGCATTGGAAGATGTTTCTTTTGACGCCGAGCCGGGCCGGGTACTCGGTGTCATGGGACCCAACGGCGCCGGCAAGACGACGCTCTTCAACGTGATCAGCGGCGTGCAGAAACCGACCCGCGGCTCGGTGACGCTCGGCGCGACGCAGCTGACCGGGCGCGATGTCGCGTGGATCGCCGGTCACGGCGTGACGCGCACGTTCCAGACTCCGATGATGTTCTGGGGACTCGACGTGCGCGAGAGCATCGCCGCGGCGCTTGCGACGCGCGAGTTCGGCGGCATCTTTCCGCCCGGTGCGCTGCGGTCGCTCGTGCCGAGCGGCTTCGGCTGGGCGCGCCGCCGGGCCGCCGATGCGGCGCTGCGCGAGCGCGCCGATGAATTGCTCGTGACGATGGGGATCGGCGCGATCGCCGCTCGGCCGACGGAATCCCTCTCGTTCGGCGAAGAACGCTTTCTGGAACTCGCGCGGGCGCTTGCGATCGAACCGCAGATGCTGTTGCTCGACGAGCCGCTCTCCGGGCTCAATCCCGATGAGGTCGAGATCGTGCTGCAAACGATCGTCCGCGCGCGTGAGAACGGAATCGGGGTGTTGCTCGTCGAGCACGCCGTCGGCGAGTTGCTTTCGGTTGCGGATCGGGTCGTCGTGCTCGATCACGGCCGCAAGATCGCCGAGGGGACCGCGCGCGAGGTCGCGGCGGATCCGATCGTTATCGACGCCTATATCGGAGACGAGCTCGGATGAGCGACGCGGCGCTCGAAATCACCGGGCTCAATACCGTTCGCGGCCGCGTTCAGGTGCTGTGGGACGTCTCGCTGCGCGTCGAGCGCGGCGAAACCGTCGCCATCGTCGGGCCCAACGGCGCGGGAAAGACGACGCTCATCGGTTCGATCACCGGCTTGATCCCGGCGGGTTCCGGAACGATCACGATCGCCGGTCGAGACGCGACGCGCGCGAAGCCCGAGCGGCTCGCCTCGCACGGCGTCGCCCTCGTTCCCGAACGCAGGCAAGTCTTCGCGCCGTTGACCGTGCGCGAAAATCTGCTGCTCGGCGCGTACAGCCGCCGCGTCCCGCGGCGCGAGCTCGCGGAAGATCTCGACGGCATCTTCGAGCTCTTTCCGGGGCTCGTGCGCTACCGTGACACGCGCGCGGGCTCGCTCTCCGGCGGCGAACAGCAGATGGTGGCAATCGGCCGTGCACTGATGGCAAAGCCGGATCTGTTGTTGCTCGACGAACCGTCGCTTGGCCTTGCGCCCAAGGTCCGCAGCGAGAACTTCGGCGCGCTCGCGAAGCTCACCGAACGAGGAGTTACGCTCGTTCTGGTGGAGCAGAACCTGCGACTCGCGGCGCGCATTTGCAGCCGCGCGTATCTCCTGCAGCGCGGCCGGATCGTCGGCACGGCGACGGCGGACGAACTCGCGGCGCAAGCACATCGCGTTTACTTGGAATCACACTGAAGCGAAATGATTGGGAGGGTTAGCATGCGATCAGCAATTCGATGGAGTGCCTGTGCGCTCGCACTGGCCGTTGGTGCGGCGGCGGTGCCGCGCGGCGCCGGCGCCGCAGACGCGCCGTATCAGCTCGGCGCGGTCGTCTCCGAGAGCGGCCCCGGTGCCTCGCTCGGCCGCCCGGAGGCGGACAGCATGCAGCTCGCCGTCGATACGATCAACAAAGCCGGCGGCGTCAACGGTCACCAGCTGCAGATCACGATCCTCGACGATGAATCGAACCCGACGGCCGCGGTCAACGCGACGCGCAAGCTGCTCGATCAGCGCGTGATCGCGATCTTCGGTTCGGCGCTCACGCAGACGACGCTCGCGATGACGCCGATCGTCAGCCAGGCGCACATCCCGCTGATCTCGTTCGGCTCGAGCGCCCAGATCATCCAGCCCGTGCAAGACAAACACTGGGTCTTCAAGATGCCGATCAACGATTTCCACGTGGCCGAGACGATGCAAGAGTTCATGAAGAAGAAGGGCATCACGAAGGTCGCCGTGATCTATCGCGACGACGATTACGGCAAAACGGGCCTCGGACATTTCCGCGACGCGGGCGCGAAGCTCGGCTTCACGGTCGTCGATTCCGAGGCGATCGCCGCCAACGCAACCGACGCCACGACCCAGCTCACGCGCGTGAAAGCCGCGAACCCGCAGGCGGTCGTCGTGTGGAGCACCTTGCCTTCGGTCGCAGTGATCATCAAGGCCTATCGCGAGCTGAGTCTGCCCTACCCGATCTACTTCTCCGACGGCGCCGCCAACGGCGCGTTCCCCAAGCAAGCCGGCGCGGCGCTCGACGGGGCGTTCATCGCGAGCACCAAGATCAACGTGGCGACTCAGCTCTCGGCCTTGGACCCGCAGCGCGAGATCATCCAGAAGTACATCCACGATTTCTCGGCGGCCTATCCCAAAGATCTGCCGGTCAGCATCTTCGGCGGCTTCGGCTACGACGGCATCTACGTGTTCCGCTCGGCGCTCCTCATCGCGAAGTCGACCGACGGCGACAAACTGCGCGACGCGCTCGAGCACGCGCAGTGGGACGGCGTGACCGGCTCCTACCGCCTCTCGAGCGGCGATCACAACGGGCTCTCGACGTTCTCGACGGTCATGACCCAGATCGAAAACAACACCTTCAAGCTGCTCAAGTAGATGCTGACCACCGAAGAGCGGCAGCGAGCGTACCGGGCGATGTCGCTCGCCCGGGCGCTCGATGAAAAGATGTGGCGGCTCGCGCGCGCGGGCCGCGCGCACTTTGCCGTGCCGTGTGCCGGGCACGAAGCGGTGGCGATCGGCTACGCGCTGCATCTCGAGCCCGGCCGCGATTATGTGGCGCCGCACTACCGCGATCTCGGCGCGATGCTCGTGCTCGGGATGCCGCCGCGCGATGTGATGCTGCATTTCTTCGCCAAGCGCAGCGACCCCAATGCCGGCGGACACCAACCCTACGCGCACTGGGGATCGCGCAAACTCGGGATCCTCTCGCAGCAAGGGCCGCAGCCCAATCAGGTGACGCACGGCGTCGGCTCGGCCTGGGCCTCGAAGTACACCCGCGACGGCGGCGTCACGATCGTCGCCTACGGCGACGGCGGCGCGCAAAAAGGCGAGGTTCACGAAGCGATGAACTTCGCGGCCGTGCACGCGCTGCCGTGCGTGTTCATCGTCCACCGCAACGGCTACACGCAATCGGTACGCAGCACGCTCGAATACAAGGAACAGGTGCTCTCGAAACGGGCCATCGGCTACGGCATCCCGGGCATCACGATCGACGGCGCGAACGTCGAGGTGGTCGCGGCGACCGCGAAGGAAGCGATCGAACGCGCGCGGCGCGGCGAGGGTCCGACGCTCATCGACGCCGTCTGCAAACGCTTCATGCCGAATACCTCGAATGACGACGATTCGATCTACCGCTCGGCCGAGGAACGCGCGACGATCCGCGATCGCGATCCGCTCGCGCTGCTGCGCGCGCTGGTCGACCCCGAGTTTGCCGTCGCGGTGGACGCCGAGAGCGCGCAGGTCGCCGAGGATGCGGCGACCTGGGCCGAGGAGCAGGCGGCATGATCGCCGCCCCAACCCTGCGCGTGCGTCGCGACGTCGAACACGCCTACATCATCCGCGCGCTCACGCACGTCGGCGTGGACGAAGTGCAGGCGCGCGACGTTGCCGACGTGCTCGTGGCGGCCGACATTCGCGGCATCGAGTCGCACGGGATCGCGCGCTTGCGCTGGTTTTACGTTGACCGCATCCGCCTCGGGACGATCAACCCCGCCCCCGCGTATACGGTCGTACGCGAGACGCCCACCTCGACCTTGATCGATGCCGACAACGGCCTCGGTCATCCGGTCTCGATCCTCGCGATGCGCAAGACGATCGAGAAGGCGAAGGAGCGCGGCATCGCGTTCGCCGCGGTTCGCAATTCCAACCACTACGGCATCGCCGGCTATTACGCGATGATGGCGCTCGAGCACGATCTGATCGGCATGTCGTCGACCGACTCGACGCACTTCGCCGTACCGACCTTCGGCCGCGACAAGATGCAAGGCACGAACCCCTTCGCCTATGCGATCCCCACCGGCGAGGAGCCGCCGTTCGTGCTCGATTTCGCAACGACGACGGTGACCTACGGCAAGCTCGAAGTGTACGAACGCAAAGGGCTCAAACTCAAGCCCGGCTGGGCCGTCGATCGCAACGGCGCGGGCACCGACGATCCGACCGAAGCGCGCTTTCACGGCGCGCTCACGCCGCTGGGTGGGATCGGGATCGAGAACGGCGGTCACAAGGGCTACGGCCTGGGCGCGCTCTCCGAGATCCTCTGCGGAGTGCTCGCGGGCGGCCTGTTCGGCACCGACCTGAGCCTGCCTGAGGGGCCCGAGCAGCGCGGCGGGATCACGGCGCACTGGTTCGGCGCGATGCGCGTCGATGCGATGCGCGATCTCGCCGATTTCAAGCGCGACATGGATCGCGAATTGCGGATGTTCAAAGACAGCGCGAAGGCGCCGGGCCACGACCGCATCTACGTCGCGGGCGAGATCGAACACGAGAAGACGATCGAATACGGGCGCGACGGCATTCCGCTCGTCGAGAAGGTCTGGTCGGATCTCGATGCGATGGCGGCCGAGATCGGGATCCCGCAACTCGAGCGTTTTTCCGTTGGCTGAAGCCGTCGTCGTCGATGCCGTGCGCACCCCGATGGGGCGCTACGGCGGCGTGCTCGCGTACACGCGGCCCGACGATTTGAGTGCGCTTGCGATCGCGGCGCTCGTCGCGCGCACCGGCGTCGATCCCGCAACGATCGAAGACGTCTTCTGGGGCGCGGCCAACCAAGCCGGTGAAGATTGCCGCAACGGCGGCCGGATGGCCGCGCTCATCGCGGGCCTGCCCGTCACCGTCGCCGGTACGACGCTCAACCGGCTCTGCGGCAGCGGCTTGCAAGCGATCAACTCGGCGTTTCATGCGATCAAAGCGGAGTGTCTCGATATCGCGATCGCCGGCGGCGCGGAGTCGATGACGCGCGCGCCCTCGGTCATCCTCAAATCCGAGCAGGCCTTCGACCGCGTCGCGCAGATTCACGACACGACGCTCGGCAATCGGATGGTGAACCCGAAGCTCGCCGCGCTCTATCCGCCGATCTCGCTCGGCGAAACGGCGGAGAACGTCGCCGACCGGTTCAACGTCAGCCGCGACGATCAAGACGCGTTCGCCTACGACTCGCAGATGAAGTGCAAGGCTGCGCTGGAGGCGGGCCGCTTCGCGGACGAACTCATCCCGGTGACCGTCCCCGCCGCGAAAGGCACCGTCCGCGTAGACGCCGATGAGCCGCCGCGGCCCGACACGACGCGCGAAGCGCTTGCGAAGCTCAAGCCGGCCTTTCGTACGAACGGCACGGTGACCGCGGGGAACTCATCGCCCCTCAACGACGGTGCGGCCGCGCTGCTCCTGTGCAGCGCGGCAACCGCCGAGCGCAACGGCTGGCAGCCGCTGGGGCGGATCGTCACCTCCGCGACCTTCGGCGTCGATCCGGCCATGATGGGGATCGGTCCGATCGGCGCGACCCGCCGCGCGCTCGACCGGGCCGGCCTGACCGTCGCCGATCTGGACCTGGTCGAACTCAACGAAGCCTTCGCCGCCCAGAGCGTCGCCTGCGTGCGCGAACTGGGCCTCGACCCGGCGATCGTCAACGTCAACGGCGGCGCGATCGCCCTCGGCCACCCGCTGGGCTGCAGCGGGGCCCGCCTCGCCGGCACCCTTCTCCACGAACTCCGCCGCCGCGGCGGCCGCTACGGCCTCGCCACCATGTGCATCGGCATGGGCCAAGGAATCGCCACGATCTTCGAGCGCGTCTAATTCTGGCCAGACTCTAATCCAGTTTGCGGGGTGCCGCGCAACGTCGGGTGGACCGGCCGGCGTTTTGTGAGGAGAAGGAGCAACCCGATACTCATGGACTCATCTTCATTCTTCCGGCGGCTCATCGGAGTTACCGGACTTGCGGCGCTCGTGGGCGTCGCCGCCTTCATTCCGCCGGCCGCCTTCGCCGACGACGCCGACGCGGCCGCGCCCGAGGCCGGTCCGCCGGTCGCGCGCCTCTCGGTCGTCCAAGGTGACTTTTCGATTCAACGCGCCGACTCGAGCACGCCGGTCGGCGCGACCGTCAACGCGCCGCTGCAACAAAACGACTACGTCTCGACCGGCGCGACCGGGCGCGGCGAGATCGAGTTCGACGGCGAGAACGCGCTGCGGATCGATAACAACGTGCAGTTGCGTCTGATCAACCTCGATCCCGAGCATCGCGAAGCGCAGCTCGCCGAGGGCGACGTCGAGATCCGCACGTTCCACGGCGTCGACGGGGCGGCGCAAATCGACACGCCGTCGCTCTCGGTCCGGCCGGAGGGCGCCGGCGCGCTGCGCGTCAGCGTTTCGCAGGACGGTCAAACGCGCGTCACCGTGCGGTCCGGTACGGCGCAGATCTTCTGGCAGAACGGTGCGCAGGACGTGAGCGCCGGGACGACGATCGCCGCCGCCGGCAGCCCCGACAACCCGAAGATCGCCGCCGTCGAGAATGTCGCCGCCGATGAGTTCGACGGGTTCAATCGCAATCGCGACGCGAATTTCAACGTCGCGTTCCAGGATCCCAACGTGAGCGATCAGATCCCGGGCACCGGCGATCTCGCGCAGTACGGCCAGTGGCAGAGCGACCCGTCGTACGGTCAGGTCTGGGTGCCGCAAACGCCGCCCGACTGGTCGCCGTACACGGACGGCAACTGGGTCTGGCAGCCGACCTACGGCTACACCTGGGTCAGTTACGAGCCGTGGGGTTGGGCGCCGTATCACTACGGTCGCTGGTACTATAGCGCCGCCTGGAATCGCTGGGCGTGGACGCCGCCGCCGGTTGCCTCCGGGCCGCCGCGCTACGCGCCCGCATTGGTCGGCTTCGTCACCTTCGGCGGCGTGAGCGCCGGCTTCAGCACCATCGGCTGGGTGCCGCTGGCGCCGCACGAGATCTACCATCCGTATTGGGGCTCGCGCGCCGGCTGGGGTCCGAACATCGTGAACGTGAACATCGTCAACGTCTACCGCAACGCGGCGGCGCCGCGCGGTTTCGTCGGCGTGAGCGCGCAGGCGTTCGCAAACGGACAAGTCTACCGGCACGCGACGGCCTATGCCGCGGGGTCGGTGAATTTCCGGAGCGCGACGATCGTACGCGGTCCGGTACCGGTCGCACCGACGGCCGGGAGCCTGCGTTTTGCAACGCGTACGCCGACGGCCGCGGTTCGCGCGAACCTCTTCGCGGACCGGACGTTCGCGGGGAATCGTCCGGTGGCGCAAGTGGCGTCGTTCTCGGCGCAGCGCGCCCAAGCCGTCTCCGCGATCCGCGAATCGGCCGCGCAAGAACCCGTTCGCGAGCTCCCGCCGGCTGCGTCGCTGCGCTCGAATCAAGCCGTCCCGGAGACGCCGCATGCGTCGTACGCGAGCGGCGCGACCGTGCGCAGCAACGCTGCCACGCTGCGGCAAGCGGCGCCGAGCGACGCGTGGTCGCGCTTCAATGAAACGCGGTCACCCGCGTCCGACGGCGCCGCACGCGAAACGATGCCGCAGTATCATCAAACCGGGCAAACCCCGTACGATCGCAGCGCCGCGGATGCGAATCGTCCGTCCTACAGCCGTCCGACTTCGTCGTCGTATAGCCGACCGAGTTCGTCATCGTATAGCCGACCGAGCGCGTCGTCGTATAGCCGACCGAGTTCGTCGTCGTACAGCCGTCCGAGTTCGTCGTCGTATAGCCGACCGGGCGCGTCGTATAGCCGCCCGAGCGGCTCGTACACGACCGCCGGCAGCTACGGCCGTCCGAGCGCGTCGTATAGCCGCCCGGCTGCGGCGTATAGCCGTCCGCAGCAGAGCCGGCCCGCCTCCCCGCCGCGGGCGGCGCAATCGCACGCGGCACCTCCACCACGGTAACCACGAGCAGGCCCGTGAAAAAATGACGCCGGCGACGCCACTTTTTCACAGGCCTGCTAGCCGTCTCTCAGATCTCGACAGAACTCCGGTTGTCATTCGTGCATGCCGCGATTGTTTTCTGCGGTCGCGTTCAGACGGTCGGGTCGAGGAGCACTTTTCCGTGGCTTGCGCGCGACTCGACGAGCGTCTGCGCTTGCGCGGCGTCGCGCAGCGGGAAGCGGGCGCCGATGATCGGCTTCACGACACCGGCCGCGACCAGTTCGAGTACGGCCATCGTTCCCTCGCGGAGGACCGCCGGACGCAGATTTCGGTAATGACCCGCCGAGAAGCCGACCAGGCTGCGGTTCTGCGTATGGAAGGTCGGCGTCTTCGCTTCGCCCGGCTTGCCCGATGACATGCCGTAGATGACGTACCGGCCGAACGGCGCGAACGCTTCGACCGATGCGGCGAACACGTCGCCCGCAACGGAATCGAGGATCACATCGGCGCCGCGATTCTGTGTCGCGCCGAGCACGGCGGCCTTGATGTCTTCCTTCGTGTAGTCGATCGCGACGTCGGCGCCGGCGCGGCGTGCGATCCCGAGCTTCTCCGCCGTACCGGCGGTCGCGATGATCGGCTTGGCACCGAGGTGCTTCGCGATCTGCACCGCAGTGGAACCGACACCGCCCGCCGCCGCGTGAATGAGCACGCTCTCGCCGGCCGTGATTTTTCCGGCGAACGTGAGCGTATGATACGCCGTGACGAGCAGCAGCAGCGACGCGCCGGCTTCATCGCTGATTCGATCGTGCAGCGGATACGTGAGCACGTCGCGCGCGAGGACCGTCTGCGCGTATGAACCCGCATCGACGAACGCGGCGACCCGTTGGCCGACCGCCAAATCCGCGACGCCGTCGCCGAGCGCGGAGATGGTACCCACGCAATCGAGCCCCGGCACGAATGGCGGCGGCGATCCCGCGTGATAAGCGCCGCGCCGCGCCATGATATCCGCAAAATTGACCCCGGTCAGCGCGACGCGAATCGCGACCTGCCCCGGACCCGGTACCGGTTCGTCGCGCTCGACGTAGCAAAGTTGTGAGGCATCGCCGTATCCGGCGACTTCGATTGCGTGCATGACTCCGCACTCATCTGAAACCGGATGGAGTCCCTTCTTGGCGCCATCCGGCGGCGGAGCGGGTGGCTGCGAACGCTCCGCCCGGCGTCGGCGCACGGTCGTCGTCAGGAACCGCTCCGTCGTGGCAAACATGCTAACTCGTGTCATAGGGCTTTACAAGCGTAATCCTCCATGTGATACTGGGTCGGCTGCAAAGGCGTTTGGAGTGCGTCTGCGCGCGCGGATGTCCGCCGCGAATCTGCTTCCGCCGTCACCGGTTGCGCTCGTCGCGACCTCCTGCGCCGGACCAGCAATCCGCCATCTTCATCCAGAGGATCTTTGGAATGCCCGTTGGCGCACCGGTCAGAGAATATGCAGCGCGCGATCTCGACGATTGCGATACGGGCCCGCGCACGTTCCGTCGTGCGATGATCTCCCTTGCGAGCATCGCTTTTGGCGTGACCGTCCTCATCGCGATGGCATTCGTTGCGGGCGCGCAAGAGACGACCGACACCTACGAAGCGATCGAGATGCGCGCATTTTTGGCGAAACGGGCGGATATCACCACGACCCTCGTGATTCCATGCAAGGCGAGTCAGGAAGCCGTCATACAGCCGGCGGTCCAGCACTATACGACCTGTGACTGCTTCCCCAAAGAAGATGACCGGCAAGCGGCCCTCGCCGATCTCCGGCTTGCGGAGCAGCGTGCTCTCGGGCAGTGCGAGCTGAACGGGCTAGATGCGCAACTCTCGTATATCAATCGACGCGAAGCGGCGGTGCGCGATGGCTTGCGCGATATGGTCCGCAAATTTCAGGCGCAAACGAGCTCCTTCGAATCGTTGGGCTCGGACGCCGCCGAGGGTAAGGGCGAAGCCGAGAAAAAAATCGGCGAGATGATCATTTCCAACGGCGTCGGTGCGATGGTCGATACGCTCGTCGACACCAACACGGAAGAGGAGGCCAAACGCATCGAGGAGATGATCGCGCACGCCAAGAGCGTAAACGTGGTGCGTAGCGTGCGGACGGGCGAGCTCGAGGACGTGGTCAAAGCGATGAAGAGCGAGTTGACGGGCAAGTCCAAAGACGAGGCCAAGCAGATCGTTCTGAGCAAGCTTCGCGCGGCGCAGAAGTCGATCAAGGATGTGGCTGCCCTCGATAAGCAGCTTTCGGAGCGCATCGTAAACGTCTCGATTCCGCGCGATGACGAGCCTTCGTCTGAAGAGCGCACGCAAGCGTATCTCACCGGCGGCTATGCAGCCTTGCTGACGGATATAAAAATCATGGCGAACCACGGCGTCACGGGAGTGAAAGCCTTGGAACCCGCAACCGGTGTTTTGGCACTCGCCCCGGATGGGATCGATGCGGCAGCCATCTTGTACAAGGCATCGGCACTTGGCGACAATTTGAGCGGCCTGGAGCAATTGCGTGCCGCGGCCGAGCGACAACGCATCGTCTACATGGCGGAGATGAGCGTGCTGGTCGACGAGCATCACGCGATCGATGCGGAGCGCGCCCGGACGAAACAAGCCGCCGCTCTTTGATCGGGGCGTACTTCAAGGGGGACCGGAAAATGAAAATCGTTCGCTCGTGCATGTATCTGATCGCGCTTCTCGGGATGCTCGCCGGGTTCGCGGGGGCGCAGGCTGATACGAAGCAAGTCGATCCTCACCTTGCCGCGACGCTCGCGAAGCTCAACGAAGCGTGTGAGAAGGCGAAGCAGACGAAAGCGGCGCTTGCCAAAGCCGCGCAATCCACAGGGATGACGTCTGCGCAAAAGGCGCAGGCGACGGAGACCCTCAAGGGTCTCGATCACGTCATCTCCTCGACAACGGAACTGCTTCACGATCCGGCCGTAACGAGGGGCATCGGCGATCCGAAAGAGATCGCGGGACGGGTCTATAGCGCCGTTCAAGTCAGCGCCTTGGTCGAGCGCGAAGCGCAGCAGCAACTGGGTATCGCGCCGGCGAGTCCGACGGAACGGCTGCTGGAAAAGAATAAGTCGCTGATGTATCGCTTCTCACAGGCGTGGGATGGCTCATCGTACTCAGGCAACGACGACCACGCGCCCGGCGGGGGCAACGGGACGAAGTTCTTCCGCGGGTCCCTGAGCGCCATGCAAGAGAGCTCGGTGGTCTACGTCAGCAGCAGCTATCAACCGAGCACGCCGCAGTCGGCTGAGAAGATCCAGAATCAGGATCGGGGCATCGGCGGGGGCGTCATGCTGGAAGGCTCGGCTCGCGGACTCGGACCCCTGAGCTCCGTGAAGTACGACGCCCGCTATAACGCGCTTATCATGAACGACCGGCTCATCTACTTCATCACCATGCCGCCGTGGGACGCGGCGGCCTTATGTGCCGAAATCGACGATGACCCGCACGAGCTCGTCGGCGTGTCCGAGGGCTCGCGGGACAAAGACACGGTCTATTTCGGCCTTCATCCCCAACTGTACAAGAACACCGGCCTCGCACAAGACGTGATGCTCACCGATGCATTCCTCGGCGGCGTGAACTTCGGCGGGAGCGATTTCACCGCCGGATACAAGTTTGCAGACGGCTACGAACCAAAGCGGCCGGCAACCTTTTCCGAAATGATCGTCCGGTTCGCTTTCGGTGGTTTCACCTTCACCGCGAAGGACGGCGAGCTCGCGCTCTCGAGTCTAACGCTCGACGTGACGATGATGCCCGTCGACAAGAAACACGCGGTAAATGGATCGTACCTGCCGGATTACGCCGAGCTCCGGGCAGGGTGGGCGCCGCCGCCCGAGTATGTCGACAACGCGCAGTACATTGCATCGCACGTCGAATATTTTCGCAGCGAGCGGATCATCGCGAGAACGGTGTCGGACGGAGCGCTGGCCGCTCTCTTTCGGTCGTACAAGGAATCCGGCGTCAATCTGAAAGCCCTGGCATCGCACATCGCAAACGGGACGTAGAGACGAAATGCGAAAAGGATTGTCTCTTGCCGTGTTCGTCGCGCTGATCGCGAGCGGTACGGGAATCGCACCGGCCGATCCGGCCGATGACTGCACGCAAAATAAAGATCAGAATCTGCGCGTGCAAGGGTGCACGGCGTTTTTGAGCGCTTCGCCGGCGCCCGCCGCGGGAGCCCAGGCCGCGGCTCTCCTGTTTCGGGGAGAGGCCTACGAAGTGCTTGGCCAATATGACGCGGCGATCGCCGACACGACGGCATCCATAACCGCCAAGGCCACGCCGCTCGCCTACAGCGTACGCGCCTACGCTTACCAGTCGAAACGCAAATTTGATGTCGCGATCGCCGACTATGACACGGCGCTGCAACTCAAGCCGGATTACGTCGAGGTCTATGACTACCGGGGCGGTTGCCGTCTCGTTGCCGGCGATACCGCCGGCGCCGTGAAGGACTACACGCTCTTCATCAAGGCGAAGCCGGACGAGCCGAGCGGATATTTTTCCCGCGCGCGAGCGGAGGAGCTGCTCAAGAAGGACGATGCTGCGATTGCGGATATCGACCGGTTTCTGTCCAAGGCGGCCAAGGCGCAAGGGGCAGGTCTGTTCTTACGGGCCCTGGCCGATGAGGACAAGGGTTTGGGCGCCAAGGCGCAAGCCGACTTCGCACATGCAATCGAGCGCAACTCGCGGTACGCGATGAAACGCCGCTGGGTCGAATATCTCCGATCGATTCAAGCCGACCACGACTACGCGAATTGGAACGACAAGCCATACGATCTCTTTTTGCGGACCGCGGGATTCCCCGATGATGAGCACGCGCCGGCTGCTGCCGGCTAAACGGGTCGCTCGGCGAGCCAGGCGACGTACTCCTCGAACGGCATCGGACGCGCGATGAGAAAGCCCTGGGCGAACCGGCAGCCGACGTTGCGCAGCCAGCGCATCTGGTCTTCACGCTCGACGCCTTCGGCGTGCGTATCGTACCCGAATTGCCGCGCAATCGCTACCTGCGTCTCGATCAGTGCGGCATCGTGTTCGTCGCCGGGGATGCCGGCGACGAACATGCGATCGATCTTGATCACGTCGATCGGGAGGCGCTTGAGATGCGCGAGCGCCGAGTACCCGGTGCCGAAGTCGTCGAGCGCGAACGGGATACCGAACCTGCGGATCGCCGAGAGCGTCCGGATCGTTTGCCCCGTATCGCGCATCGCCGCTGATTCGGTGATCTCGAAGCCGATGCGTTCGGCGAGCCCCGGATATTGGTCGATCAAGGTGCCCACCTGCGCGGCGAGCGTGATGTCGTCAACCTGGTTGAGCGAGAGATTGATGAAGATGCGCGAGGTTCCGAGCCGTTCGCGGAGTGCGGTGATGTCGGCTGCGACGCGCTGCAGCACCCAACTGCCGATCCCGCCGATCAACCCGTGCTGTTCGGCAAACGGGATGAAATCATCGGGGTCGACGAGACCGCGCGTCGGATGGCGCCAGCGAACGAGCGCTTCAGCTCCTGCCGGGCGTCCGTCAATGAGCGAGATCGACGGCTGATAGTAGACCATGAGTTGGTTGGCTTCGATCCCGTCTGCCAGCATGCGGCGCATCGTACGGCGCGCTTCAAGGTCTCCCTCGAGTTCGGCGTGATAGTGGGCGATGCCACCGTTGCCGCGCTTGGCCACTTGCAGCGCCGTCTCCGCGCGCGCGATCAAATCGTCGTACGTTTGCGCATCGTGCGGATAGGCGGCCACCCCCGTGTTGGCCTTGATGCGGATCAGCTCGCCGCCGTTGCCCTCGGCAAGGGTCTCGGCGAAGAGTCCGAGCACGGCGGCGAGCCGCGCGATGAGAGCCGCGTCTTCGGTGATCGCAGCGAGCAAGACGCCGAAGGTGTCACCGCCGATGCGACCCGCGATTTCCCCGGGGCGCAACCGCGAATGCAGCCCGGCCCCGACGGCGGCGATCACCTGATCTCCGACGGCGTGACCGTAGGTCGCGTTGATCTCGTTGAACCGATCCAGGTCGATGATCGCGAGCGCGGAACTTTCGTTGCCGCGCCCAGCCTCGCGCAGGGCTTGCATCGCGGCCATCCGGAAGGCGGCTCGATTCGGAAGATCGCTGAGCGCATCGATGTCCGCCTCACGGTGGATCCGCTCGAGCTGATGGGCCAGATCTTCTTGCGTTCTGTCCAGTTTGTCGTATGCGCTGAGCAACTCGCTTACGGCCGCGGCGAGAACAGCGAGGCTCGCCACCGTATAGAGCGCCATCTGGACATACTGCGCGATGGTGAGCCGGTCGCTCGCGTAATCGAGCAAATAGGCGAGTGAGATCGCCAAGATCGTGAGTCCGTACGCGCGCTCGATGCGATCGCCGTTGACCCAAGCCACCACACCGGTTGCGATGATGAGTTCGACCGCGATCGCGATGGAGATCAGGTGGACGACGACGATTCCTATCGTGCTCACGCCCAGCTCCCATGCGACTGCAATCGTGAGGATCGGCAACACCACGACCGACGTCCAGACCACGGCGGAGATCGTCCGGCGGTTCGGAACGGCGCCACGTTCGATGCGAATCAGCAAGGCGGCGTAGGCGAGCGTGGATGCGCCGAGGATCAACTGCCACAATTGCAGGACCCAGTACCCGAAGTAGTGCGGCGTACGGATGACCTGACTGTCGTCGGTGAAGTGCATGACCGACAGCAGGAGCACGGCGATCAGTGCGCCGCAGAGGAAGATAGCGGCTAAGACGAGCCGAGACGCGCGCCAACGCGTCCGAAACGTAACGATGAGCACGACGCCGGTGGCGATGCATCCGAAGAACGTCGTGACGAGCGCGCTTGGGAGCAGAAACGCCAGCGTCGGTATCTCGGTGTGGCCGAAAATCCCCCCTGCGACGGTAAACGCAATGAGGACCGCAGCGGCGATCGATCCGATCGACGGGCGGGTCCGCTTGATCATTCCCAGCCGGATTCTCGTTCCGTTACCAAATTACCGCGACCGATCGTGTAAAGGCATACCACGCAGAACGTCGGCGCGGAAGGTGCTCACTCGGCTAAACGGGTCGCTCGCGGCAGAACTACAGGGCGGCCTTGGCGGCCGCTCCGGCAAAGTCACGGCCAACGATGACGGTCACATCTCCGCCGTCGGCCGAGCTGGCCTGCGCCTGCGGTAGCGGCGCCACGGTGGCGGTCTTGAGCGCGATCTGCGCGCGTACTTGCTCGCCGACGCCCGTCACCTTCGAGTGTTCGCGAATGATCGTCGTGGCGTAGTCGAACGAGTCGGCGTTGCCGACGCGGTCGATCACGTAGCCGCGCGCGTGGAGCGCATCGGCCATCTGTCTACCGAGCCCCGAGCGTCCGCTGCCGTTCTCCACGACGACGTGGACGCTCGCCGGCGGGATGGCCGGGCGCTCGAGCGCGATATCCGCGGGTGGCGTGGCGGGGACGTACGGGGCCAGGAAATCAGCGACGATCGCGGCCTTCTTCGCATCGTCGGGAACGAGCACGTCGCCCACGTTTGCGAGATCGAGGTCTTTCTTCGCCGGGATCTGCGTCTGCTTGAGGTTCTCAAGGCTGAGATTCTTGAACTGCCAGGCAAGGCTCGTCATCTCCGGCGTCGTGAGATTCGTAATCACGTCGTTGCGGAGAACCGTGATGAGTTGAGCGATGTGCGCAAGATCGTTGAACTTCCGGCTTTTGAGTTTTTCGAGTGCTAGCCGTTCGATCAGTTGTTGACGATTGATCCGCCAAATATCGCTGCCGGCGTCGTGACGGAAGCGGGCGAACGAGACGGCCTGATCGCCGTTCATGTGCTGCAAACCGGGGTGGAAGTGGATGTGGAGATGGCCCCAGTTGTCGTCGTAGTTCATCTCCTCATCGACGTTCACGTCGAGGCCACCGATCGCGTCGATGAAATCCTTGGTCGCATCGACGCGCAGCGTGATGAAGCGGTCGAAATAGCGTCCCCGGCTGTTCTTGGGCAGTCCGAGGAACTCGCCGGTCACGCGGTCCGTGAGCGGTTCGCCGCCGATCGCATGGGCGGCGTTGATCTTGTTCTCGTGTCCGGCGACCAGCGCTTCGCTGTCGCGCGGGATGTCGATCTCCTTGACGACGCCGGTCGGAAAATCGAGTGCGAACACGCTGAGTTTGTCGGTACGCGCGTTGCGCGATGTTTCGATATCGTTTGCGGTGTAGTCGTAGTCGAGGCCCAGCAGGCCGATGATGATGCGTTCCTTGCCGAAGAGCGTCGCCGGCGCAGGAACGAAGTACCCGACGATCGCGTCGCCGAGACCCTGCTTCGTCCGAACCATCTTCGTCGCAACGATGCCGCAGCCGATCGCGAAGACGAGCATGAGCGCGAGAAATGTGTAAGCAAGCCGGCGACGCCGCCCGGCGCTGCGCTTGCGTGGGAGAGGATCCGTCTCGAGGTGCTTGCTCATGCGATTCGTCCGCCGTCTATTCGCCGCAGAAGTGGGGCTGGCGCTTTTCGCGGAAGGCGCTGACGCCTTCGATGAAGTCGGCGGTGTCGCCGGCGATGGCTTGCAGTTGGGCTTCGTAGGTGAGCGCTGCGCGCAGATCGCCGAGGCCGTTTTGGACCAGCTCGCGTTTGATGAGGCCGAGCGCGCGCGGGCCCTGCGCGAGCGTGGCGGCGAAGGCTTTGGCTTGCGCGAGGACGTCGTCGCCGCAGAGTTTGGTGACGAGCCCGAGTTCGTTTGCGCGTGCGGCGTCGATTTTCTCGGAGAGCAGGGTGAGTTCGAGCGCCCGGGCGTAGCCGACCATGCGCGGTAAGAAGAACGAGACGCCGCTGTCCGGCACGAGGCCGATCTTCGCGAAGGCGGTCGTGAACGATGCGCTTGCGGCGACGAAGCGAAAGTCGGCGGCGAGCGCGATGCCCATCCCCGCCCCGGCGGCGACGCCGTTCACCGCCGCGATCACCGGCTTCTCGATCGTCGCGATCGCGATCACGAGCGGATTGAAGCGCTCCATTACGGCACGCAGCAGATCCGGGCGGCCGTTGCCCTCGCTCATCGTCTGGGCATCGTCGAGGGCCTGACCCGCGCAGAACGCTTTGCCGGCGCCGGTGAGGACGATCGCCCGCACCTCACGGTCGCGCGCGAGCGCTTTCATCGTGGCCTGCAGCGAGAGCAGCATCGCGCCGGTAACGGCATTGTACGCCGCCGGGCGGTCGAAGACGATCGTGGCGACGGCACCTTCGCGCTCGAGACGATGGTCGACCGGATTGCTCATTTTCCGCTCCACGTCGGAGGTCGCTTTTCGATGAACGCGGCGACGCCCTCGCGCCCGTCGGCGGTCTCGAGCAGCCCGCGAAACGCGCTGCGCTCGCGTCCGAGGGCGCTCGCGAGCGGCAACTCGAAGGCATCGTTGACGGCGCGCTTTGCGGCCCGGACGGCGAGCGGCGCGTGGGCGGCGATCGTCTGCGCGAGCGCGAGCGCCGTGCGCAGCACGAGTTCCGCGGGAACGCAGGCGCCGGCGAGTCCGCGCGCATACGCTTCGCGGCCGTCGATTTCGCGGCCGGTCAGCACGAGCTCCATGGCCAGCGCCTTGCCGAGCGCGCGTGAGAGACGCTGCGTTCCGCCCGCGCCCGGGATCAGCCCGAGTTTGATCTCCGGCTGGCCCAGCCGCGCGTCCTCGGCGACGACCAAGACATCGCAGCTCATCGCAAGTTCGAGCCCGCCGCCGAGCGCGAGCCCGCGAACCGCGCCGACGATCGGTATGCCGACCGCCCAGATGCGATCCCACACTTCGAGCTGCGGGCCGCCGGGCTGCGCGAGTTCGCCGATATCGGCACCGGCAGCGAAGGCGCGCTCGTCGCCGGTGATGACGACGGCGCGCGTCGCGTCGTCGCCGTCCGCCGCCTCGAGCGCGGCGGCGATCTCCGCGGCGAGGCCATCGGTGAGCGCGTTGAGCCGTGCGGGACGATTGAGACGCAGCAGCAGGACGGGACCGTGCTGCTCGGTGATCAGGTCGCTCATGCGGGGGACGTTCTCCGGTCGTAGACGCGTTTGGCCTTGCCGGCTTCGATTCGTTCGATCGCACCGGGGACGAGCACGCGTAGCTCGCACGAGATGAGCAGGACGTCGTTCAATTTACGCGCGATGCGCCGTTCGAGCGCGCTGCGATCGTCGATCGCGGCTGCGGCGTGATGCTCGACCTCGATCGTCATCGTATCGAGACCGCCGCTCGGGCGATCGACGATGATGCGATAGTTGGCCGAGAGCTCGGCGAAGCCGAGCAGCACTTCTTCGATCGCGGTCGGGAAGACGTTCACGCCGCGGATCACGAGCATGTCGTCGACGCGGCCGGTGAGCCAGTCGATGCGCGAGGTCGTGCGGCCGCAGGCGCATGGCTCGCGCCACATGCACGTGAGATCGCCGGTGCGATAGCGCAAGACCGGCATCGCCTCGCGGGTGAGCGTCGTGATGACGAGCTCGCCGCGCTCGCCGTCGGCGAGCGGCGCCTGCGTCTGCGGATCGAGGATCTCGGCGAGAAAGTGATCGTCTTGCACGTGCAAACCCATCTTGTGCAGGCATTCGTTCGCGACGCCGGGACCGATGATCTCGGTGAGCCCGTAGATATTGGTGGCGACGACGCCGAGCGCGTCCTCGAGCTCCGCGCGCATCTCTTTGGTCCACGCCTCGGCGCCGCAGATCGCGTAGCGCAGCGCTTTGGGACGCCGGCCTTCGGCCCGAAAGCGCTCCGCGATCACGAGCGCGTACGACGGCGTCGCACCGATCCCGGCGATCGGCAGCGCTTCGAGCAGCTGCAGTTGGCGCGCGGTATTGCCGCTCGAGGCGGGGATCACGCAGGCGCCGAGCGCCTCGCCGCCGCCGTGCATCCCGAGGCCGCCGGTGAAGAGCCCGTAGCCCCAGGCGACCTGGAACATTTGACCCGGCCGAATCCCGCCGAGCGCCAAACTGCGCGCGTTCACCTCGGCGAAGATCTCGAGATCGCGCTTCGTGTACGCGCCGATCGTCGGGTTGCCGGTCGTCCCCGATGAGGCATGGATCCGCGCGAGCGCGGTCTCGTCGACGGTGAGCATCCCGAGCGGGTAGGCGTCGCGCAGATCGGTCTTGCGGGTGAACGGCAGGCTCGGCAAATCGGCGAGCGAGGTGGGCGTGGCGACGCCTTCGAGGCGCTGCCGAGAAAGCGCGTTCGCATCACGGAGCCGCTCGACGAGCGCGGCGAGGCGTTCGCCTTGCAACGCTTCGCGGGCGTGGCGTTCGAGCGTCTCGTACTCGGGCTGGAAAATCGGTGCCGCGGCGATCGTCGCTTTCACGGTTTCGCCATTCGGATTGCTTGGTGCGGAACCTAGCGGGAGCGAGTCGCCGAGCGCCGGGTGTCGGGCGCCGGAGGTGCGGATACGAAGAGGGCATGACCGAGATGAATCCGCCGGACGTCCCCGACATCCCGACCGGCCCGCCGGGCCCCGAGATCCCCGACACGCCCTCCTCACCCGATCCGACGATGCCCGACATCGACCCGAACATGGATCGCGCAGCATAATTCCGAACCCGCCAGGGCTGTGATTTCTGCCGCGCGCCTCGCTCCGTTCCATCTGGTTCCGAAACTCACGCAGGCGATTTGGGGCGGCGACGCGCTCGTCGAACGCTTCGGAAAACCGGGCGATCCGCAGGCGCTCATCGGCGAGTCGTGGGAGTGCTTCGATGCGAACCGGGTAACCGGCGGCGCCTTCGACGGCCGGACGATCGCCGAACTGCGCCGCGAGCTCGGGGCTGTGCTGATGGGGCCGATCGACGCCGCGGCCGCGTTTCCGGTGCTCACGAAATTCATCGATGCGCGCGCCGCGCTCTCGGTGCAAGTCCATCCCGATGACGCCTACGCGCAGCGCGTCGAAGGCCAGCCCAACGGCAAAACCGAGTGCTGGTACATCCTCGACGCCGATCCCGGTGCGGAGCTCGTGCTCGGCTGGAAGCGTGATACGGATCGCGCCGAATACGAGCGGCGCGTCGCCGACGGAACCCTCGGCGAGATTCTGCGCCGGGTGCCGGTGCAGCGCGGCGACGCGTTCTATCTTCCGGCCGGAACGCTGCACGCAATCGGGGCCGGGATCCGCGTTTTCGAGACGCAGCAAACCAGCGATCTCACCTACCGGATCTTCGATTGGAACCGCGTCGACGCGCAGGGCAAGCCGCGCGAATTGCATGTGAAGAAAGCCGGCGACGTGCTCGATTATCGCGCGACCGATACGGGTGCGGTGCGCCAGCTGCGGTTCAGCGACGGCGGGGTGGATCGCACGCTGCTGATCGCGGATCGTCGCTTTCTGGTGGAATTCCTGATCGTCTCGCCGCGCGGCGAACGGATTGCGACGGATGGCCGGCCGCTGACGATCACGCTGCTCTCGAACCCGTGCGGTGTGCGCGCGGGCGGCGCGGTGTCCGATCTTGCGGCGTATGCATCGGTGGTCACGGCTGCCGACGCGGAGTTCGTCGACTTCGAGCCGAACGACGGCGGCGTGGATGCGCTCGTGGTGCGACCTCAGCCGGATTTGGAACGCGCGCGGAACGCGGCGCTCGCATCGGGCCTCGATGCGATGCAAGTCGACGACTTCTTCGGGCAATTCGCGTGATCGCGGTCGGCGAGCGCGCCCCGGAGTTCGATCTCGAAATCGTCGGCGGCGGACGGATTCAGCTGCGCGACGCGCTCACCCACGGGCCGCTGGTGCTGTTTTTCTATCCGAAGGACGCGACGCCCGGCTGTACGGCAGAAGTGTGTTCGTTTCGCGATGCCCATCAAGATTTCATCGACGCGGGCGCGCAGGTCGTCGGCGTGAGTTCCGATAGCGTCGTCTCCCACGGTCGCTTCGCAACGCAGCACGCGCTGCCGTATCCGCTGGCCAGCGATCCTGGCGGGAAGGTCCGCGCCGCCTACGGCGTGCCGAAGACGCTAGGACTCTTGCCGGGCCGCGTCACGTTCGTGATCGATCGCGACGGTATCGTGCGCAGTGTCTTCAACTCACAATTCGGCGCCGACAAGCACGTGCCGGTCGCGCTCGAGGCACTCCGCGCGCTGGTCTAAACGCTCTTCGGCGGCGATGAGGACTCGCACCGTCTGGTGGTTCAAAGAAGCCGGCTCATCCGTGCGACGAGGAGCAATGGCGGCGGTTAATTTGAATCGGTTGACGATCTCCGCCAGCGCGTCGGCCTGCCCTTCGACGTTCTTGGCGTGATCGCTGAGCTGGGTTACCTGCGCTTGGATTAGCGCGTTCAAGGGTGAGGTGACCACGGCTTCCGCGGCGGCTGTTTGAGCGTTCGCCGCATTCCCCATGGGCAAGAGTGCGCTTGAGAGGGCATCGGTCGTGATACTCATCTGCCCAGCCGCCGTAGCGTTTTCTTCGACGATCGCGGAGATGCTGTGAAAGGTATCTTTGAGATCGTCAATCGCCGATTTCATGCCGTCCGCGCGCGCGCGCATCGACTCGGCAATCGCCCGCGTACTATCCGTCGACGATCCCAGCCCCGTGAGAACGCCGGTGGCGCGTCCCGCGCACTCGAGCGCGACCTGAATCGCGTTTAAGGAAGAGACGAGCGAGGTCGAGGCCGCCGTCGTCTCGTTGCGAATCCCGGTGAGAATCGTATTGACTTCTCGGGTCGATCGTGATGACCGTTCTGCGAGCTTTCGTACCTCGTCGGCAACGACGGCGAAGCCACGACCGTGTTCACCCGCACGTGCTGCCTCGATTGCCGCGTTGAGCGCGAGGAGGTTTGTCTGATCGGCGATGTCTTCAATCGTCGATATGATTTCGGTGACCTCATCCGAACGGGATGAAAGTGAACCGATGTTTGCTTCAACTGCTCGTGATTCGCTGAGGACTCGGTGCATGGCCGACGCGGTTTCGTTGACGGCGTCCGAGCCGGTGCCGGTCTCGTTGCGTGCGGCGACGGCCGCCGCTGCCAGCGACTCAGCGAGCGAAGCGGCGTCGGCCGCTTCTCGATTCAGTTCATCGACGGAGATTACGGCTTTGCGAACCGAATCTGCTTGCACCGCCGCGGCTTCCGCAATGTGGGCCGAAGATCGCGAAAGCTGATCGGCCGCGCTGGCAACCTCGGAAATTCGATTCGCCTGCGAACGGGCCGAGCTCGCGACCGCCGAAATCTCACCCATGATTTGCTCGATTCCGTTTCGCGTTGCGCCGGCCGTCAGCGCGGCCTCGCCGCTCGTTTCACGCAAATCGGACGCTGAGACGGCGACGCTGGCGATTTTGGCGGCGAGTTGCTCGAAGCCGGCCGCGAGCTGTCCTGCGACGACGTAAAACCCGTCGGTCAGCATACGATTGTGGATCGCGGCGATTTTCGCGACTTCATCCTGACCCGAAATCGGGATGGGTTTACAAACTGGGACATAGCGTGCCGTAAGATCGCCTTTTGCGAGGCTGTCGATGGTTGCTGCGACCAGCGGGAAGCATCGCTCGTATATCTTCGTGAAGGCCGCTAACACCGCAGCGGTCCTCATTCGCAGAGAACGAGATATCCAGTAGGTCATACCAGCACCGGCGATTGCAAAGCAAAGTATATCGATCGTCGCAAAACGCAGCACGGTCGCGAGGGGCACCGCAGGCCCGTATGGTGACGGGAATTGGGACAGGCGCGATGCGGCGATCGCTATGCCGACCGCCAAGATGCAACATTGGCCGAAGAACAGCGCCCACAAGGTGAAGCGGATGCCTGGAAATTTCAACGCGTGCTCCCGCCGATTCGTAACATACTTAGAGCGTATCGGCAGGCGCGTAACTTTCTTTATGCGCCTGTATTCGCTTTTAGCGGAAGGCGGCGTCGTTTAAGCGCGCGGTTTTCCGGTTCGTTCGGCGCGCGTTGCGCCGCGACCGCGTGGCCAGTACCACGGTTCCGACTGTCGTTCGTCGCGCACGCCCGCGATGATGAATGCGATCGTCAAGAGGAGCAGCAAGCCCCAATCGGCGTGCGGTAAGATGCCGAAGTTCTCGCCCTGCGGCACGAGCACGAGACGCGCGATATCGTAAATGCAATAGACGAGGGTCGCGGCCCAACCGACGCTCGTCCACGGCGAGTGCTTCCAGGTGAATTGCAGCGATCGTACCGAGAGCACGGCGAGCGCCGCGAGCGCGATGCCGACGAGGATGGCAAACGGATTCATAGCGGGCGAATTGACGGCCAGGTGCCTTCCACCTCGTTCAGATGCAACTGCGCGACGTGCGCTCACGGTCGAACGAGCCGTGAGCAGCCTCTTCGATCCCGTCTCCTTCCGCGGCGTGGCGCTGCGCAATCGTATCGTCGTCTCGCCGATGTGCGAATATTCTTCCGTCGACGGCTTCGCCAATGACTGGCATCTTGTGCATCTCGGCAGCCGAGCCGTCGGCGGCGCGGGACTGTTGCTGACCGAAGCCAATGCCGTCACCGCCGACGGGCGCATTTCGCCGGACGATCTCGGCATCTGGAGCGACGATCACGTCGAGCCGCTCGCGCGGATCGTGAACTTCTGCGAAGCACACGGGGCCGTGCTCGGCACGCAGCTCGCGCACGCCGGTCGCAAGGCGAGCACGGCCGCGCCGTGGCTGAGCCGCGATCCGGTCGCACCGGAACAGGGCGGCTGGCGTCCGATCTGGGCGCCGAGCGCGCTTGCGTATGATGCCGGCTGGATCGTCCCCGAGGCGCTCGATGAGACGGGCATCGCCTCGATCGTCGCCGCGTTCGGCGCCGCGGCCGTGCGCGCGCATGCCGCGGGTCTGCGCGTCATCGAACTGCATGCCGCGCACGGCTATCTCATGCACACGTTCCTCTCGCCGCTCTCGAATCAGCGCACCGATCGCTACGGCGGCTCATTCGAGAATCGCATCCGCTTCACGCTCGAGATCGTCGACGCGGTCCGCGCGCGCTGGCCCGAATCGCTGCCGCTCTTCGTGCGCATCTCCGCGACCGACTGGATCGACGGCGGCTGGACGATCGAGGAATCGGTCGAACTCGCGACGATCCTGCGCTCGCACGGCGTCGATCTCATCGACGCCTCGTCGGGCGGGCTCGCCCCGCAGCAGCGCATCGCCGCCGGCCCCGGCTATCAGGTGCCGTTCGCGGCACGTATCCGGCGCGAGGCCGGCATCGCGACGGGCGCGGTCGGGATGATCACCGAGCCCGCGCAGGCCGAAGCGATCGTCGCATCCGGCGAAGCCGACCTCGTCCTCATCGCGCGCGAACTCTTGCGCGACCCGTACTGGCCGCTCCACGCCGCCCGCGCCCTCGGCGTCGATCTCCCCTGGCCCAACCAATACCAGCGTGCGAAGCCGGAGCCGCTCGCGGCCGGCGTGCGCTAGCGGGGGTAGCGGTATGTCGTGATGGGGGCGGAGCCGAAGCGGCTGCGCAGCCAGCGATAGGCGAAGATCGCGCCCGTGACGATCGCGGCGAGCAGCACCGCGATGAAGAGAATCTTGAACAGGAACCCGAGCAGGACGAGGGCGACGATCCCGATTGCGATGACGGCGGTCGCCCGAACGAAGAGTGACATTGATGAACCTCCACCGGGTGTACCGGAATCCGGAGCGTCAAGTTTCGCGGAGGGACCTTGCACGACTGCCCGGCGTCCCTCATAATCGTGGGCAATGGATGTTTCGAGCGTCGCGACGACGGCCGCTGCCGGCGCCGCCAATAGCGTGAACGTGAACGTCGTCAAGGACACGCAGAACTTGGAGGTCGACTTGATCGACCGTCTGTTCGCGACCTTTGGCGTCGGCACGAACGTCTCCGCCGCCGGCTAGACCAACCAAAGCGAACAAATGTTCGCTTTTTGAGAGGAGCCGTGTCCGCGCGCCCGCGAACCCCGGAGGTTCGTGGACGACGCTTTCGCCGCGCTGCACCCGACGCTCGCCGCCTGGTGCGACGCTCATCTCGGCACGCCGACGCCACCGCAGGCGCAGGCGATCCCGCTCGCGCTCGCGGGCCGCACGGCCCTGATCTGTTCCCCGACCGGAACGGGGAAGACGCTCGCGGCCTTCTTGCCGGTGATGTCCGAGCTCGCCCGCAAGCGCGATCGCGACGAACTCTACCCGCGGCCGTTCTGTCTCTACGTCTCGCCGCTACGCGCGCTCGGCTACGACGTCGAGCACAACCTGCGCCGCCCGCTGCGCGAGATGGGGCTGCTCGAGCGGCCCAATAGCGAGCGCGCGCGGCTGCGCCGCGGCCGCATCCGCGAGGAGTTCGTGCGCACCGGCGTGCGCACGGGCGACACCCCGGTCGAAGAACGCCGCTTGATGATGGCGCGCCCGCCGCACGTGCTGATCACGACGCCCGAATCGCTCGCGCTGATGCTGGCGCTCGAATCCTACCGCAAGACGCTCGCGGCGGTCGAGACGGTCGTGATCGACGAAGTCCACGCGCTCGCGAACAACAAGCGCGGCGCGCAGCTCGCGCTCGCGCTCGAAACGCTCGAAACGATCGTCGCACAGCCGCTGCGGCGGGTGGGCCTCTCGGCGACGGTCGCGCCGCTCGAGCGCGTCGCGGAGTACGTCGCGGGGACCGGACGCGACTGCGCGATCGTCGATTGCCGCGGCCTGCGGGCGATCAAACTCGACGTCGTTGCACCGTTCGCGGGCGCGATGGCGCCGCTCGCGCAAGCCGCCCGCACCGCCTACGACCTCACCCGCGACGTGCGCACGACGCTCGTCTTCACGAACGTGCGCAGCCAAGCGGAACGCGTCGCGCACGAGATGGAAGCCGCCGGCGAACCGGCGGACGAGATCGAGTCGATCGCGAGCGCCCCGAAGGAGAAGCCCGCGCGCGACCGGCGAATCGGCGTCCATCACTCCTCGCTCGAGAAGAGCGTGCGGCACCGCGTCGAGGCGCAACTGCGCGACGGAACGCTGCGCACGGTCGTTGCTTCGTCGTCGCTGGAACTCGGCGTCGACATCGGCTTCATCGACCGCGTGCTCCTGCTCGGCGGCGGCCGCGGGGTGACGCCGACGCTGCAACGCGTCGGCCGCGCTGGGCATCGCCCGGGCGCCGTCGCGACCGGGATCGTGATCGCGCAAGATCGCGACGACATCATCGAGGCGGCGGCGACGAAACGCTGTATCGCCGCGGGCGTCATCGAAGAACTCGCGATCCCCGAGGCGCCGCTCGACGTGCTCGCGCAGTGGCTGGTCGGCAGCGTCGTCCCCGAACGTCGCCTCGCGATCGCCGATGCGCTCGCGATCGCGCGCCGCGCCGCGCCGTATCGCGACCTGAGCGAAGCGGATCTGCGTGCGTGCATCGACTATCTTTCCGGCAGCGCCGAGGCCGCCGATCCCGCCAGCGTGCGGCGCATCGGGCGCGAGGGCGACATTCTCGTCGGCCTCGGCCGCGATGCGAGCGCGGCGTACTACGAGAACGCCGGCACGATCCCCGACGAACAGACGATCTCCGTGCAAGGCAGCGGCGGCAGCAAGATCGGCCGGCTCGACGAGGGCTTCGCCGCGACGCTCAAAGAGGGCGATTCGTTCTTGCTCGACGGCCGCGTGCTGCGCGTCAAAGACGTTGCGCCGACGGGCCTGCGTGTTGAGCCGTATAACGGGCGGCCGAACGTGCCGCAGTGGTCCTCGCACATGAAAGGCGTACCGCTGGTGCTGGCGCGCGAGATCAGCGCGCTGCGGCTCGCCGTTGCCGAGCGGCTCGCGAGCGGCGGAACGCAGGCGGCGCTCGGGTTCTTGCGCGCGCGCTACGCGCTCGAGGGCGTCGAGGCCGCGCACGTCGTGCGTTATATCGCGCAGCAGGTGGCGCTCTCCGCGCTCCCGGACGATGCGCACCCGGTGATCGAGATCTACCGCATCGACGCAAAGCAAACGGCCGTGTTCCATACCTGCGCCGGGCGGCGCGTGAACGAGACGCTCGCGCGGCTGGTCGGCGCGCGCATCTTCCGGCGCTTCAAACTCAACACGCACCTCACGACCGACGACAACGGATTCCTCATCACGCTGCCCGCGCACAAGACGATCCCCGATGCAGGCTGGGCCGATCTGCTCTACCTGCGCGATTTCGAGCGCGACCTGCTCGACGGATTGCGCGCGTCGTATCTCTTGCGGCGGCACTTCAAGTACGTCGCGAATACCGGGCTCCTGGTGCTGCGGCGCGCGGGCGGTCAAAGCATCCGGCGCGGCACGCTCGCCTGGAGTAGCGAGCGTATCTTCGACCGGCTCTTCGAAAGCGATCCGCAGTTTCCGCTCGTGCGCGAGACGATCCGCGTCGTCACGCGCGATCTGCTCGATTCGCCGTCGGCGCTCGCGTATCTCGAAGGACTGGCGGGCGAACCGCGCGTGATCCATCCGCCGGCGGCGACGCCGTTCACGTTCGGGATCGTCACGTCGAGTTTCGGCGATTCGGTCGTGATGGACGATCGCACGAGCATGGTCGAGGCGCTGCACGAGCGCGTGCTCGCGGTGCTCGGCGAAACCCTCGAAGACGAGCACGATCTGCTCGCGCAGACGGCCAACGCATGAGGCATCCCGCGGTCGCGGCCCTCGAACATCCGCTCGCCGACGGCGTGCTCGCGCTCCCGCACGGATTCGCCTATTTGCCTGCCTCGCGCGTTCTGATTTGCGCCGACGCGCACTTTGGATACGAAGACGTGATGGGCGGCGGCAGTTCGCTGCCGCTGTGGAGTACGGCCGAGACCGGTGCGACGATCGCGCTCGTCGCGCAGCGCGTCGCGGCGCGCGAGATCGTCTTTCTCGGCGAT
>Ga0116230_10000280_pt1 | contig 42963 bp, 36 predicted proteins | sample S1TSphfallax_3_FD_88678 | JGI IMG/M metagenome (GOLD analysis project Ga0116230, IMG submission 88678) | Host-associated microbial communities from peat moss isolated from Minnesota, USA - S1T2_Fd - Sphagnum fallax MG | ecosystem: Host-associated > Plants > Peat moss > Unclassified | place... | reverse complement strand
CCGGCAGCGACGTCGAGAAGCCGCCCACGTAGAGCGTCGCCTCGTCCCACCCCTCGGGCTCGATGAAGATCTGGTGCGTCGGGTTGTGCGCGAACTTGACCACCTTGTCTTCGATGGACGGGCAGTACCGGGGCCCGATGCCGCGGATCAGGTCGAGTCCGTACAGCGGCGATCGATGGAGATTCTCCCGCACGATACGGTGTGTCTCGTCGTTGGTACAAACGACCCAGCACGAGCGCTGCGGACCCGCGAATTCCGGCGCACTATCAAAGGAAAATGTGAGCGGCGACACACTCGGCCGCTGCTCGTCCATGGCCCCGTAGTCGACCGTCGCGCGATCGATCCGCGGTGGCGTGCCCGTCTTGAGCCGCGCGACGGGGAATCCGAGTCGCCGCAGCGTTCCGGACAAGCCGACCGCGGGCGGCTCGCCGAAGCGGCCCTCGGCCCGCACCTCGTCACCGCGAAACGTCTTTCCGCCGAGAAATGTCCCCGTCGCCAGCACGACGTTCGGCGCGCGCAGCACCCGCCCGTCGTCGAGTCGAATCCCGCGCACGGCCCCGCCGGCGACGATCAGATCGTCGGCCATCCCGGTCACGATCGTCAGCCCGGGTTGCGCCGCGAGCGCCGCCGCGCTCGCGCGCACGTAGGCGGGCTTGTCGGCCAGCGCGCGCAGCGCACGCACCGACGGCCCCTTCGACTCGTTGAGGAACCGCGCGTGCAACGACGTCGCGTCGATCGTGCGCGCCATCTCGCCGCCGAGCGCGTCGATCTCGCGCACGAGTTGGCCCTTCGCGCTCCCGCCGATCGAGGGATTGCACGCAAGCGTGGCAACGCGCGCCGGATCGCCCGTCACGAGGACCGTCTCCGCGCCGAGGCGCGCCGCGGCGAGCGCCGCTTCGACGCCCGCGTGGCCGCCGCCGACGACGATCACCGCCGCGTCATGTTCGCTCATCGGTCACCATGCTATCACGCGCCGCGCGCCACTCGGCGGCCAGGATCGCGTAGATCCACGAGCTCGTCCACTCGCCCTTGAACCATTCGTTCTCGCGGAACTCGGCCTCGCGCCGCAAGCCGAGCTTCGTCACCACCCCGACGGACGCGACATTCCGGGTATCGATCTGCGCCGTCACGCGGTGCAGATCGAGCACGTCGAACGCGTAGTCCAGCACGGCCGCCGACGCCTCCGTCGCGAAACCGCGCCGGCCGAACGCTCGCGCGACGACATAGCCGAACTCACCCTGCGCGTCCTCGCGACTCGTGATGCCGACGTTCATCTGCCCGATCACCGTGCCGCTCCGCTTCTCGACCATCGCGAGCACGAGGGCATCACCGCTCCGTTCCATGCGCGTGCGATCCTTGAACGCAACGATGCCCGCGCGCACCTGCTCGCGCGTGCGCTCGGGCCACGGGATGTAGCGCACGATCTCCGGATCGGATTGATAGACGAGCAAATCGTCTTCATCCGCGAGTTCGAGCGGACGCAAATGCAGGCGCGCCGTTTCGAGCACCGCGTCACTTCCCGATGCAGAATCGCGCGAAGATGCCGTCGAGCATCGCCTCGGTCGCGACCGCACCCGTGATCTCGCCGAGCGAGGCCGACGCGGCGAGCAACGCGGGCGCGATCAGATCGAGCGCGTCGCCGGCGTTCAGCGTCTCACGCGCGTCGGCGAGCGATTCCCGCGCGCGTGCGACCGCGTCGGCATGACGCGCCGACGCGAGGTGCGGTCGCGTGACGTCGGTGCGATCGCCTTGCCACCCGATCCGCTCAATCGCATCGCCGAGCGCTGCGATCGTCGCGTGATCGTACACACTGCCGTGCAGCGCGTCGTGCTCCGCCTCATCGCGCATGTCGTAGCCGCTCCGGCCCTCGTCGCTCTTGTTGAAGAAGACGATGCGCGCGCGCGTGCGCGTCTCGAACAAGACGGCGCGTGCGTCGGCGTCGAGCGGTCGCGAGCCGTCGATGACGATCAGTGCGACGGCCGCGTCGGCGAGCGCGCGACGCGCGCGGTCGACGCCGATGCGCTCGATCGCATCGCCGGTCGAACGCAGGCCGGCCGTGTCGAGCACGCGCACGGGCACGCCGCCGACGAACACGCGCTCTTCGATGACGTCGCGGGTGGTGCCGGCGACGGGCGCGACGATCGCGCGTTCCTCACCGACGAGCGCGTTCAGCAACGACGACTTGCCCGCGTTCGGCGGGCCGACGATCGCAAGCGCGAGCCCCTCGCGCACGAATCGCCCGCGTTCCCACGCGTGCACGAGTTCGGCGAGCCGATCGTCGATCGCGGCGAGACGCGCCGTCGTCGCTGCACGATCCGGCTCGGGCACCTCGTCGGGATAATCGATCGCGCCGCCGAGTTCTTCCAACACGGCCGAAAGGTCGCCGCGCACCGCGTCGATCGCCGCGCGCAACGCGCCGGCGAGATTGGCCTGCGCCGCATGCGCGCTCGCGCGCGATTCCGCCTCGATCACATCGGCGACGGCTTCGGCCGCGCTGAGGTCGAGCTTCCCGTTGAGAAACGCGCGCCGCGTGAACTCGCCCGGTCCCGCCGGCCGCGCGCCCGCATGCACCAGCGCGCGTAAGGTTTCCGCCGCCACGAACGGGCTGCCGTGCACGTGCAGTTCCACGACATCCTCACCAGTGACCGTGCGCGGTGCGTTCATCGCGAGCGCGAGCCCACGGTCGAGCACGGCGCCGTCGACGGCGAGCACTTCACCGTACGTCGCGACCCGATCGCGCAGCGGGCGCCGGCTGCGGAAAACGCGTGCGACCACGTCGCGCGCGTCGGGTCCGCTGCAGCGAACGATCGCGATCGCGCCGCGGCCCGGCGGGGTCGCGATGGCCGCGATCGTGTCGGTCACGCGTGCGGACCGCTCTTACTTCGGTGAGACGACGAGCCGGCGGTCGGGGTCCACGCCTTCGGACTGCGTATCGACGACGGTCGACTCCGCGAGTGCGAGGTGAACGATTTTCCGCTCGCTCGGCAGCATCGGCTCGAGCTTGATCGGCTTGCCTTCGCGGATGACGCGTTCGAGCGTCGCAAGCGCGAGGGTCTTGAGCTGATCGGCCTTCCGCGCGCGATAGCCCTCGGCGTCGATCGTGTAATAGCGACGATTGTTCCGCACGCCTGCGTTGAGGATGTTGTTGAAGATCAGGTTGAGCGCCTCGAGCGTGTTGCCGTTGCGGCCGATCAAGTTGGCGAGACGCGGTCCGCGCACTTCGAAGTACTCGCCCTCGCTGCGCGCGATGTAGACGATCGCGACGTCGTCGAGACCCATCTTGGCAAGCAGTTCCTCGAGCAGCTGACGAGCGGGCTTCGCGGCGGCGGGCTCGGCGGACGGTTCGCTCAGTTCGCGCGGTGCGCGCGGCGGGCCGAAGCGCCGCCCATCGCGATCGCCGCCCGGGCGACCGCGCCGGCCGAAATCACGGCGCCCCGCGCCGGCAAACCGTTCCTCGTCCACCGTTGCTCCGTTCCCTGAGATCGAAAGGCTCAGCGTTTCGAACGGCGGCTGCTGCGACCGCTCGTGCTGCCGTTCTTCGCGGCCGGTGGGGTTTGGCGCGCTGCTCCGCTCTTCCCGTTCGCGACGAGCACCTTGGTGGCCGCCGGCGGCAACGGTTCGGGCTTGGGCCCGCCGATCAAGCCGAACTTGCGGTACATGAACGCCTGCTGCGCCATCGTGAACACGTTGAGCGAGAACCAATAGATGAGCAGCGCCGACGCGAAGTGATACTTCCAGCCGAAGAACGCGATCATCGCCGGTGAGACGAACGCCATGATGCGTTGCGTCTGCGCTTGTTGCGGATCGGTCGACGGCGGGCTGCCGTAGCGCACGCTGATGTACATCGAGACGATGTAGAGGATGAACAGCGGCAGGTCGAGCGTGGCGAGGCTGGTGGCGAAGATCTGCGGCAAGTGTTGCGAGATCGGCGACCCGATCCACAGGAAGTGCGCGCCCCAGAAGTCGCCCGGCGGTGCGTTCCCGCCGGTCGAGCACTTCGCGGCCACGGTGCCCACGGCGGGAATCCAGTTGGCCGGATTGCAGCCGACGTGCTCGTTGATCGCCCAATAGAGGCCGAAGAGGATCGGCAGCTGGATGACCATCGGCAGACAGCCGGCGAGCGGGTTGACGCCGTGCTCCTTGTAGAGCGCCATCGTCGCCGCTTGCTGCTCTTGCGGATTGCCCTTGTGCTTCGCTTGCAACGCCTTCATCAACGGCTGCAGCTTCTGCATCTCGGCCATCGACTTGAACTGCTGCTGCGCGATCGGCCACAGCGCGAGCCGGACGACGAGCGCGATGAGGATCATGTCGAAGCCGTACGAGGGCACGACGGCGTGGATCGCCGTCAGGACATGCCCGAGCGCATCGGTGATCGGCTGGAGAACGTTGAAGGCGAGCACGGAGGGTCGGAGGCCTTTCAGAAATGCGAGGGACGGCGCCCCTCGGGAACGGGATCGAGCCCGCCGGGATGCCACGGCGCGCAGCGGACGATCCGCCAGACAGCAAGGCGTACTCCGTTGATCGGACCGTGTTTCTCGATGGCCTCCGCCGCATACTCCGAACAGGTCGGAGAAAACCGGCACGCCGGTGGCAGCACGGGGGAAACGAACCGTTTGTACCCGCGCAGCAGCGCGATCAGGAGTCCGCGAATCACGCGAGCAACCGGGCCAATTCGGCGGCGAGGTCGTCGAAATCGCGCTCGCCCGCGCCCGGACGGGCGATCAAGACGACGTCGCGATGGGGCGCGGCGCCGAAGGTCGAGCGATCGAGGATCGCCTTGACGCGCCGGCGCAGCCGATTGCGGACGACGGCGTTGCCCACCGTCTTGGCGACGGTGATCCCGACTCGCGAGCCGTCGCGGCCCTCCGCCGAGACCGCCACGAAGGCGGCGCCGACGCGACGAACGCCGCGCCGTTGGATGCGGGCGAAATCACCCCGCCGCCGCAACGACGCGTAGGTTCGCACTACACGCTGAGGCGGTGACGGCCTTTTTTGCGGCGAGCCGCGAGGACTTTGCGTCCGTTCTTGGTTGACATCCGCTCGAGAAAACCGTGGACGCGTTTGCGGCGACGGTTATGCGGCTGAAAAGTCCGCTTCACCTGACACTCCTAGGGCAAAAAGAATAGCGCGTCATTGTACCGGCTTCAGAGAGCCCGCGTCAAGGACGACGGCGTTTTTGCGAATCGTTCTTGCGTTATGCACAGCTGTGGAGAGAGCTGTGGAGAACGTCCGTGCGGCCCGGTCGCCAAAGCCTTGCAGAACGGGGGTTCCTGCCGCGTTTCGCGCGCGATTTCAAACTGCGGAAAACGCGAAAACCGCCCGGTTTCTCGGGAATTCGGCCGCCCGGCGTGCCTGTGGATAAGTGGAGAAATCGGGGGACAACAAACCGCAGGAAGCCGCCCTCGCCGGGCCAATGCGTGTGCCTCACCTCTCCGGGTCCCGTGCGATCCGGCCATTCTCTCGGCAGGAAACTGGATGCACACTTCCCTCGCGGCAGCGCAGACCTCCGATCTCTGGGCGGCAGCCCTCGAACGGCTCGAACCCCGGTATAACAAGCCGGTCTTTGAGATGTGGCTCAAGCCGATGCGGCTCGTCGAACTCACGCCCGACGAGATCGTCCTGGCCGTCAACACGACCTTTGCGCGCGACTGGGTGGAGAACCGGCTGAAAGCGGACATCACGGGCGTTCTGCACGATATCCTGGGCGCCGAGATCGCGCTGCGCGTCGTCGTCGATCCGGGCGGGGCCGCCGAAAGCGTCCCGACCGCGGTCCCGGCGCGTCCGATCGCGGCGGTCGACGACCTGCGCGTCGGCAACCTCAACCCGCGCTACACCTTCGACGATTTCGTCGTCGGGAATTCCAACCGGTTCGCCCACGCCGCCTCGCAGGCGGTGGCCGAGGCGCCCGCGATGGCGTACAACCCGCTCTTTCTCTACGGCGGCGTCGGTCTCGGCAAGACCCACCTCATGCACGCGATCGGCCAACGCGTCCTCGAACGCAATCCGAACGCGAACATCGTGTACGTGTCGAGCGAGAAGTTCACCAACGAATTCATCATCGCGATCAAGAACAACCAGACGGTCGAGTTCCGCAATCGCTACCGGCACGTCGACGTTCTCCTGATCGACGACATCCAGTTCCTCGAGGGCAAAGAACAGACCCAAGAGGAGTTCTTCCACACGTTCAACTCGCTGCACGAAGCGCAGAAGCAGCTCGTGATCTCGAGCGATCGCCCGCCCAAAGAGATCCAGACGCTCGAATCGCGTCTGCGCTCGCGCTTCGAGTGGGGCTTGCTCACCGACATCCAGCCGCCGGATTTCGAGACCCGCGAAGCGATCTTGCGCAAGAAGGCCGAGACCGAAAACGTACCCGTGCCCGACGACGTGCTCGCGTTCATCGCGAAGGTCATCCCCTCGAACATCCGCGAGCTCGAGGGGTCGCTGATCCGCGTGGTCGCGTTCGCATCGCTCACGAAGTCGCCGATCACGACCGAACTTGCCGGCGAAGTCCTCAAGAACGCCGTTGCGGCCGCGCCGATCCATCGCGTGACGATCCCGCTGATCAAGGAGCGCGTGGCGAAATTCTACGGCATCTCGATCAAGGAGATGGAAGCGCAGCGCCGCGACCAGCGCGTGACGATGCCACGGCAGATCGCGATGTACATCGCATGGCAGCTCACCGGCGCGTCGCTTCCGCAGATCGCCCGCGAATTCGGCAAGAAAGATCACACGACCGCGATGTACGCGCGCGACAAGATCGCCGACCTGATGGACGCCGACGAAGCCTTCCGCAACCGGGTGCGCTCGCTGATCGCCCTGATTCAAAGCGAGTAGTCACCGATGGGCGACATCGCCGCGAAGAGCTCGTCATGCGGGCTCTTTTTCGTTTGCCCGCCCGCGCGATGCGCGGTGCCGAAAACGATCCACCGACTCTTGCCACCGCCAGTCTACAGGGTGACTGTTCCGGCGTGGATAATGCGAAGGCGCGCGTGACGCGGGGAATCGGTGGATGAACGGGCCCGGCCGTCCACACCCCGAATCGTGACGAGACACCGTAACCACGGCCCCGGACGGCATCCATACACGCCGTCCACGTGCCTACTGATACGACGGCTATCTTTATTACTTCTAGAGAGACGCGTCGCCACGGCGACGAAACGGTGGATGAGTGAAGTTTACGTGTAGCACGAAAGATATCGCCTCAGCCGTCGGCGCCGCGAGCAAGATCGTCAACGCGCACACGACCGTCCCGATTCTCTCGAACGTGTTGCTCACCGCCGACGACGGCAGCATCAAGGTGCGCGCGACCGATCTCGAGCTGACGTTGGAACAGTCGTTCCCCGCCGAGGTCGCCGAAAGCGGCGCCGTCACCGTTCCGGCGAAGCTGTTCTCGGGCTACCTCGGCAACTTGCCGGCGGGACTGCTCGAACTGAGCGGCTCGCCGACGCGCGCGTCGATCAAGGCCGAGCGCTCGAACTACGACTTCCTCGCACTGCCGCCCGATGAGTACCCGCCGCTGCCGGCGGCGCAAAAGGGCGCGTCGTTCGGGATCTCGGCCAAGAAATTTCGCGACGGCGTCAACGCGACGATCTTCGCCGCATCGAGCGAAGAGGCGCGCGGCGCGGTGCTGATGGGGACGCTGCTCGAGCTCGACGGCGATTCGATCACGCTGGTCGCGACCGACGGCTATCGCCTCGCGAAGTGGACCGCCACGCTCGACCGGCCGTTCGAGGGAACCGCGAAGTACATCGTTCCGTCGCGCGCGCTCGCCGAGGCGGCGCGCAACGTCGGGTCGGCCGAGATGCTCGAAGCGACGGCGCTCGGGGCCCAGGCCAATCAGCTGATGCTCAGCGCCGGAGCGACTTCGATCGTGGTGCGGCTCGTCGACGGCCAATATCCGAACTACGGGCAAGTGATCCCGGCGAAGTTCGACCGTCAGGTTACGGTCAACACGGCCGCGTTGATCGGCGGCCTCCGGCGCGCGGAACTCGTCGCCGGTGATCGCGCCTCGATGGTCAAGCTCGAGATCGCCAACAACACGCTGATGATCACCGCCAAGTCCGACGTGACCGGCAACGCGTACGAAGAACTCGAGGTCGAGCAGTCGGGCGACGATCTCACGATCGCGTTCAACGCGCGCTACCTCGTCGAGATCCTCAACCACGTCGACTCGCCGCAGACCGTGCTCGACCTGCTGGGTCCGCTCTCGCCGGCCGCGATCCGCCCGCTCGAAGGCAACGACCTCGGCACCCCGCTCTTCGTCCTGATGCCATTGCGACAGTAGTCGCGGATGCCGCTGGCGATCATTGCGCTGGCGACCGCGTCGTTCTGTATCGGGACGACGGAGTTCGTCATCATGGGGCTGCTGCCCGACATCGCGCGCGGTCTGGGCGTGTCGATTCCGCGTGCCGGGTTGCTCGTCACCGGCTATGCGCTCGGGGTCGTCGTCGGCGCGCCGATCGTGGCGGCGCTGGTCATCGGCGTGCCGCGCAAGCGCGCGCTGCTCGGCATGATCGCGATGTTCGTGATGGGCAACCTGCTCTGTGCGATCGCGCCGACATATGGCGTCCTGCTGGGCGCACGCGTGGTCACGGCGTTTTGCCACGGCGCGTTCTTCGGTATCGGGTCGGTCGTCGCGGCCCAGCTCGTCGGCACCGAGCGGCGCGCGCAGGCGATCGCCGCGATGTTCGCCGGGCTGACGCTCGCGAACGTCCTCGGCGTGCCGTTCGGCACCGCTCTCGGCAACGCGTACGGGTGGCGTTCGACGTTTTGGGCGGTCGCGGTCATCGGTGCACTCGCCGCGGTTGCCGTCGCGATCTGGGTGCCGGCGAAGCTCGCGATGTCGCATCCGGATCTGCGCGCCGAGCTGCGCGTCGTCGGCCGTCCCCAGGTGATCCTCGCGATGGCGATCAGCGTCTTCGCCTCGGCGAGCCTCTTCTCGGTCTTCACCTACATCACGCCGCTGCTCGAACGCGTCACCGGACTCAGCCCCGCGCACGTCACGGTCGCGCTGCTGATCTTCGGCGCCGGCTTGACCGCGGGGAACATCATCGGCGGGCGGCTGGCGGATTGGAAGCTGATGCCGTCGTTGATCGGCGTCGGCATCGCGGTCGCGATCGTCGTCGCCGTCTTCGCCCTCACCAGCCGTTGGGCGGTCGCGGCGTACGTGACGATCTTCGTCTGGGGCATCCTCGCGTTCGCGCTCGTGCCGTTGTTGCAACTGCGGATCGTCGATGAAGCGGCGGCGGCGCCCAACCTCGCCTCGACGCTCAACCAGGGTGCGTTCAACCTCGGCAACGCGATGGGCGCGGCGATCGGCAGCGTGGCGATCACCGCCGGCGTCGCCTACGGCGACTTGCCCTGGATCGGTTCGGGCATTGCGGTGCTCGCGCTCGTGACGGCGATCGCGTCGAGCCGCCTCGACGCGGCGGAGCGGCTCCGCCCCGCGGCGTAACTCGCGGCGTTGCTCCTCACCGCGCTTCGCCTGGCCGACTTTCGCAATTACGCCGCGCTCGATTTCACGCCCGCGGCCGGTTTGAACGTGTTCGTCGGTGCGAACGCGCAGGGCAAGAGCAACCTGCTCGAAGCGATCGCGATGCTCGCCACGGGCAAGTCGTTTCGCGCGCGGCGCGAGAGCGAGTTGATTCGCGCCGGCACGCCGCGCGCCGCGATCGCCGGTGAGGCGCGCATCGCCGCCGGCACGCTGCGCCTGCACTGCGCGATCGCGACCACCGCCGGTGCGACGCGCAAATCGTTCGACGTCAACGGCGCGAGCGTCGGGTTCGCGCGCTTTCTCGGTCGCGCGCGCGTCGTCACGTTCGTTCCGGCCGATCTGCACCTCGCGTCGGGCGGCCCCGCCGGTCGGCGCACGTTTCTCAACAACGCGCTCGCGCAACTCTCGCCGATTTACTATCGCGACCTCGCGCGCTACGGCAAGATCGTGCAGCAGAAGTCCGCGCTGCTGCGCGGTGCGATCGCACCCGACCGCGATCTGCTGCTCGCCTACAACGACGAGCTCGTCGCCCCGGCGGCCGCGCTGATCGCCGCGCGCGCGGCGTTCGTCGCCGCGTTGACCGAGCGCGCCACCGCCGTGTACGCGCGCTGGCCGGGCACGCGCGAGCGGCTCGGCATCGCGTACGCGCCGAGCATCGCGCCGGGCGAGGAACCCGCGGCGGCGGTCGCCGCAGCGCTCGCGGCCAACGTCGAGGCGGAGCTGCGCCGGCGCACGACGCTCGTCGGTCCGCACCGCGACGACGTGCGACTCACCGTCGATGCGCGGCCGCTCGATGCGTTCGGCTCCCAGGGCCAGCAGCGCACAGCGGTGCTGGCGCTCAAGGTCGCCGAATACGAGGTCATGCGCGAGCGCTCCGGCGATGCTCCGATCCTGTTGCTCGACGACGTGCTCTCCGAGCTCGACGTCGAACGCGCGGGTGGGTTCCTCGCCGCGGTCGGCTCGTTCGAGCAAGCATTCCTCACCACGACCGACCTCCCGGCGCAGGCCGGCGAAGCGGCGCGCTTCCGCATCGCCGCCGCGACCGTGACCGCATGCTGACGCCGCTCGGTACCGCACTCACCGGGTGGCGGCCGAGCCGCGGTCCGCTCGACGATCCGCTGGCGACGATCCGCGCGGCGTGGAGCGAGATCGTCGGTGAAGACGTCGCGCGCGCGGCGCAGCCGGTCGCGCTGGTCGGCTCGGCGCTGGTGGTCGTGACCGGCTCCGGATCGTGGAGCCACCAGCTCTCCTTCCTCGAGCGGACGATCCTCGCGAGCATCGGCGAGCTCGGCGTGCGCGGCGTCGAGCGTTTGCGCTTCCGCATCGGCACGGTCCGCGCGCGGTCCGCGGTGCGTCCGCGCCGGGTGACGCGGTTGGCGCTCGCGCCGCCGCTGCCGGGCCGGCCGGCGTCGGCGCTCGAGGCGCTGGCCCGGCTGCGCTCGGTCGTCGAGACGCGGCGCGCGGCGCACGCCGCCGCGGGCGGCGGGTTCTGCGCGGACTGCGCGGCGCCGATCGCCGGCGGCCCGGCGCGCTGCCGCCCCTGTGCCGACCTCGCCGAGCGCGAGCAGCGGGAGCAGTGCGAGCGGATCCTCTTCCAAGCGCCGTGGCTCGCCTCCGAAGAGGTGCTGGAGCTCGTTCCGGGCCTCACCGCGGAGGCCTACGATCGCATCCGCCGGCGGCTGCTGCGTGCCTGGATCGACGAGCTGCGGCTGGCGCGTAAGCGCCATCTGGTCCGGGCGCCGCTCGACACGGCCCGCGTCCGCAAGCTCGCGAGTTCCTACGTTTTGCTCGAAACGCGGATCGACCCGAACCGGCTCGAGATGGAGTCGCCGGTCCGGCAGAACGCCCTGGGCGACCTGTACGGCTTCATTCGGGCGGTTGAGACCGGAATATAAAGAAAAATCCGGCCGATGTCGAAGATGGTCGTCCGGAATGCAAGAATATACCGGCGAACAAATCGAGGTCCTCAAAGGCCTCGAGGCCGTGCGCAAACGTCCCGGCATGTACATCGGGAACACCTCGGACCGCGGCCTCCATCAACTGGTCTACGAAATCGTCGACAACTCCGTCGACGAGGCGCTCGCGGGCGTCGCGACCGAGATCGACGTCGTGATCTACGCCGACGGATCCGTGTCGGTGCAAGACAACGGCCGCGGCATCCCGATCGATATCCATGCCGACGAGGGCCTTCCGGCGGTCGAGGTCGCGATGACGATCCTCCACGCCGGCGGCAAGTTCGGCAAGGGCGGCTACAAGGTCTCGGGCGGTTTGCACGGCGTCGGTGTGTCGGTCGTGAACGCGCTCTCGGAACGCATGACGACGCGCGTCACGCGCGACGGCTGGAAGCACGAGATCCAGTTCGAACGCGGTATCACGTCCTCGAAGCTCAAGCGGCTCGGCCGCGCCGAGGGCAGCGGCACGTTCCAGTGGTTCAAGCCGGATCCCGAGGTCTTCGAGACGCTCGACTTCTCGTGGAACACGCTCGAGAAGCGCCTGCGCGAACTCGCGTTCCTCAATCGCGGCCTACGCATCACGTTGCGCGACGAGCGTCCCGATCCGCAACGCGCCGAAGACGTGCGCGAGAAGACGTATTTCTACGAGGGCGGCATCGTCTCGTTCGTCGAGTGGCTCAACGAAAACAAAGAAGCGCTCACGCCGGTGATCTCGACCAACGGCGAACGCGACGACATCGTCGTCGAATGCGCGCTGCAATGGACCGACGGCTACAACGAAGTCGTGTACGCGTACGCCAACAACATCAACACGATCGAAGGCGGCATGCACCTCACGGGCTTCCGCACCGCCGTGTCCAACGAGGTCAACACGTACGCGCGCAAACGCGGCATGCTCAAGGACAACGACGCGAACCTCTCGACCGACGACTGTATGGAAGGCCTCACCGCGATCGTTTCGGTGAAGCTGCAAGAGCCGCAGTTCGAAGGCCAGACCAAGACCAAGCTCGGCAACGCCAAAGTCCGGCCGATCGTGAACTCGCTCGTCACCGAACGGCTCGAATTCTTTCTCGAAGAGAATCCGAAGATCGCACGCATCATCGTCGACAAGTGCATGTCGGCGGCGCGCGCGCGCGAAGCGGCGAAGAAAGCCCGCGATCTCACCCGGCGCAAGAACGCGCTCGACGGCAGCGGCTTGCCGGGCAAGCTCGTCGACTGCAAGTCGCAGGTGCCCGATCAATGCGAGATCTTTCTGGTCGAAGGCGACTCGGCCGGCGGCACCGCCAAGGGCGGCCGCGATCCGAACACGCAAGCGATCTTACCGCTACGCGGGAAGATCCTCAACGTCGAGAAGTCGCGCTTGGACAAGATGCTCTCCAACGAAGAGATCCGCACGATGATCACGGCGTTCGGCACGGGCTTCGGCGAAGAGTTCAACGCCGACAAGCTGCGCTATCACAAGATCATCATCATGACCGACGCCGACGTCGACGGATCGCACATCCGCACGCTGCTGCTCACGTTCTTCTATCGCCAGATGAAGGCGCTGGTCGAACGCGGCTACGTGTACATCGCCCAGCCGCCGCTCTACGGCGTCAAACGCGGGAAGAAGCAGTGGTGGGCGTTCAGCGACGACGAGCTGCAAGCGATCTTCGCCGGAGACGACCCGAAAGATTTCACCGTTCAACAGTTCAAAGGCCTCGGCGAGATGGACGCCGAGCAGCTGGCCGACACGACGATGGACGCATCGACGCGCCGGCTGAAGCAAGTGACGTTGGACGAAGCGAGCGAGGAGGCGGAACGCATGTTTACCACCCTGATGGGCGATAAAGTCGAGCCGCGCAAGCTCTTCATACAAGAGCACGCGCGCACCGTCCGTAACCTCGATCTCTAACGCGCCGGGCCGCATCGCGCGGTGATGCGTTCCCGGGTCCTCGCCGCGGGTGCGGCCGCGGCAGCGGCGGTGCTCGTGGCGATCGTGGCGCATCATGCGATCGCGTCGTTCGTCGTCGCGCGCGCGCTCGGTCTCGCGACCGGCACGACGGTGCGCTTCGCCGGCATGCGCGTGGGCACGACGCACGCGTCGTTCACCGGCATCCACGTGACGAAGGCGGGCGATCCACTCTTCGACGCGGCCTCGCTCGACGCGCACTACCGCTTGCGCGATCTGCTGCCGGGCGGCAAGCGGCTCTACGGGCTCGTCGCGGTCGACGTCGAGCATCCGGTCTTCACGCTGGTGCGCCACGCCGACGGCAGCTACAATCTCGGCGGCAGCGGATCGACGGGCGGCGGCGGCGGCGCCGCGCTCCCGTCGACGACGCCGCTGCGCGTGCGCGCGCGCGTGCGCGACGGCGAGGTGCGGCTGCTCGATCTCGCGCCGCTCGTGCCGGATCTGCGGTCGCAGTCGATCGTCGGGATCGCGGTCGATGCGAACGTCGATTCGCTCGCGCGTTCGACGCTGCGCGTCGCGGCGGCGCTGCGCGCGCGCCGGACGCAGACCGATTCGCTCGCGTCGTATCCGATCGCCGTGCGTTCGGTGGTCGATCAAGCGCGCGGGTTCACGATGACGCGCACGACGGCGCCGCGCATTCCGCTGCGCGGCATCCTCGACTTCCTCATTCACGCGCCGGTCGCGCGCTTCGACGACGGCGTCGTCGACAACGTGAACATCGTCGCGTACGCGCTCGGCTACGGCAACGGCGTGCCGTTCGCGCTGCAACTCGGCGGCGGCGCCGATCTCCGCGGCGCGCGCATCGGCGTGCAGGCGCTCGCGCGGCCGATCACCGATCTCGGCGGCCACCTCGATCTCTTCGGCGACGGCGTCACCACGCCCGGACTGCGCGGTCTCGCCGCGGGCATTCCGCTGCGCGTCCGCGGCGGCGTGTACGATTTCGCGAACCTGCAATTCCGCGTCGCGGTCGCGGGCGACGCGCACCTCGAACGCCTCAAGCACCTCTTCACGTTTCTCGATTCGCAACCGGTGCGCGGCACGATGCACCTCGAGACGCTCATCACCGGAACGGTGACGGATCCGTTGATCCGCACCGCGCTCTCGAGCGGGCGCACGTACTACGGCGCGATCCCGCTCGACCGGTTGCATGGCGTGGTCGATTACGAGCACGGCAACGTGACGTTCACCGGCGTGCATGCGGGGTTCGGACCGCTGCGGGCGACGACGAGCGGCAACGTCGACGTCAGCGCGCCCGACGCCGTGATCGAAGCGTTCGTCGACACGACCGGACCGGCCGCGCAGATTCCGTACGCGCAAGCGATCGCGCCCGACGCGACGATCGACGGCCGCGGCGTCGTGATGGGCACCGGGACGGGCGGCTTCCGCGTCGGCGGCACGGTCGCGGCGAGCGGCGCGCGCAGCAGCGGCAGCGGTTTCGTGTTCGTCGACGAGCGCGGCGTGGGCGAGTTCGGTCCGTTCCGCTTCGCGCACCGCGACGGCGGCACGCTGGCCGGCGCGATGCGCCTCGAGCGGCCGATCAGCGCGAGCGCCGCCTGGATCGACGCGCGCGGCTTCCGCCTCGCCGTGCCGCGCACCGTCGCGGCGCTGCCCGGCGTCGCGATCCCGCCGTTCCCGCAGGTCGGCGGCCTGATCGACGCGTCGGTCGTCGCCGGCGGACCGCCGAGCAATTTCGTCGTCGCGGGCAACGTCCGCACGCGCGACGCGGCCTTCGAGCAGTACGCGCTCGGCGACGCGCAGCTGGGCCTCGCGGGGACGCTCGGCGACCTGCGGTTGCAGCACATCCGGGTCGACGGTCCGATCGGGCACTTCGCCGGCGACGGCGCGGCCGCAGACGGCTTCTTTGCGCTCGCCGGCCGCTACGCCGGATCGCTCGACGACCTCGCGCCGTTCACCGGCAACATCGGCGCGCACGGTCCGGTGCGCGCGCCGGTGCTGGCGGTCGTCGACGCGCACGGGTTGACCGTCCAGACCGCCGGCGCCGCGATGGGCGGCGCGTCGATCCACGGCGTACCGATCGACCGCGCGTCCGGGACGCTGCGAATCGGTCCGGCCGGCTTGCGGATCGTCGCAGCCGACGCCGACGTCTCGGGCACGCACGCGGTCGCCGCTTCGACCGGGCGGCTGGTCGCGATCTCGGCCGTGGGATTGCCGGCGGCGGCGCTGGCGCCGGCCGGGCTGCCGCTCGCGGCCGGCCGCCTCTCCGTGTTCGGCATGGCGGGCTTCACCGGGCCGACCTTCACCGGCAGCGTCGACCTCGAGGGCGGCGCGACGACCGCAGGCTATCCGGTCGACGGCTGGGCCGATCTCGCGCTCGCCGGGTCGACGCTCGGCGTGCGCGACGGCGTCGGTGCGATCGGTGCGACCTACGCGCGCATCGGCGGCCGCCTCGGCGGTCTGGGCTCGGCGGCGCCGCACTACGCCCTCGACGCGTCGGTCGCGCTCGGCGACGTCGGCAGTCTCACCCGCGATCTGCGGCTCCCGGTCGCGAGCGCCGCGGGCAGCTTCGCGGCGGCGGTGCGGATCGCCGGATCGGGCGGCGTGCCCGAGATCAGCGGAACGGTCGACGCGCCCGAGGGCTCGTACAACGGGCTCGACTTCGAGCGCGGCGGCGGCCGCTTCGCGCTCGACGACGCCGCCGGACTGCGCGTGCGGGTCGACGGCGGGCATGTGCTCGTCCACTCCACCGCGATCGCCTTCGACGCCGCGGTGTCGCCCGGAGCGATCGCGGTGCACGTCGCGAGCCCGCAGGCGAACCTCGCCGACTTCGACGACTTCTTCGATGAGAGCGCGCTGCTCGACGGACGCGGCGCCTTCGCACTCTCGTTCAGCGACGACGGCCGGCTCGTGCGCACCTACGGGCACGTCGCGCTGCAAGCCACGCGCGTGCGCCGCTTCCCGCTCGGCAGCGTGAGCGCGCTCTGGGGCACGCGCGACGGCCGGATCGGCGCGACCTTCGCCACCGCCGCGGCGACGGGTGACCTGGCCGCCGCCGGCAGCTTCGTGCCCGGCGCAGGCGGACCGGTCGATGCGTTCGTGCACGGCCGCTACGACGCCGACGTGAGCGGCCGCGACGTCGACCTCGGCACCTGGCTCCCGGCGGTCGGAATCGGCGCTCCGGTGCTCGGGCGGCTCGAAGCCGCCGGCCACGTGCAGGGGGTCTTCCCGCGGCTCGCGATCGGCGGCGACGCGTCGGTGAACGGGGGGGCGTTCGGCCCGTACCCGATCACCACCGCCACCGTGCGAACGCGCATCGTCGGCGACCGCGTCAGCATCGACGATGCGCTGGTCGATCTCGGCTTCGTCCGCTTCACCAGCAACGGCATCGTCGGCGTCGCTCCGGCCGAGCCGCTCTCGCTCCACGTGCACGCATCGGTGCCCGACATCACCACCGCGGCGGCGAAGATCGTGAAGGGCGGTCTCGACGTCGCCGGCTCGCTCGAGGCCGACGCGCTCGTCGCCGGGACGCTCACGCATCCGGAGATCACCACCGGCTTCGACCTCGAGAAGGGGCGCTACGGCGCGTTCCGCGTGAACCACATCATCGGCGACTTCTCGAGCGACCTGCACTCGCTGCGGCTCGACAGCGCCGAGGTCGCGTTCGATCGCGGCACCGCCTCGTTCGCCGGCTCCGTGCCCCTCACGGTCACGCCGTTCGGCATCGGTCCGCCCTCGGCGGCCTTTTCGCTCAATGCGTCGGCGCGCGACGTCGACCTCGCGCCGCTCGCGGCGCTGCTTCCCGGCAGCGGGGTGAAGCTCGGCGGCACGCTCGAGGGCAACCTGGCGCTCCAGGGGACGGTCGCATCGCCGCGCGTCTTCGGCGGCGGACGGCTGACCGGCGCATCGTTCGTCTCCGATCAGGAGACGAAGCCGATCCACGCGCTCGACGCCACGATCGCGTTCCAGGGCACGTCGATCGCGCTGACCGCGCTCCACGGCGACGTCGGCGCCGGGACGGTCGACGCCAGCGGTCAGCTCGACTTGCCGATCGCCGACGCGCCGCCGACGGGCTACTCGATCGACGTGACCGCGAAGGGCGCGCAGCTCGACGTGCCCGGCTACGGCAGCGGTTCGATCGACGGCACGATGTCGGTCGAGAGCGGCCCGCGGCCGGTCATCGGCGGCGACATCACGGTCTACGACACGACGATTCCCTTCGCGACCGTGTTCCGGGCGAGTTCGAGCGGGCCGGCGGGATCGGCACCGCCGTTCGACGTCGGCTTCGACCTGCACGTGACGGCCGGCCAGAACGTCCGCGTGCGCTCATCGATCATCGACGTCGGCGCGACCGGCACGCTCGACCTCACCGGGTCGCTGCTCGCGCCGCGCGCGGCCGGCGTGCTCACCGCGACGCGCGGCGGCGTCTTCTCGACCTACTCGCGGCTCTTCCGCATCCAGCAGGCGACGGTCGCGTTCGACCCCACGCAGGGCATCGTGCCGAACCTCGACCTGCGCGCCACCGCCCACGTGACGAATCCCGATCCCGACACCACGCGCAATCCGATCGGCTCGGCCGACATCACCGTGGTCGTTACCGGCCCGGCCGACAATTTCCAGATCAGCTACGCATCGCAGCCGGAATATTCGCAGGCGCAGATCGTCGCGCTGCTCGCGGCCATTCCGGTGATCGGCGCGGTGAACTTCGATCGGCCGCTCGCGCCGGGCGTGTTCTTGCGCGGCGCGCCGGGCGAATCGAACGTGCTCCTCCCGCCCGGCGTCACGCCCTATCAGACCGGCGTGTACACGTTCCAGCAAGAGGCGTTCTCGCTGTTGGACACCCAGGTAACCCAGCGCTTCCTCTCGCCGGTCGAGAACACGTTCCGCAATGCGGTCGGGCTCACCGATCTCGACCTCACGGTCGACTACGGCGGCCGCGTCGGGTACACCGCGAGCAAGCAGATCAGTGCGAAGCGGCAGGTCTCGGTGACGCTCGGTCAGGTGCTCAGCTATCCGGTTCGCACCCAGGTGGGGATCACGGCGCGCCCCGACGCGGTAACGTCGGCGTCGTTCTCCTACTTCGAGCAAAACGGGACGCCGTCGTATCAGAATTCGATCTTCGGCAGCACGGCAAACGTGGAAGTGGTCAACGGCATTCAGCCCCTTTCCAACCGGCAGGGCTTTAGCGCAGTTCTTACGCGGAGATACCCCTGAGTCACCGAATTCCGAAGGCCATCACAGTAGGACCATGTAAACGTCAGGCCCGGGAACCCGCCGCGTTCGTGTGCGCGTTGTTCCCCAAATGACGCGTCGCAGCGCGCCATCGTCGCACACCCGCAGGGACAATAGTTTGCTCGATTGGTTCGGCCGCGCGCCGCGCATTGCGCTCGCGGCGCTCGCATTGCTCGGTCTCGTCATGCCCCCGGCCGTCGGTGCACCGACCGCATCCCCCGTCTCGGTTGCGCAAACGACGCCCCCGCCGGCGGCCCCGGAGAATGCGCCGCCCGTCGTCTCCGTTTCCGTATCGGGAAATACCCACGTTCCGACGGATCAAATTCTTGCGGTGATCAAGACCAAAGTGGGTCAGCCGTTCGATCCGGCCGTCGTCCAGGACGACCTGCGGGCCATCAACGATCTGGGCTACTTCGCCGATCAGGCGCCGCCGGTCATCAAGCAACGGCCCGACGGCGTCGCGATCACCTATCGCGTGATCGAGAATCCGGTGGTGACGAGCATCCGCTTCACCGGGAACCGGACGGTTTCGTCCGACACCCTGCTCGCGCTCATGGACACCGCGACGGGTCAAGTCTTCAACCTGCGCACGTACCAGCAAGACGTTTTGAAGATCAACTCCTATTACGACAAGGTGGGCTTCGGCGGTCAGGTGCCCTCGCACGTGACCGACGTGAACATCGACGCGAACGGCGTCCTCTCTTTGACGATCGAAGAGGGCCTGACGGTTCGCCACATCATCATCGTGCCGCCGCCCGACGCCGACCCGGTGCTGCCCGCGCGCATCATCGTCGCCTCGCTCGTCACCAAAGCGGGCAGCCCGTACTCGGAAGACGAGCGCGACAAAGACGTCCAGAAGCTCAAGGATCTCTACAAGCGCTACGATCTCACGATCGGCGACTTCGAGGCCGGCATCGATCCGGCGTCGGTCGACACCAAAGCCGGCACGGCCGACGTCCGCTACGCGATCTCGGTCGCGCGCGTCGGCGCCGTCGAGATCACCGGCAACACGACGACGCACGACGCCGTCATCCGGCGCGAACTGCGTGAGAAGCCGGGCGACATCATCACCGACTCGGGCGTGCGCAACGACTACAACCGCCTCAACAACCTCGGCTTCTTCGACAAGGTCGACGTCGACACGAACCCGGGCCCCGATCCGAAGCGCCCGGCCTACGTCACGTTGAAGTGGACGGTCAAAGAACAGCGCACCGGCACCGCGCAAGTCGGCGCCGGCTACTCGGGCGGTCTCACCGGCACCGGTCTCACCGGCAACATCTCGTACTCGCAGAACAACGTCAACGGCACCGGCAACGGCGCCTCGATCCGGCTCGAGAAAGGTTCGCGCGTCGGCGATGCGCAGATCTCGTTCACGATCCCGTATCTCGGCAACACGGTCAATTCGAACAAGTACAGCCTCGGCTTCACCGTGTTCACGCAGGCTCAGACCAACTATTATCCGGTCTACCTGAACACGCCGGCGCCGGCGCCGGGCATCACCGCGACGCCGATCCCGAACGGCAATCCGGTTCCGGTGTCGATCGTGCCGGCGAACGCGACCGACTACTCGCTGGTCAGCGGCATCGCGGCGACGTACAAGTCGGCTTCGAGCGGTATCAGTGCGACGCTCGGCCGCCGCCTCTCCGACTACACGCGCGTCTCGCTCGGGACGAACCTGCAAGAAGTCAGCGCGGACGCGAGCGTTCCCTCGCCCTACTACTTCCCGGTGAGCCAGGCGCTCAATCCGCTCGCCATCGCGACGGAGTCGCCGCTCGGAAGCACGAGCGCGTCGAGCGCCATCGGCATCACCGCGCCCTCGCTCGCGCAGATCAACTCGACGCGACCGTATGCGCTGCACAGCTTGGTGCTCGGCGTCGGTGCCGACACGCGCGACGACATCCAGAATCCGCGAACCGGTTGGAATTCGTCGGTCAGCGACGAGTACTCCAGCACCGCCATCGGATCGGCATTCAACTACACGCAATACGTCTTTGACGTGGCGCGGTTCTTCCCGTTCATCCGCGGCTCGACGATCGCGGTCCACGCACGCTACGGCGGCTCGACCGGCGCGATCCCGACGAACAAGCTCTTCACGTTCTCCGACCAGCAGTTGCGCGGGTATAGCGATCCGTTCTATGGAACGAACGAGCAGCTCTATCAAGCCGAATTGCGCTATCCGGTGACGGCCGATCGAAAGTTCTCGCTCGTCCTCTTCGGTGACAGCGGGGCGATGGAGATCCGCGGCGGCACGCAGATCAACAGCGACGGGTCGACGACGTCGCTCGGCGGATTCGTCTTCCATGACGACGCCGGCGTCGGCGTCCGGTTCGACGTCCCGCAGCTCGGTCTGCGGACGCTCCGGCTCGATTACGCGCACGGCACCCAGGGTGGCCACATCTCGTTCGGCATCGGTCAAAGCTTCTAAGAAACATCAATGATCACAACGCGTTTTCCTCATCGACTCATCGCGCTCTCCGTCGTCGCGGCATCGCTGCTCGCGGCGCCGGCGGCGCTCGCCGACGACCTGGCCGACATCGGCTACGTCGATCAGTCGCAGCTCTCGGCGCTGCCGGCGTTCCAGCAGGCGGACCGCGAGCTGCAGACCTACGGCTCCAATTTGCAGCGTCAGTACATCGGCCGCGCCCGCGGTGCGTCGCAAGCGCAGCAGCAGCAACTCGCGCAAGAGTTCCAGTCGCAGATGGCCGACAAGCAGCGGCAGATTCTCGGCCCGCTCTTTCACAAAGCGCAGGTCGCGATCGCCTCGGTCGCGTCGAGCAAGAACCTCTCGATCGTGATCGACAAGCGCATCATCGTCTTCGGCGGCCAGGACATCACCGCGAACGTGCGCGATCTGCTCACCGGCATCGGCGATCCCGTGCCGCCGGTCAACACGCCGCCGCCCTCGAACGTCGGCTACGTCGATCAGGCACAGATCGACGCGCTGCCGTCGATCAAGAGCGCGGCCGATGATTTCGCGAAGTTCAAGGCCGACGAGGATCGTACCACCGCGACGAAGTTGCGCGGCGCGAAGAGCGACGCCGATCGCAGCGCGATCCTCAAGGATTACCAGTCACAGCTCGAGGCGAAGCAGTCGTCGACGCTCAAGCCGCTGATCGACAAGACGAAGAGCGCGATGTCCGACGTGGCGCACAAGCGCAATCTCGTCCTCGTCGTCGACCGCAGCAACGTGATCTACGGCGGCACCGACATCACCGCGGACGTTACCGCCGAACTGAAATAGATGCGGGCGTTCCTCGCCGCCGCGGCGTGCGTCGTCTTGGCGTCGTGCGCGCACGATGCCGCGGCGCCCGCGGCGTCGCCGTCGCCGGGCAGCGGCGGCGCCGTCGCCTACGTGCGGATGGACGACTTGGTGAAGAAGCATCCGCTCTACGGACAGCTCGCGCAGTACGATCAGAACATCGAAGCGCTCGATCTCACCGCGTTCGCGCCGCAGGCGATCACGGCGGGACCCGCGCTGCAACGCGAAGAGGACGCGCTCAACGCGCAGCTTGCGGCCGCCGCCAAGCGCACCAACGATCTCTTGCAGACGAAGGGGCGCGACTACCAGGCCCAAGAGGATGCGGCGATCGCCTCGGCCCTGCGCGCCGCCGCGATCCCGAACGGCCCGTCGGTGGCGGAGATCCGCGCGCAACTGCAATCGACGGCGAACGCGCAAACCGCCGGCGTGAACGCGCAGGCGCAAACCGATCTCGAGGCCTATCGCAAGCAACTCGAAGCGCAAGACCTCGCCCAGATCGGGGCGGCGCAGCGGGTGCTCGCGGCGCGTGCCGACCGGACGTATCGCGCCAAAGCGGAGGAGCTCACCGCCAAAGAGGCGGCCTATACGCTGACGCTGGCCAACGCCGACGCCGCCGAACGTCTCTCGCTGCGCACCAAGCTCTCCAGCCTCGCGCTCGACGACGAACAGCGCGACGACGCGAACAAACAGTTGGCCGCACTCGATCAAAAAGAGAGCGATCAACTCGCCGCGATGCGCGCCACCGACCAGCAGCAGTTGGCCGCGCTCAAGTCGCAATTGCGCGGCCAGATCGACGCCCAGATGCGCACCCAGGTCGCGCCGATCCACGCCCGATCGGTCGCGCGTTTTCAGGAACGCGAACGCGAACTGCGCCAGCAGTTCTCCGCGCCGGGTCAAGCGGTGACGAGCGGCGCGCCGCTCTTGGCCTCCAATCCGAACCTTCCACCCGATCTGCGCAAACGGATCCTCGCCTTGCACGCCGATTACATGGCGTCGTTCGCGCGCGATGCGAAGGCGACGATCGCCGATTTCACCAAGACGCGCGCCGATCTCGCCCGCCGGTATGCGGTCTTGAGCGGCACCGATCAGTCGGCGAATCAGAGCGCGCAAGCCGAAATCGTCGCACTGCAGAAGAAGCGCGCGAACCTCTACGCGGAAATGGTTGACCAGATCGGACGGGAAGTGAAAACCGTCGCCTTGCAGCGCGGTATCTCCGTCGTGGTAAGCGACGTAGCCGCTCCGGCCGGCGCGGTCGATCTCACCGATGACGCTATGAAAGACATCGAAACTCTCCATGAATAAGCGTGTGCTCCTCGCCGTCCTCGCGACGTCCGTCGCGGCCCTGACGGGCTGCCACGGCGGCACGTCCGGCGGTGGTGACATCGGGCTCGTCGACGTCCAGCGCGTCACGGCGAACTGGCCGAAGTTCCTCAACTATCAGAATCAGCTCAACGCGGACGCGCAAGCCGTGCAGCAGTCGCACGACTCGAGCGCCGCCAAGGCGCGCGAGATGCAGACGCTGCAGGCGCGTTACCAATCGACGCAGACCGAGTTGACCGACGACGTGCGCAACGCCGCACAACAAGTCGCGAGTACGAAGCATCTGAAGTACGTGTTCACGCAGCAGTACGTCGGGTACGGCGGTGTCGACATCACGCCCGACGTCGAGAAGATCCTCAACATCACGGAACGGGCGACGCCCGCACCGTGACGTGATCGACATCGGCACGCTCGAATCGATTGCCGAGCGAACCGGTGGACGCGTCATCGGCGATCCGGCCGTGCGCATCGGACGCATCGCCGCGATCGACGACGTCGACGGCGAGTCGCTCACGTTCGCGACCGACGATCGCTACTTGCGCAATGCGCTGGCATCGCGCGCGGCCGCGGTCCTCGTCGCCGAGAGCTTGATCGAGGCGGGCGCGACGTACGCGAAGCCGCTGGTCGCCGTCGCTTCGCCGCGGCTCGCTCTCGCCGCGCTCTTGCGAGCGCTCGAACCGCCGCGGCCGGCCGGACCGTTCGTGCATCCCTCGGCCGCGATCGATCCGCGTGCCACGCTCGCGGCCGACGTCTACGTCGGCGCGCACGTCAGCATCGGTCCCGGTGCGACGATCGGTCCGCGCACGGTGCTTGCGGCCGGCGTCGTCGTCGGCTGCGACGCGCGCATCGGTGCCGACTGCCTGTTGCATCCGCACGCGTACGTCGCCGACCGGTGCGTCCTCGGCGATCGCGTCGTCTTGCAGGCGCACGCCGTGATCGGGAGCGACGGGTTCGGCTGGGCGTTCCTCGACGGCGCGCTGCAGAAGATCCCGCAGGTCGGCATCGTCGAACTCGCCGACGACGTCGAGATCGGCGCGAACACGTGCGTCGATCGCGCGCAGACCGGCGTCACCTCGATCGGGCGCGGCACGAAGATCGACAATCTCTGCCAGATCGGTCACAACTGCCGGATCGGCATGCATTCGGCGTTGGCCGCGCAGACGGGGCTTGCCGGAACGAGCACGATCGGCGATTACGTGCAGGTCGGCGGACAGGCCGGCCTGGGCGGCCATCTGACCATCGGGAACGGCGCGAAAATCGCCGGGCGGTCGGCGGTGTGGGGCGACATCCCCGCCGGCGCAACCGTCAGCGGAGAACCCGCGCGCAACCACCGCGACAACGTGCGCCTACAGGCGTATATCCGTCGCCTTCCGAAATTGTTTGATCGCGTTGATACCCTCGAACGAAACGACACTTCGCGGACCGATTGATTTCCGCGGCGTCGGCTTACATACCGGCCGTCCCGCTCGCGTTCGCGTCTCCCCGGCAGCGCCCGGTCACGGCCTGCGGTTTCGCGTGAACGACGCCGTCGAGTTCGCCGCACGCGCCGACGCCGTCGTCGACACGCGCCGTGCCACCGTGCTCGGCGCCGGCGAGCATCGCGTCTCGACCGTCGAGCATCTGCTCTCCGCACTGTCCGGCACGGGCATCACCAATGCGCTCATCGCCGTCGACGGTCCGGAGATCCCCGCGCTCGACGGCAGCGCCGCACCGTTCGTCGACGCGATCGACGCCGCCGGCATCGACGATCAAGGCGTTCCGCGCGCCGTCTTCGCGCCCGACCGGCCGTCGGTGTTTCGCGACGGCGACAAACTGCTCGTCGTGTTGCCCGCGCCCGCACTGCGCGTTCGCATGACGGTCGATTTCGCGGCGCCGGTCGGCGTGCAGTACGCCGACGTGACGATCACGCCGGCGACGTATCGCGCCGAGGTCGCGCGCAATCGCACGTTCGGGTATCGTCACGAAGTCGAAGCGCTGCTCGCGAGCGGTCTCGCGATGGGCGGCACGCTCGACAACGCGATCGTGTTCGACACCGACGGTCCGCTGCAGCCGTTGCGCCGGCCGGACGAACCGGTGTGGCACAAGGTGCTCGACCTGATCGGAGACTTCGCGTTGCTCGGCGCGTATCCACAATGCGAGATCATCGCGTTCAAGAGCGGGCACACGCTGCACTACGACGCCGTTCGGGAACTGAGCGCGCGAGCGGTTCCGGTCTCGTAGGCGATGGCGACCATGGACGTCCGCGAGATCATGACGATCTTGCCGCATCGTTATCCGCTGCTGCTCATCGACCGGATCGTCGAACTCGAACCGATGGTGTTCGCGCGCGGCTACAAGAACGTCACCGTGAACGAACCGGTGTTCACCGGCCACTTTCCCGGCAATCCCGTGCTGCCCGGCGTGTACATGGTCGAAGCGCTCGCGCAACTCGGCGGCACGGTGATCCTCGAGCCGGGGCAGTTCGCGCGGCGCGTGCCCTACCTCGCCGGGATCGACAAGATGAAATTCCGCCGGCCGGTCGTGCCCGGTGACCGCTTCGACATGGAGGCGCGCGTGGTGAAGACGCGGCTCAACGTCGGCTGGGTCAAGGTCGAAGGTTTCGTCGCCGGCAAGCCCGCCTGCGACGGCATGCTGATGTTTTCGATCGGCAGCGATCCGAGCGGCACCACCTACGACGCGACGATCCTGCGCCAGTGATCCACCCCACCGCCATCGTTCACCCCGGCGCGAAGATCGGGAAGAACGTCGAGATCGGCCCCTACTGCCTCGTCGGCGACAACGTGACGATCGGCGATCGCGTCGTGCTGCTCGCGCACGTGATCATCAACGGCCACACCACGCTCGGCGAAGATGTCGTCATCCATCCGTTCGCATCGATCGGCGCGACCTCGCAGGACCGCAAGGCGGCCGACGAGATCGCGTACACGACGATCGGACCGCGCACGATCGTGCGCGAGTACGCGTCGATCCATCGCGCGACCGGCAGCGGCAACGCGACCGTCGTCGGCAGCGATTGTCTGCTGCTCGCGTACACGCACATCGCGCACAATTGCCGCATCGGCAACTTCGTGACGATGTCGAACCTGGCGCAGCTGGCCGGGCAGTGCGTGGTCGAAGACTACGCCGGCATCGGCGGCATGGTCGGCGTGCATCAGGACGTTCGCATCGGCGCGCACTCGTTCGTCGGCGGCATGGCGCGCATCACGCGCGACGTGCCGCCGTACTTTCTCATCGAGGGCAATCCGGCCGAGGTGCACGGGCTCAACAGCGTCGGCCTGCGCCGGCGCAACTTCCCGCCCGAAGCGATCGCCGACCTCAAGACCGCCTACAAGATCGTGTACCGGTCGGGGAACAATCTGCGTCAAGCGATCTCGGCGTTGCGCGAGACGGTGCAAACCGACGAGGGGCAGCGGCTGATCGCATTCTTGGAAGCCCCGTCGGAACGGGGCGTTCTCAAATAGCCGCGTCGGCGCCCGGCGCGCCGCTGCGCGTCTTCGTCAGCGCGGGCGAGGCCTCGGGCGAGATGCTGGCCGTCACGCTGCTCGACGCGATGCGCGCGCGCGGTGCCGAGCTGCAGGTCGACGGCATCGGCGGCGAACGGCTCGCGAACGCCGGCGTCACCGTGGTGCAGAGCAATGCGGGCTGGGCCTCGATGGGCCCGATCGACGCGCTCGCCAAGATTCCGCGGCTGCTCGCGATCGGTACGCGAATCGCCGCGTACCTGCGCCGCGTGCGCTACGATCTCATCATCGTCGTCGACTTCGGCGCATTCAACCTGCGCACGATCTCGGTCGCGCGCGCGTTCGGCGTGGCGACGCCCATCCTGTACTATTTTCCGCCCGGTGCGTGGTTCGACAATCCCAAGCGCGCGCGCAACGTCGCTGCGGTCAGCGATCCGCTCACCGCGTTCGCGCACCAGCGCGACTTCTATCGGTCGCTGGGATTGCCGATCGGCTGGGTCGGTCACCCGCTCGTCTCCACGGTCGCGCCGCGTGCGCCGCGCCCGCCCGCGCCGCGCGACGGCGGCGTCGTCGCGTTGCTGCCCGGCAGTCGCGCGAGCGAACTCGAGCGGCACGTGCCGCGCATCCTCGATGCGTTCGCGATCCTGCGCCATCGCCGGCCCGCGGCGACCGCCGTGATCTCGGCCGCCGACGCCGCCGCGGCGGCGGCGATTCGCCACGACCTGAGCCTGCGCTCGCCGATGCCGGTGACGATCGTCGAGAGCGCGGCGGAGGCGTTCGCCGCGTGCGACGCCGCGGCCGTCGCGTCGGGCACGGCGGTACTCGAGTCGGCGCTGACCGCGGTGCCGACCGTCGCGTTCTACGTGCTCTCCGAAGCCCAGGCGCGCATCGCGCGCCGCGTGTATCACCGGCCGTTCGTCACGCTGCCGAACCTCGTGCTCGACGAGCCGCTCGTGCCCGAGCTGATGCAAGAGGCCGCGACGCCGATGGCGCTGGCCGATGCGCTCGATGCCGCGCTCGACGCGCCCGATGTGCAGGTCGCGGGCTTCCGCAGATTGCGCGAGGCGCTCGGACCGCCCGACAGTCTCGATCGTTGCGCGCGGTTCGCACTCTCGCTCGCGCAGCCGTGATGCGCATCTACCACACCTCCGATCTGCACGATCGCCGGCACATCGTGGCGCCGCTCGCGCGGCTGCGCGCCGAGCGTCCGGGTCTGCTGGTCGACTGCGGCGATTCGTTGCGCGGTTCGCAGACGGTCGACCGTCGCGACGAGCCGATCGTGCGGGCGATCGACGCCGCAGGCTACGACGTCCAGGCGATGGGCAACCGCGAGTTCCACTACCTCTTCGGTGTCGTGCGCCGGCGCATCGCGACGATGCACCATCCGGTCGTGTGCGCGAACCTCGTCGACACCCGCGGCCGGCCGCTGCCCTTCGCGGCCGACGTGACGCTGCGCGCGGCCGACGGCGAACCGATCCGTTTCTTCGGCTTGCTCGTGCCGCAATACGCGGTCGGCTCACCGTGGGAACGGGTGTTCGGCTGGCGTTTCCGCGATCCGTACGAGGTCGCGAGCGAGATCGCCGCGACGACGCCGGCCGGCACGACGCTCGTCGCGCTCTCGCACCTCGGGTTACGCGCCGACCGCGAACTCGCCGCGCGCGTGCCGCAGCTCGACCTGATCCTCGGCGGCCATTCGCACGACACGCTCGTGCAACCGGAACGCGTCGGCGACGTCCCGATCGTGCACGCCGGTCCCTACGGCGCGTTCGCGTCGCGCACCGAACTCGTGCGCGACGGCGAGCGCGCGCGCATCGTCGATTTCGCCCTCGAGCCGTTGCGATGAAGCGCGTGCTCTTCGTGACCAACGGCCACGGTGAGGCGGCGATCGCCGGACGCATCGCCGCCGAAGTGCGCAAGCTCGGCCCCACGCAAACGGAGCACTTCGCGCTCGTCGGCGAGGGGTTCGTCGAAGCCGGCTTTCCCGATGTCGGTCCGCAGCGCGCGATGCCGAGCGGCGGGCTCGTCGCGATGGGCAACCTGCGCGCGTTCGGTCGCGATCTCGCGACCGGCTGGCTGCGGCTCTTCGTCGATCAACTGCGTTTCTTGCGCGCGGCGCGCGCCGCATACGGCGTCGTCGTCGCCGTCGGCGACACGTATGGCTGCGCGCTCTCGCGGCGCGTGGGGCGACCGCTCGTCTTCGTCGGAACGGCGAAGAGCGTCTACGTCGCACCGTACGGCGCGATCGAGCGGCGCATCATCCGCAGCGCGCGACGCATCTTCGTGCGCGATGCGGCGACGGCTGCCGAGTTGCGCGCGCACGGCGTCCCCGCCGAAGCGCCGGGAAACGTGATCGTCGACCTGCTCGCCTCCGACGATCACTACGGCTGGCCCGGACCGATCCGCATCGCGCTCTTACCCGGGAGCCGCGAGCGCGCGTACGCCGACGCGGAGCGGCTGGCGGCCGTCGCGACGGCGATCGCCGAACGTCTGCCCGGCACGGTCGCCGCGCTCTCGATCGCATCGAACCTCGACGCCGATCGCTTCGCGCCGCTCTTGGCGCGCTATCCCGCGGTCGTGCCGTGGCGCGGGCCCGTCGGCGGGCTGCTCAGCGGCGCCACGATCGTGATCGGCCAAGCCGGCACCGCCAACGAGGCGGCGGCCGCGAATGGTCTCCCGGTGGTCGCGTTCGATCTCGAGGGCAACCGCCGCAGCGGCTGGTACCGCATGCGCCAGGAGCGTCTGCTCGGCGACGCGATGCTGGTCGTCCCCGGCACGGTCGGGCCCGCGACCGACGCGATCGTCGGTCTCCTGAACGACCCGGTGCGTCTTGCGCGGATGCGTGCCGCGGGCCCCGAGCGCATGGGCGCGCCGGGCGGAGCGGCGGCGATCGCCGGCGCGATCGTCGCGCAGTTTGCGTGATGATGCGCGTGCTGCGCGGTGCCGGCGCGGCCGCACTCGTGCTGGTCGCGGGGTGCGCGCACGCGAGCGCGCCCAAACCCTCGCCCTCCGGCGCGGCGCCGATCGCCGGTGCGACGCCGACCCCGGTGCCCGTGCACGTGATGAGTCTCGGCAACGGCAGCGTTACGACCCTGACCGAGATGAAGCACGGTCGGAAGCTCTACACGATTCGCGCCGCGCAGTTCGTCGCGGACACGGTGAACGACGCGGGCGGTCTCGGCAACGGATCGTTCGATGCGCCGACGATCACGTTCATCGACCGCAACGGCGGCGAGACCGTCGCGACGGCGCCGAAGGCGGAGCTGAGGGGTGCCGATAAGAGCGTTCTCATGACGGGTGGCGTGCGCGCGCGATCGCAAGACGGGAACGTTCTCCACTGCGACCGGTTGCGCTACGACGGTCGAACGGAGCGCGTCCACGGCACGGGTCACGTCGTGTTGGTCACGCCCAGCGGCTTGACGCTGATGGGCGATACGCTCGACGGCGATTCGCGCCTGCGCGACGTGCTGGTGCGCTCGTCCAAATGACCGATCGCATCACGCTCGATCACTTGATCAAGAAATACGGCCAGCGCACCGTCGTGCGCGGGGTGAGTGCCGACGTCAACCGCGGCGAGGTCGTCGGTCTGCTCGGGCCCAACGGCGCGGGGAAGACGACGACGTTTTACATGGTCGTCGGTCTCGTCCGGCCCGATAGCGGCACGGTCACGCTCGAGCGCGACGGCGTCGCGCGCGACATCACGCACGCGCCGATGCACGAGCGCGCGCGCGCCGGCATCGGCTACCTCGCGCAAGAGAACTCGATCTTCCGCAAGCTCTCCGTCGGCGACAACCTGCGCCTGATCTGGGAGATGAACGGTGTCGAACCGCACGAACGCGAGCGGCGCCTTCCGGCGTTACTCGGCGAGTTCGGCCTCGAGAACTTCATCGACGCGCGCGGCGATTCGCTCTCGGGCGGCGAGCGTCGCCGCGTCGAGATCGCGCGCGCGATCGCGACCGAGCCGGCGTTTCTGCTGCTCGACGAACCGTTCACCGGCATCGATCCGATCGCCGTCGCCGACATCCAGGCGATGATCCGGCAACTGCGCGACCGCGGTCTCGGCGTGCTGATCACCGATCATCAGGTACGCGAGACGCTCGCCATCGTCGATCGCGCCTACATCCTCAACGACGGCACGATCGAGGTCTCCGGCAGCGCCGATGACGTGCTCAACTCGCCGGTCGCGCGCCAATTCTACCTCGGCGAGGGATTCCGGCTATGAGGGCGACGTGGCGGTGACGCAGCGCGCCCCGTTCGCCGGCATCCGGCTCGACGACGTCAAGCGCATCACGATCCTCGATCGCTATCTCGTGACCGAGTTCTCCGGTCCGTTCGTGCTCGGTCTCGCGGCGTTCACGCTGATCTTCGTCGCGACGCAGATCCTCGCGATCGGCAAGCTCGTCACCGAGCAGCACGCGTCGCTCGCGGCGGCGATCGAGTACTTCCTCTGGGACATGCCGCAATTTCTGCTGCTCGTCGTGCCGATGGCGGTGCTCTTCGGCACGCTGCTCACGATGCAACGGCTCTCCGGTGAGAGCGAGGTCACCGCGATGATGGCCGGCGGCATCTCGTTGCAGCGCATCATCATCCCGCTCGCCGTCGTCGGCGTCGTCGTCTCGTTCCTCGCCCTGCTCGTCCAAGAAGGGCTCGTGCCGCTCGCGAACGATCGCGCGGCCTACATCCGCGAAGAGGTGATCGAACATCTCTCGCCCGCGGCATCGAACCTCACCGTGGTCACGCCGCTCGCCGGCGGCGGAAAACAGGTCACGATCGCAGGCGCGCTCGATCCGCAAACGCAATCGCTGCTCAACGTGACCGTCCTGCAGTACGACAGCAAGTCCCGGCTCGCGGAGATGATCGTCAGCGGGAAGGCGCGCTACGAGGGCCGGAGCTGGACGTTTCACGACGCGATGACCTATCAGTTCACGCCCGACGGCGACCTGGCAACCAGCGGCAACTCGCCGACGCTGCTGGTCGACATCGGTGGCAATCCCAATCAGGTCGCGAAGCGCAACTTCTCGACGCAGGACCCGGAGAATCTCTCGCGCGCCGAGATCTCCGCGGCGCTCGCGACCAACACGCTCTCGGACGCGCAGCGCAACTCGTTCCAGGCGACCTATGAGGCCAAGCTCGCGCGACCGTTCGCGTCGTTCGTCTTCGTGCTCTTCGCGGCACCGCTCGGCTTGCGGCGCGTGCGCGGCGGCGGCACGCCGCTGGGCTTCGGTCTCGCGGTCGTGATCGTGTTCGTGTACTACGTGATCTCGACGCTGTTCCTGAGCATCGGCAGCGTGGCGGGGTGGCTTGCCGGGATCGCGGCGTGGACGCCGATCGTCATCTTCGGCGCCATCGGCATCTGGCTCTTGCGCCGTGCGAGCGCGACGCAATGAACGGCGTCCTCGGCGTTCTGCTGATCATCATCGTGGCGGGCGCGATCGCGTACGTCGGCGACCGCGTCGGCCATCAGGTCGGGCGGCGCCGGTTGACGCTCTTCGGTCTGCGGCCGAAGTACACGTCGACGATCGTCGCCGTCGGGACGGGCATGTTGATCGCGCTGGTCGTGACGCTCGGTGCGCTCGCCGCGTCGAACTTGGTTCGCACGGCGTTTTTCCGTTTGGGCACGCTGACCTCGCGCATCAACGAATTGCAGGCGCAGGCCCTCGCGCAAGAAGAGGAGCTCAAGCAGACGCGCAACGGCATCTTGCGCGTGCCGAAGTACACGCTGATCGCCAACACCGCCTGGACCTTCGACCTCGATCAGAGCGATGAGGCTCAGTTCGACGACTTCGCGCGGTTCTTCGACACGGTCGTGCGCATCGCGAATCAGAACCTCACCACGCCGGCGATCGGCCTCAAGCCGTATCCGCACTCGGCGGCCGATCCGGCGATCCAACGCCTGTTGCTCAAGCAGTTGCAAGACACGCGCAAGAACGCACCCGATCAGCACGCCTCGTATCTCTTCTTGCCGGTCGCGTATCAGAATCTGTTCCGCGGCGAAGCGATCACGTTCGGTTTCCAGACCTTCGAGGACAAGAAGCTCGCAACGGCCGGCGAGACGCTCGCCTCGATGGACGTGAACGGCGGCACGGGCAACGTCGACCTCGGGCAACTCGTCGCACGCGCCGGCGAGACGCTCGCGCAACGCGGGTATCCGCCGCAGTTCCTCTACCCGCCGCTGATCAACAGCACGCAAGTCCAAGCGGTGACGAGCGAACTGCCGCGCCTGCGCGGTGCGTATCGCATCGTCGCCAAGACGCCGATCGATCTCTATCCGCATAGCGGCCCATTCCCGATCGACGTGGCGCTGGAGCCCGTGGCGCACTGATGGTCCTCGGCATCGATCCGGGCACGCGGAAGTGCGGCCTCGCGGTCGTCGAGCGTCTCGGCGCGGCGCCGCTCCACCTCGGCATCGCGCCGCTGCCGGCGTTCGCCGAGCACCTCGCGACACTCACGCGCACCTACCCGATCGATCGCGTGGCGATCGGCTGCGGCACCAACGCCGCGGTCATCGTCGACGCGGTCCGCGCGACCGGTCTGCCCTACGACTTGGTGGACGAACGCGAGACGACGCTGCTGGCGCGCACGCGCTTCTTCGACGATCACCCACCGCGCGGGTGGCGGCGCTGGATCCCGCGCGGCATGTTGCTGCCCGATCGCCCGATCGACGACTACGCCGCGCTGTTGATCGCGGAGCGGTACCTGCGGCTCGCCCCGTGACGCGGGGCCGACGCGGGCGCATCATCGCGTTCGTCGCCCTCGTGACGCTGTGCGCTCCCACGCTCGTGCGCGCGACCCCGTTCGCCGACGTGCGCATCGATTCGTGGCCGTATCGAGCGATCCAGACGCTCGCCGCCGCGGGGCTGATCGACGGCTATCCCGACGGCGCCTTCCAAGGCCAACGGCCGCTCACGCGCGACGAGATGGCGACGATCGTCGCGCGCGTGGGCGCGAAGATCGCCTCCGACGGCGCGCAGACCGCGTCGCGGGCCGACCTCGACGCGCTCCGGCAGCAAACCGGCGTGCTCGCCGGCGAGCTCGACGCGCTCGGCGTGCGCGTGACCGCGCTCGACCGCGGGACGACGTTCGCGCCATCGCTCTCCGATCGCGACACGCTTCCGGTTTCCAGCACCGCGCCTCGGCATCCGGCGAATCCGCCGATCCGGATGCTTCTCGCCGCGGGGCTGATCGACGGGTATCCCGGCGGCGCGTTCAGGGGCGCCCGTCCGGTCACGCGCTACGAGATGGCGGCGATCGTCGCGCGCGTCGTCGTGAAGATCGCCGCCCAAGGCGCGCAGACCGCGTCGCGGGCCGACCTCGAGACCATGCGGACGCTGACCGGCGTGGTCGCCGACGAGCTCGCCGCACTCGGCGTGCGCGTGGCCGCGCTCGAAGACCGGCTCGCCGCGCGCCGCACGCGGCCGGCGTTCGCGCCGTCGCCCGCCGCTGCGCCGCTCACGCCGCCGCCGATCCCGACGCGTAGCGGCTTCGCCCTCGACGGCTACTCCGTCGTCGCCTCGAACCGCGCCCGGCCGCTCACGCGCGACGAGGCGGCGGCGATCGTCGCACGCGTCGTCGCGACGATCGAAGCCGAAGGCGCGCAGGCCGCATCGAAAGCCGACCTCGACACGCTGCAAAAGCAAACCGTCGTGCTCGCCGGCGAGCTCGACGCGCTCGGCGTGCGCGTGACCGCGCTCGAATCGCATTGCCGAGCTGCAACCGCGTGCTGAAGGTTGCGCTCGACGTGCAGCTGTCGGTCGGCACGGCGACGGGCATCGGCGCGTACGAACGGGATCTCGCGCGCGCGCTGACCGGCGCGCAGGTCGAGGTGTGCGCGCTTGCGGCGCCGTGGCTCGATCCGTGGCGCTTCGACCGGCGCGTCGCGTGGGATCAGGTGCTCTTTCCGTTGCTGGCGTTGCGCAGCGGCGCCGACGTGATTCACGCCGCATCCGGCACGATGCCGCTCCTCACGAACGTGCCGGTCGTGGTGACCGTGCACGACATGGCCTGGCAGCGCGTGCAGTCGCACACGCGTGCCTACGCGCGCGCCTACTTCGGCACGCTGATGCGCGCGCGCTATCGCCGCGCGGCCGCCGCGATCGCGGACTCGGAATTCTCGGCCGGCGAATTCCGCGAACTCGTCGGTCGCGACGACGTGCAGGTCGTGTATCCGGGCGTCGACGAGCGCTTCGCGTCGATCGCGCGCGCGCCGGCCGCCGAGCCGTTCGCGCTGGTCGTCGGCACGATCGAACGGCGCAAGAACCTGCTGCGCGCCGTCGAGACGATCGCGGCGATCCCCGGTCTGCGACTCGTCGCCGTCGGTCCGTTCACCGCGTACGCGGACGAGGTGCGCGCGCGGATCGCGGAACTCGGCGTCGCGCATCGCGTCGACGTGCGCGGGTACGTCGATCGCGCGGAGCTCGACGCGCTCTACGCGACGGCGACGTGCGCGCTCGTGCCGTCGCGCTACGAAGGCTTCGGCTACGCGGTCGCCGAGGCGCTCTGTGCCGGGCTGCCGGTGATCGCGGCGCGCTCGTCGTCGCTGATCGAGGTCGCGCGCGACGACGCGCCGCTGATCGATCCCGACGATGCCGCCGGCTGGATCGACGCGACGCGCGCGTTGCTCGCCGATCGCGAAGGTGTGGAGCGCCGTGCGGCCGGCGCACGCGCGCGCGCCGGAGTGCGCTTCGCGTGGTCGACCGCCGCCGCGCGCTGCGCGGCGATTTACGCCGACGCAGCGCGCTGATCCGGGATTAGCGCTGGTGGTTGCCGCCGCGCTCGCCACCGTGCGAGGCGTTGCCCGCCGGGCGTGACGTCACGCGCTGTTGCGGTTGCGCGAAGCGCTCGTGCTGTTGCGGTTGCGGTTGCGCGAAGCGCGCTTCGGGTTGCGGTTGCGTGAAGCGTTGCTGCGCGGGCGGTGCCGCGAACTCGCGGTTCGCCGGTGCGGCGAAGCTCACGCGAACCCGTGCCCGGGCCGCGGTCGTTCCGACGTAGCCGTGCGGCTGATTCTGCCAGCCGGCCGGCGGCGCGATCGGACGGCGTGCTTGTCCGCCGAACACGAACGCGCGCTGTTCGAACCGGCTGGAACCGGCGTTGAAGACCAGGCTGAACGAGGGGCCCCAGCCGTCGGCGTAGCCCGGGTACCAGGCGCCGGGACCGTAGTAGACCGCAACCGGCGCGGGACCGTCGTACGGATAGGGCGTGTCGATCTCGATGGCGTCGAAGGTGGAGCCGTCGGCATAGCCGTCGATCGTAACGTTCATGCCGGGTTCGAGCGTGAGTCCGGTCGGATTGATGATCGTGCCTTGGCGGAGTTCGACGCTATCGGTAGAGCCGTTCGCGTCGGCGACCGAGATGTTCCAGGTGCCGTTGATCGAGGCGACGGTGCCCTGGATCTGCTGATCCGATCCGAGGCTCGCGTACGACGGCATGTCTTGCGCGGAGGCGATGGCGGGGGCGATGAGTGCGGCGGTCGCCGCGGCGACGCCGAGGATCCGCTTCGTGATGTTGATGCTCTGATGTTTCATGATGGGCCCCGCCTTTCTGCAGGGCGTGCACCCATGGTCGTCCCCGTCAATGGGAGAACGTTGAGAACGCTCGTTTTCTCACCTCGACCTAACGTGCGCGCGACGCGTCGTCGCGCCGCCGCTGTTAGTAGATCGGTGAGCCGGGTGCGCCCGGCGCGACGCTGCCGTCGTCTTGCGCGAAGATCAGTCGCAGCGGATACGACGATCCGCCTTCGGGGAACGTCACGATCTGCAGCGTGCGATACGTGCCGGGCGCGATCGTCTCTTGCCAGATCTTGTACTTCGAGAACGCAGGCAGCCGGTGCGCCTGCACGAGCGTATTGTCGATGAGGAACGTGCCGGTCGCCGAACCGCCGCGCGGGTTCGCGTAGAGCGCGATCGCCTGTCCGTAGCGCGACGTGTTCACGATGACGACGCGGATCGATTGCTGCACGCCGTAGTCGCCCGAGAGCGCCTCGCCTTCGCGCAGATTGGGCAGCGGCAGCTGACCGATCGGGATCTCGAGCGGCGCCGCGTCGACGAAGTACGTGTAGTCGGAGAAAAACGCCGGCACGGGATAGACGCCGCGCGCGTGCCGCGCGCCGCCGGAGAGCAGCGACGTCGTGTCGACCGATTGATCGAGCGGCGCGTTCGCGTCTTGCGCGACGACCGAGAACCCGAGCGGATCGCCCGTCACCTCGCGCACTTGCACGAGACCCGTCACCACCGTGTTCGGCGGCAGCGAGTGATCGATCAGATTGACCGTGCTCTTGGGCGGAATCGTGACGACGATGCCTTCGTTGCGGCGCGTCTGCACGAGGAACGCCTTGGTCGCGTCGTGACCGGCCTCCATTTCGTTTGCTTCGGGGCCGGCGATCGCGGCGATCAGGTGCACGGTCGCCGGTGCGTTCGAGGCGTTCGTCGCTTTGACGAGGATGCGCCGCGCGGGTTCCGTCCCGGGGTTGTAGTGGTAGTACAAGAAGCGTTGCGACGCGCTGCGGTCGATCGTGGTCGAGAAGAGCACGCCGTCCGCCGTCAACCGCTCGGGATAGTCGCTCACCAGCAGCTGCGCTGCGGGAAGATGCGGCAGCGCGAAGTTCTCCACCTCGACGCGCGTCGAGCCGTTGACCGTGATGTACGCATCGCCCTGGATCTGCAGCGGCACGGTGATCGAGACGCGGTCGTCGGTCATCAGGTCGGCGTGCACGAGCGGCGCGTCGGTCATCACGGTGATGCGCGCGCCGGGGCGCAGCGTCGCCGCGGCTTCGGCCGCCGCGATGACGGCTTCGCGCACGAAGCCCGCCGAGGCCGGATCGCCGGTCACGCGCAGCGGCACGTTCGCCGCGATCGTGCCGGCTGCGTAGGCGACGCGCACGGGCACGTCGCGCGTGAGGCCGCGCGAGTCGGTCACGGTGACGATCGTCGAACCGACGGCCACGCCGCTGATGAAGATCACGCGCTGGTGCTGATCGGCGCTCACGGTCGCGATCGCCGGATCGGCCGACGTCACGGCGATCGCGCCGGCCGCGCTGTTGACCCGCGCCTGCGTCATCTGTCCCGGTTCGACCGAGACCTGCGGCGGGTCGACGATGATCGGCGGCGGCGTCGGGGTCGGCGTCGGTGAGGGACTCGGCGTCGGCGAGATCGTGGCGCCGGGTGGTTCGAGCTCGTCGGGCGACGCCGTCGCCGCCGGCGACTCCATCGTTGCGGGCGACGGCATCGTCGCGGGTGAGGCCGTCACGTCGGGTGCGGCGCTCGGTGCGGCCGCGGGCGCGAACGATGCGACGGGCGCCGGGGCGGGCGGGTTGACCGGGCCCGACGCGGCAGGGACGGGTGGATTGACTTGCGCGTTCGCCATCGAGGCAAACACGAGAAACCATCCGCCTGCGAAAGCCGCAAACGCACGCCGCACGATCGTACTCCCGGGGCCGCGGCCCCCTTTACGCGATTTTCTTCTCGCGCGAAACGGCCGAGGCGAGCAGTGTCTTGTACCCCACGTCGGGGAACAACACGGTTACGAAGTCCTTCTCGGCGCGTTCGACCGTGCCTTGCCCGAACTTCGTGTGATAGACCACGTCGGCGATGCGATAGCCCGAGAGCGTCCGGTCGCGGCGGCCTTGCAGGCAGTTGTCGCACGCGCCGCACGATTCGGCGCTGTAATCCTCACCGAAGTAGTTGAGGATGAAGCGGCGCCGGCACGACGTCGTCTCGGCATACTGCAGCATCATGGCGAGCTTCGACTGGTCGTAGCGTTTCTTGGTCTCGTAGTTGGCGAGGTCGAGCACCGCGCCCAGTTGGGCGTGTTTGGCGAGCACGTACTTGGCGCGCGAGGACGCCTCGATGAAGCCGGCCTTCTTCAACAGCGCCAGCACGACTTTGAGCTTGGTCAGCGGCAGCTGCGTGATCTTGCGCAGGTCGGTCAGCGAGACGCCACCCTCCTGGGTGCCGAAGATCTCGAGCGTGCCGAACACGCGTTGCACTTCCTCGATGTCGGGATATTTGCCGGTGAGGAAGTAGTTCTGCACGCGCGTGTCGCTCATGCGGTACACGAGGATGCACTTCGAGGGCTCGCCGTCGCGGCCGGCGCGGCCGGCCTCTTGCGTGTAGGCTTCGACCGAACCCGGCAGATCGTAGTGCACCACGAAGCGGATGTTCGGCTTGTCGATGCCGAGGCCGAAAGCGTTGGTCGCGACGACGGCGCGGATCGCTTCGTGCATGAAGAGTTCGTGCACCGCGATGCGATCGTGCTTCTGCAATTTCGAATGATACACGGCGGCCGGAATGTCGAGGTGCTCGTGCATGTACTTCTGCACCTCGAGCGCGTTCTTGATCGTCGCCGTGTAGATGATGCCGGTTCCGTCGAGGTCGTTCTTCTCGAAGAGCTCCTTGATCACGCGCAGTTTGCCGGCTTCGTTCTCGGCGCGGCGCACGTTGTAGATCAGGTTCGGACGGTCGAAGCCGCGCACGATCGGCTTCACTTCGGGGATGCCCAACTGCAGCAGCACGTCTTCGCGCACGGCCGGGGTGGCGGTCGCGGTCAGCGCGAGCACCGTCGGGTTCCCGAGCGCGTCGATCACGCGGCCGAGGTTGAGATAGGCCGGGCGGAAGTCGTGGCCCCATTGGCTGATACAGTGCGCTTCGTCGACCACGAACAGCGGGATCGTCAACTGCTGGAGGATCGCGACGAACGCGTCGTCCTCGAGCTTCTCGGGCGTGACGAACACGATCTTCATCGAACCGGTGGCGATCTTCGCGACCGCGGTCGCTTCCTGGTCTTCGGTGAGGGTCGAGTTGAGGGCGGTGACGTTCTGGATGCCGCGTTGCTCGAGCATGTCGAGCTGGTCTTTCATGAGCGCGATGAGCGGGGAGACCACGATCGTCGTACCGTCGAGGAGCAACGCGGGGAGCTGGTAGCACAGCGACTTGCCGGCGCCGGTGGCAAGGATCGCGAGCGTATCCTCACCGGCCATCACCCGGGTGATGACCTCTTCCTGGCCCGAGTTGAACGACGAATAGCCGAAATGCTCACGCAGCGCAGCGTGTAGATCCACGGGACCCCCAGACGATCGATCAACGGCCTCACCCGGACGGTGAAAACCCCCTCGTGTAAGGGGGCAGCGCGCCGGCGTGCCTGAACGTTTTGCGGTTTACCCCTCCGCTCGGAGTTCAAACGGGCGCACCCGGCCGGGATGGACGGGCTCCGGTCCGAACGAGTCGGAGTGTCCCTTTATCGCACCTACCGGCCGCGAACCTTCGCCGACTTGGTCGGCCAGGAAGCCGTCGTGCGGACGCTCACGACCGCGATCGAGACCGGCCGCCTCGCGCACGCGTACCTCTTCTCCGGGCCACGCGGATCGGGGAAGACGTCGGCCGCCAAGATCCTCGCCCGCTGCATCGAGTGCGCGGCCGGCCCGACGCCGACGCCCGACAACACCTGCGCCAACTGCATCGCGATCCTCGAGGGCACGGCGTTCGACGTGGTCGAGATCGACGCGGCCTCGAACCGCGGCATCGACGAGATCCGGGCGCTGCGCGATGCGGTGAAGTTCCCGCCGTCGGTGATGCGCTCGAAAGTCTACATCATCGACGAGGCGCACATGCTCACGAAAGAGGGCGCCAACGCGTTCCTCAAGACGCTCGAGGAGCCGCCGCCGCACGTCACGTTCATCCTCGCCACCACGGCGCCCGAAGCGCTGCCGGCGACGATCCTCTCGCGCTGCCAGCGCTACGCCTTCCGCCGCATCTCGATCGAGACGATGATCGAGCGCATGCGCGCGATCGCTGGCGCGGAGGGCATCGCGATCGACGAGGCCGCGCTCGGTGCGATCGCCTACCGCGCCGACGGCGGCTTACGCGACGCGCTGACGATGCTCGAGCAGGTCGCCGCGTTCGGTGCCGGCCGGGTCGACGCGGCGACGGTCGACGCGGCCTTCGGCCAGACCGGGCGCGAATTCGCGCTGGCGCTGCGGGATCAGTCGCTCGGCGGCGATGCCGCCGGCGCGCTCCAGACGATCGACACCGCGAGCGACGCCGGCGCCGACATGCCCGGCCTGATCCGCGCGGTGATCGCCGAGTTCCGCCATCTGCTCGTCGCCCGGGTGAACCCCGAGCTGCTCGCGCGCGACCTCGCGGCCGACGACGCGGCGGCGGCCGAGGAGCGCGCGCGCAGCGTGCCTCAGGCCCGGATCGTCCGCGCGCTCCGGCTCTTCGGCGACGCGCTCGGCGCGGTCCGCACCTCGGGCAACGCGCGGCTCGAGCTCGAGACGGCGATGCTGCGCTTCATCTTGCAGGCCGAAGATCCGTCGGTCGACGCGCTGGCCGCGCGGGTCGCTGCGCTCGAGGGCGGCGCGCCCGTCGCCGCCGCGCGCCCCGCTCCGGCGCCGGCTCCGGCCCCGGTTGTCGCTCCGGTGCCGGCGGTACCGCCGCCCAAACCGGCGGCTGCTGCGCCGGTGACCGCGCCCCCTGCGCCCGCTGCGGCGCCGGCCGCGATCCCGCCGATCGCCGACCTCTCGCTGACGAAGCTGCGGTCGCTCTGGTCGAGCGTGCGCGCGCGGGCGGAGAGCGAGAAGCCGCCGATCGCGGCGTCGCTCGGCCGCGCGACGATCGACGCGGTGAACGACGACGGCATCGTGTTGCGCATGCCCGATCCGGTGACGGCCGACGCGCTCAAGCGCAGCATCGACGTGTTGCAACGCGCGATCGCCGGCGTGGTCGGCCGGCCGGTGCACGTGCGCGTCGTCGTCGGCTCGAGCGGCTCGCCGCCGGCGAGCGAATCGTCCGTCGACGACGAACCTGCGGTGGACCACCCCGACGACGTCGCGCAATACGCGTTCGACCGACTGCTTTAGGATGATGACGTGAATCAAGCCCAGATGATGCAGCAGCTGCGCAAGATGCAGCAAGAGATGGCGCGCGTACAGGACGAGCTCGCCAACACGATCGTCGACGGCAGCGCCGCGGGCGGCGTGGTGACCGTCGGCGTCAACGGCGATTTCCGCGTCACGAAGGTGACGATCAAACCCGAAGCGATCGACCCCGACGACGTCGAGACGCTCGAAGATCTGCTCGTCGTCGCGCTCAACGACGCGATCGGCAAAGCCAAAGCGCTGAGCGAACAAAAGATGGGCAAGCTGACGGGCGGCATGAAGATCCCCGGCCTCATGTGAGCATACGCTCCGGCAGTGGCGTTGCGGGGCCGGTGGCGGCGCTCATCAACGAGTTTTCCAAATTGCCGACGATCGGTCCGAAGACGGCGGCGCGGCTGGTGTTCTATCTGCTCGCGCGTTCGCGCGGTGATGCCGAGGCGTTGGCCGATGCGATCATCGCGCTCAAAGATCGCGTGCGCCTCTGTTCGCGCTGTTTCTCGATCACCGAAGACGATCCGTGCGAGATCTGCACCGATCCGCAACGCGATGCCGCGCTGCTGTGCGTCGTTGCGGAAGCGAAAGACATCTACGCGCTCGAGCGCACGTCGGCGTATCACGGGCGCTATCACGTACTCGGCGGCTTGATCTCACCGATGGACGGCGTCGGGCCCGCGCAACTGCGCGTCGCCGAATTGATTGCGCGCATCGGCAGCGATGGCTGCCGCGAAGTGATCGTCGCGACGAATCCGAACGCCGAGGGCGAAGCGACGGCGCTCTATCTCTCGCGACTGATCGCGCCGTCGAACGTGGCCGTCACGCGCCTCGCCTATGGTCTGCCGATCGGCGGCGATCTCGACTACGCCGACGAGGTCACGCTCGCCAAGGCACTGGAAGGCCGTCGCAGCCTGTTCTAGCGAACGCCCGGCCCAGGGTGAACGATCGCGCTCCGGCTTCCATCGGCGTGGGACAACTGCTCGACCGCGCGGTTTCGGGATACGTCGGCGTGTTTCTGCCCATCGTCGCGATCCTCGCGATCGAAGCGGTCCCCGCCGCCGTCCTCACCGCGTTCGGCGGCGAGCCGTCGCGCGTGCCGGTACCGTTCGCGCCTGCGGGACGCACGACGGCGACGGTCTCCGTGCCGGATCGCGCCAACATCGCGGCCGGCGTGCACATCCTGCTCGCGGTCCTCGCCGGCAGCCTGATCGCGCTCTTCACGCGCAGCGCGGCCGTGATCTTCATCGACGGCATCTGCGAGGGGCGTGTGCTCACGATCGGTGCGTCGTTGCGTCGCGCGCTGCCGCGGTGGCTACCCCAGGTCGGTCTTGCGCTGATCTTCGTCGTGCTCTACGTGGTCGTCGTCGTCGCGATCGTGCTCGTGTTCGTGATCGCCGTCGGGGTTCTGGGGTTCGTCGCGCAAGCCGTGCACGTGCCGACGCTGATCTCCGTTCCGCTGGGCGTCATCGCCATCGTCATCGTG
>Ga0116230_10000279_pt1 | contig 42971 bp, 41 predicted proteins | sample S1TSphfallax_3_FD_88678 | JGI IMG/M metagenome (GOLD analysis project Ga0116230, IMG submission 88678) | Host-associated microbial communities from peat moss isolated from Minnesota, USA - S1T2_Fd - Sphagnum fallax MG | ecosystem: Host-associated > Plants > Peat moss > Unclassified | place... | reverse complement strand
GCCCGTGTCGCGGTTGCCCGCTGCGCCAGTCCTTCAGACCGCGCGCTGCCGCCGCGCACAGGCCATCGCGACGAGCCGTCGCGCACGCGGCCAGTCGAACGCCGGACCGGGATCGGTCTTGCGACCCGGCGCGACATCGCTATGCCCGACGAGGCGCTCGGGCGAGAGCGCCGGATAGGCTGCGCAGAGTGCCGCGACGAGCGTTGCGAGCACCCGATATTGAACGTCCTCGTAGGGCAAGGTGTCGGCACCTTCGAGTTCGATGCCGATCGAGAAGTCATTGCAACCTTCACGTCCCGCGAACGTCGACTTGCCGGCGTGCCAGGCGCGATCGGTGAACCTGACGTATTGCGTGATCTCGCCGTCGCGACGTATCAAGGCATGCGACGAGACTCGCAGATCTGCAAGGCTCGCGAAGTACGGGTGCGCATCGGCCGGCAGGTCGTTGGCAAACAGCCTATCGATCCAAGGCCCGCCGAAGGACGCGGGCGGCAGGCTGATGCCATGGACGATCAGCAATTCCGCCTCGCAGCCCGCGGGTCGGGCATCGAAATTCGGCGACTCGAGGTAACGCGCGCCGCGCAGCAATCCCGTGGCTGGATCGACTTCGAGAGAAGGCAAGCGCATGTTCTTCGTCTGCATGCTGGGTAGCATGCGACAATAGTTGTCGACATGAAAGCCACAACCGGACCATCGGACCGGGCATCCTCCGGTACGAATATCAACGCCCGTGATCTCGCCGTAGTCTGGCATCCCTGCACCCAGATGAAGGATCACGAGTCCTTTCCCATGCTCGCGATCCGCAGCGGCGCCGGCGCTTGGCTCGAGGACTTTTCCGGCAAGCGCTATCTCGATGCGGTGAGTTCGTGGTGGGTCAACTTGTTCGGGCATGCCAACCCGCGCATCAACGCCGCTCTGCGCGACCAACTCGACCGTCTCGAACACGTGATCTTCGCGGGCTGCACGCACGAACCGGCCGTGAGCCTCGCCGAGCGGCTCGTCGCGATTGCACCGGCCGGCCTGACGCGCTGCTTCTTCGCCGACAACGGTTCGGCCGCCGTCGAAGTCGCGCTCAAGATGAGTTTTCAGTATTGGCGCAATCGAGGTCGGCCCGGCAAGACCCGGTTCATCGCGCTCGAGAACGGCTATCACGGCGAAACCCTCGGTGCGCTCGCCGTCGGCGACGTGGACTTGTACAAGGCCATGTACAAGCCGCTGCTCATGGATGTGCTGATGGCGCCCTCCCCGGACTGCTCCGGGTGCGAGCCCGGAGAATCCTGGGAGGCGTATTCCCTGCGCCGCTTCGCGGCGATGGAACAGCTGCTCGCCCGGCATGCGCACGAAGCCGCGGCGGTGATCGTCGAGCCGCTGGTCCAGTGCGCGGGCGGCATGCGCATGTATCACCCGGTCTATCTCACCCGACTGCGCGAGGCCTGCGATCGCCACGGTGTGCACTTGATCGCCGATGAGATCGCCGTCGGCTTCGGCCGGACCGGGACGATGTTCGGCTGCGAACAGGCCGGTATCTCGCCCGATTTTCTGTGCGTCTCGAAAGGCCTCACGGGCGGGTATCTGCCCCTCTCGGCCGTGCTCACGAGCGAGGATGTCTACGGCGCTTTCTACGACGACTACGCGAATCTGACCGCGTTCCTGCACTCGCACAGCTATACCGGGAATCCGCTCGCCTGTGCGGCGGCCCTCGCCACTCTCGATATATTCGCGAGCGACGATCCGCTCACGACGAACCGCGTCAAGGCCGAACAGCTCGGCCGCCGCGCGCGCGCGCTGGCCGACCATCCGCATGTCGCCGAGGTTCGGCAGACCGGCATGATCGTTGCAGTCGAAATGGTGCGCGACAAGCGCACGCGCGCACCCTTCGCATGGCAGGAGCGGCGCGGTTTGCGCGTTCGTCGCCATGCACTCGCGCAAGGCCTGTTGCTGCGGCCGATCGGTGACGTCGTCTACTTCATGCCACCCTACGTCGTCGATGCGGGGGAAATCGACTTCATGGTCGACACGGCGGCTCGCGGCATCGAGTTGGCGACATGCGACTGACCCGGGTTTGGATCGACGCGGCGCTCGCAGCGGGGGAGATCATGGAGTTGCCCGCCGAGGCCGGTTCACACGTGGCCAAAGTTTTGCGGGCGCGCAGCGGCGACGGCTTGGTCGTGTTCAATGGCGACGGCCGGGAATTTAGCGGCGAGATCGCCAGCGTGCGCGGTGCGCGCGTCACGGTGTCCATCGGGCAGGCGCAGTTCGTCGACCGGGAGTCGCCGCTGGCCGTGGCACTGGTGCAATGCATACCGCGCGGCGATCGCATGGACTTGATCGTGCAAAAGGCGACCGAGCTCGGCGTCGCAAGGATCGTTCCGGTGCTGAGCCGGCGCAGCGTCGTGCGCCTGGACGCACGACAGAGCGCGGCCAAGGCCGAGCACTGGCGTGCGGTGGCGGTTGCCGCCTGCGAGCAGTGCGGTCGCAATCGCTTGCCCGTGGTCGAGGCGCCGCGCGCCCTGCTCGACCATCTCGGCACCCCGCCGCTCGCGGGTCTGCGCTTCGTGCTCGACCCGGAGGCCGCCGGTCGCGGCTCCGTGGAGGGCGTGGAATCCGGCGCCGAGATCGCAATAGGTCCGGAAGGCGGATTCACGCCGGAAGAACTCGAGGCGTTTCGGATCGCCGGCTTCCGTTCGGTGCGTCTCGGGCCCCGCGTGCTGCGCACGGAAACCGCAGCGCTCGCGGCGCTCACCTGGCTGCAGGCCCGCTACGGCGACCTGCACGCCTCTCTTGACTAGCCGAGTACGGAAGTCTCCTCCGCGATCATCTCCTCGAGCCTCGCAAGATCTGGAATCAGCGGTGCTTCGTTGACCATGCGCACCTGACAGATGACCGGCGATCGCTCACCGAAGCTGCGCGTGGGGTCGGGGCGAATGACGTCGGCGTTGATCCGCACCAGCTGTGGAAATCCCTGCGTCAACATACCGAAATAGCCGGACTGGATCTTGCCGCCGGGCGCGTGGAACACGACCACGCGTGTGCGCCCCGAAATGCTGGGCAGCGGCAGGCCGAGCGCCCCCTCGAAGGACACGACCGGCACGTTTTTCCCGCTCCAGCTCACCAGCCCGGCGTACCAGGGCGGCGCATTGGTCATCTGCGCCGGCGTCTGGTAACCGATGACTTCGGCAACACAGGCACGCGGTACGATGAGCCGCTCGCCGACCAGCGGTACCAGCAGGCTGTAGAGTTCTTCGCGCAGATCCGACATCGCCGCTTCGCGTCAGCGTGCGACGGCGCTGCGCCGGGTCACGAGCGGTTCGATTGCGTCGAGCAGCTGACTTTCCTGGTAGGGCTTGCCGAGATAGTCGTCGACGCCGAGTTCGATCGCGCGAGCGCGATGCTTTTCGCTGACGCGGGATGTGATCATGACGATCGGAATGTGCTTGAGGCGCTGATCGTTGCGCACGTGCGCGGCAACTTCGTAACCGTCCATGCGCGGCATCTCGATGTCGAGCAAGATGATGTCCGGCAGATTCTCCTGGAGGAGGGATACTGCCTCCACCCCGTCCTTGGCCGTCAGCACGCGCATGCCGTTTCGCTCCAGTAGACGCTGGGTCACGCGCCGCACCGTGATCGAGTCGTCGACGACGAGTGCGAACGTGCGCCGATCGCGCTGCTCCAGCGCGGGAAGTTCGGCGGGACGGCCGCGCCACTCGGACCGGACCAGCGAGCCCATATCGAGGATGACCACGATGCGTCCGTCCCCCAGTATGGTCGCACCGGCGATGCCGCGGACGCCCAAGATTTGCGGGCCCAGATTCTTGACGACGATTTCCCGGCTGCCGACAAGTTCGTCGGTGACCAGCGCCGTCGAATGTTCGCCGGCCCGTATCAAGACGACCGACATGGATACGTCGGTCTCGGGCAGACGCGTGGCGCCGAGGCCGACGAAGGAACCCAAGTGCTGAAACCGGTATTTCTGGCCGCCGTATTCGAACAAGGGTGCGTCCTTGCCGAGATGGCGCACGACGATGTTGCGCGGCAGTCGCACGACACCTTCGACCGTCGGCATCGGCAGGGCGTACACCTCTTCGGCGACGCGCACGATCAAGGCCTGGCTGATGGCGAGCGTGAAGGGCAGACGGATCGTGAACCGCGAGCCCGTGCCGAGCGTCGATTCGATGAACAGTCCGCCGCCCAGCTTCTTGACCTCGGTGGCGACGACGTCCATGCCCACACCGCGGCCCGCGGCCTGCGTCACCCTGCCCGCCGTGCTGAAGCCGGGCTCGAGGATCAGTTGCATGGCCTCCTCGTCGGTGAGTTTCGCATCCGGATCGGCGAGCCCGAGGGACTGGGCCTTTTCGCGAATCAGGCGCGTGTTGATGCCCGCACCGTCGTCGGTGACGACGATCACGACTTCGGCGCCATCGCGCGCGAGGCTTACGTGGATGCGCCCGAGTTCGGGCTTGCCGAGGCTTATACGCCGATCGGGCGATTCGATGCCGTGCACGACGGCATTGCGCAGCATGTGCTCGAGCGGCGGCACCATGCGCTCGAGCACCTGGCGATCGAGTTCCGCCGATGCGCCGTCGACGGAGAGTTCGGCGCGCTTGCCGGTATCGTTTGCCGCTTGGCGCACGAGCCGCGTGAGGCGCTGGACGTGCCGCTGAAACGGCACCATCCGGGTTCGCATGAGGCTGTTCTGCAGGTCCGTGATCACACGCGCCTGCTGCGTCAGCAGATTCTGCGCCTCCCGCGTCAGGGTCTCGAGCAGACCTTGGATGCTCGCCACGTCGCTCGACGTTTCGGCGAGAGCGCGCGAAAACTGCTGCAGCGAGGAATATCGATCCAGCTCGAGCGGATCGAAGTCACCACGGCTCGCATCCTCGTCCCGATGACCGTGCAGCACCTGCGCCTCGGTCTCGATTTCCATGCCGCGCAGTTGTTCCTTCAAACGGGTGACGGTGCGGGCCAGCTCGGCGAGATTGAAATCGATCGAGTTGACCTGTTGGCCGAGACGCGCGCGGAAGATGCTGACTTCACCCGCGTTGTTGAGCATGGTGTCGAGCAATTCGGCATCGACGCGCGCCATCTCGATGCGTTCGACGGGCGCGCTTTCGCGTCCGGGCAGCACCGGCGCGGTGGACAGATCGATGCTCGCGGAACCGGATTCTCCCCTCAGGGACAGCGCCGGCTCGGGACTTTCTTGTGCGGCCGCCGCGCTCGAGTCGGGTGCGGCGGGGACCGGCGGCGCGGCCGCGCTGGGCGCGGGAGCGCTGGGCGCTGCGGAGTCGGCTTTCGGCGGGCTCTGGCCGCTCGTGAGCGCGCGGATTTGCTGGATCTGATTCGCGGCGGCGGCCGGCAATGCGCCGGCGCTGACCGTGTCGCGCATGCGCGCCAACTCGTCGATGCTCGACTGCAAGACGGCATGCGCGTGATCGCTCGCAGCCACCGCGCCGCTGTCGATCTGGATCACGAGGGTCTCGAGTTCGTGACTCAGATCGCCCATGGCGGGGATACCGGCCATGCGCGCACCGCCCTTGAGCGTATGCAGCTGGCGCTGCAATTCGGCGGCCGGCTCCTGACTCTTGCGGTCGCCATTCCAGGCATTGAGCGACGCCTGCGCGGCCTCGAGCAGCTCGGTGGCCTCCTCGCTGTAGATGTTCGCGATCTCGTGGTCGAACGGTTCGGCGACTGCCGGCTCCGCCGCTTCAGCCTCCGCTGCAGGCTCCGCCGGTGCTACCGCCGCCTCCACCGGTGCTGCCGGTGCCGGTTCAGCCAATGGTCCCAGTTCCGCCGCCGGCGCCGGTTCAGCCGCTGCCGCGACCAGCGTGGGTGCGGCTTCGGGAGCAGGCGCCTGCTCGGCGACGGCGACCGGGGCTGCGGACGCTTCGCTCAGGTCCTCGCCGGGCAGCAACTGCGACCGGTCCGCCGCCGCGGCGGCCCGGGCAAGGACCGCGTCGAGTTCGATCTCGAGCGACCGGATGCGCGCCAGCAATTGCGGCTGATCGGCGAAAAAGATCGTCGACTCGTCGATGTGCGAGACTACGTTGTCGATCGCGGCGACCGCATCCTCCAGCAGCACCAGGTCTTCATCGGTGAGGCCGCGCCCGGCATCGAATACCTTGCGCATGTAGTGATTGAGAGGCTCGGTGATGCGGATCCCGTGTCTCGCCTCGGCCATCTTCGAGCTGCCGCTCAGCGTATGAATCGCTCGATAGACGCTCTCAGGCAAGTCGTGGGGTGGCAGCTGCCCGTCCCGCTTGTGCAGATAGGTGCGGATTTCCGCGAGGTGATTCGCCGTCTCTTTGCTGTAAATATCGTGCAGAACCGGATCCATGCCCGCCGGTTTCGTTGCCGTAGCGACCAGGGGCGCATCGCTCGACGGCGACACCGGCGCACGGTCCTCCAGCGCGAGCGCGGTGTGGGTCTGTTCGAACTGCCGGGAGTCGGCCAGGGCATAGGCGCGTGCCATGATCTCCTCGATCGGCACGGGCGAAAGGCGCCCCGTCTCCAATTGCTCGATCAGATGCGGCAGCGCGGCCACGGCGGCGCGCATCACCGCGATCATGCCCGGAGTCCGCGACGAGGTCTTGTCGATGACCCGGTTCACGAGGTTCTCGATCGACCAGGCAAACTCGCCGATCAAGCGCGCCCCAACCATTCGGCCGCTGCCCTTGAGCGTATGGAAGCTGCGGCGCAGTTTGAACAGTGCGTCGATTTCCATCGGGTTTTGTTCCCACAAGGGGAAATTGCTGCTGATCGAGGCCATCTCCTCCTTGGCTTCCTCGATGAACAGTTCGAGCAGCGCCGGATCGAGGGAGGCATCATTGTTCGGCAAAGCGGCGGCCGCCGGCGCTGGCGGCGGCGCGGTGGTGACCGACGACCTCGACTGCAGCAACTGCGCGGTCGGCATCGGGTCGAGCTTCATCGTCGCCTGGTAATCGATCTTGAGCGTGCCGGATGGATCGGCCGCGGGTAGCACGAGCCGGGTCAGGGGCTCCGGCAGATCTGCATCGAGCGCCTTGATGCAAATCTCGGCGTTGTCGAGCATGTACCATGGATCGTTGCGTCCGTTCTGGATAGTCTCCATGTAGTACTCGAGGCTCACGATCGCATCCGCGACCCGTTCGAGACGCTGGGCACCCGGCGCCGGCGCGCCCGGCTCCACGAGTTTGCGCACGTGTACGCCGATCGCATCCATGAGTTCGACGGCACGGCCCTTGCCGAGCATCAGCAGGCCCGCGGTGATACCGCGCAGCAACTGCGGGACATTGTCGAGTCCCTGGGGCGAAAAATCGCCGGGCTTCTGCACCGCGGTCGAGATCGCCTCCTTGATACGCGCGAGATTGACGATGCATTCGCGCAGCACCGCCTCGCTGACCTGTCGAAATTCGTGCTCCGACGTGTCGTCCGCGGCGGGCGGCGGCTCGTGGTCCGGCGTCGGCAGGATCAGCCGCAGGAGCTGGTCGTCGAGACTATCCTCGACGGACAGCAGGACGCCCGCCACCTTGAGCAGTGCATCCTCCGGCGGCGCCCCGTCAGATCCGAGCAAACTCGTGAGGTCGTTGATTTCCTGCTGCACCCGCTGGCGCAGCTCGCCGAGGCCCAGCACGCCGAGCGTGTCGCTGATCTTCTTCAGGAGCTCGAGCTGCGGAGCGAGATCCGCAATCTGCCCCTCCCCGCGCCGCACGAAGATATCGAGAACATCCTTGACCTTGGCCAGGTCCTCTTTGATCGCGGCGGCAACCGTGCGCATCAATTTGACGCTCGGTGCCGACAGGCTCTCGCGCTCTTGCTCGATCGTGTCGTCGAGCGGCAGCAGTTCGGACAGTTTGAACGAGGCACGCACCGCGGCGATGCGTCCGCCCTCGGTCGACGCACGCGCCACGTAATAGAGCAGGTTGTTCAGCAGATCGATCGGTGGATGCTCGCAGTAGCGCGCCTCGCCGATCTCGTACAAGGCCTTGATCTGCCTGTCGGCCTGTCCCAACAGCCGCTTGAGCGTGAGACTCGCCTCGAGTCCATTGTCGCGCAAGGCCTCCAAGATCGCGCCCGTGACCCACCAAAACTGGAAGACCGGCTGGGTGGTCGCCACTTCCTCGAGCTTCTCGGCGACTTTGGCGAGGATTTCGAGATTCTGCGCCGGGCGTTCGCCGCGGATGAATCCAAGCAGGCCGACTTGAAAGCGCGGCCGCAGCCGCCTCGCCCATTGCGCTACGATCGCCGGCGATTGCGGCGAAGCCTGCGGCTGCGCCGGCTGGTCCGATTTCAAGTTCAGCAACAACAGGGTCCCCTCCGACAACAGGGGACTGCCGCGCACCGAGCGCAGATCGTTGAGCAGGGGCAGCAGCACGAGCGCGAGATCGCGGCCGCCCGACAACACCCGTTCCAGGTAGGTGGGCAGCTGAACCATCGCCCGCATCAGGGCATCGAGGCCGTCCGTGTGGCGTTTGTCGTCGGCGCGTTTGTCCTCTGCGCCGGCATCGAGCAGATAACGCGTGACCTGCTCCATCTCCTCGGCCAGCAAGCCCGCACCATACACCTCGACGAGGCGCAGGACGCCGTGTGCAAGGTGCAGCAGCACCGCGCACTTCTCGAGCATGTCGCGTTGATCGATCCGCTCCGCGTAGGCCTCGAGCGCGACCCGAGCCTCGCCGAGCGTCGTCGCCAGCTCTTTGGCAACGACATGCAAAGTCTGGGAACTGATGTCGCTCATGCTGGGCTCATGCTGGGGTCATGCCGGGAATCGCGTGCGCTTCAAGCGCCGAAACCGCTCACTTTGCGGATCTTGGCCGACGCATTGCCGTCGCTTCCCTTGCCCGCTGCATCCTTGAGCACGGGCAGCCGTGCAGTGCCGGTGCCCTGACCGGTCGCCGTTGCCGCGCCGCCAGAGAAATCCGGCAATCTGAATCCCGCGACCGATTTGCGTAGTTGCGCTGCGAGCGCCGCGAGTTTGGCGACCGAGGCCGAGGTCGCCGACGAGCTTTCCGCGGTCTGCGTCGAGATCTCGCGGACCACCTGCATGTTCTTCGAGATGCTGCCCGAGGCGACGGCCTGCTGGCGCGCGCTGGCCGAGATGTTCTGTACCAGGTTCGCGATTTGATTCGAAACCTGCTCGATCTCCTCGAGCGCCGCGCCCGCGTTCTCGGCAAGCAATGCACCGCCGACCACGTCGGTCGTGCTGCGCTCCATCGAGACCACCGCTTCGTTCGTGTCGGTCTGGATGGTGCGCACCAGGACCTCGATTTGTTTAGTGGCATTGGCCGCGCGCTCGGCCAGGCGTTGCACCTCGTCGGCGACCACCGCGAATCCACGTCCCGCTTCCCCGGCCATCGACGCCTGGATCGACGCATTGAGCGCGAGGATGTTCGTCTGTTCGGCGATGTCGTTGATCAGTTCGACCGTATTGCCGATCTCCTGGGAACTCTCGCCGAGGCGCTTGATGCGCTTGCTGGTCTCTTGGATCGTTTCGCGTATCGCGTTCATGCCGTCGATCGTGCGCCTGACGGCATCGCCGCCTTTGTGGGCGATGTCGACGGAGTGACGGGCAACGTCGGCACAACGCTCGGAGTTCCCGGAGACCTCCTCGATCGAGGCCGCCATGTCCGCCATGGATTCGCTCGCCGAGGAGATCTGCCGCGACTGCGCGCCACTGGCTTTGGCCATATGCGCCGCGGCCGACTGCGCCTGGCGCGTTGCGCCGTCGAGCTGGATCGCACTGTCGTTGATGGTGGTGACGAGTTCGCGCAAGGCTTCGATCGCATAATTGATCGAATCGGCGATCGCGCCCGTGATGTCCTCGGTCACGGTCGCCTGCACCGTCAGGTCGCCGTCGGCGAGGCTCGACAGCTCATCGAGCAGGCGCATGATCGCCTCTTGATTGCGCTCGTTCTCGCGCACCCGCAGCTCGACCGTGCGGCGCACATTGACCGCCTTGAGATAGACGACGCACAGCGCCCCGAGGAACGCGAGCGCCAAGACCAGCGCGCCGAGCAGCCATGGCTTGAAATTGGCGCCCGTCTCCACGCTCGCCGGTGCCGTCGCGCCGAGTTCGCCGCCGAGGACACCGGCGAGCGACGGCAGCGCGCGCGCCGCGGTCTGCGCTTTAGAGAGCGCTTCGGCGGCGCCGATGGCCTTGCGCACCGCCGCGGCGAATTGCTGGTTGCGCTGCTGCACGAGGCGCAACTTCTGCTCCGCGTCGGCGCCCGTGACCCGGGTCAGCGCCAAGCCGGACTCCTCGCCCGCCAGACCGCGCACGACCTGATTGAGGAACTCGAGACTGTCGGCGAGCCGCTGCGCCGCCGGAGCCGCGTCGCTGACACCCGTCGCGAGTCCGTTGACATCCTGCTGAACGCGCTGCACGGTCAATTCGAAGCGCTCGAGGTAGCGGCTCATTCCGTCGAGTTTTTGTACGCCCACCGCGCTCGCGAGATCGCCGAGTTCCGAGAGCAGCTTGGGCGCGAGCTCGTGGACGTCGCGGTTTGCGGACTGGATTGTGTCGACCGGCACCCGCGCGTTAGCGACTGCGGCAACCTGCTCGCCAAGTCTCTGCCAGTCCCCGTCGGCGGCGGGCTTGCCGGCCATGATCTCGGCGCGCAGATTTTGCAGGCGGTTCATGCTTTTCGTCATCGCGTCGAAGGCGCTCGGTTCACCCCGCAGCGCGTTCTGTGCCTCGAACGGCAGGCGCTGCACGAGCAGCGCGACCTGGTCTTGGGGCGCCGCAGTCCTGGCCGCGTCCCGGCTCAAGAAAGCGAGCAATCCCGCGATCACGATGAACGAGGCCGTCAGCGCAACGAGCGCCGGCAGCAGCTTGGAGCCGCGATTGGAGGGGGTCTCTTTCAACTTGCCGCCTGTAGAAAGCTGTCACTCTCGACCAAGCCGCGCAGACTGAGCACCGGCCAGACTTCGCCGCCCCGACGGAACGCGCCGGCCAGATAGCTGTCGCAGCGAATCACCGTCGGCGGCGGCTCGACGTTGAATTCCCGTTCGGCGAAACGACGGAAACCCAACACCTCGTCGACGATCAAGCCGGCCGGGATTTCCCGGTGATTGACCACCACGACCCGCGTGTTACGGCCTGATTGCGTGCTGCCGCTGCCGAGGAACAGGCGCAAATCCAGCATGGGCAACAATTGCCCGCGCACGTTGGCAAGACCGCGGATCCATGGCTTGGTTCCGGGAATGCGCGTAACGACCGCCGGCAGTCCGAGCACTTCGCGGGTTTCTTCGCGCGCCACCAAAAAAGTTTCTCCGCCCATGCGCAAGGCGACGCCCACCCATTCGCGTCCCGCTGCGGGGTCGGACGTGTTGGCGGCGACCGTCGGCCGGCTGCGCTTTTCCAGTTCCTTGAGGAGTTCGAACGGACGGTCGCGCAAACTGCGCAAATTATCGAGCGCTCGGCCGTCACTGCTGGTCATACGGCCAGCGCGGCCTGGGCTTTCTCGACCAGCGCCTGAGCCGAAACGGGCTTGACGAGATAATCGACGGCGCCCTGGCGCAAGCCCCAGACACGATCGGTTTCCTGGCCCTTCGTCGTCACCATGATGATCGGAATCAAACTGGTCTCCGGATCATTGATCAAGGCACGCGTCGCCTGGTAACCGTTGACGCCGGGCATCACGATGTCCATGAAAATCAGGTCCGGGCGCATCTCCTTCGCCTTGCGTATGCCCTCGGCTCCGTTCTCCGCGGCCGCGGTTTGAAAGCCGTGCTTCTCGAGCGCTTTCTGCATCACGAATACTTCCGTGGGCGAATCGTCGACGATCAAGATCAGTGCCATACCTTGAATCCTCCCGTCATTTCCCGACGTGGGCTTCGATAGCACCCAGCAACTCGTCTTTGGTGAAGGGCTTGGTCAAATAATGCTCGGAACCCACGATGCGGCCGCGCGCACGATCGAACAGACCGTCCTTGCTGGAGAGCATGATCACGGGGATCTGCTTGAACACCTTGTTGTGCTTGATCAAGGAACAGGTCTGATAGCCGTCCAATCGCGGCATCATGATGTCCACGAACACGATGTCCGGTTGGTGGTCGGCAATCTTCGACAGCGCGTCGAAACCGTCGACCGCCGTGAAGACCTCACAGCCTTCCTTGCTCAGCAGCGTTTCTGCGGTGCGCCGGATCGTTTTGCTATCGTCGATCACGAGTACTTTGAGGCCCGTAAGCTTGTTTCGGTCGCTGAGTGTCATTCTGTCCAGTTGGGCGTAGGTGCCCGAATATAGTAGCTTTTTAACATATCCATGGGCTTAGGGCCACGGCATGGCACGCTCATTTGGAGGCATGGGCTGCGAAACAACGGTGGTCTGGTTCACAGTTTCCCGAAGTGATCGGTCACACCTCACGCTTGCGCTAGACTGCGGGGCGCACCAGCGACCATTCATTTCCATAGGATTCAGCATGTCCGGCCTCGTTCGGCTACTCGTGATCATGGATCCCATCGAGCGGATCAAACCCGCGAAGGACAGCACGCTCGCGATGCTCATCTGCGCCCAGCAGCGCGGTTGGGAGGTCTACTACGCCGAACAGAAGCACCTCTGGCTGCGCGACGGGATCGCCTGGGGGAGCGTGGCGCGGCTCACCGTGCGCGACCAAGCCCACGACTGGTTCAGTCGCGCCGAACCGGCAAACGTCGCTCTGGGGGACTTCGCGGCGATTTTGATGCGCAAAGACCCGCCGTTCGACATGGAATACGTCTATACGACCTACATACTCGATCGCGCCCGCGACCAGGGGGCGCTGGTCGTCAATGACCCGCAGGGCCTGCGGAACATGAACGAAAAGGTCTACACCGCCTGGTTTCCGCAATGTTGCGCGGCGACTCTCGTGACCCGCGACATGCACGCCATGGGGGATTTCCTGCGCGAGCACGGCAAGGCGGTCGTCAAACCCTTGGATGGGATGGGCGGCCGTTCGATCTTCGTGCTGGACCAGGACGACAAGAACCGCAACGTCGTGTTCGAAACCCTCACGGATTACGGCAGTCGCTATGCGATCATCCAGCGGTATTTGCCCGAAATCGTCACGGGCGGCGACTGCCGCGTGCTGCTGGTCGACGGCGAGCCCGTGCCCTATGCGTTACAGAGGATGCCCGACAGCAGCGACAATCGCGGCAATCTGGCGGCCGGTGCGCGCGCCGAGAGCCGCCCCCTCAACGAGCGCGACCGCTGGTTGTGCGCGCAAATCGGCCCGCAACTCAAGGCCGCCGGTATGATCTTCGTCGGTTTGGACGTGATCGGCGACTACGTCACCGAGATCAACGTCACGAGTCCGACGGGCATACGCGAACTGAATCGCAAGCACGGTGTCGATATCGGTGCGAGTTTGATGGACGCGATCGGCAGGATCCTTGGAGCCGCATGAGTTCGCCCCCGTTCGAAAATCAGTTGCCCCCGGCGAACGACCGCATGGTGACCACGCTCTTCCTGGCCGCCCTGCTGCACGGGATCGTGATTCTGGGAGTGAGCTTCAGCGGACCGGGCAGCGAACCGGAGAGCGATCAGGCGCCCGGACTCGAGGTGATCCTGATCAACGATCCGAGCTTGAATGCCAAGCGCAACGCGCGAGCCCGCTACCTGGCGCAGCAGAATCAGCAGGGCTCGGGCAACACGCTTGCGGAGGAGCGGGCCCGGATTCCGAAGTCGTCGCTGGCGCCGCTCGACCGGCCCGGCGTCGCCGGCGGCGATGGCGTCGCCTTGCAACGGGCGGGAGTCGACCTCGGGACAAGCCCACTGCTCGCGACGCGCGGTCCGTCGACCCGGATCGTTTATTTCGCCTCGCCGGTGGCCGCGCAGGACAGCTCGGAACTGCCCTTGCTGCTCGAGAAGCGGCCCGATCTCGGCATGCAACCGAACGACGACGGCGTCGAGTTGCGACTGCGTGGCGAGGCCCGCAAACAATTGTGGGTGGCGGCCGACACGCGCGAGTCCGACGTCGCCGTTTACCTGGACGGCTGGCGGCGCAAGGTTGAGCGCGTCGGCACGGTGAATTTCCCGAGTGCCGCGCGCCGCGAGAAACTCTCCGGCACACCCGTCGTGGAGGTGACGATTGCGGCGGACGGCCACCTCGCGGAGGCCCGGATCCGCAGCAGCAGCGGTCACCCCGAGATCGACGACGCTGCGATTCGGATCCTGAAGCTCGCGGCGCCTTTCGATCCGTTTCCGCGCGTTCTCGCCGCCAAGCACGACCAGATCCGCATCGCCTATGAGTGGCAGTTTCTCGGTGGTGCGTCGGAGGGCTCCAGCGTGATGTACTCCGACCCATGAACGATCCGCTGCCATGAATGAGCCGACGTACTTGACCAATCAGTTGCTCATTGCGATGCCCGCGATGGGCGATCCTAATTTCACGCAAACGGTCGCTTTGATTTGTGATCACACATCGCGCGGGGCCCTCGGACTGATCCTCAACAAGCCGCTGCAAATGCGCATGGGTGAAGTGTTCGAGCAACTGGACATTGCCATCGCCGCCGGGCCGTTGACCGATAGGCCGGTACTGCGCGGTGGACCGATGCAAACCGATCGCGGCTTCGTCGTGCATCGGGCCGGCGGTCAATGGGATACGACGCTGCGTGTGTCGGACAGCATTCACGTCACCACCTCGCGCGACATCTTGAGTGCGATCGCGCGTGGCGAGGGTCCGGGAGAAGCGCTGATCGCGCTGGGCTATGCGGGCTGGGACGGGGGGCAGCTCGAGGACGAGATTCGCGCCAATGCCTGGCTGAATGCGCCGGTCGACGCCGGCATCATCTTCGATCTACCGTTCGAGGCGCGTTGGCAGGCCGCCGCGGGCCTGCTCGGTGTCGAGCTGTCGCGGCTGAGTCCGATCAGCGGCAATGCCTGAGGATACGAGCCGGGTCGACCCCCCCGGACTCGTGCTCGCCTTCGACTTCGGCCGTCGACGCATCGGAGTCGCCTGTGGCGACACGCTGAGCCGCTCGGCTTCCCCGTTGACCGCGATCACGGCGGGCCCGCAAGGGCCGCAGTGGTCGGCCATCGACGCCTTGATCGCCGAGTGGCGACCCGCGCGGGCGGTGGTCGGCCTGCCGTATAATGTCGATGATTCGGAGAGTCCGATGGGGGCCAAAGCGCGCGAATTCGCGGCGATGCTCGAGAGCCGCTACCGTTTGCCCGTCAATCTGGTCGATGAGCGGTATTCGTCGCTCGAGGCGGCGGCCCGGCTGCGCTCGGCCCGGCAATCCGGACTGCGCCGACGCCGGGTCGCGAAGGCGGACGTAGACGCGGCCGCGGCCTGCGTGATTTTGGAACGCTGGTTTACGACACGAACATGAGGCCTGGATGCGAGCACAACAAGATAGCGCGGGGGGCCTCAGGCACCTCATCACGCTCGACGGGCTGGCCCGCGATACGTTGACCGCGATTCTCGACCGGGCGGAGAGCTACCGCAGGATACCCGGACAACCGGCTTATGAAGGCCGTGAACTGGCCGGCATGACCGTCGCCAACCTCTTCTTCGAACCGAGTACGCGGACACGCGCTTCGTTCGATCTGGCCAGCCGGCGCCTCGGCGCCCACGTGTTGAACCTGGAAATGCAATCGAGTTCCCGCGTCAAGGGCGAAACCATGCTCGACACGATCTATACGCTGGAGGCCATGAACACCGATGTGTTCGTGATCCGCGATTCGGAAGCGGGTATGCCTGAATTTCTGATCGATCACGTCGCGCCCCACGTCTCGGTGATCAGCGCCGGGGAGGCGCACCTGTCGCATCCGACCCAAGGCCTGCTCGACGTGCTGACCATCAGGATCCACAAACGCCGTTTCGCGGGGCTCAAGGTCGCGATCGTCGGCGACATCAAACACTCCCGCGTCGCCCGTTCCGCGGCGCAGGCACTGCATACGCTCGGAACGACCGATGTCAGGCTGGTCGCACCCGAGCTGCTGCTGCCGTCGGTGGACGAGTTTCCGGGCACGCAACGCTACACGCGGATCGAGGACGGCATCGCGGGTGCGGACGTCGTCATGATGTTGCGCATCCAGAAGGAACGCATGGTGCAAGCGGCGGCGCTGGATGATGCGGCTTACTTTCACGAGTTCGGTCTCGATGCGAAGCGGCTGGAGCTTGCCGCGCCGAACGTGCTCGTCATGCATCCCGGCCCGATGAATCGCGGCGTGGAAATCAGCTCGGAGGTCGCCGACGGTCCGAGGTCGGTGATCCGCGAACAGGTCAACAACGGAGTCGCCGTGCGCATGGCGGTGCTGGCCGCGATCGCCGCGACCTTGACCCGGCATCGTCGGCCGCTCTGACCGGCTAGCGATGCATGGTGCGCACCGCGTAGATCGCGAGCGCGATAATCGCAGCGAGTTTGAGACCGGCACCGAGAGCCGCCAAACACCACTTCATGCCGGCAGCGCCTTCTGCCGCCAACTGCCGGTCGCCGACGTCATGATGAGCCAGGGCTCGAGAATCAGATTGATCGCCACATGGGCCGCGATCGCCGGAGCGATCGAGCGCCCGGCGGCCACGTAGACGACGGCGAGGAAGGCGCCGAGCAGGCTGGTCACCGCCATGATGGCGGCCGCGGCGCGCAGCTTGCCGCCGAAGACCCCCCAAACCGCATGCATCGCTCCGAATACGAGGGCGGAGGCGATGATCTGCTCCGCCACGCTGTAGCCCTGCGCCGCGCCTGCGTCCATCAGGAACTTGCGAAAGAAGGCCTCCTCGAAGAAGCCGGTCACGAAGGCCATGAGAATCGCGACGAGGCGGATTCCGATGTACGGCCGCCACGAGCCCGGATGCAGGGCATATCGCCGCACCACCGGACTGGTCGAGGCGGAATAAGCCACATAGAGCACCACGACGACGCCGGCGAGCACCCAGCCGAGCGGCCCGGCCGCCGGTGTCCCGAGATAGCGCCCCAGAAACTCGAGCCAGGTCCCGCGCGGCCTGAACATCAAGCCCGTGCACACGAGCTGCGTCAAGGTGATCCCGACCAGGAAGGACCAGATGATCGTCGCTTGGCGTTTATTCAGCTTGGCTCTCCCTGCCCGGGAAACTCGAGCAGCGCCTGACCCATGCGGATCGGATCGCCGTCGCGCACATTCTGGCACAAGCGGAAGCCGGCCGGAGCGAACACGATAATGGTCGAGCCATGTTCGAACCAGCCCATTTCCTCGCCTCTGCGCACGGGGACATCGCAGCGAATCAGGTTCGGGCCGGGGTAGCGCAGGTGCAGGAGCACGTCGAGGAAGTGCAGCCGAATGCTCGCGACGAGGATCGCGGCAACGGGCACGAGAGTCAGCAGCTCACCGCCCGACCGCAGGCGGCAACGGATGATCGCGCGTTCGTTCTTGCAAAACAGGCGTTCGATCCGCCGCAGCGCGATCGGATTCACGTTCCAGGTGTCGCCGGACAGGTAGTTGACCTGCTCGACGCGTGCGTCGGCCGGCGCGTGAAAGCGGTGGTACATGCTCGAGGTCAGGCGCAGCGTCACATAACTGCCCCCCCGGTAATAGCGAACGAGATCGGGGTCCGCCAGCAGGTCGAGCAGCGGGTACGGAAAGCCCTTGGCTTGCAGCACCGTATCGGCGCCGATCCGGCCGTTCGCGCCGACGATCGCATCGCAGGGGCTCGTGAGCACGGAGGGATCCGGATCGATCGGGCGGGCGCCCGGCTGCAGTTCGCGCGTGAAGCAGTCCTTGAGGCTCATGAACCGGGTCTGACGCGCGTCGCTGAGATCGAGATCGGAGAAACGCCGCCACACGGCGATGCAGGCCGCCGCGACCCAGCGGTTCTCGATCCGGCTCAGCCGGCCGATGAACAGCGTCAGCAGGCGGCGCGGCACCCGGTTCGTGAGCAGGAAGTTCAAGTCCTCCTGTTGGGCGATTTTGGCGATCAAGGAAGCGCGGTTCATCGAAGTGTCATTCGCTTGTAATAGGGTGAAACGCTGGCAATACGGTGACGGCACAGGCACGGGTGAACGACATGACGATGATTTACATCTGCGCGGCGCTGCTCGCCGCGTTGCTCCTGCGCAAACTCCAGGTGCGCCTGCAATTGTCGGCGGCGAAGCATCCATCGCTGACCGGACACTCGCGCATGGCGCGGCGCTTCGCGGCACTCGTGCCGTTCTACGAATACGGCGAGGACCGCTTCTTCCGCGCCGACGGGGCGCCGGAGCCGGTCGCGGCCGTTCGTCGCGCCGGGTTCATGCGGCTTGCCGGTCTTTTCGAGCAACGCTTCGCGAAAACGGCGGCGATGACCGCCGAGATGCAGGCATCGGTCTCGGACCTGCAGTTCACGTCCCGTTATCGCGTACCGTTTCAATTCAGCCGCTATGCGCGCGAGCATCTGCGCGGCGGCGCATTCCTCGCGTCCTCCTCCGGTGTGACGCTGACCGATCTCGACGGCAATCGCTTTTATGATCTGACCGGATCCTACGGCGTCAACGTGTTCGGGTATGATTTTTACAAGGAGTGCATCGCCCGCGGCAGCGAACACGTGCGCGAACTCGGACCCGTGCTCGGCGCCTATCATCCCGTGACAGCCTATAACGTCAGGCGCCTGCGCGAGATCTCCGGTCTCGACGAGGTGTCCTTCCACATGTCCGGCACCGAAGCGGTCATGCAGGCCGTCCGGCTCGCGCGCTATCACAGCGGCCGTCGTCATCTGGTTCGATTCTGCGGTGCCTACCATGGCTGGTGGGGCGACGTGCAGCCGGGCGTGGGCAATCCGCTCGCCGCGCGCGAGACCTACACCTTGAAGGACATGGATGAGGCGAGTTTGCGGGTGCTGCGCACGCGGCGCGACATCGCCTGCGTCCTCGTGAACCCGCTGCAGGCGCTGCACCCGAACCTGAGCGCGCCCGGGGACTCCACGCTGATCGACAGCGGCCGCAGCGCGCATTTCGACCGGGCGGCCTACGCCGAGTGGCTGCACAAACTGCGCGCGGTCTGTTCCGAGAGAGACATCGCGCTGATCTTCGACGAGGTCTTCGTCGGCTTCCGGCTCGCGCGCGGCGGGGCACAGGAATATTTCGGCGTGCGCGCCGATCTCGTCACCTACGGCAAGACGATCGCCGGCGGCCTGCCCATCGGCGTGGTCTGCGGGCGCAGCGCGCTCATGAAGCGCTTTCGCGAGGACCGGCCGGCCGACATCTGTTTCGCCCGCGGCACGTTCAACGCGCACCCCTACGTGATGGGCTCGATGTACGAATTCCTGCAACGGCTCGACGGCGACGAGATCCGCACGATCTACCGCGACCTCGATGTCGTCTGGGACTCGCGGGCCCGCGCGTTGAACGAGCGGCTGAGCGCCGCCGGCCTGCCGCTGCGGATCGAGAACCTGTCTTCGATCTGGACGATCTCGTATACCCAGCCTTCCCGGTATAATTGGATGCTTCAATATTATCTGCGTGCCGCGGGTCTCGCCCTCAGCTGGGTCGGAACGGGGCGGTTCATATTCAGCTTGAACTACGGGGAAGCGGATTTCGCCGCGGTCGCCGACCGTATCGTGTCGGCGGCCGAGACGATGCAGCGCGACGGGTGGTGGTGGCGGGCTTCGCGACTCACGAACAAGGCCATCAAACGCAGCGTCTTCAAGGAAATGCTTCAGGCGCGCTGCTCGCCTTCCATCGGATCCATGAGTTCACCGCGCAGCAAGTAGATCGGCGCCTTGCAATAGAGTTTGAAGTCGTTGAAGGGATCGGTGACGATCTTCGTGAACCAGACGAGGCCCGTCCGCACGTCGCGCAGGAAGAACAGGTGCACGGTGCGGAACAGCAGCCCGGCGATCCCGAGCACCAGCCAGACCTGCCCCACGTGACGCACGAATTCCTCTGTGGAGGCGTGCGGGCTGAATACTCCGAAGAACGTCGGCTGCAACCAGAGCACCACGGGCACGAGCGCCCAGATGACGTGCAGGACGACCTTACGGCGCAGGTTGTAGCCGACCTTGACGTCTTCCTTGTACTCGTGCGTCGCCTGATTGACCTCATCGTAACCCTTGGGTTCGAAGAAGAAATGCCCGGACTGGCGGCTGACCATCGCAACCAGCCAGGCAATCAGGGCCGCCGCGACCGGGTCCGTGAACAGCATCACGTAGGCGACGAGGAAACTGCAGGCGCTCACGAAGTGCAGCGACTGGTTGATGCGGCTGTGGTGATAGAAACGGTGATCGTCCCAGCGTTGCGTTCGCAATTCCGCCAAAAAACTTTGCATGGTGATTCCTTGAACTGTTGCCTTGGAGCCTGCGGTGAAAGGAATATAGGTTTTACGTTTCAAGCTGATTACAAGCCGACAGATCTGTGACGCAGACGTCATCATTCGCGACGGGGGGTCGCCGCGGTCAGCAAAGCTTCTCGGCTTCGTCACGCAATCGTCACCGTCGGATGCCAACGTTCCCCGGCAATGAGAGTCATGATCGTCAGCGACGCGTGGTTCCCGCAGACGAACGGGGTCGTCCGTACCCTGAGCCAGACGGCTGCGTGGCTGGAACGCTTCGGCCACGAAGTGCGCATGATCACGCCCGGCGATTTCCGCAACATACCCTGCCCGAGCTATCCCGAGATCCGCCTGTCGCTGTTTGCCGGACCCGTGGTGCGCCGGCGCATCGGCGAGTTCGCGCCGCACGCCCTCCACATCGCGACCGAAGGGCCGCTCGGGCTCGCGGCACGGCGCGCGTGCCTGCGCGGCGGCCTGCGCTTCACGACCTCTTACCACACGCAGTTCCCCCAGTATCTGCGGGCCCGCTATCCGATCCCCGAGGTCGTTTCCTACGGTCTGCTGCGCTGGTTCCACGGCGCGGCCGTGCGCTGCATGGTGAGCACGGCTTCGCTACGGCGCGACTTGCGTGAACGCGGCTTCGCCAATCTCGCCGGCTGGCGTCGCGGCGTGGACACGGAATTGTTCAGGCCGCGCGACAAAGACGTCTTACGTCTGCCACGGCCGATCGCCGCCTACGTCGGTCGCGTCGCGGTGGAAAAGAACATCGACGCCTTCCTGCAGATGCCCTGGGAGGGCAGCAAGATCGTGATCGGCGACGGACCGGAGAGGTCGCGGCTGCAGGCTCAATTTCCCGCGGCGCAATTCCTCGGTTTCCGCCACGGCGAGGACCTTGCCGTGAATCTCGCCGCCGCGGACGTCATGGTGTTTCCGAGCCGGACCGACACCTTCGGACTCGTGAATCTCGAAGCGATGGCCTGCGGCGTACCGGTAGCGGCTTATCCCGTGACCGGTCCGATCGACGTGATCGAGGACGGCGTCACCGGTGCGCTCGACCTGGATCTCGCCAAGGCCGCGCGGCGGGCCCTCGCCATCGATCCGGCTGCATGCCGCGAGCGCGCCCTGCGTTCCGGCTGGGACCTGTGCACGCGGGAGTTCGAGAGCAACCTTTGTTTCGAGAACAATCTCTCGCCGACTTCAGCCGAAATTGATCTTGGCTTCGAGGTTGGTGCGGGAATCCGCGCTCGCTAGCGCTTCTTCCATTTCGATGCGACCTTCGCGGACGAGATTGTAGAGCGAGGCGTCGAAACTGAGCATGCCGCGCTCAGTCCCGGTACGGATCGCTTCCTTGACGCCGGTGACATCGCCCTTCTTGATCAGCTCCGAGACGTAGGGCGTATTCACCATGACCTCCGACGCCGCGACGCGCGTACCGCTCTTGGCATAGACGAGGCGCTGGGACAGGATCGCGCGCAGGTACTGCGACAGGTCCAAAAAGATCTGGTTGTGCTGGTCGCGTGAGAACATGTTGATGATGCGGTCGAGAGTCTCGGCGCAGTTGTTCGCGTGCAGGGTCGCGATGCACAGATGGCCGGTACCGGCGAGCGCGATTGCCGCCTCCATGGTCTCCCGATCGCGGATTTCGCCGATCAGGATCACGTCCGGCGCCGAACGCACGGCGCTGCGCAAGGCGCGGGCGAAGGATTTCGTGTCGAGACCCACTTCGCGCTGATTGACGATGGATTTTTTGTTGCTATGCAAGAACTCGATCGGGTCCTCGATCGTCAGAATATGGTCGGAAGAGGTCTCGTTGCGAAAATTGATCATCGCGGCGAGCGTCGTTGATTTGCCCGCGCCGGCGGCGCCGACCATCAAGATCAATCCGCGCTTGAGCATGACGAGATCCTTGTAGATCTCGGGCATGCCGAGATCCTCGAGCTTGGGCATCTCCGCCGTGATGTAGCGCAGCACCATCGCGGGATAGCCGCGTTGATAGAACACGTTGACACGGAATCGGCCGAGACCGGATTCCGAGATCGCGAAATCGATTTCGAGTTCCTCGTTGAAGTGCTCGATCTGATCCTGGGTCATCAGGCCGAGGGCTGCCTGGCGCACCGTCTCGGGGCTCAAGACCTGCTTGTTGACCGGAAAGATCTTGCCCTGGATCTTGATTTTCACGGGCGCATTGCAGGTGAAGAACAGGTCCGAGGCATTCTTGTCGACCATCAACTGGAACAAGGGCTTGGTATTCATCGTCTGCAAGGGAGCGGCGGCGGACATGGATCAGAACACCTGGCCTTCTTCTTCCTCGACGATCTGCAGAGCCTGGCCGGCCTCTTCCGGATTTTTCTGCTGACGCTTGCTCTCGAGCTTGACGCGCAGGCGCAACTCGTTCTTCGAGTCGGCGTTGCGCAGGGCGTCTTCGTAAGAGACCACGCCCGCTTCATACAGATCGAACAAGGCCTGGTCGAAGGTTTTCATGCCGAGTCGGTTCGAGCGCGACATCACGTCCTTGATCTTCGCGACTTCGCCCTTGAAGATCAAATCGGAGATCAACGGGGATTGCAGCATGATCTCCATGGCTGCGATGCGGCCGCTGCCGGTTTCGCGCGGGATCAAACGCTGCGAAATGAGGGCGCGGATGTTCAGCGAGAGATCCATCAGCAATTGCTCACGGCGCTCTTCCGGGAAGAAATTGATGATGCGGTCGAGGGCCTGATTGGAACTGTTCGCGTGCAGCGTCGCCAGAACCAAGTGGCCGGTCTCGGCGAACTGAATGCCGTACTCCATGGTTTCCCGGTCGCGGATTTCCCCGATCAGGATCACGTCCGGCGCCTGCCGCAAGGTGTTCTTGAGCGCGAGATGCCAGCTGTCGCAATCGACGCCGACCTCGCGATGGGTCACGACGCAGCCTTTGTGCGCATGTACGTACTCGACCGGGTCTTCGATCGTGACGATATGGCCGCGCGTCTTCTCGTTGCGATAGCCGACCATCGCGGCGAGCGAGGTCGACTTGCCCGAGCCCGTACCGCCGACGAGGATCACGAAGCCGCGCTTGGACAGCACGACGTCCTTGAGCACGGGCGGCAGTTCTAGTTCCTCGAGCGTCGGAATCTTCGCATTGATCGTGCGCAGCACCGCGCCGGTGTAGCCCTGCTGCACGAAGGCGCTGACGCGGAAGCGTCCGATGCCCGGGGGCGCGATCGCGAAGTTGCACTCCTTGGTCGCGTCGAACTCCTTGGTTTGGCGGTCGTTCATGATCGCCCGGACGAGACCGGAACTCTGCTCGGGTGTCAGGGAACGTTCGGATTGCGTGCGCAACTCGCCGTCGATCTTGATCGCGGGCGGGAAGCCGGCCGTGATGAACAGATCCGAACCCTTTTTCTCGACCATGCGACGCAGAAGGTCCTGCATGAGCTTGATGGCTTGATCGCGCTCCATATCAGATGCTGTCCTTGTTTTGGGCCTTGTACCGTGCTTCTTCGCGGCTGACGACGCCTTTCTGCACCAGATCCTGCAGGCACTGGTCGAGCGTCTGCATGCCCTGACCCTGGCCTGTCTGAATCGCCGAATACATCTGGGCGATCTTACCCTCGCGGATCAGATTGCGAATCGCGGGCGTGCCTATCATGATCTCATGCGCTGCGATACGTCCACCGCCGACCTTTTTCATCAGGGTTTGCGAGATCACCGCGCGCAGGCTCTCGGACAGCATGGCGCGCACCATCTCCTTCTCCGCGGCCGGGAACACATCGACCACGCGGTCGATGGTCTTGGCCGCCGAACTCGTATGCAGCGTCCCGAACACGAGATGCCCCGTTTCGGCCGCTGTCAAAGCAAGCCGTATCGTCTCCAAATCGCGCATTTCGCCGACCAGAACGACGTCGGGATCTTCGCGCAATGCCGAGCGCAGGGCCTCCGTGAAGCCCAGCGTGTCACGGTGAACCTCGCGCTGATTCACCAGGCAGCGTTTGCTCTCGTGCACGAACTCGATCGGATCCTCGATGGTTATAATATGGTCCGGCCGATTGTCGTTGCAGTGATTGACCATGCCGGCGAGGGTGGTCGACTTGCCGGAGCCCGTCGGTCCGGTAACCAACACCAGGCCTCGGGGCAACATGCAGAGGTCGCGGAACGCCTTGGGGGCATTCAATTCGTCGAGGGACAGGATCGTGGATGGGATGTTGCGAAAAACGGCGCCGGCGCCGCGATTCTGGTTGAAAGCGTTGACGCGGAACCGCGCCAACTTGGGGATTTCAAAGGAGAAATCGGTTTCGAAGAATTCTTCGAAGGCTTTGCGCTGCTTGTCGTTCATGATGTCGTACACCATGCTGTGCACTTCCTTGTGCACCAGCGCCGGCATGTTGATCCGTTTCATGTCGCCGTCGACGCGGATCATGGGCGGCACACCCGCCGACAGGTGCAGGTCCGACGCGTTGTTCTTCACCGCAAAGGCGAGAAGCTGCGCGATATCAACCGCCATCTACGGCTCCTAATTCGGCTCGAAACTATGCCGAACAGTATATAAGAGGGTGTCTCCACCCAATATGTTAATTGGTCCGCAAAATTCAGCCGAGCTGGTCGCGGCGGTCAGGTCCCGCCTCGAACGGAGCGCACAGGCTGCCGGCCGCGACCCGGGCTCGATCACCCTGATTGCCGTCAGCAAGGCTCAGAGTGCCGAATTAATGCGTCGCGTTGCCACGGCGGGCGTCACGGATTTCGGTGAAAACTACCTGCAAGAGGCAATCCCGAAGATGGCAGCCCTCGCCTCGCTCGGATTGCGGTGGCATTTCATCGGTGGCATCCAATCGAACAAGACGCGCGCGATCGCCGAGCGGTTCGATTGGGTGCACAGCATCGATCGTCTCGGAGTGGCTCGTCGCCTCGCGGAACAAAGGCCATTTCATGCCCCGCCGCTGAACGTCTGCATCCAGGTCGCGCTCTCGGCCGAGGAGCGCAAGGGCGGCGTCGCGCTCGAGGGCCTCGCCGAACTCGCCGCCGGGATCGCGGTCCTGCCGCGGCTGCGCCTGCGCGGACTGATGTGCGTTCCGGCGCCGCAAACCGACCCGCAGGCTCAGCGCGCCACCTTCGCGCGACTGCGATGCGCTCGCGACGCCCTCAATCGCGACGGCGCCGGCCTCGATACGCTGTCCATGGGTATGAGCGCGGATTTCGAGGCGGCGATCGCCGAAGGGGCGACCTGCGTCAGAATCGGCACCGCCCTGTTCGGCGCTCGCTAAATAACTTTCATTCGGGGAAGCCACCATGTTCGACGTTCGGAAACTCAGCTTCATCGGCGGCGGCAACATGGCCTCCGCACTGATCGGCGGTCTGATCGACAAGGGACTTGAGCCCGAGCGCATCTGGGCGTCGGACCCGAACCCAAGTCAACGCGCTCGCTTGGCCGCGGAATATCGGATCAATGCTCCGGCGGATGAGGCGGCGGTCGTGCGCGATGCCGACGTCGTGGTGCTCGCGGTCAAGCCGCAGCTGATGCGCGGCATGGCGGCGAGCCTTGCACCCCGGCTTGCGATGGGCAGTCCGCTGTTGATCTCCGTGGCTGCCGGCATCACCCATGCCTCCCTCGCCGCCTGGTTCACGCCGGACACGCCGATCGTGAGAACCATGCCCAACCGCCCCGCACTGCTCGGTCTCGGCGCCACGGGGTTGTACGCACCGCCGTCGGTCGGCGCCGCGCATCGCAACCTCGCCGAGGCGATCATGGCGGCCGTTGGCGCAACCGTTTGGGTGGAACATGAGAGGCAGATGGACACGGTCACGGCAGTGTCGGGCAGCGGCCCAGCCTATTTCTTCCTGTTCATGGAAGCGCTCGAGGCAGCGGCTCAGGGCCGCGGTCTGCCGCCCGAGGTCGCCCGCCGTCTGACGCTGCAGACGGCGCTCGGAGCGGCGACCATGGCGCAGCAATCGCCGGAGACGCTTGCGACCTTGCGCGCGCAAGTGACCTCGAAGGCGGGCACCACCGCCGCGGCTCTGGCTGTCCTCGACGCCGCCGATCTTCGTGGTATCGTCGCCCTCGCGGTCGCAGCAGCCGACCTGCGCTCCGCTGAACTCGCCGCCGAGTTCGGCGCTCCTTGAGGTCTTGAATGGAAGCCATCAGATACATCGTCGATACCCTGTTGTGGCTGCTTTCGCTCGCCTTCGTACTGCGCCTGTTGTTCCAACTCGTGCGCGCCGATTTTCGCGATCCGATGGCGGACGCGATCGTGCGGGTCACCAACTGGCTGGTGCTGCCCTTGCGCCGGCTCCTGCCACCCGTCGGCAAGGTAGATTCGGCGACGGTCGTCGCGGTTCTTGCCGTAGCGGCGCTGCGCACCGCGGTGACGTTCGCGCTGATCGGCTACGGTTTGACTGATTGGCCGCTGTTTCTGCGCGTCACCGCCGTGAGCCTCGCCGACATGGTGCTGCGAATCTACCTGTTCGCGATGATCATCTACGCCTTGTCCAGCTTCATGTCACCGGGCGGCAACGTCCCCGGGGTGCGCCTGATCGTGCGTCTCTGTGAGCCGGTATTGCGTCCGGTTCGCCGTCTGATCCCGCCGATCGGGCAGATCGATTTTTCGGTGCTGTGGGTTTCGATCGTGATCAGCGCACTGTTGTTGGTGCTGCGCTGAAGAAGGGCCGAGCCTGAAAAATCAGGCTCGTCATGCAGCTGGACCCATCGACTTTTTTCGCATTTGCGCTAAACATAAGCTTTTTTCTATGTTATTTTCGGCGCCGAGTTGAATTTACGGCTGTAAAGCCCGCGTTTGGAAACAATAGTAGGAGATTAAAAATGGCGAAAAAGAATGCAGCACCGACCAAGTCTGAAATTCTCGCAAGCATTAGTAAGGAAACAGAGCTCTCCAAGAAGCAAGTCGGAGCCGTGTTTGATTCACTGTCGGCCGTGATCAAGAAGAGTCTGCGCAGCCATGGGCTGTTCACTCTTCCCGGTCTCCTGAAGTTGAAGGTCGTGAAGAAGCCGGCAACTAAGGCACGCGAGGGCATCAACCCTTTCAACGGTGAGAAGATCACGTTCAAGGCGAAGCCGGCCAGCAAGAAGGTGCGCATCGCCGCATTGAAGTCGCTCAAGGAATTCGTGAATTAAGAATCCGTATTCTCGCTCCGGAGTGGTCGACGTCTGTCAGCCGCTCCGGATTTCGGCAATCACCGCGTCGCGCAATTCCTGCAGATGGCCGTGAAAGAAATGTCCGACGCCGGGCAGCATGACGAGACTGGGCTTCGGTCTCGAAGCCTCGGCCAAGGCCGATACCGCGCCCGCATCCACCAATTCGTCCGCGTCGCCCTGCACGATCAACCAGGGACAAGCGGGCGTCGTCAATCCGGAGAAGTCGAAACGCTGCACGGGCGGAGCGACCGTGATCAGGCGCGCCGACTTGCGCTGCGCCGTGAGCATGAGGGCGACATAGGCACCGAACGAGAAGCCCGCGACGATCAGTCCACCGCCCGGCCAGCGGCTCGCGGCCCAATCGGCCACGGCGGCCGCATCGGCGGTCTCGCCGCGACCCTCATCGTAGCTGCCGCTGCTCGCGCCGACACCGCGAAAGTTGAAGCGCACGGTCGGAATGCCGCACTCTTGTAGCGCGCGCGCGAGCGTCGTGACGACCTTGTTGTCCATGGTGCCGCCGTACAGAGGATGCGGATGACAGACGACGGCATGCAGAACGGCCGGCCGGTCAACCTCGGTGACCAAGGCTTCGATGGCGCCCGCGGTTCCGTCGATGCGGATGCGTTCGCCGGGCCGGAAGGCCGTCATTCGATCCCTAACAACTCGACATCGAACACGAGCGTGGCGCCCGGCGGAATCACGCCGCCCGCCCCGCTGTCGCCGTAGGCGAGTGCGGCCGGGATCGTCAGACGGCGACTACCGCCGACTTTCATGCCGAGCACTCCCTGATCCCAACCCTTGATGACCTCGCCGCCGCCCACTTTGAATTTGAAAGGCGCGCCGGTCGTCAGGGAGCTGTCGAATTGGCGGCCCTTGTGCAGCGGCGCCGCCGTGTCGTAGAGCCAGCCAGTGTAATTGACGACCGCCGTCTGCCCTGCGGCAATATTCGGCCCCGAACCGGGCTGCAGGTCGACGATTTCGAGGGAGCTGACGCCGCCCTGCGCGGGCTCAGGCGACTTGCCGGAACCGCAAGCGGCCAAGAGGGCGGCAAGCGCGGCGAGAAACGATTTTCGCATGGAACAGTTCCGCTGGGAGACCAGCGGTCATGTTAGCGCGTATGGAAGCTGGCCGCTCTCAAGCACCACTGCGCGGCGGCGGCGATCGCATCGTCGATTTCGTCGGCCAGTTGCAGCAACCACTCCATGGAGCAGAGTCTAGCGGCATCGGGCGCGATGGAACGTGAGTCGGCTCACAAGGCCGGCAATGCAAGAGGCCATGCTTGCTATGCAGGCGGTGCCTGCGTAGGCTCCACGGAATGCAAAGGATCCTGGTGCTGAATCCGAAGGGCGGTTCGGGCAAGACGACGGTCGCGACCAATCTCGCGAGCTACTTTGCGAGTCAGGGTGACCGGCCGCTGCTGTCGGACAATGATCCGCAGGGGTCGAGCACGCGGTGGCTCAAGAAGCGCACTTCGGAGCAGCCGTTCATCCACGGTGTCGCCGCATTCGAACGAAGCGCGCGCGTCACGCGCGCCTGGCAGTTGCGCACGCCGCCCGATGCCATGCACGTGATCGTCGACACGCCGGCCGCGGTGCCGCCGCAGGAACTCCCCGACATGACCAAGAGCGCCGACGCGATCATCGTGCCGGTGTTGCCATCGGACATCGACATCCACGCCTGCTCGAAATGCATCGCGGACCTGCTGCTGATCGCAAAAATCCGCCGCAGCGAGAACCGCATCGGTGTGATTGCGAACCGCGTCAAACGCAACACGCTGGTTTATCAATCGTTGATGCGTTTTCTGGCGACCTTGCGGATTCCGATCATCGCGACCCTGCGCGATTCCCAAAATTACGTTCGTGCCGCCGAGCTTGGGGTTGGGCTGCATGAGATGAAGCACCCCACGGTGACGCGGGACCTCGAGGACTGGGCGCCCTTGATCCATTGGTTGAAGGAAAAGGAACTATCCGCGGAGGCGAAACGTCGCACCGACCTGCTTTCGGAGACGGCCTGAGGACCGAGCCGGCCCCAAGGTCGAGCCCGTCTCCTCGATGGGATTACTTCTTGTCGTCCCAGCTGCCGCGCACTTTATCGGCCCAGTTCTTGTAGCTGTGCCAGCTGTACAGCGAAGTCGTGATCGCGCCGTGTCGGCCGCCGACCTTTTCGCGCTTGAGCAAGTTGGCGTATCCCTCGCGTGATCCTGGCGGCGTCGATGCATCGGCTCGCGGAGCGCGCCGGTCGACACCCTGATATCGAGGTCCATTCTTGCTGTTGTTCATCATTTTCGCCTGGTTTCGATGAGCCACAGTAAGTCCGGGGCACCATCGTGGGCAGGAACTGTGTCACAAGCAACCGTGGCCATGCTACGCCTCGATACGGCATTGCGATAGCCGTCTCAGAGACTCGCGCGGTAAGTTAAATAGGCTTCGGCAGCGGCGTTTTCCAGGAATCGAACAGCGGCCGCAGCTCGGCAAGTGACCCCTCGATCGCGGCCGGCAACAAGGTGCTGTACGAGTCGAGCAGCGCCAAGGCGTTGCGCGCGGGGTCGCTGCGCGTGGCGGCACCGAGCCTGCGCGACATGTCGCGATTCACGACGTGCAGCTTCTCGTACAGGGACTCGAGCGACTCGAAACCGGTTTGCGCGGGCGCGTCTGCCACTTCTTTCGCGAGCAGGTACATCGTCAGGCTGCGGTAGACCGTCTCCATCTCGGTCGCGAAGGGCAGATGGAAGCGCGCCATCGGACGCAGCAAGGCGGTCCACGGACATTCGGTCGTCGCCATGATCAGTCCGAGGATCGAGGACATCGCCTGCTGCGCGGAGACCTCGGCATGGATCGTCCGCTCGAGGCTGGTGACCGTGACGCTCACGATGTCGAACGAGACCAGCGCGGCGAGCCGCTCGACGGTGTCGGCCATGTGCAGCGCCGGCGGGCAATGCGGATGGTCCCGCGGGTCGAGCGGGCAGTTGGCGCATTGGTTGAATTCGAGCTGCGTCCAAAACGGCGGCTCGGCCGGCGGCGCGTTGCGCAAGCGGAAATCGCGGTCGTCGAATTGAAAATCGAATACTTCCTGCGAACCGTTCGGCAACTCTATCCGGTAGCGTATATGCTGGAACTCGGTCATGCGACCAATCTATAGCAGGGCGTGTAGTCGGTGCCGGCCAGCTTCATGCGGCCCTGGGCCACGAAGGAACTCAGCAACTCGTCGAGCGGCTGCATGATCCCGGGATCTCCGTGCAGCTCGAACGGCCCGAATCGCTCGATCGCCTCGACACCGTACTCTTTGACGTTGCCCGCGACTATCCCTGAAAACGCGCGCCGCAGGTTCGCCGCCCGCTCGTGGATCGGCAGATCGCGGCTCAAATTCAAGCCGCTCATCGCGGCATGAGTCACGATGAACGGCTGCTGAAGTGCCGGCGGGATCTTGAGCAACCAGTTGAAGCCGTAGGAATCCGCGACCTGACGCCGGTAATCGCGGACCTCGGCGAGTCCGCGCACCATCGTTCGTGCAACGGCGGCAGGGTCATCCAGGATGATCTGGTAACGCGACTGTGCTTGCGCGCCGAGCGTCGCCCCGATGAAGCGATGGATCTGTTCGAAATAAGGCCGGCTCTGCTCGGGACCGGAGAAGACGACGGGAAACGGCAGCTCGCGATTGTCCGGTTCGAGCAGCAGCCCGAGCAGGTATAGGATCTCTTCGGCGGTGCCCGCGCCGCCGGGAAACACGACGATGCCGTGGCCGAGGCGCACGAACGCCTCGAGGCGCTTTTCGATGTCCGGCATGATCACGAGCTGGCTCACGATCGGATTGGGCGGCTCCGCGGCGATGATCCCCGGCTCGGTGAGGCCGATGTACCGGCCGTTACTGATGCGCTGCTTTGAATGACCGATGGTCGCGCCCTTCATCGGTCCCTTCATTGCTCCGGGCCCGCATCCCGTGCAGACATCCAGGCCGCGCAGCCCGAGCTCGTAGCCGACCTTCTTCGAGTAATCGTACTCGACCCGGGGTATCGAATGGCCCCCCCAGCAGACGACGAGATTGGGTCGCACCGGCAATTCGAGAATGCGCGCATTGCGCAGGATGTGGAAAACGGCATTTGTGATGCTCGCCGACGAATTCATGTCGAAGCGGCCGCTGTCCATGATCTCGTTCGCTATGAACACGACGTCGCGCAACACCGCGAACAGATGCTCCTTGAGTCCCTTGATCATCACGCCGTCGACGAACGCGGCCGCAGGCGCGTTCTTGATCTCCAGCTTGATACCCCAGGCCTGACGCACGATCCGCAGATCGAAGTCGCGGTATTTCGCAAAGATCAGCCGCGCATCGTCGATCGCGCTGCCGGAGTTGAGCACGGCCAAGGAGCATTGGCGGAACAGTGGATAAAGGCCGCCCTGGCCGGAGTCCAGCAGCTTGGCGATTTCCTGCTGCGAGAGATGCTCGAGGCTGCCCTTCGGTGCGACACGGGCGTCGACCATGTCCGACGATGAGATTTCGGTTTCCACGGGGGTTCTTCTAAGGATAGATGTCGATTAAGGATAGATGTCGATCGGGATGTCGTCCTGCGTACGCATCCAGACCTCGACCATGTCGGAGTTGGAAAGCGCGATACAGCCGTCTGTCCAATCGGCCGACGCGTAATAGGCTGCGGTGTGACGCGGCGTGTTCGGCAGGCCGTGAATCATGATGGCACCGCCCGGCTCGACGTGGTTCTTGTGCGCGCGCAACGCGTCTTCTTTATTCGGGTAGGAGACCTGAATCGACAGAAAATAGTCGCTATGCGTGTTGCGCCGCGCGAGCGTGTAATGGCCCTCTGGGGTGCGAAAGTCGTGTTCCTGTTCCTTGGGACCGTGCGGATTCAAGCCGAGCGCAATCCGGTAGCTGCCGAGGAGGCGGTCGCCGCGATACAAGTACAGCTTGCGCTCCGCTTTGCGCACGACGATTCGGTCGGCAGCGGTCAGTTGATCGGCCGCAGCCTCGAAGCCGGCGCCGACTGACGCGGCGGCGGCAAGGCTTACGCATAGACTCTTGAGCAGATTTCGTCTGTTGATGGGTCTCATGGATCCGAATTATAACGTGCCGGCCATGCAACATAATCGGGCATGGCTCACGTCTTCGCTATACTAGACCGCCATGCCGGCCCGTCCTTTCGTCATATCGCTGCTCTGCGCCTGCCTCGCCGCCTGTGCGAGCCCCGCTTCTCACCAGCCTTTCGAGCGTCTCGACGAGCAAACCGGCATGACCGTCTCCGGTCTAGCCGAACCGCTGGAGTTCGTGGAGAACGGCCTGTTGTCGGTCAACAAGCATGCGAGCTTCGCGTATCTCGGGCCGGTCGAGTGGGACCGGATGGGCGAGATCAGCTACGGCCTTTGGCTGCACATCGCGCCGGGGAACGACCGCCAGGTCGCCGCCATCGATGCCGCGTCGGCGGTCAGCCTGGTGCTGGACGACGGCGACCTCGTGCTCGAAGCGATGCCGGCGCCGAAGCTCGGCAAGGAAGCTTATGCGGCACTGGTCCCCTGGGGTCAGACGGTGTACTTCAAGGCGACCCCGGCGATGCTCCGGCGGATCGCCGCGAGCGGCCAGTTGCAGATCCGCTGCCGCGGCGCCGACGGTGCGATCGTCGAGTTCAAACCGGACCAGAAGCCCACGCCGGTATTCGCGACCTTCGTGCAGGCCCGGGGCATCACTGGCGATTGATCGGCTCGACCTCGGGCAGCGTGATCGCCTGACCCGGGCGCATCTCGCGAAAATCGGCGTCGGGATTGTATTGCGTGACCAGCCAGATCGGCAGGTCGCCGTGCTGATGCGCGATGGTCCACAGTGAATCACCGTGTTTGATCTCGTAGTTCTGGGTCGCCGCGATCCGATGCTCGGCGAAATAGGCATTCTGCAAATCGCGATGATAGCGACGGCGGGCGGTTTCGAATTCGCCCGCGTCGATTCGCGCCAGGTCGAGTTTGAGCTCGTGTCCTAGCCCCACCATCGCGCCTTTGCGCAGATGATTGATCTTGCGCAGCTCTTCGGCACTGGTCTTGGACCAATCGGCGATGAAACCCAGCGTCTCGTCGGCCCTGACGATCATCACGCCGCTCTTGCTGACGCCGTAATCCGTCGGGTCCGAATTACCTCGCGGCGTGGCGGCGGGCAGCAAGGCCGCGGTGCGAACTTGGCTTTCCTCGACGACGGGCGGCCGCGGCGTACCAACCGCCGTGCCACTGGTCGGCGCGGTCGGCGCGTTATTGGCTGGCGCAAGATTGGATGCCGCAACGGTTGCAGCGGTTTTGACCGCTGCCCGAGTCTGAGGCGCCGGGGTCGGCGTCGGGGTCGGGGGCGTCGCGTCGGGCAGGCGCTCACCCGCCAAGAGCTCGCCACCCTGGGTCGCGCGCGACGGCGGCGGCGGCAGGCGCAAGACTTGACCGCGATGGAGGTCCGGTCCCCGCGCCCATTCGTTGAGCGCGACCAGTCGTCCGACCGGTACGCCGATCCGCTTGGCGACCGCGGCCAGACTCTCCTCGCGTCGCACGCGATAAGTCTCGTCGCCGCGTTGCGCGAGATAGCGCTGGGCCGGCGGCACGCGCTCCCAGGCGGCCGCGATCTCGGCGCCGGACAGCGTGCCGGGTATGCGCAGCGCATAGCCTCGCGGGACGAAACGGGCACCGCTCCAAATCAAAGGGCGCAAGGCCGGATTGAGCACGCGCAGAGCGCCGAGATCGACGTGGAAGGCCTTGGCGGCGGCGTCGACCGGTATGTAATCCGGCAGGTCCACAGTCATGTTGTCGGGGTCGGGGAGGCGCGTGATCGGACCGAAATACTGGTCGGCGTGGCGATCGACTTCCAAGGCCGCGAGGAAGGCGACGTAGAAATTGCGTGACGCGAAGCCGAAGGTCGCGCCCTGATAACGCTTGACGATCACGGCGATGTCGCTGGACCCGAGTTCGTCCTGCGCGCGGCGCAGCCCGCCCGGACCATGATTGTAGGCGGTCACCGCGAGCGGCCAGGTACCGACCAGCCGATAATTGTAGAGCATGAGGTTGGCGGCCGCCTCGGTCGCCCGATAGGGATCGAGGCGTTCATCGACGAGGCTGTCGACGCGCATGTAGCGCTTCGCCGTCGACGGCATGAACTGCCAGAGCCCCGCCGCGCCGACGCGCGAGTAGGCGAATTGATTGAACGAGGACTCGACATGGGGCAGTGCCGCAATTTCCTCGGGCACACCGTTCTGTTTGAGCGTCTTCGCGATACGCTTTTCGAGCACTTCGGCACGAATCAGACCTTCGTGGAAACGGTCCGCCTGGCCGAGCTGAAAGCGGATGCGGTCGATCGCCGCCCTGAATTCCGCCGGCGACGCCTTGTCGCCGAAGGCGTGCAGAATACGCCGCTCGTGCACCGTCAGATCTTCGGTATCGCCGGCCGCAAAGCGCCGCAGGAGCGCTGCGTAACGCAGCTTTGCCGCCGCGATCCGGCGCTCGCGGGCCTGCGGTGAGAGTTCGGGCTCGAAGTGCAGCACCTCGTAAACCACGTTGAGATCCCAGGAGTCGTGCAGTAATCCCTCGTCGGTCGTCACCTCGGTATAGACACGAATCCAGAAGCGAACGTCCGGCTCGAGTTCCGCAGGCCGGGGGAAGGGATTGGCGTCCTCGCCGGCAAGCGCGTGCACGCGAGCGGGCGCCGCAACGAGCCACGCCAGAGCGGCAATGAGGAAAATCGTTGCTCTGCGTTTGATGGTCACACCTGGGTCGCCGTGGGGTGTGCTCATCATAGCAATGCGCGACTAAGGGATTCCCGCCTTCCTATGCCTGATCGCGTGACCGTCCTAACGGTTTTCGCATCAGCCGCACTTCGAGTCGCCGCAGTTGAGGCAGGTATGGCAGCCGTCCATCATCACGACCGCGGCCGTGCTGCACTTCGCACAGAGCTGCGCGCCGTCCGGAAAATGCGACTTGGAGAAGGCGTCGGTCTGCTTCGTGCGGGCCTCGAATTCGGCCCTCTTCTCGTCCACGAGCTTGCGTTGATGCTGATCGAGTTCGGGCTTCTTGAGCAGGCCGATCGACTGCAGGTGCCGTTCGATCACGTAGCCGAGTTCCGCGATCGTCGAAGGCATGAATTTGCCGCCCGGTTGCCAGTAACCACCGCGCGGATCGAACACCGCCTTGAGCTCATCGACCAGGAAGGTCGTGTCACCGCCCTTGCGGAATACCGCCGAGATGACCCGGGTCAGGGCCACGATCCACTGGAAATGGTCGAGATTCTTCGAGTTGATGAAAACCTCGAACGGACGCCGCTGTTCATGCGGCGTGCCTTCGTTCAGGACGATGTCGTTGATCGTGACGTACATCGCGTGATCCGATACCGGCGTCTTGATCTTGTAGGTCGACCCGATCAGCACTTCGGGACGCTCGAGCTTCTCGTGCATCCAAATCACGTTGTCCTGGGTCTTCAAGGGGGCGGCCGCAGGCGCCGACTCCTTCGCCTCGGGCTTCTGGACGCGATACTTCGTGATCTTCTTGGCGATTTTGATTTGCGGCATGGTCAGAATTTCCCGTAATAGCCTTCTTTGAGCGCGTCGAACAGGTTGGCTGCGGTGTGCATCTCGCCGTCGTATTCGATCTCCTGATCGCCGCGCGCCTCGACCTCCGTGCCGTCTTCCAAGGTGAATACGTAGGTCGTGTTTTTCAAGTCTTCTTCTTTCACGAGGACGCCCTGGAAGGCCTCCGGATTGAAACGGAACGTCGTGCAGCCCTTCAAACCCTGGTCGTAGGCGTACAGATAAATGTCCTTGAAGTCCTCGTACTTGTAGTCGGTCGGTACGTTGGCGGTCTTGGAGATCGAGGAATCGACCCACAGCTGCGCAGCCGCCTGGATGTCGACGTGCTCTTTCGGACCGATGTCGTCCGCCGAGAGGAAATAGTCCGGCAGCTTCTCGGCCGGATTCTGCGAATTCGGCATCGCGCGCTCATTGACCAGCTCGCGGTACGCGAGCAGCTCGAACGAGAAGACATCGATCTTCTCCTTGGATTTCTTGCCCTCGCGGATCACGTTGCGGAAATAATGATGCGCGAACGAGGGTTCGATGCCGTTCGAGGCATTGTTCGCGAGCGACAGCGAAATCGTGCCCGTGGGCGCGATCGACGTGTGGTGCGTGAAGCGCGCGCCGACTTCGGCGAGCTCATCGACGAGTTCCGGCGCCGCCTCGGCGATGCGTTGCATGTACCGGCTGTAGCGCGCGTGCAGCACGCGGCCGGGAACCCGAGATCCGACGCGCCAGCCGTCCTTGACCATCTCGGGACGTTTGCGCAACATCTCGCGCGTGACCGTGAACTCCTCGTTCATGATCGGCGCGGGACCTTTCTCGCGCGCGAGATCGAGTGCCGCCTCCCAGCCGGCCACCGCCATTTCGCGCGAAACGTTCTGCGAGAAGGCGACCGACTTCTTCGATCCGTATTTCATGCAGAGCATCGTGATCGCCGAACCCAGGCCGAGAAAGCCCATGCCATGGCGTCGCTTGCGTGTGATCTCGTCCCTCTGCTGGGCGAGCGGCAGACCGTTGATCTCCACCACGTTGTCGAGCATGCGCGTGAAGATCTTGACGACTTTGCGATACGTTTCCCAGTCGAAGCGCGCGTTCTCCGTGAACGGATCGAGCACGAACTTGGTGAGGTTCACCGAACCCAAGAGGCAGGAACCGTAGGGAGGCAACGGTTGCTCCCCGCAGGGATTGGTGGCACGGATATTCTCGATCCACCAGTTGTTGTTCATGTCGTTGACTTTGTCGATGAGGATGAACCCGGGCTCGGCGAAGTCGTACGTCGACGACATGATCAAATCCCAAACCCGCCGTGCCGGCAAGGTCTTGTAGATCTTGCACGCGACGAGCCCTTCGTCGTTGGCAACGTAACCATCCGTATGCGGCCATTCGCGCCAGACGAATTTCGCCGCATCGTCGAGATCCGGCTGGTCGGCCTCGAACTCCTTGCGGCCCAGCGGGAACGCGAGCTTCCAGTCCGTATCGTCTTTGACAGCCTTGATGAATTCATCGGAAATCAGCAGCGACAAATTGAATTGCCGCAGCCGCCCGTTTTCCCGTTTGGCCCGGATGAACTCCAGCACGTCGGGATGGCCCACGTCGAAGGTGCCCATTTGCGCGCCGCGGCGACCGCCCGCGGAGGAGACGGTGAAACACATCTTGTCGTAGATATCCATGAAGGACAAAGGCCCGGACGTGTAGGCGCCGGCGCCCGAGACATAGGCACCGCGCGGGCGCAAGGTCGAGAATTCGTAGCCGATGCCGCAACCAGCCTTGAGCGTCAGCCCCGCCTCATGCACCTTGTTGAGGATGTCGTCCATGGAATCGCGGATGGTTCCGGAGACCGTGCAATTGATCGTCGAGGTGGCCGGCTTGTGCTCGAGAGCGCCCGCATTCGAAGTGACGCGGCCCGCGGGAATCGCTCCCTGGCGCAGAGCCCAGAGAAAAGACTCGTACCAATGCGGCCGCAGTTCCTCGTTCTCCACGTCGGCGAGCGCGCGTGCGACGCGCTTATAAGTATCGTCCATCGATTGATCGATGGGCGATCCGTCCTTGGCGCAGAGGCGATACTTCTTGTCCCAGATGTCGATAGACGCTTCCTGGAAAGAAATACTGCCGACGTCTTTAGGCTGTATTTTGACCACCGTGTTCATGGAATGTGTGCTGCTCCCTGGAGAATTCTAAGTCGATCGACGTGGGCTTGCGTGCTGCGGAAGGCCGGATGGGTTAACACAATATCTTGTGTCGGGGACAAAGCGTACGGTGCCGGGTCGATCAGCGTCAAGCCCTATCTGCATGTTTTTTCGGTAAAAAATTACCTTTTAAATCAAATATCTAAAGAAGTATATCGAGAAATTACTTGATCGACCGACGCCAAGGCCGTCGTCAAGCCGGAAAGACGCGTATCGCAACATCTTGTGTTTTCACAGCTTATCCACAATATGTCCTATTGACAGCCGAGCCAGGCTGCGCAGAAAAATTTTTCGCGCAGTGGCTGAGCGAACCTCAAGAGCCCGTCTGGGTATTTCTTGTCGGCTCCCGCCGTTGAATTTGCGCGGCGAGCTCCCATCTCCTCGGCATCGAAGAATTTGTCGTCAGACCACTTCACTCAATTACAGGAGAGAACACCATGACAGTTGTGAGCTACGAACCTTGGGCTCTCGTGAGCCGGCTGCAGAAGGACATCGATCGTTTGTGGGGTTCGCCCGTTGCGACGGCCGCCGACTCGGGCGCGTGGTTGCCGCCGGTGGACATCAGCGAGGAAGCGAATCAGTTCGTGTTGCATGTCGACCTGCCGGGCGTTGACCCGAGGGCCGTCGAGATCACATCCGACAAGGGCGTGCTCACGATCCGTGGGCAGCGCAGTGCGAACAGTACGCAGACCGCCGAGGGTTATCGCCGCGTCGAGCGCACCAAGGGCGAGTTCCAACGGCGATTCAGCCTGCCGGACTCGGCCGATACGCAGAACATCAAGGCGAAGTCGGTACACGGCGTGCTCGAAATCGTGATCCCCAAGGTCGCGCAGGTGCAGCCGCAGCGCATCGTCGTCGAAGCAGCCTGATCGTTCGCGCCGGCTGGATTCACCGGGAATCCAGTCGGCGGTCGCTCGGAGCCTGTCCGCGCGGGGCGCGGTGATATCATCGTGCCTGCCATGCGACCTCTTTCCATTTGTATTCTGGGCGGCACGGGGTTCATCGGGACACGACTCGCTGCGCGTCTCCTAGACGAGGGTCATCAGGTAACCGTGCTGTCGCGCGATCGTGAGCAGCACAAGCATCTGCGTGTGCTGCCGGGATTGACGCTCGAGAACTGCAACGTTTACGACCCCGGCGCGCTCGCCGAGCGGTTCCGCGGCCAGGCCGTCGTCATCAACCTGGTCGGCATTCTCAACGAGCGAGGTTTCGGCGGCGGCGGATTCCGGCGCACGCACACGGAGCTGACGCGCGGCGCCTTGCAGGCCGCCCGCTCGGCAGGCGTCACCCGCCTGCTGCAGATGTCTTCGCTGGGCGCCTCCCCGACCGCACCGAGCTACTACTTGCGCTCCAAGGGCGAGGCGGAGCGGCTCATCCAGAGCGACGCCGGCAACGTCGACTGGACGATCTTCAAGCCTTCGGTGATATTCGGGCCGGGCGATTCGTTTCTGAACCGCTTTGCGCGCCTGCTCGCGAGCTTGCCGCTGGTGTTCCCGCTCGCCAGGCCGAACGCGCGGATGCAGCCCGTGTTCGTCGACGATGTGATCGCCGCCTTCCTGCGCTGCCTGCATGGCGGTGCGACCAGCCGCCAACTCTATGAACTCGGCGGACCGCAGCAATACGCCTTGCGCGAAATCGTCGCGTTCGTCGCGAGAATCACGCGGCGGCGGCGCCTGATCATCGGCCTGCCCGATTTCGTCGCGCGCGTGCAGGCACTGGTCATGGACTTCGTTCCGGGCCGGCCGTTCTCCAGCGACAATTACCGCTCCTTGACGATCGACAGCGTGTGCCGCGAGGACGGGTTTGCGCGTCTCGGCATCCAGCCGCAGTCGATGACCGGTGCCGCAAGACTTTATCTCGGCCGTGACGAGGACAATGCCCGTCTCAGTCGCGATCGCGCCGCCGTGGGCCGAACACCGGGCGGCCCTTACTGAGCAGCTTTACGGAGGGGCGGCAGGCGCGTCGGCCGCGGCGCAGACGAGCCGGTCGCGTTCGGCTTGATCCAGTCGCGCGAGTTTGCGCACCCGGGCGTAGAACTTCGGCAGGTCGCCGCCGGCGGCTGCGAGTTCGCGGCGAAATCCAGGGACGCAGGTTTCGTAGGTTGCGATCGAGACGAGATACGCGTTGTTCAACCCGCGGTCGAACCATTCCTGGTACGGCGCGCGTCCGCCCCATTCGGTTTTCAAAGCGGCAAACGCCAGTTTGGCATCGGCGAAGATCATGGCCTTGTCCGCGGCCATCGCAGGCGCGTCCACGGGCGAAGCGTACAGCTCGGCGAGCCGCGCCCGCGTGGCTATGAGCAGATCCGTGACCCGCGCGGCGTGCGCCTCGAACAGGCTGTAGCCCGCGAGATCCAGGGCGCGGTCCTGGGCGGTCAACCACCGCCGCACGCCCTCCTCCTCGACGACGGTCGCGAGCGCCTCGTTGAACGAGGCATCGTTCGGCACGTAGATGAGCTGGTGGGTCAGTTCGTGGAAGATGATGCCGGCGAGTTCCGCATCGCTCCAACCGAGCATGGTGTTCAGGATCGGGTCGTCGAAATGCCCCAGCGTCGAATAGGCGGCGACACCTTCCACCGCCACGTCCATGCCCTGGGTCTTGAGATGCTCGGCCAGCGAGCGCGCCGCCTGCTCGTGAAAATAGCCGCGATAGGCGACGCAGCCGACGATCGGATAGCACCACTGTTTCGCTTCGACCGAGAATTCCGGCGCGGCGAACACGTTCCAGACCACGTAGTCGCGCCCCAGGTCGGCAAACGAGCGATAACTCCCGTTGTCGGGAAGACCGAGGTCGCGGCTCGCGAACTCACGGATGGCGCTCACACGCTGCAGCTGGGCGCGCACGGCAGCGGGTGTCGTCGGGCGCGCAATCACCTGGGCGATCGGCTCACGCGCGAGCATGAGGCTGACCTGCCCCTGTGCGGCCTGCCATTCGTAGCACCCCGTTGCCGATACCGCGAGCGCGCAGAGGACTGCCGCGGCGCGGAGCTTCGCGCAGATGCTGATACTATTCACCGATGCAAGTGTATCTGGTTGGCGGAGCGGTTCGGGACAGCCTGCTCGGACTGCCGGTCAAGGAACGCGATTGGGTCGTGGTCGGCGGAACCCGCGAGGAGTTGCTGCGATTGCGGTATCGCGAGGTGGGGCGGGACTTCCCGGTGTTCCTGCATCCCGAGTCGCACGAGGAATACGCCCTCGCACGCCTGGAGCGCAAGACCGCGCCGGGCTACCGCGGTTTTGAATTCCGTTTCGGGCCCGAGGTCACGCTCGAGGAGGACCTCGCGCGGCGGGACCTCACGATCAATGCCATTGCACAAGCGGCCGACGGCAGCTTGATCGACCCTTACGGCGGTCGTCGTGACCTCGATGCCCGCGTGCTCCGCCACGTCTCCGAGGCCTTCGTGGAGGATCCGGTACGCGTCTTGCGCGTCGCGCGCTTCGCCGCCCGCTTCGCTCCGCTGGGATTTCGTGTCGCCGCCGAAACCGCGGCGCTGATGCGTGCCATCGTCGCCCGCCATGAAATCGATGCGCTCGTGCCGGAGCGCGTCTGGCAGGAAACAGAAAAGGCGCTGCGTGAACCGCAGGCTGCGGAGTTCTTCGCGGTGCTGCGCGACTGCGATGCGCTGCGCGTCGTCTTTCCGGAAATCGATGCTCTGTTCGGCGTGCCGCAGCCGCCGCAGTGGCACCCGGAGATCGACACCGGCGTGCACACCCTGATGGTGCTGGAGCAGGCCTGCCTGCTCTGCGCCGCGCCGCAAGTTCGCTTCGCGGCGCTGGTCCACGACCTCGGCAAGGCCACGACACCCCGCGACCAATGGCCACGCCACCCCGGGCACGAGGAGCGCAGCGTCGCTCTGATCGAGACGCTCGCGGACCGGCTGCGCGTGCCGTCGGACTACCGCGAACTCGCCGGCATCGTCGCGCGCTTCCACGGCAACGTGCATCGCGCGCAAGAGTTGCGGCCGGCGACGATATTGGAGATGTTCGAGCGTGCGGATGCATTCCGCCGGCCGGAGCGTTTCGCACAGGCCTTGCTCGCCTGCGAGGCCGATGCGCGCGGGCGCACCGGCTTCGAACGGCGCGAGTATCCGCAGCGGACCTACTTGGCCACGGCGCGCGAGGCCGCCGCGGCGGTCAGGCCGCGCGCCTCCGAGCTCGCCGGGGGTGACGGCAGCCGCATCGCGGCCGGACTGCGTCGCGACCGGCTCGCGGCAATCGCCGCCTGCCGTCCGGCCGGCGAGGCGGCCGAATCGTCATAGCGTATGGCGCAGATCGCGCAGCCTGAAGCCCGACAACTGCCGGTGTGCTCCGCGCACCCACGCCATTGCCTTGAAGGCTTCCCCCATGGCTCCCGGCATCATCAGCTCGCGCGCCTCGTTCGCGAACCGCGCGGCGCGGCCTGGATCCGCGGCTGCCAGGGCCTGCATTTCCGCATCGATGCCGAGGCCGGCGAGAAAATAGGTCTGGGTCGTGAATCCGGCGACCTCGCAGCCGGCGTCGCGGCCCACTTCCGCGAGCGCCGTGAAATCCACCCAGGCCGTGATGTCCTGCAGCCCGGGAAAGCGAAACGGATCGGTTTCGGTACGGTGCCTGAAATGACAGAGCAAGGTGCCGTCGTGCCGTTCGGGCAGATAGTACTCGGCGCGCGGCAAGCCGTAGTCGAACCACAGCACGGCGCCGGCGCGCAGGACACCGGCAACCGCGGCGGTCCAAGCCGGCATGCGCGGGCAATACTCCGAGACGTAGCCCGCCTCCCAGCCGCAGCCCGCGGCCAGGCGCTCGCAGTGCTCGCTCATCGCACGATCGGCCGGGCGACTTGCCCAAGTAAAGCGATCGGCTTCGCAGCCGACCCCGCATTCCTCGGTACGGCCCGGTACCCAGCGAAATCGGCGCACCGGCAGCGCGTCGAGCACCTCGTTGGCAAGGATCACGCCGGCGAAGCTTGCGGGCGGT
>Ga0116230_10000278_pt1 | contig 43034 bp, 35 predicted proteins | sample S1TSphfallax_3_FD_88678 | JGI IMG/M metagenome (GOLD analysis project Ga0116230, IMG submission 88678) | Host-associated microbial communities from peat moss isolated from Minnesota, USA - S1T2_Fd - Sphagnum fallax MG | ecosystem: Host-associated > Plants > Peat moss > Unclassified | place... | reverse complement strand
GCTTCGGTGACCTTCAAGGCAAGCCATGTGCTCAACGGAGTTTGCGGAGCCTCACAGTGGAGCGACACCACCTAATCATGGGAAGGTCCCCTATGCGGGGACCTCCTGTTCGTCTGAAGCCTGCTCTTCGTCTTTGGACTTGCGATCAAGAAGGCGGATGGTGTCGGCGATGCACTCGACAACGGTTTGCTTAACAGTGACTTTGATTGGTTTGTTCTTGTGGGTGACCTCAATTTCGCGGTCGTAAGAATCGCTGTGAAGCCGGCCCTGGACGAGAACGTGTTTGCCCTTGACGAGACGGTCGGCCAGTTTAGCGAATCCGTCGCCGTACGCCACGACCTGGCACCATTCAGTGGTTTCCTGCCAATCGCCATTGGCGGCTTTCCAGGATTCCTTGGTGGCGACCGAGAACTTAGTCACCTGGCGGCCGGATTTCAGAGTCTTGGTTTCGCTATCGCGTCCAATAAAACCAATGAGAGTAAGCTGATTAAAATTCATAAGTGAAATGTCCTTTTCTGTGCCCGTTTGCTTGGGCACGAGTAGCGAGGAGCGCATGCTCCCAATCCCGAAGCGGATGCATTCTCGGGGGGTCCCGGGGAATTTGACCGATGGCCTTCGAGCGCAGCGAGGGTAAAAGAAAAATTCTTTGGGGGGCGCCGGGAAAGCAGAAGGAGCGAGTGGTGCAGGGCGCATGATTTACGCCCGAAGCAGTGCCAAGCGAATGGGAAAGAAAACGGACGGAACGGAAGAATGCAAAGACGTAACTCGACTGTTTGAAGGTCACGATGAAGCCGATTTTGAATGGTGGGTGCGGGTGATGCTCGGCGGCACTGAGATTTGAAAAGTCACATGATGGCGGACTCCGTGCAATGATGCCAGCTTTTTGTGCGGTGGGCCGATTGGTCTGGCTGCTAACTTCCGAACACGTTCCCAGGTCGGTGACCAATTGAACGGCTGCGCAAGAAACCGCAAGAGTGAATCCAGAATCTTAAGCGATCCGTTGCTCGCGCATCATGTGGTGGCCGACTTCGACGCCGGGCAAGACGACAGGGTGAAGGCGCGCGGGAGACAATGAGAGGCACTGCCACTAGAAGACCGAGAGGGAGAGCGTTGCGAGAGGGAACGTCTCGCTGGGGATGGGAGCGAGCAACGGGCAGTGCGAGCTGGGAAGGGTAGGCGTTTCGCCCCCTTCCCGCAACAGGCAGTGAGATCAGGATTTGGAAAAGTTGTTGTTGTCGTCAGAAATATCTTGACGAAAGTGGTGTCAGAAATACTGATAAACTTCTGACAGACATGGAAATGTTGGCGAACAGAGTGCTGAATTACATCGACGAATTGCCGAAGGGCACGCCAACGGGTGCCAAGGAACTGCTGCATCTGGCAAGCCGCGACGCCGTGGATCAGACGCTTTGCCGACTCGTTCGACGTGGGGAATTGATGCGAGCAGCCCGCGGTCTATACCTTCGACCCGTGAAAGGCCGTTTTGGTGCCCATCCGCCAGAAATATCGAAAGTAATGGAAGCGCTCGCCGCGATTCGAGGTGAGCGAATTGCACAGCATGGCGCAATGGCGGCCAATCAACTTGGCCTAACAACGCAGGTGCCGGTGCGAGAAATTTATTTGACGTCCGGGCGAAGCAGAAGTGTCAAACTGGGCGGGCAAGTCATCGAGCTTCGGCACGCCCCTGAATGGCAACTTGTGCTTCCGGAACAGACGGCGGGTGCAGCGATTCGCGCGTTGGCGTGGCTCGGTCCGAAACGGGCAGCCTCCGCTCTTCGTAAGATTCGGAAAGGACTCTCGCAGTCTGAATTGCAAGCGATGGTCGGTGTGCGTCAAATGTTGCCGACCTGGATGGCGGCGGAAGTGAGCGCGCTGGTAGTAGGTGTCTAGACTCCGGTTAGCAGACAGTGAGCGCCGAGAGGCGCTCACTGTGGCTATCGCCAGCTCCGGCTGGCGCGTGCACTTGCTGAACGTGGATGGTGATGGTGGAGTCGGTACTCCACGCGCGTACCGGCTCACATAGGTGGATGCAGCGTTCGCCCTTATGGATTGTCAATATAGTTCCAACATGGAAAGATATTGACATGGAAAGGCTCCCCTTTCTGCGTTTGCTAAGATTTTCAGCTAAGATTCCGTATTCTCTGTAAATCATTGAATTCATTAGCCAACATTATGTCTTTTCCGTCAATTTAGCTCGAAACGTCAATTTGCTAAGATTCGGCGCTAAGATTCTTCATTGGCGCGTGGCCAGTGGCGACCCGGATATTCAGAGTGTCAGCCTCGTCTGATCCCCGAAACTTCCGCATAGCCAGAATCCTCTCTCCCGAAACCGATTTCCAGCTCTGAAACTGAAGCTTCCCGGTCGGAAAGATCGGCGAACATACCGGAAACTGAGTTGTTGTTTGCAAGCTGGGCGGCCTCCCCGTTCAAAAGCCAAATAGCTGCAGCCGAATGCTTTAGGTCCAAAGCTGAGATGTTGTTTGCAAGGTCACACATGTGATGCCTCCGGTCCCGCGCTTGTTGTTTTTCCCGGTTTTGGGCGACTGACTCAGGGTGCTTTTGGCGGTACTGCCTCCAGTAATCTGGGTTCTGGCTGCACCATTTGCGCGAGCTGTCGCGGCAAACCTGGCGATATTCTTCGTCCGCCTTCAACTTCTGCTGCCGGTATTCGCTTCGCCGCCGCTTTTGACAACCAACCTCACTGCAAACTTCCTGCTGTGGTTGGTACTTCGAGGGCTGAAAAGCCTTCTCACAATAGCGGCAACACCGTTCTCCCATATGGCGCGTTTATCGCACCCCAGGACAGAAGGCGAAGAATTTAGAAACTGAGATGTAGAGTACTTACCGCGTCCCCGCCGATGGGCCGGAAAACCCTAACTATAAAACCAGGGAGAATGCGGTCGTTTTAAACCAGGGATAACACCCCAACAAGTGCTGGACTATGTGGGCCGTTATACCCATCGCGTGGCAATCTACAACAACCGTCTGCTGGACATCGAAGGAGATCAAATCCAATTTAAATGGAAGGATTACCGAAATGGCGACTCAGTGAAGGCGATGTCTCTGTCATCCGATGAGTTCATTCGCCGCTTTCTGATGCATGTGCTGCCAAGCGGCTTTCATCGCATTCGCTATTACGGTTTTCTGGGAAATCGATATCGAAACCAGAAGCTCGCAGAGTGCCGCCGACTGCTCGGCATGCAGGTGGCCGAACCGCAGCCCAAAGCCGCCAAGGCAGAAAGGAATACCGGGAGCGCTATAAAGAACTCACCGGTCGTTCCCTGTTCCAATGCCCGCACTGCAAGCAAGGAACCATGGTCAAGGTGGCTATCCTGCCGAGAGCCTCCAGCGCTGCCGTCCAGAGTGTGAACTCATCATGACCCGCCTCATCCTCCGCGAAGGAACAACCACCGACTGGGCCATGCGCAGTGCGCCGCGACCTTATGCCCAGTCGCGCGTTTTCATAGGTCTTGCGTCGTTCCCACCATTCCTCCGCCGGTCCTCTGGGTCGAGAAACACCGACAATCTCGCTTGCCAGCACTCACAAGAGTTCAGTCCGTGCTCCTCAACACGCCTCCCGAACCTCGGCGGAACATTGAAAACCCATACACAGGGCTGTCCTGGAGCGATTTAGTCCAACACGTTTTTAGCCCACCGCTCCGGCGTTGCGTATTCCAGCCGATTTGTGCACTCCGGCGCCGCACCGCCAGGCTAATAACGCTCTGCATTATGGAGGGCGCAACATAACGTTCCATTGATCCCAAACACCCAGTTAGGAAGTCGTCTTGGTTTTGGCGCGGCGGCCAATGGATGCTTCCTGTTTGGGCAATCAATGCTTTCACTGGCATTACTGAATGAGGGGAGTCGGCAGGCCCTTCCGTTGAAAATACTTTTGGATAACGTCTTGCATTGGTGGCTGGCGAAACGTGAGAGAGAGAGCAAAGACATCGGATGCGGGAACCTGTTCAAAGCCGAGCAAACTCCAGAATGTACGCAGTTTGTTTTCCGCAGGCCCCCATTCGGGGATTCGCTGCGCGCGACTGAGCTGGATGGCGTCCTGCACTGATGCCTCACGAGAAAAAAGCAAATCAGATTTGGCAATCACAATTTCCAACCCGGCTTGATCTTCTCAAGGATACTATTTGCAAGCGACAGATCGCCATCGCCCTTCGTTTTGACCGTGATCCGGACTTCAATCTGCGGGTCCATGCCGGCTAGCGGCTTTGAAAGGGTGTAGATCTGGTCTGCAAGATCCTGAATTTCCGACATGCTCAGAACGGCCAAGGTCGATCCACGCCGGCCCGCTGGCGTCTGGACGGGAGGCGGCTCCGGCGGCTTCGGCGCTGCACTGCGGATCGTCAGTTCCGTTGCGCCATCATGCTGCAAAGAACTGATTGGGCCGCTGCCGCTCGCGCGGTGAACGAAACCTTGGCCCAAGGCGGAATTAAGGCTGTCGAGGAAAGCTTTTGGTGGCCAAGGCCTGCCACGCTTGGCCTTCAATTCGGCGTAGAGCGCGGAGACGGTGGTCTTCGGCTCCGCATCCTTTGTCCACGCATCCGGCAGCGCCATAGGCAAGAGGTCGATAGCGACCAGTGCCGCTGGCGGCCGGAACAGGAGTGCGTCGGCATCCATCTGGAGCGAAGTGGGCGCATCCGAGAACACGCTGTCGTTGCCGTAGACCAGCCAAAGGCCGCCATCCTGGATTGCCTTCGATACCGCCTTCTTCACAATGGCGTAATCAACCTTCGGGATCGGCCGCAGCTCGGGTGGATAGCCAGGCTGGGTCTCTTCCTCGAAGGAGTGCGCCCCATCGAACCACGCGAAGAGATCGGAAAGCTTGACGCCATCGTCTGTCTTCGGCCATAGGCCGGGCAGGGCGGAAGGCAACACCGCCCCAGAACTGAGTGCGTTCAATGTCGCTTGTCCGGGCAGCCAGGCTTCAGCGTTCTTTCCCCAATCCGTCATCTCGATACCGGAATGCCAGAACCACGCTTCGGACTGATCGGTGCGGATGCAGCGCACTGCCAGAACCCCGCGCCGCACCGCATCTTCGATTGTGTTGAGAACGGTCCTGCCACTCAAGAGCTTCGGAAGCCGTGGATCGCGCCCAAACTGCTGATACAGATCGGCGACACGGATATGCGAATCCGTTGGCGGCCAAACAGGGTACAGGCCGTTGGGCATGATGGCTTCCGCGTCGATCTTCTCGCGGAACATCCGCAAGGCCGTTTCCTGCATGAGCGTGCCAAAGAGCGACTGCGCGCCAAGGGTGATCTTCTTGGCCTGGATCGACCCATCCTTCTCCAGATAGAGAACCAACTCGTAGGCGTTCTTGACCGACGTCTGCGCAGCCTTCAGCGAATCGCGCTTCTTATCCCGGACCGTCTTCTGTTGGAAGCTGTCCATTTCTTTGAACTGGCTGGAAGTTTCGATCTCCTCCCAAGCCAGCCATTCCGCGATCTGTTGCTCCGCTTGATGCAGGCCGGTTACGCTGGGCGTCACGACAAGAACGTTGTTTTGGTAGGTCCGGATGGCGCTCGGCGAAGAATGCGTACGCAGGAATTCCTGAGCTTTCGCCAGCGGCGGATCGCCGACGATGCCGGCATAATCCGCTCCCAATACCACCAGGCGAAACTGGCCGTCGTCATCCACGTCAGCAGGCATATCCGGCAGCTTGTGCGGCTTGATACCTTCCTCAACCGCGCCTTCATAAAGCGGGGCGCATTTTGTCTCCGCAAGTTCATCGAACTTGCCCTTAGCGTGTTTGATCACCCGCTTCTTGTAGGAGTCGTGAAGCTGGTTCAGATTCGGCTTGGGGCCGAGCCTCCAGTACTTCGGCACGCCGGTGCCAGCCTCGGTGGAGTCGCACTCTTCCAGATACCAGGAGGCCTTCGACCAAGCGATGAGCCCGTTGTTTAGGACTGCGGGCATTTCACAGGCGGCGGCGAGGAGCCAACGAAGATCCGCAAGGTCGGCTTGTTCGCCAATCGGCTGAGAGAACACGAAGGCGGCGACACAAGCCGCCTCAATCTCCCGACCCGACAGAGTGGCGGCATCCGCCTTCTGCGCCTCCAGGGACCGCGGCAACTCCGTCTTCAGATTGGTGGGCCACTGGGGATTCTTCTCCCGCTGCGAGTCCTTTGCCGCTTCAGCCAGCTTCAGCAATGCCTCGCTCAAGCCATCTTTCCCTGGCGCCGCCAAGAACACCTGCGGTCCAATTAACGGCGAATCGTCCCAGGGCTCCGCGTCGCGTAAGGCCATGGCGAAGGTCTGCAGGACGCCGCGTGTGCGCTGGAACTGGTCCAGGTCGGTCCATTTGCCGAAGAAGCGATCCAGAAGGTCCGGGTGAAACGGGTACGCAGTCTTCAGCCGGTCAAGAGAATCTGGCTGTTTGGCACGAACGCCATCGACCGCCTTCATGCGCGGCCAAAAGGCGACGATGTGTTTCTCACGATCCGCTGGGTTTTCGGGAAACTTGGTGAACAGCCGCCGACGGAGCAGTTCCGCGAGGTCATCCTTTTCGACAGGAGATTGGAGCGACGCCTGGCGGTTCAGTCCATTGTTGCAAGCATTCAAGACTGCTTTCCCGACCTCGTCGTTCTTCTGCGGGTCCGTTGCCAGCAGGGACACCACGAGGCACGAACGCGAAGAGGACTCGGTCGCCTGAGAGAGGCGCTGGAAGAAATTCTTGAACCGGTCGTACCAAACGGGGCCACGGTCCTGCTTCTGACCAGTGGAATCCGGCGATGCGGCGTCGTGCGCCCACATCAAGAACTCGTCGATGAGAATGAGCGCGCCGTGGCCCGAGGCTTCCACCTCGCTGAGAATCTGGGCCCAGAGCGTGTCCGCAGGCGGCGTGTCAAAATCCGATTTGGCTTCATCGCGCGCCAAAATATCCAGGCCCTGCTGGCCGAGCAACTGCCAGGCGATGAGATTCCAAGGCATACGGAAGCTGCGCTTCTCCCCGGTCGGAGAATTGACATCACAGCCCTTCACCCAGTCCACCTTGTCGAACGAAACGGCGGCGACTCGGGCGAGAGGCGGCTCGGGCAGTTGGGCGTCATTCAAGATCGTGCCCACCGACGTCTCGCCTTTCGGCAATTTTGCTCCCAGCGTCGTGAGGTAGTAGAGCGCGGTGAGAGTATGCGATTTGCCGCCGCCAAACGTCTGCGCGACGTTGATCACCGCCTCACCGCCCGACGCCTTGGCGAGCCTCCGCAGTACCACCTTGCAGAACTGGCGCAGGTTCTGGGTCGCATAGGTCGTACTGAAGAACTGGACCGGATCGCAGTAGAAAGGCGTGTCGCCGGGCCAGCCGTTGATCACCTTATAGAGATCCACTGCGAAATCACTGGCGGTCAGCTTTCGATCACGAATCTCCAAGCGCAGATCGCAAGTGGCCTTCCACGGATGAATCACTGATTGTTTGCTCATGTTGATCATTTCTCTCTACTGTTCCCTAGTTTGATCAGCACCTGGCCGATGTCTTCCACCGAATCGAACAGAGGCACTTCCTTCATTTCGTTTGCGACCATGATGGTCTTCCTGTTCATACGAAGTTGAGACGCAAGCGCCTCGACCAATCTGCGCTCCCCATCCTGCTTGTCGCGCACTGCGAGTTCGCGTACCGCCTGAAGCATGGGCTTGAACGCTTTCTCATTCGCGAGCCCCCAACTCTCGAAGAGCTGTTGTACTTCCACCGTTCGCCCGCGATCAAACAGAAACATCAAGCGGTGCAGCTTATCGATCAAGGGTGCGGGGTTGCCAGCTTTGCTTTCGCCGAGGCCCTCGGCTGATATGCGCTCTTGCCACGCCAGCAGACGGTATTCATTCCCTTTGCCCTCGGGCGCTTCTTCTGTGCCGTCGTCGATTTCTTCGTCTTCCTTGCGAGGCCGACCCTTCTTTGGTTTGCCACCCTGTTCGAGAATGTTCCAGACGACCTTCAACTCAGTTTCATTTTTGCCGCACGCATTTGCGAATAGGATGCATGCCCCGGCAGGCGTGGGGTCCAAGCGGAAGTATGCCCGGTGCAGAAGGTAGTACTGAGTGACCGAGTCGATTTCGAGACTTTCGCCTCGGCCCTGCGTCTCCTTTTGAACGTCTCGGAATCCGGGAAGTTCACCCAGGCTGAAGTGCAGCACGAGCTTTCTCACTTCCCGCAGAAACTCTTCGACCTTCATCACACCGCCGGCAGTCTTCTTTACGTAAGGATGGGCACTGAATGCTTCCAGCGCAGGTCCGAGGGCTGCCCAAATAAAGTCGGGGCCTTGTATGCCGAGATCAAAATAATACTGGAGGATGTTAATCCCTCCCAGCGGCTCACGAGCGTCAAAGAGGGTCGCCTTCATCCTCTCGATCACTTGCTCCTGCCACCCCGCCTGGGCCGCTTTACCCCGCTTGCGGCACACAATCCAGACCGAAGAGGACAGCGCGGCCGAGCTCGCGCCTCGAGTACGATTGGGCATTTCAGTTTGAATTGGCCAGCTGGCGTCGACCACGAAGCCTGCCCTGATCACCGCCGAGACGAGTGCCTCCCAGGCCTCTGACTGTTTGTTAGCGAAGACAATCACAAGCCGTCCGTCGCCAGTCAGCCGATCGGAGCACGAGCGGAACGCTCTGAACATGCCGTCTTCATACGCAAGGCGCGACTTGTTGTTGTCGCCCGAGAATCGGCTTGAATCGTCTATCAACTCGCCATCATTAGAGGAATGGTCCCACTTCGGTGCGAGCGGCTGACTGAACGCCGCGTCTATCTCAGGCGAGACACCACATAGATTCCGCCGCAGCCAAACATAGAAAAAGTCCATCAAATCGGAATATGGAATCGCATCATAATAGGGTGGATCTGTGATTATCAAATCAAATTCGCACGGGCCCGCGCCAATCGCTGAACGCGGAACGACAATTGGTTGAGGAGCTTGCTGGGTCGCTTTCCCGGCGTGTTGAAGAACTCTTGCCACCCAGTCAATGCAGCCAGAGTAGTTTCCCGAGGAGTTGGATAAGGGGTTGATTTCTGCGATGTCCCAGTTCATTGGGAGAGCAAAGCGGACGAAGACATGGCTCATCGTCTCCCTGTTAAGGTGCCAGGTACAAAGTGCGGCCATATAATCGCTCAGTTTGTCGCAGGTAATTGCAAGTGCGGCCGAGATCGCCTGCAGCCATTCATCGGAGTAGCCAAGATCGCGCATCAGAGCAATCGCAGACCGAGTGTGCCGAGTGAATATGCCTAACGCCAATAGCTGACGCGACGTGAATAGTTTGTACCAGCGATCCAAGCCAAATAGCGGCACAGTGAACGCGGAGCCGCCGCCCTTGCGGCTGCTTCCCGTTGCGATTAGCTCTTCCGGGAGTCCGAACGGTATTTCGGAAAATACGTCCTCCAAATCTTCAGCGGAAACCGCTGCTGCCTCTAGCTCGGCTTGGATCGGCAAACGGTAAGTTTTGGTGGTTCGCTTCGTGCCAGGCTTCATGGCCTCGACTACCACGGCCGTCATTTGCGTTCCTAGCAATCCTTGCTGTGCCTGACGTCGAATATCTTCCATAGTGAGAGCGATCATGCCGGGACGACCGCTGATCGGACTCCACACGCCGGAAGAATTCTTTGTGCCGGACTTGATGAAATCGAGGAAGGTGTCAGCCGTAACCTCCCATTTCCGAAGAATCGGATTGTCGTCGATGATCTTTTGAGGGTTTCTAAGGTCTTCTTCAGATAGTAGCTTGAAACATACTCCAGAGTTGTCCTCCTTTGGCAACGGCAGTAGTGCCGATCTGCGCCCCCGCTTGTTACACACCCAAAACGTCTTTAGCAGTGGAATTACGCCGGACGTAGCCTTATCGCGAGCCGTCCGTGCCCAGAAGTATGCAACGGTTGGCTCGCTGTTAACCGTTGGGTATCGGTATGATAGCTCAGCCGCCGCGCGTTCCTGAACCCACCTGCCCCATGCCCTGACTTGCCACGAGAGGTCGGCAGGAGGGACTTCGATCAGCTGACGCTGTGCTGGATCACTAAAGTGGGTGTTCTTATGCGAGCGCCTTTTCTTGGACTTACCGATGGCGAAGTCATCAAGGAAGTCTGGCCAGTCCTTCACGAAATCCGGCAGAGAGAGTTTCCGTCCAGCCAATCTATTGGGGCAGTCCAGAGTGGTTTTTAGGAGGAACCACGCGACAGGGTTGAGATCCGACGCCGTGACTTCGGCGCCCAAACGCATGGCTTCGAGCGGAATCGCGCCGCCACCCGAGAACGGATCGAGTATTTTGGGCGGCCTACCTCCAAAGTGCGCGCGGATCTCCAGTGCCAATTCATGGAGGGCCTCGGAGTCTTCCCGGCCCCACGCTAGGACGCCGTCCTCCACTACGAGCTTGTCTTCAACAACGGTATTGCCATTATCGTCGACTTCCTCGACGGTCTTCGTCGTTACAGAGCCACCGATCTTGTCAAGCAACGCCTTGCGCTTCTCCGGGTTGCCGGGATCTGGTAGTAGCGTCGCCAACAGTGCAGCGCGGCATGCGGCCAGCGGCCTCCGCGCTGGCCAAATATGCAGCGTGGAAAGATGGCCGTGCCTAACGTTCTTTTCGTGCACGCTGGCGATCGACGCCTGCTTCAAGGGAAACGCTACTTCAATCAGCCGCGGCTTGTCGTTCATAATGTCGCTCCACATTTTCCTGCGTGAATCATCTATGCGCCCAATCCCCTCAGGCTTGCGGGGGCGAGACGTGTGTACCACTTAGCGCACGCGCTGGACGTTTTCGTTGCCCACCGGTTTGAGCAAGGCAGCATTGTGCCGGCGAGGCAACCCACACGCTCGGCGACGAAGGATTTCTCACCTTCCCATTCCTCTGCGGCGGCGTAGTCATTCAGTTCGGCATACCTGCGGAGCAGATAGGCAAAAAGATCCGCGACCTGGACCAGCCCGGCCTGGTGCGACTTCGCGGTGAATGCCGTGTCGATCAATTGGTCCATCGCTTCCTGCTTCTTCTTTCGGCCATAGTAGTCGTCAGTCCAACCCGGCGGCTCCCAAAGTAGTTCGGAGAGTTGGTCCGCCGCCATCTTGTTTTCGTCGAACACGAGAAAGGTATGCCCCTTGTTATTCGAGTGCTTCTGGTTCTCTTTCTGCAACTGGAGGGCAATGTGAAAACCTGCGGCAACCCACAGAGGCTGCCCATCGGTGGGCATGCTGGGAGCCTTATGGGCGGCGTACGCCTTGCGATCAACAGCGGTTAGAAGAAGTGAGTGCTTGCGTTCTTTGATCCAGTTGCAAAGATGGCTGGCAAGCTGCTTCCGAACATCCGGTGAGACGCTGCGCCATCTTGCACGCCCGGCGATCATCTTGGAACCCTTCAGTTCCTTCAGGGGCTCCGGGAAAAGCTTCTGGACAGATTCGAAGATGCCGCCGAACTCCTTACGTGTCCGATTGAGACGCGCGGCATCGACCAGGATGCCCACCATCACCAAGCAAGGGTCAGACTCGTTGTTGCCGCTTTCATCGACATAACAGAGTTTCATGCAGCGCGCTCCGCATATAGCAGTGCGATGCCGGAAATGTGTATAAGGATCATTCCGGTTCCGCCTCCCGGATCACCTCGCCCATGTTGATGGTGAAGGATTGTCGCGTCCGGAACGCCAGCCGGATTGGGTCCTGTACCCGAAAGAGCTTGGGGTCGGTGGCGCAGTCCGCAACCACGTAGAGCCAGTATTTGTCTCGAACGTTTGCGGCGGTCGGCCATTCGTTGTCGGTCAATTGCACCGGCCCGCGGCCGGCGCGACCCTTGACCTCGATCACGACTTTGTCGCCGTTCGCCCGGTGGCTCTCCAGATCGTAGCCGCGCGCGAGGTGAGGGGACGAGACATCGAACACGCGAGCCTGGTAGTGATCGATTTCGAAGTTCCTGGCAATCCGCATCGCAATCGCTTCGATGTCTTTGTCGAAAGCCTCGCGGGCTTCAGGAGTCGGATCGGGAACTACGATTGCAAGGGCGATCCGCTCCAACTTGATGACGTCCACGAGGTCCGGGCGCCTCTGCTCATAGAGCAAGGCTTCCGCCTTCTCTGCGTCCAACAGCGTTTGTTGCTGCTTCACTTCATCCAGTTGCGTAACCAAATCTTCCTCGCCTAGCCGGATTCGTCGGGTCAGATCACTGCGCTTTTCCGCCAGCGCACCGCCCTGGTAGTCGAACCCACGCAGAAGATCATCCATCACGCCTTCCGTTTGGGCCCTCAATGCCGCGCGAAGTTGTTCGAGGTAAGTAGTCTCGGCCAGCATCCGGGCGTACGAGTCGGCACGTGCTGCGCTCTCCTCCGGATTTAGCAACAGATTGCCCGCTTTCCAGAGCAGTGACTTCGGCGCCGGTTGGAGAGCGAGCAGATGATTCGGCGCGCCGGCCGAAAACTCACCGGACTCGTCCCAACGAATTCCGATCAGGCGGCGGTCGAAGCCGCTTGTCTTGGCGGTCCGACCATCGCTTAAGGTCGACTCTCCAAGCTGGCAGACATAGACGCCGAAGAAATAGGGGCGGTCTGCCGCGGGATCGCAGAAGACCACGCCGCGTTGGACGTCGCCCTGGAACTTGGCTATGGCCTGGTCGCAAAGAGCGTCGAAGATGATATCGCCGGGACGCAGGAAACAGATGCGGCTGCTGTCGATACCGGGGATCACGGAGTCCCGGCGAACGGTAAGAAACTCCGGTAGGCCGTTGGGATAGCGCGAGCTGAGGTTGCGCAGCCAGGTGCCCGCTTCGCCGGATGGCGCGAACCGGGCGGATTCGGTAACGTCTCCCTCAATTTGGATGCCCAGCTTGGAGGCCGCCTTGTCGACGAAGTTCTGGATGTAGGCAGGCAGCAAACGGTTGAAGCGTTCGATCTCGATCTCGCTGTTCAATTGGCCCAGGCGTTTGGCCACGTCGCCATAGGTTGAAGCGGTCTTGCGCTGTTCTTCCACTGCCACTCGGAGCCGCTGTGTGGCAAAAAGGTAATCGAACTTCTTCTGCGCAGAGTAGGGTGCCGTCTCGAACAATGCGTCCCTCATGAGGTCACGGAGCGAAACTTCTTCCAGCTGCTGGCCGATGACATCGAAGACCTTGTCGCTGCAGAGGTCCTTCCGCGCCTCATCGAGTTTGTTGAGCAGCGTACTCAGAACATCGCCCTCGCGCGTGCCCTCGGCCACCATATTGAAGATGCGAACTTCGGCGTGGCGCTGGCCGAACCGATGGAGGCGGCCCATGCGCTGTTCCAGCCGGGCGGGGTTCCAGGGGATATCGAAGTTCACCATGATCCAGGCGAACTGAAGGTTGATGCCTTCGCCGGCGGCGTCGGTCGCCAGCATGAAGCGTGCGACCGGTGCATCCGGATTCTTGATGCCCTGCTCCCGCCGGATTTCGGCGGGCATAAAGAAGATACGCTGCTTCTCGCGCTCTTCGACGTCGAGGCCACCGTGGATGTAGGCGAGCTGGCCGGTGTAGCCCAGTGCTTCGAAGCGCTGCCGAAGGTACTCAAGGGTGTCCCTGTGTTCCGTGAAGATCAGTAGTTGCTGGTTGCGGAAATCGGAGGACTCGATGAGTTCGCGCAGCTTCAGGAATTTGGTCTCCTGCTGGAGTTCGCGTACCTGGTCGCCAAGGGCCATCACGTGGTCGATGTACTCAAGTTCCTTTTGGAGTTGTTTGGCGTTCGCCGGGCGGGCCAGGGAGAGAGCCTGATTCTCCACGCCCTCTTCGGTTTCGTAGCCGTCGCCTTCCTGGTCGTATTCGTCTGCCGTGCTGGTGTCGAAGTAGGAAGTGATTTTCTCCAGAGAAACCTGGGCTGAGCCCGCGGGCACGCTGTCCGTAATCCGTTGCCGCCGCCGCTTGAGCGATTCGAGCATCGCGTAGGTGGAACTGGCCAGCCGGCGCTGCAAGACGGCCACGACCATGGCGGCCGCATTCTTGTTGCTGGTTCGATTATTCTCGTAGCTCCACTTCAGGTAATCCGTAGCCGAGTCGTAAAACCGCTGTTCCGCCGAGGACAGCCGGAAGGCGATGGTCTGACAGAGGCGGGGTTTGTAGATTGGCTGCCCGTGGTAGTCGACCATCTCCTCTTTCAGCCGCCGGATGAAATACTTGGTGCGCTTCTCGGGAACGAGGGCGTCGAAGGCATCCTGGGTGGAAAGAACTTTCGAATCCAGCAGACGCCACAGGGCGTAATAAGGGAACCGCTTGCCCATGTGCGGGGTCGCGGTGAGCAGGAGCAAATGGGTGGCGCGCTGGCTGAGTGCCTCGGCCAGACGGTATCTCCGGGTCTTGCTGTCCGGACGATTGGAATCACCCCACGATAGCTTGTGCGCCTCGTCGAACACGGCCAGGTCGAACCTTGGGAGGTTGGGCGCGCTCAAGCGTTCGCGCACCGCGTCGGTGGCGGCGGTGTCGACACTGATGATGAAGAGCCCCGCACCCGGTTCCGTCAGCGGATCACCCTTTGCAAAATCCGCCCCGCGCAGGATCGTGAAATCGAGATCGAAGAAGTGCCGAAGTTCGCGCCGCCAGTTCCACGTCAGGCCGGCGGGCGCGCAGATGATTGCGCGCTTCAGTCGACCGCGATTGATCATCTCCCGGATATAAAGCCCGGTCATTATTGTCTTTCCGGCGCCAGCATCGTCGGCTAGCAGGAACCTGAGCGGGTTCTGGGGTAGGAGCTGTTCATACACCGCTATACGTTGGTGCGGCAAGGGAACCACGCGGGACAGTTCCAAACCGAAGGCCTTATTGAAAAGGTGGCCGTTTTGCAGTCGGTTGGCGTCCACCACGAGCTTGACCGCGTCCGCGTCGCCTTCGAAATCGAGTCTGACCGGTAGGGCTGCAGGTCGAAAGAGCGAGGCTTGGGGAAGCTGAGGTTGAATACTTAACGCTTTCATTCGCTGGAGGCGATCACTTTGAGGTCTCGCTTTCCCGTTTTCCCACCTATTGACCGTTGCGAATGAAACGCCCAAAGCCGCAGCGAATGCCTTCTGTGACATTTGCAAACGGGTTCTAAGTCCTTTAATCTCTTCGGATTCCAAATTGGCTGCCTGCACTTTATATAGCATACGTTATACCAATAGCCCTCAAGGTTAGAATTGATGAAATTTTAAATCAAAAATGCTATATCGCATATGCTATAATAAATAAATAGGCGAGATTTTTTGCAGGAAGAAGAGCTTACGCTTTCAGAAAAAGAAAACAGGAGATTTGAATAAAAAATGCAGACGTTGTTTAAATTCATCCATACCGCTGACATCCACCTCGACAGCCCGTTGCGGGGGCTGATGCGTTTCGACGGTGCGCCAGTCGCCCGTATCCAGTCCGCCACCCGCGACGCTTTCTGCAACCTCGTGCAGCTTGCCATTGACGAAAGCGTTGCCTTCGTCCTGATCGCGGGCGACCTCTGGGATTGCGATTGGCCCGACTCCGCACCCGGCTTGTTCTTCATCCAGCAGGCTGCCCGACTCCGCAAAGCCGGAATCCCAATCTTCGTTGTTAAGGGCAATCATGACGCGGAAAGCAAACTGACCAGCTCCATCCGGCACTGGCCGGAGAACGTCACATTTTTTAACCACAAAAAGCCGCACACCATTGTCCTAGAGAAATGGAACGTGGCCATCCACGGCCAAAGCTATGCACAACAGCAGGTTACGGCGGATCTCTCTGTGGGTTACCCGAAGCCGGTTCGCGGCGCCTTTAATATCGGGCTTCTGCATACCTGTCTGGAAGATGGCGGTACGGACTACGCTCCGGCCAGCATTGAAAAGCTGTCCCAGCGCGGCTACGAGTATTGGGCGCTCGGTCATATCCATCAGCGCCAAAACCTGAGCAGAGATGGAGCTCACATTGAGTTCCCTGGCAACCTGCAGGGCCGCTCAATGCGCGAGACGGGACCCAAAGGCTGCTCGCTGGTAACCGTGGGCGACGATCACTCGGTCACGTCGGAATTTGAGCCGCTCGATTCCGTTCGATGGGAACAGCTCTGTGTCAAGAGCGACGACTCCGGTCTTGAAGGGGCGGTTCGGAAGGCGCTGCAACAGGCTGTGGCTGACGCTGATGGCCGACTGCTTGCCGTTCGTCTTGAAGTTGTCGGTTCGGTCAGCGGGGGCCAGCGCCTCCGGGACCGCATGGACGGTGTGGCAGTAGAGGTCGGGGACGTGTGGCTGGAGAAAGTTCTGGTCAAACCGTCGTCGGATAAGGGGGATTCTTCGGGAAAGGCCGTCCTTCCTGTGGGCCTCGCGTCGGAAATCCGAGAACTGATGGCTTCCCTTCAGGCAGATAACGGAGGGGTATCGCAATGGATGGCTGAGTTCGCGGAACTGCGCGGGCGTTTTGTGGGCGACTTGGGACTTGGGGATTCGGTGAAGTTCTTGAGCGAACAGCAGGCGTTTCGGGCGCTGGTCGAAAAAGTAGGAGGACAGCTTTAATGAAACTCGTTCAGTTGAATTTGCGGGCGTACGGCCCCTTTACAAACAAGACCATCGACTTCGGGGACACGGCTGGCAGCGCATCTCATAACTCTGGTCTGCACCTCCTTCTGGGTGCCAACGAGGCTGGCAAGAGCACCGCATTGAGGGGACTTCGGGCGGTTCTTTTTGGAATGAGCGATATGCGCGACGCCCATTCGCACCCCAAAGATATGTTGCGCGTTGCTCTGAAGATCCGGACCACGGAGGGCGAACTCCTGCACGTGGAACGGCGAAAGGGCAAGGGCGCCAAGAGCTTACTGTTTGTTGAAACGGGAAAGGCGGTACCTGTGGAGGATTGGGCACGCATCCTCCCGGTGGATAATGCCGATTTGTTCGAGCAGATGTTCGGCCTGAATTACGAACGGCTCCTCGCAGGCGGGCGGCAACTCGCCGAGTTCAAGAGTGACATCGGGCAGGCGCTTCTGGCCGCTGCCGGCGACATCGGCGAAACCGTGGCGCGGATGCGCGAAATGCAGGAACGCGCCGAAGCGATCTATAGCCCGCGGGCGACATCCTCGAAGCTGCGGCAAGCTCTTTCTGCGTATCAAGCTGCGGATAAAGCGTTTCGGGATGAACGGTACACGTCCCGCGAATACAAGGCTGCCGTATCGCGTCGAGACGAGATTGAGGAAGAGCTGAAGCGGATTGCCGGCGAGCGGGCTCGATCCATAACTGAGGAGCACCGGCTCACGCGATTGCAGACTGCAGCGCCGCATGTCCAGCGGCTCCTCGAAGACGAGAAGGCGCTAGAAGCGTCCGGCAATATTGTTGGGCTGGCAGACGACTTTGAATCGCGCTACAACGTCGCCGTCACCAGTATGCGCACGGCAGAAGGGCTCAGGGATGACTCGGTCGTTGAGCTGGAAAGGCTCCAACGGGAACTGGCCTCTGTACCGCGCGATGCTGCGCTCGCGGGTCTCGTCGCGGAGATCGATCAACTGAAGGATCTTTCCGGCAAGATTCTCGGCGCTCGGGTTGACGGGCCGAAACGCCAAGCAGAGTGGAAAACGCTGTCATCGACACGTGACAGTCTCTGCACTGAATTGGGTGTAGCCTTTGATGGAGTGCCGCGTTTGCGCGTAGAGCAGCGGAAGCGGGTCGAGGTGTTGTCCGGCAAGTATTTGGTGCTGGAAGCGAAGCGAAATGAGTTGCCGGGTCGAATTTCGGGAATGGAGTCAAGTCTCCGGGATGCGGAGCTCGCTCTCTCTGATATGCCTGCCGCCTCGGACACCGCCGAACTGGCCGAATGCCTAGCGCAGGTCCGCACGAAGAAGCAACCGGAAGCTGAAGTGAAGCGGCTGCGTCTTGAACGAGACCATTTCTCCGAGCGGCTTAACCGCGATCTGCACGCCTTGCCGTTCTGGAGTGGCGCAGCGGAACAGCTGGAAACGGTGCGCGTACCGCTCACTGTTTCGGTCAGTGAGTTTGCTGAGCGTTTTGTGAAACATGAAGCGCGCGGACAACAGTTGATCGAAGATCGCCGCGGCATTGTTGCTGAAGTGGAGAAGTGTTCCGGTTCCCTGCGACGTCTGGAGCGTCAGAAATCTATACCGACCGAAACCGAATTGGCCGAGGCTCGTGCGCGGCGGGAAGACGGATGGACGGCGATCAAGGGCCGCTGGCTTCTCGGCATCGAAGCAGGATCGGCTGAGTCAAGTTTTCTCGGGCAGACGGAAGAGCCGTTGCCAAATGCCTACGAGTCTGCTGTAACGAACGCCGACACCATAGCCGACAATCTGCGTTTCGAAGCGGAACGCGTAGAACAGAAGCGCACAGCTCTGGAAGCGATGGAGAGCGCGCAAAATCGCCTGGTCGAGTGCGACCGCGCGATTGAGGACCATCGGGCGAAACTGGTTCACCTGGAGTCTCAATGGCGCGCGTTGTGGGCCGACGCGGAAATTTCTCCGCGTTCGCCGCGAGAGATGCAGGCTTGGTTGGAGTCTCGCGGAACACTTGTTGGACAGTGGCGGGACCTGTGCCGCCTCGCCGGTCAGGTGAATGATGCCGAAGAAGAAGTGAAGCACTGGCGGCAGTCGCTGGGTAAGCTGCTGGGAGAGGTCGGGGATTTCTCGCTGGTCGATTTGGTAAATCGGGCCGAAGTACGGGTGCGGGAATCCGCCGAGATCCGGCGGAAACGCAACGAAGGAGAGAGCGCAATTCGGCAGCTGCGGTCGAATCTGGAAGCGGCGCGAAGGGACCAGCGCAAGAACGAAGCCGACCTCGAAGAATGGCGCACATTATGGGCCAGTTCGGTAGCGGGCTTGCCGGTCAGCTCCCTCGCCGATCCTGTGGCTGTACAGGAAGTCGTCAAGATGATCGATGCGGTCTTTGCTACCTCCGAAGAAATGGACCGACTGCAATACCGCCTTGACGCCATGCAGGCTGATGAAACCAACTACGTCGCGGCAGTGCGCGATCTTTCGACTCGGGCTGGCCGCAGCGATTTGGCGGCGAGCGATGCATTGCTTGCAATCGGCAAGCTTCAGGAAATAGCCCGCTCTGCGCAAACGAACGAGACCCGGGCAACCGGCATCATCGCCAGTCAGGCCCGTCAACAACAGAAGCTGTCGGATGCTCAGAGTGCCGTTACCCGACATGAAAAGGCACTGAATGAACTTAGGATCGAGGCCCGAACAGAGACGGCGAGCCTGATCCCGGAAGCGATCCGTGCGAACCAGAAGCGAGTCGAACTTACGGGGCGGATTGAGGGGCACCGCACCGCCCTAACCATCGCTTGCGCGAACCTCCCGCTCATTGAGTTCGTGACTCAGGTACGCGCTGCCAATCTGGACCTATTGCCGGCGGAGCTCGACCGCGTGCGCGAACAGATCGAGCATCTGGAGGACGAGAAGGCTAAGTATACGAGCGAACGGGATGCCATCGACAAGGAGTTCCAGGTGCGCGAAGCCGCCGTTGCCCTGACAACTGCGTCTTGTGAAAAGGAGTCCGCTGCAGCCCGGATCGAAGCTCTGACCGCGGAGTACATCGAACAGCAGTTGGGATCGACGCTTCTTGCGAAAGCGATGGCTCTTTACCGCGAAAAGCATCAGGACCCTCTGCTGAAACGCGCAGGAGCGTACTTCGCGATGTTGACGTGCGGCGCTTTTGCCTCGTTGGCAATTGACGAGGATGATAACCAGCGTGTTCTGAAAGGTGTGCGAGCCCACGGCGGCGCACATTTGGACGTGGACGCCATGAGCGACGGCACACGGGATCAGTTGTTCCTTGCGTTGCGTCTCGCCTATATCGAGAACTACTGCGAGACTACGGCAGTTTGTCCGGTTATTTTGGACGACGTGCTGATGGCCTTCGACGATGAACGCACGCGTGCTACTCTCCGGGCACTGCACGAGCTCTCCCGCAAGACACAAGTGCTTGTCTTCACGCACCATGAGCATCTCGGGGCGCTCGCAAAAACGACCTTCGGGGAAGGGGAATACCAGATGCATAAGCTCTCCAGCGAGTCATCCTCCCTGGAGAACGCGCAGCAAATGGCGAATCATTCCTCACCCCGCACCACTACGCCTTACGACCGGCGCAATGAAGAAGCTTCACTGGATGAGGACGCAAAGGTGAAGAATACGTTTCGACAGCTCAAACGTGAGCAGACTGTAATCCCAGATTGAGGAAATAATGAAAGATAACCCATTTCAAACACGCCAGCCCAATATCGTCGAAAACGCAAAAATCCGCACACCGCAACGAGAAGCGTATGCCGAACTAGCCAGCTTTGCGGTCGATCCTGCAGAGCAGGACCGCGAAGTCGGGATTGTCTTGCCGGTCGGGTGCGGGAAATCCGGCTGTATCACGCTGGCCCCGTTTGCATTCAAGGCAACCCGAACACTTGTAATAGCGCCAGGCGTGCCGATTGCCGGTCAGCTTCAAAAGGATTTCGATCCTTCCCGGCCGGAGATGTTCTACATCAAATGCGGCGTGCTCGAGGGCCAACCCTATCCTGAGCCTGTCGAAATTCGTGGCACCATCACGAACCGCGCCGATCTTGAAGAGGCCGATATCGTCATCACCAACATTCACCAGCTTTCCGGCGCAGAAAATCGTTGGCTTCAAGACTTGCCTGGCGATTTCTTCGATTTGATTTTGTTCGATGAAGGCCATCACAACGTTGCGACAAGCTGGAACGCTCTAAGAGCTAAATTTTCGCAGGCGAAAATCGTCAATTTCAGCGCCACGCCTACTCGCGCCGACGGCCAGCTCATGGCCGGCCGCATTCTTTATTCCTATCCTATTTTTCGTGCGATTCAGGAAGGCTACGTAAAGCGTCTGAAAGCCGTCGTGCTCAACCCGAGGACCCTGCGGTATGTGCGCAACGAGGACGGGAAGGAAATCGAGGTCGGGCTTGATGAGGTTCGCCAGCTTGGGGAGCAGGAAGCGAGTTTCCGGCGCAGCATCGTTACATCGGCAGAAACCATGAACACCATCGTTGACGCCTCGATCCGCGAGCTGCAAAAGCTTCGGACGGCCGCCAATGAAAACCGCCTCAAGATCATTGCTTCAGCGCTTAATTACGACCATTGCCGCCTGATTGTCGAAGCCTACGAGTCCCGTGGCATGCGCGTCGATTACGTCCATTCCCGCGAAGACAGCACCGCTAATGACCACGTGATGCAAAGGCTTGAAAACCATGAACTCGATGTAATCGTGCAGGTCCGCAAACTTGGCGAGGGCTTCGATCATCGTTATCTAGCCGTCGCCGCCGTGTTCAGCATTTTCGGCAATCTCTCACCCTTCGTGCAGTTCGTCGGCCGCATTATGCGCGTGGTGAAACAGGACGCGCCGGGCGATCCCGTCAACAATGGCGTGGTGGTTTTCCATGCCGGCGCGAATATCGCCAGCCGGTGGGAGGACTTTCAGCAATACAGTGAGGCCGACCGGGAATATTTCGATCAACTTCTTCCCATGGAGGGACTGGATTTCTCCAGCGGCGACGAGCTGCAAATCGAACCAGCCGCCAAAATGCCCGGCAATCTTGTAAGCGTGCGTAGCCAGACCGACGTACGGCTTGAAGAAATTCCACTTATTCAAGACGACCCCGAAGCGCTTGCGGCTCTGAAAATCCTTCAGCAGAAGGGCTACAGCCCCGATCAGGTCAAAGAAGCCTTTGAAGAATTGCAGCCCGTGCCGGTAACGAAGGTGCGTCAGCGCCAGGCGAAGCGATCCAGCCTCGATACGCGGGTGATGACCGAAGCGGCCCGTATCCTGCATACGCGTGGTATCAACCCTGAAGGCAGAGATCTCGATCGGAAGACGTTTACCAAAACCAATCTCATTTTCCTTAAAAGCGCCATTGACCGCCATGTGAATTCAGCCGTCGGCCGCGGCGTCGGAGAACGCAGCGACTTCACACGGCCGCAGCTCGAACAGATCGACAAAGATTGGGCTGTCATTGTTCAACAGGCAGTGCAGGAGGTCTTTGGTGCCGCGAATTAAATCTCTCGTAATCCAAGTGGAAATCGATCAGGCGAAGAAGGCCCACAATTGCCAAGCCAATGATCGCCACCGCGTCGAGAAGGGCGACACGCGGCTGAAAGTTCGCAACGGTCGGAGCTGGGATCATTACTGCGTGGCCTGCGCAAAAGTAATCCTTCAGCGCGATATCGCTGAACTTCAGGGCATTGATGGCCAGTTGCCGGCCAACTGATTGCCCTCAAGTCCCTTGTCTGCCCCGGTGTTTTAGTGTTGTTCAACAGTGAGTTTGCGGCAAGCGTGCGTAAAGACGCTGAAGGAGGATTTATTTTGGTCTAAAATGCGGCGGACAGAGGTTCTGCCGCTATCCAGACGCCGGGAGATCTCTGGCTATTTTTGCCCAACCCCTCGAAACTGTTTGATTTTCGCTGTTGTGTCGCTGTACTTATCCGGTCCGGCTTCCGGCGGCTGCTCAGCGGTGAAAATTTCTCCGCAAGCGTTGCACCTTAGTTTTTCCAGCTCGTACACCGTTGCTGTCAGCGGCGTCTGGCCGATGATTCTCACCAGCGGCTGCGGCTCTTTCTGCTGATAGACCTTTCCTCTCGCGCACCCGGGACAGGCATCGCCGGAATGCAGCGTTGCAGGCGCAACCTTGACACGCTTCGCGCTCGAGAAGTCGGATGCCGCGTTGCGGCCGTGTCGTGAGTTTCCGGCAAGCATGCGTGACTGAGGGCTAAAAACCTGTTAGCGTCGGCAGGAGGCAAGGGCCAGGAGCCATCACGCGACAAGAGTACACCGGCGGATTTCAGGATTTAGAAGAACTTGGTATAGGGTTTCAGGAGTTTCGCAGCAGCCACTGGTCGCGGGAACGGCTTCCCTAAGAGCTGTGGGCGGCCGCAGCGGAGATTAGCGATGCGGCGTGGATTGAAGATCACGGCGCACGTGTTGCGGATGGACAGCAACAACCTAAAGAAGCGAATGGGTGGGCAAGGTGGTCTGCCAAAAGCGAAACGCGGAAGAAAAAAGAAGACCCTGCCCGCGCCCGCTCCGGCGGCGTTCCTGGAACTCCTGGCCCCAGCATCCAGCGCGGCGGCCAGTTGCGTTGTGGAAGTGGAATCAGTGCGCAGGGGTAAGCTGCGGATGGGACTGAAGGGGCTGGGCACCAGCGAGATTACGCAACTGCTGCATGAGTTCGCAGGCCGATAGGGTATGCTGCAGATCACACCGCAGATGCGGATACTGGTTGCCATTGAGGCGGTCGACGGGCGCAAGGGGATAGACTTGCTAGTGCAACTCTGCAGGGCGAAACTGGACAGCGATCCATTTTCTGGATGCGTGTTCATTTACCGCAGCCGCAGCGCCACTTCGATCCGCTTATTGGCCTACGATGGGCAGGGCTTCTGGCTGGCGCAAAAGCGTTTGTCCAAGGGACGCTTCCCTTGGTGGCCCACTGGCAGCAGCTCTGCCCGGACACTGGAGTCCTATCAAGCGCAGTTACTGCTAGCTGCTGGCAATCCTGATACCCAAGCCGCACCCATGTGGCGCCGGGTGAGTTAGCCGGCCAGAGTGTCTTCTTGCTTTTGTTGCTCCTCGCTCAATTGGGTTTCAAGGTTTGGAATGATCCGGTTCAGCCGCTCAATATCGTCATAAGCGACGAGTTGTTGGCTGTCGTCTTCGATCCTTGGCGCAGTGGCGGCAAGAAATTCCCGGTAATGCCGCGCGGCGGCCAGCACGGTTCGCCATTCCGCGAAACTTGCTTTGAACGCTGGATTAACTGGCATAACCAACAATCTCCCATGCGTTAAGCGGTAGTCGCGTCTCTTGACTGAAAAACTTCTGGTTTTGAGCAAAACTTGGTTCAAAAGTTTGACCGTTACGCATTTGTTTCGCTACCCTAGTTCTTGGCTAGTAGTAGCGAGATTCACATGGCCACCGCTGTACAAATTCAGAAGCAACCCGGCCGGAAGCGGAAATCCATTATCTGGCTCGGCGATGTCGACCCTGAAGGTCGTCCAATGAACCCGGTCATAAAAGCTCTTGCTTACGCAAACGAGTATCGGTTGGTGCGCTACCGAAAAAGCGAGATGAAGGACAAAGCAGTGGTGGCCACCCTCATCGAAGCAGCGGCGTATAGCACTTCAAAAGTTGCCAACGAGAGGCCTTTGAAGCGCCCAGACTATTACCTTTATCAGACATACACAAACCTTGTCGACAAGGTGCTTCGAGAGGCTGTAGAAGCATTCGATATGGAGCGGTACGTCGTCGAAAGCATAGCCAAGCCAGGTAACCGTAACGAAATAGAAGACGCAGCGATACGCAGACTTAGCCGCCAGCAGGTGCTCACTTCCATGGATGCGAAGGGCAGGGGCTTGTGGAACCGCCATCTGCTTGGATTTGATACTGACGAACTTGGTGCGGAAGAGGGTCAGGATGCTGACTACATCGGCATGCGCCTGCGCAGAGCCGTTCAGCAGGCGCTCCGCCGGTTGGTGACGGGCGTTCAATGAGCGACAATGCAGTTGTTCATGGATGACGAACAACTAACATCCAAACAGGACCGGAGGATGCTGAAGCTGCTCGAAGAGGCGGCGCTAAACGACTATCCGAATCCTGATCGAATCGGATGCCCTGGAACCGATTTCTTAAAACGTCTGGCAACTGATCGTCGGTCCATCAGCCTTTCAGATCCCGCACTCGACCATGTGGCGAATTGTTCTCCGTGTTTCCGGGAATTCGCTGGGTTCCGTGATCGGGCCAAACATGCCAAGGTGACCCGAAGGGTCGCAGTGGCGACCGGCGGCGCGGTCCTCATTGCCGGCGGAACAACGGCGTTCAATGTGTTGACGCACGGGTTCAAGCAGACTCCAGCCACAGCGGGACTGTACGAAGATCGTGATTTCGACATGTTCAACGACGGACCGGAGAGGGGAACCGAAGATGGCCAACGCCAGTCGCCGGACTTGCCAAGGCAGCGTCTTAATTTGCGCATCACACTTCCTTTCGCCAGCCCCGAAGGTGACTATGAGGTTCAAGTGATGGGGCCGACCGGTCCTACGGGAGTGAAGGCGGCTGGGACTGCGCACATCATCGGTGGCAAAACACTATTGAGAATTCAACTTGACTTAACCAAGCTGCAGCCGGACACTTACAAGCTCGGCATACGCCGCATTCCGTATGATTGGACATCTAAGCCGGTTCGGATTCAATAACCGTTGGCCTGATCCAAGATCCGGCAGGGTCCATCCTTGTCCGCTGCCCAGTATCAATTCCCATTCCAGTTGTCATTCGGACTTTTCCTTCCGAATTCGTGCGACGTCCCACCAAGTACTCCCTCAAATAGAAAACGCAATTCAGGAGCTAAGTCGTTTATTCATAACGCTTGAGGGCGGCGATGGCAACCGATATCATGGACGATATGGCGAGATGCACAGCACCGAAGGAAGGCCATCGCTCTGCGGCTGCTGCTGCGGCCTGCCCTGCGTGCAGGGGTCGCTATAGCGGCTACGGCGGCTATAGCAGCGGTTATAGCGGCTACGGGTCTTCATCCCCTTCCTATTCGTCTTCGGGAAGTAGCGGGGGAGGCGGGAGCACCAGCAGGGGCGGGTCCGGCAGCAGCGCAAGGCCGCGCTGGTCGCCAGCCAGTTCGTCGGTGATCTATACGCCTACCCAGGTGCTGGCACTCACGCCGGTCCGCAACAGCGTTGAGAACCTCGCGAAATTACCTGAACTTCGAGACGTCTTCCTCTGCCACGCGTGGGATGACCGGCAGGGGGCCGCGAAAGAGCTGCACGATCTGCTGGAGTCACGTGGTGTCAGGGTCTGGTTCAGCGAGAAGGACGTTGGCCTTGGCGTGCCGTTGCTCCGTGCCATTGACAAGGGCTTGGCCAACTCACGGATCGGGATCGTGCTGGTTACCCCTGCCCTGCTGCGCCGCCTCAAAGCAGAGGGCATCGCGGACAAAGAACTTTCGGCACTTCTTGCCCGTGAACGACTTGTTCCAATCATGCACGGCACTACTTACGAAGCTCTGCGCGAAGTGAGCCCTCTGCTCGGCTCGCGAACCGGGCTGAATACTGCAGAAGATCCGATGGCAACTGTGGCTACTAAGCTCTCCGAACTGGTCGCCATAGCTAGCTCTATGACTAGCGCAACCAGCGCCACGTAAGCCAAGGCTAGGAAGTCGCGGTCGGTCGGAACCATGACAGATCGTCGAAGAAGCCGGCGAACGACGCCACTCATCTATATCTGCGCGTCGGGTTTACCGCAAAGGTTCGCCTAGACTAGTTGGACGGACCAGTCGTTGAAGTCCAAGATCTTGGTGGCCCGCATCCGTTCCAGTGTCCATCCTTCCAGTTGGCGATCGATCAGCTCATTCACTATTCTGCGCGTAATCGCCGGTAGGGCGATGGTGCTTTTGAGTTCGTCAGGGAACTCGATGACGGTGTCGCATCGGCCGTTTTCGTACTTCCTGCGAAGATCCTCGTCCCTCGCGAGATACTGCTGCTGTTGGCTTTGGGTGAGATGTTGCGGTGCACGGAAATAGTCCCCGTGTTTGGGCTCCATGCCCATGAAGGTAAGGATCCCGCTCACGCCGGAGCTTGAGCCCCTGTGCGATGCGGGCTTCCCGGCGTTCGCTTACTGCGAGTTGGTCGAGCAGGGTGAGTCGTTGCTTGCGCTGCGGGATCGTGAGGGCCTTGCCAAGGTAGGTCATAAGTTGCTGTTCCAGATCGTCAGACTCGCGCTGACGGACGAGTATCCTGCCGTGCGGCGAGCGGTGGAGATCATGAACGAGTTCCTGGCATCGCGTGTCGAGCTCTTGATCATCAACGTCCAGTGCGCCCTTGACAACGTTCCAGACGGCAAGCAGTGGCTCTCGTTCCTGCGCGACGGTAATGCCGAAGTGTTTGGCTACGACGCGCGGGTAGAGGGTGGCGTGCGTGAGGATTTCGCGCCAGCCGAGGAGGTGCACCCTGAACCTTTTGGACTTTTTGTGCCGTTCATTGATCTGACGAACATGATCCTGCAACTGGACATCATCCGGTGCGGTCGTCAGCATCCAGAAATCCTCAAGCTTCGGTGTGAACGTGAGGGCTTCCGCTACTTCGGCATCTATCTCCGCCTTCGTGAGCGTTTTCACTGGCCAGACCGCCTTCTTCTTACACTGCAGGCCGGTCCACCGCCCGCCAGGACGACTGATTATGTCCACGCCTTTTTGACGCTGGCCAGAACGGCCATGCCGGACGAGTCCAGGATCCGACCACAGTGCTGCGAACGTGTCGGCGCAAAGCTCCTCAAACTGCTCCCAGGTCTTGGGAGGCGCAAGATCAAGATGAACAAGGGAATCCACCCTGCCAGCATGTATCAAGACGAGTGGACAATACAAGTCACAGGGGCCGCTCATAGCCGTAAATTGCGGATATCACTGTAAGACCGGTAGGCAGTATGGGCGATCCCAATCGCACCACTCTTTTCAGTTCACCCCGGCCATTTCGGCTGTCGCGCGATACTCTCAGAGCCGACGAGCAGGTTGTAGCCGCCCGCCAACAACGTATCTCGAAAGGATCTCGCCACACTCTCTGGAATCATTTGTTTCTCAAATTGGCGCCGCGCCGTAGGTCGTGTTTTACTCTCGCGAAAAGCGCGGTGGCCCGAGGTTCCAGAGTACCTCAAGCCCTAGAGGGCGCTGGCCTAGCAGGTTCCCGGAAGCCACCATATATTCCAGGGTTGCTAAAAGAGCGTGATCGTAATGGCGGACCGCCGCAGTTAAACTAGCAAGCAGAGCAATTCCATTGAAAGCACGCGATCCAGTTTTCGCTAAGCATAACTATGACTAAGCAACTTCACATTGTTCAAGGCGGTATCAAGAACGGCGACAAGCGCTGGCTCGAGAGGGCTGCGAAGACTGGGGGCCGAAGTACACCCACATGGGTCGCGCCGAAGGCGGCAAAAATCGGCGATGCTGCTGTCGTTTATATTGGCGGCCTGGGATTTTTTGCGACTGCTCATATTGCATCAACACCCATACAGAGGAAAGACTGGAAGAACCGGTTTGGAGCTGCCCTAGATTCAATTCGACTGATTGAGCCGCCAATATCGCTTGGTGCTATCCAGCGCAGTGTTCCGCGGTTAAAGTGGGCTGCGTACCCGCGAAGCATTACGACTCCTGAAATCAAGGTTGCGGAGCAAATCACCGACCTAATAAAAAGACGGCGAACAGCGAAATGGAGTGACCTAGATGAGGACAGTCTCTCAACGGCGAATTTGGCCGAATTACGCGCGGCGGCATTAGCAAAGGCGCGTGAAACCGCTCCTTCGCACGAAAAAAAGAGGTTTGAGCGGCTGAGATCTAAGGCGATCCATCTCTACGTACTCGCCCGAGCTGAAGGCACGTGCGAGTCGTGCGCTAATGCCGCCCCATTTCAGCGCTCTGATGGCTCACCTTATCTTGAGCCCCACCACACCGATCGCTTAGCGGATGATGGCCCTGACCATCCGGCCCAGGTAATTGCGCTCTGCCCAAACTGCCATCGACGCGCTCACTACAGCAGTGATTCAGACACCTACAACAATCGCTTGAAGCGAAAACTCGTAAAGTTAGAGTCCTTCTAGCCAAAATATCCGGCGGGGAACTCATGCGAGTTTTATCGCGTCCTTCGGGAAAAATCGTGAGATGTTTATGGGTTGCAGATCGGTAGCCAAAATTCGGCTTATCAACTGAAATCTGGGCAGATCTCTTGTCGCTCAGATTCCACGTGTTCATATCATCTGGAACCCGCTTTGCCGTAAAATCGGCAGTTGCGTAAGGAGTACAAGAGACCGAACTCTACCATCGACGCCGGTAGCGTGGTAACCGGTCAAAGTATTCTTCGCAAAGACCCTTGTCAGCCGGCGCCAGACATGGCCCCTGAAAAGACTCCAGTCAATTCGGCTGCCGTATGCAATTGAAAATCGATCCCCGCCTTTAGGGTTTCCGGGTTCACTTCGACCAAAAGGTCCGGTGTAATTCCTTGTCCTTCGATTGACACACCCCTCGGGGTATACCAGCCAAAGACTGGCAATCGCAACCAATATCCTCCGCCCACTTTGGCATTGACAGCGCCCAACACGTTTCCTGGAGTCTTGGTTCCGACAATTGTGGCCAGCTTGTTCTCAGACGCAAAACCGGCGGCCATCTCCGCCGCGCTGTTCGTCCATTCATTGACCAGGAACACAACTCTGCCGTGAAACGGCTGTGGGCCGAGTCCTTGCGTCATCAGGAAAATCGATTTGTCACGGAAGGCAAAACGTCCAAGCGTCACCGCAAAGCCCAGCTTGCTGTCGGGATAGACTACACGTTCAAATTCTTCCGGCTTATAGCCTTTGCGCTGGCGTTTAGGAGTCAGGCTGTAGCCGATGGCAACCTTGTCTGGACACAAGTAGCTGGCCAAGCGTGCGAAACCAAGGCCGCCGCCGATATTGCCGCGCAGATCCACAATCAGGCGATCACATCCCTTTGCCTTCAACCCGACTATCGCGCTATCCAGTTCTTTAGCAAACCCAAGGCCCATGGCACCAGGGAACCAAGTAATGCGCAGAAGTCCGACACCCGGCTCGATCATCGAACTGGAAATGCTCTTGGGCGGCAGGATGGGAGGCAGATCTTTGTTGCCCTTCCGCGTCGGCATTTCAATCACGATCAGGCGCGCCGCCGTTCCGTCCGGTGCGGCCACGGAGAATTTGTGACTGGCTCCAGGTTTCAGCGGAGGCATATTCGGCGGAGCGTAATCAACGCCATCAACCTGGTGGAGAACATCGCCGGGTTTTATGCCCGCTCGATAAGCGGGACCATCTTCGAACACGTCGAGAAAAAACCAGCGTCGCTGATCACCCTGGGTGAATTCCCCTAGGGTTGCATTAATCGTGTGCTGCGGCAGCAGACGACTTGGCCGCTCATGGTAGAAGCCGGTGTGGCTGCTTCCCAGCCCTTTGAGCACGGCCTGGACTCCGGCCTCGAATGCTTCCACATCGCCTGTAAGCAACTCGTCCGTCCGTTCGTCGAACGATTTCAGCCAGGCGTGGTAGTCAATACCGGCAACGTTAAAGTGACTTTTGAGCACGCGTTTTCGGATGTTGCCGAGAATGGTTTTACGTTGATTTTCATTCAATATCATAGGTTTTTGAAGCTCCTCAATGTGCAGTTTGCGGTCCGACCGTGCCTTCGAAAGTGAACCCGGCCCAGAAGTAAGGGACCACGGCCCCCGCGAACTTCTGCAGCAACTTCCGCTTGGCTTTTGCGAGCGCCAGCCCGGCTGGATCACCTGCGGCAACCCCCGAATAGAATTGCTTCATCAAGAACAGAGACGACTCGTCTTGAACAGACCAGAGGGTCGAAACTACGCCCTTCGCTCCAGCGAGCAGGAAGGAATTGGACAGCGTAGAAATGCCTTCCTCTCCCTGTATTGGCCCAACCGCCGTTTGGCAAGCTGACAACACAATCAGATTTGCATCAAGGTGCATCATCGCGATCTCCGAAGCATGCAGGAGACCGTCCTCGCCGGCGCTTGCGGTAGGCAACAGCACCAGCGATGCGTTATCCGGATCAGTGCTGTTGGCGAATCCATGAACCGCAATGTGAATGGTTCCGTAATGATTCTGAACTGCGCGCTTGAATTCCACTTCTGTCGCTCGGTCTTCAAGAAGTAGCGTGCTTTTCCCCGCCAGTGCCGCATTTGCATCCAGCACTTCCTGCTTTGAATAGGGAAGATCCGTAAGGGCGTCCGCCTTCTCGGGCGGTCCGAAGGTGATTGGCTTTATTGCCGCTCGCGAGTATGGAATTCCACCGACACCTAGCAACGGAACCATGGATCGATCTGAGCGCGCCGCTTCGCGAGCCAGTAAGTAGTAACTGGTCATCGAAGGCGCGTAGGCGACGGTGTGAGATTCCACCACATACCTTCCGGCTTGATCTTCAAGCGCATCGAATGGCAGCAAGTGAAGCTGTCCGTCGCGAATGATAATGAGATTTTGTTCATGGCCGGTCTCGAGAAGGGGACGTAGCAGTGCATTGAATAATTCTCGGGATTCCCGGTGCGCTGGCAACCTGTCGTGAACGGCCTTGAGGTAAGACGCGACTAGCTCGTCGATTTTGGATTCCGCTGGTAACGATACGATCCGCGTTCCGCTTCGCGTCATCGCAAGGCAATAGGAGCGCTCCTCACCGACGACATACTCCAGGATCGTTATGTCTGAGTTCAAGCTCTGCCGGACAAGGTCCATGGAGACAACGTCTTGGGCTTGACGCTTCAGTATGCTGACGCCGGGCGTCACCCACCTCGACTCCTGAACCGTGAATAACTCATTCCTAAGACGATTCAGGTCAGGCAGCGCCTTTGCAGACATCATCTCAAGCTGAAGCATTGAAATACCGCGCTCGATGTCTTTTGCCTTTTGCGAATTTCGGGACCCGGCCATCAGCAGATCGGCATTGATCCGGCCTCTCACCTGCTCCATGATCGAGTAACCCTTTGCTGGATTGTGCAAGTGATTTACAACAAGATCAAAGTGCTCCGGGTAAAGCGTTCCCGAAGCTTTTATGAGGGCTGTTTTTTCCAGGATGGTGGAAGAGTTGGCAAGGGCAGAATCGATGAAGGCGCTGGCTTTGTCGTAGGTTTGATCAGCCTCAGCGTACTTGCCTCGTGCTACCTGCAACTCTGCCAACGTTTGAAGCCGTTCTGGAAGAGACCATTTATCACCGCTGGCTTGGCTACTGATGGCAGCCTGAAGAGCAAAGAATTCGGCCTTTTCGAGATTGCCCTGTCGCTTGAAAAGTTCCGCAAGGATCGTTTCGGGGTCGGCTTCCAATTGTTGGTAGCCTTCCGCCTTGCAAATGGCGATGGACTGCTCCAAGTCGGCAACCGCACCGCGCGCATCGCCGCGGGCCAGACCTATTTGGGCCGCAAAGACGAGAGTTTGCGCCTTCCAGGCGCTACGGTGTTCTGAACTGATCTCCTTCAGCATTTTGTCTATAAGCTGTTGCGCGTCGTCGTAATGCTTCAATCCCACGAAGGCGTGTAATTGGGCCTCATAGGTGAAGAGCGGGAATCCAGAATCGGGAGTTTTCCTGGCCAGATCTAACGCTTGGTCGAAATAGGGAAGCCCAAGGTCGTACATCTTTGCCTCTGAGTAGGCCATGCCCAGAACCGTTGTGAACCGTATGTCGCCACCGGTGTCGTGGAGTTCCCTCGCCCTTGCGGCGGCGGTGCCTACATTTTTGGCGGCTGTCTCCAGGTCACGGTCATAAAATGCAGTGACTCCAATTTGAGCAAGCGCCCGGTTTCGCCATCGTTCATCGCCCAGTTCGGTCGCCAGTTCTTTCACCTGCTCCCAGTCCAGCCGAGCGGCATGATTGTCAATTTCCAGATCGAAATCGCCTTTTACGATCAGGCAGAATAAGCGAAGCTTTTTGTCCGTCCTCAGCAGCGGGTTCGTTTTTAGTTCGGTTGCCAGCCACGCAGTGGTTTGCGGCAAATTGCGCTGCTCACTGGTTGAACGGATACTGCCGAGGTGCGCGAAAAAGGCATTTCTCTTGTCGCTGAGCGCATTGAATTGTTTTTCAGCGCTTTCGAAAGCTGGGGCGGCTGCCGGCCAGTTGTAGAGATCGCCAAAATGCAGCCCTCTCTGTAGCATTTCATTGGCTTTTGTCGGGTCGCCTCCCGATGGTTGGGGCAACCCGGCACCGTTAGCCGGAAGGAATATGGATGAAACAAGAGAGAAAATCAGAACTCGGGCGAATTGACCGAGCAAACATCTGTAAACCGACGAAATTGCCATACATATTAGACAGAGTCGAAAAATCGACTTTTTCGGGCACCGCCACCCAACTTTATTTTTCGATAGGCGGTTTTCCACATTTCCACAGGTTCCCCGTGCCTGCTACAGGTTCTTTCTCAATAGGAGTTCATACAGGAGGAATAAGGAGCAGCGCCCCAAATATGTCGAAGCCCCGCCCCATTACTGTCGCAGCCCTGCGTGTCGCTATCAAATGTTAATGGACCGCCCCAATTATGTCGTGCGCCCGGCGGCTTAACTGCGCGACTTGTGGATAGTGCCTGCCGATTACAAAAAAATATTTTCAAGCCAGTGCCCGAAAAAGTCGATTTTTCGACTCTGTCTAATACGTGGGGGATTTTTAACGGTGAAAAAGTTGAACGGGCGGAGAAAACCAAGTTTCCCTTTGGACGACGATTTTTCAGAGCTAATCGGCCCCGCCGAAGTCGCAAAATGGCTGGGCGTTTCTGTTGCGTGGGTCAGGGACCATTCCACTCGCAAGGCTCCGCTCATCCCGTTCGTAAAAGTCGGGAGGCTTCTTCGTTACCGGCCTGGCGACGTCAGGGGTTTCCTCCGATACCAACACTCAGACGTAGAAGCCGTGGGGTTGAATCATGAACAGCGCTGAGTTAGGTTCCGGCAATCGTCCTTACTCCGCGCGACCTGGCCGCGAGCGCGGCCAGAATGGTTGGCTTGAAATAACGGGCAAAACCAGGAAGCGATGGCGGGGGCACTTCCATGTGTACGAGATCCAACCGGACGGCAAAGAGCACCGGAAGCATAAGACGCTGATCCTTGGGTTTAGAAGTGACATGACGAGGAAAGAAGCCGCTGATGCACTTCGCCAGACTATCGCTACCAAGACCGAGCTCAAGACGGAAAGACAACAGCCAGAAATGACTTTCGGCCAATTCTGGCGTGAACGGTTTCTGCCCATGCATCAGCCGAAGTGGAAGGTCTCATCGCGCCAGACTCAGATCGATAACATTGAGCGCTACTGCGTCCGGCTGCTCGAAGATAAGCCCCTGACCAAGATTGATCGCTTCAGTTTGCAGATGCAGGCAAATCGTCTGGCCGAGAAGTTTTCGCGAAGCGTGGTGAACAAGTTTGTCACTTGGAGCCGCGCCATCCTGGAAGAGGCAGTTGACGAGGATCTTCTGCTCAAGAACCCCGCGAAGAAGTTGCAGATGCCGGAAACCCGGGAAGTGAACAAGCGTTTCCTCACTCTCAAAGAGATTCCAGTTGTTCTGGGTAAATTGCCGTTCCGGGAACAACTGATTTTCCGAATCAGCTTGGTTCTGGGGCTGCGCCCGGGAGAGCTATTCGCTCTCCGATGGGACGACATCGACGGTTACTCACTCCGGCTGGACGAAAGCACGGTCGACGGCGAGGTATACCCGAGTCTGAAAACCGAAAAATCCCGCGGCTTCCTCGCCTTGCCGGCATCACTGCGCGCTGGTCTGGCCGAATGGAAAAACATTCAACAACCGGAAACCGAACAAGACTTTATTTTCCCGAATGCCGATGGCGGCGTCATTCGGCTGGACAACTATCGCGCCGACGTGTTGCGGCCGGCCTTGGATCGCATCGCCGAAGAAACCGGGATCGACGGAATTGATTTTCGGGCTTGCCGCCGGACTTGCGCTACACACTTGAGCAAACACGGCGGTATCAAGGATGTGCAGGCGCATTTACGGCACTCTCGCGCCACCACTACGCTGGATGTTTATATTCAGGAGATCCCGGAGTCCGTTCGAGAAGCGGTGGAAAGCCTGGATTTGGTCTTCGCAGCCGGAAAAACGGAGACGGAGGATAATAAAACCAAATGAGTTTTGCTCAGTTTTTGCTCAACACGAAAAGAGCAAATCAAACGAAGGAAACTGCTAAGTCCCTTTGGAAAGAAGGGTTTACATGGTGGGCGCGCAGGGACTCGAACCCCGGACCTCCTGCGTGTGAAGCAGGCGCTCTAACCAGCTGAGCTACGCGCCCTTGTTCAGCGGCACCTTCCCAATTGTAAAACACTCGCCTTCCCGAATATGCGAACCTGAACTAATCATGAGCGGCGGCAAATTTCAGATTGTCTTTAGTGACATTGGCGGGGTGCTGGGGACCAACGGCTGGGGCTCGGATTTGCGCGCGAAGGTCGTTTCGCAATTCAACCTCGATGAGGACATCATCGACAAGCGCCACCATCTCATGTTCGACAGCTACGAGCGCGGCTTCCTCAGCTTCGAACAATATCTCCAATACGTGTTCTTTCATCAGCCGCGTTCCTTCCAACTGGCGGAAGTGCGTGATTTGATCTACGCCGGATCAGTGCCCTGGCCGGACAGCATCAGCCTCTTTCACCAAGTAAAGCTGGCCAACAAAATAAAGCTGGCGCTCATCAGCAACGAAGGGCAGGGAATCACCGAGCACCGCATGCAGAAATTCGGGCTACCCGCCATCGCCGATTTCATAGTCGTCTCGCACTGCGTTCACATGCGCAAGCCCGACGCGCAAATCTGGGAACTGGCGCTGAATCTGGCGCAAGTCAAAGCCGAGCAAGCTATCTATGTGGACGACCGCGAAATCTTCGTCCAGAGGGCGGCGGACCTGGGGTTCACCGCCTTCCAGCATGTGTCTGTTGAGCAGACAAAACGAAATTTCGAAGAACTCGGATTGAAGACGAGTTAGTCTACTTCAGCAGCGCGTTGACCGCGTCCCAGCTAATGATATTCCAGAACGCGCCAATATACTCAGGCCGGCGATTCTGATACTTCAAATAGTAAGCATGCTCCCAGACATCCAGCCCGATGATGGGAGTCTTGCCTTCCATAATCGGCGAATCCTGGTTCGGATAAGAGGTGATTTCAAACTTGCCCGACGCGTCCTTCAGCAGCCACGCCCAGCCTGACCCGAAGCGCGTGGTCGCGGCGGCGGTGAACTTTTCCTTGAATGTGTTGAAGCTGCCGAACGTGGAAGTAATCACGCTTTCAATCTCGCCGCTGGGTGCTCCGCCGCCGGTTGGCGAAAGAATCGTCCAGAAGAAAGAATGGTTGGCATGGCCGCCGCCATTGTTCTTCACGGCGGTCTTGATGGCTTCGGGAACCGCCGCCATCTGGGCCTCCAGCAGTTCGTCAATGGTCTTGGATTGAAGATCCGGGTAGGCGTCCAGCGCCTTGTTCAAGTTCGTCACGTAAGCGGCGTGGTGCTTGCCATGATGAATCTCCATGGTGGCTTTGTCGATGCTGGGCTCAAGAGCGTCCGATGCATAGGGGAGTGCGGGTAATGTGAATGGCATGATGTTCTTTCCTATTGTTCCAGATGATAGTTACGCTTTGTAGACGGAAATTCCGCCCGCGATTGTTTCCTTTACAGTTAACGCAAATTTTTCCGCGTCCCACAAAAACGAAACCAGATCCGCCTTCTCGCCTGGCGTCACGCCCCGCTGCCGTCCCGCAATCCTTCCCACTCTCGCCGGATTTTGCGTGGCCATCATCACGGCTTCGCGCAAAGTGATTCCGGCGAAGCGAACCGTATTCCCAATAGCATGATCCATCCTCAGCGCGGAGCCGGCCAAACGGTCGCCGTTCAGCATGCGGACGCTGCCGTCGGCTTTCAATTCTACTTCCACCTGCCCCAGCCGGAAATAGCCGGGTTGGCACATCGCGGGAGCGACGGCGTCAGTCACCAGAACGCAATGTTCCAGCCCTTTGGCCCGCATCGAAGCGTATATGAAATTCGGCGGAATGTGAATCCCATCCACCACGAAGCTTGGCGACAATCGCGGATTCGCCAGTTGGTCCCAAATATAATTCTGAGTCTTGTGCATCACCGCATGCGCCGCGTTCCCCAAGTGCGTCGACATGCGTGCGCCCGCATCCACAACGGCCTGAATTTGTTCCGCCGTCGCTTTCGTGTGGCCCACGCTAGCCACCACTCCGGTCTTCACAATCTCGTGAACATAGGCCGGCATCTCCGGCCATTCCGGCGAAACCGTCACCAGCTTCACCATGCCATCCGTCGCCTCTTGCCAGCGATGAAATTCATCAATATCCGGTGGCCGAATGTGCTCCAGCGGATGCGCGCCGCGCGGGCCGTCTTCCGGCGAAAGATGCGGGCCTTCCACATGAAAGCCGGCAATCGCATGGCGTTCCGGCCGGTCATGGCGCTCCATCTCCCGCTGGCACGCCGTCATGTTGCGCAGCGCTCCCAGCATGCGCTCTTTTGACCCGGTGATAATGGTCGGCAAAATCTTGGTGACGCCCGTGCTGAACTGCGCGCGAATCGAGTGCGCCACTTGCTCCGTGCTCGTCGACGGGTCGTTGTAATCCACGCCGCCAAAGCCGTTCACTTGCAAATCAATGAATCCGGGCGCGATGAAATTGCCGCAGCTCTCAGGCTTTATCACGTCATCGGCCGCGCGAATCACCAGGCCTTGCGTCTCCACCTGCGTAATTTCGCCCGTCGTGATCAGTCTTCCAGTCAGTCGAAGCTCAGCCGTGGCCGACATTATTGTTCATCCTTGTTTTTTTCACAGCTTACACACAGGCATAACTTCATAAAACGCTGGCAGGATTGGGACATAATACGTGTTGAAAAGGACTGTCTGCGCCTATTGCAACGGTAGCCAAACGCGGCTTGGAAATGCAACACTCAGAAAGATCCAGCGCGGGTGTTTGATCGGCAGGTAATCTCGGGGGAGGTGGCTGCAGGTTGTAATGCTCGCGCTTGGTTGCTTAAATTTATTTGCAGGCTTGGGCTCATTGATTTCCTAATTGATGAACCCAAAACGCGGGACGGAAATCAGTTCTCGCCGGTTATCCACTGGCTGGCTTGAGGCGGTTTCCGTCCTGTTTGTCTTGTGGCTCAAATGCCTTCAGGCAACCGCCGGCTCCGCCACGCTTGAAACCAGCGTCAGCCAGCCGAATTCATCCTTGGCTTTGCCGTCCACAATGTCGAAATAGCGTTTCTGAATTTTTTCCGTAATGGGCCCGCGATGGCCATCGCCCACCGGAATCCGGTCCACCGAACGCACCGGAGTCACCTCCACGGCCGTTCCGGTGAAGAACATTTCATCGGCAATGTAAACCAGCTCGCGCGGAATAATCGTCTCCACCACCGGTATGCCCAACTGTCCGGCAATTTTCACGATGGTGTCGCGCGTGATGCCGGGCAGAACGCTCGCGCCCAGCGGCGGAGTCAGCAGCTTGCCGTCGCGAATCACAAAAATGTTCTCGCCCGAACCCTCGCTGATGTAGCCGGCCGCATCCAGCGCAATGCCTTCGGCATAGCCGTTGCTGGCCGCTTCCATGCGGATCAGTTGCGAATTCATGTAATTGGCGCCCGCCTTCGCCAGCGCCGGCAGCGTGTTGGGTGCCATGCGCGTCCAGGAAGAAATGCACACATCCACGCCGTCGTTGATCGCTTCCTCGCCCAGATAGCGCCCCCACGGAAAGCACGCTATATAGGTTTCAATGGGATTGTTTTTCGGCAGCACGCCCACCTCGCCATACCCGCGCAGCACTATGGGACGGATATAACAGGCGCCCACTTTGTTCTCGCGCACGGTGTCCACCATGGCTTGCGAAAGTTCGGCTATGGAGTACGGAATCTCCATCCGGTAAATTTTGGCGGAATCAACCAGCCGCCGCGAGTGTTCGTTGACCCGGAAAACGGCTGGACCTTGCTCGGTTTCGTAAACGCGCACGCCCTCAAACACCGAACTGCCGTAACTGACAACGTGAGAAAGCACATGCAGCGTGGCGTCGTTCCAGGGAATTAGCCGGCCGTTGTGCCAAATCTTCTCAGTGGGTTGTAACATCCCGCCATTATAACTAAGCTTGTGGTCTAATCGCGTGTGTCCGCGGCCAGATGAGCCGCCAGCGCCTTGCTCTGGCGTCGGTCGCGCTGCAGCGTCTCATCGGTGGGCGCGTTCACAAAAAATCTCTTATGGCAATCGCGGCACCGGTAAGGCGTCAGTCCGGCAAACTTCATGATGCGGTCGCGCAGCGGCTGATGGCTTCGGGACCGGCGCACATTCGTGGACTCGCACGTGGGGCACATAGGCTTCTGTCCCTCATTATGTCGTGCCGCGCCGCGTTTGTATATCCTCCCTGGGGACTGATAGTTTAATGCCGCCACCCAGTACCGGAAAGCAGCCGCGAATGTGTTAACTTACGGTTCGGAGCAACGAAGATGACGGACAGACGCTCAATCTTGAGGGCCGTGGGTGTAAGCATGTTTGGAATAAAACTGGGTTATTCGGCCGAAAGCGTGCCGGCTGCGGGCCAGAAGGCGCCCGATTTTACTTTGCCTTCCGAAGACGGCAGCAGCGTCAGCCTCAGCCAGTTCAAGGGCAAATGGGTGGTCCTTTACTTCTACCCGAAAGACGGCACGCCCGGCTGCACCATCGAAGCGCATAACTTCCAGCGCGATATCGCCAAATACCAGAGTGACGATGCGGTGATTGTCGGCGTCAGCGTCGATTCCGCCGACAGCCACAAAGGCTTTTGCGCCAAGCAGGGATTGACCTTTAAATTGCTGGCCGACACCGACAAAAAGGTCTGTGAGCAATATGGCTCCATGCGCAGCATTGTGGGCATGAAGATGGCCGCGCGCAACACCTTCCTCATTGATCCGCACGGCATGATCGCCAAAGTCTGGACCGGCGTGAATCCGGGCGAACATAGCGCGCAGGTGCTGGAAGCATTGCAGGAACTGAAAAAGAAGTAATGGAGTGGACTCCAGACAACAGCAATCAGGATATTGAAGACCGCCGCGGCGAAAGCGGCGGCTCTGGAGGTTTCGGAGGAAGCGGCTTTGGCCTGCCGCACCTCGGAATCGGCGGCCTGCTGATTGTTGGTGTCTTGAGCCTGGTTTTCCATCAGAACTTTTTTGCCTTGTTCTCTGGAGGTTCCCAGGCCACATATCAGACCCGCCCCGCCCATCCGCAAGCCACGCCTGGCAAGCCGGATCGCGAGATGCAGTTCATCGCCTTCGTCCTGCATGATGTGCAGAACTTCTGGGACAAAGCGCTTCCCGCCCAGGCCCATGTCGTTTACCGGCACGCCATTCTGGTGCCGTTTCGCGATTCCACGCCCTCGCCCTGCGGCACGGCCGGAGAAGCCACCGGGCCGTTTTACTGTCCGGCGGATGAAAAAGTCTACCTCGATTTCGGATTCTTCGACGAGCTTAAAAACCGCTTCAAAGGCTCCAATGCCGAGTTTGCCCAGGCCTACGTGGTGGCGCACGAACTGGGCCACCATGTGCAAAAAATTCTGGGAATTGAAAGCAAAGTGTCGCGTCTGGAGCACCAGCATCCAGCCCGCGCCAATGCTCTGTCAGTCGATACCGAACTTCAGGCCGATTGCCTGGCTGGCGTTTGGGGCCATTCCGCGCAAGAACGCCATATCATCGACATCACCGATATTCAGGCCGCCATGAGCGCCGCCGCCGCCGTCGGGGATGACCGTTTGCAAAAGATGGCCACCGGCCATGTCAGCCCGGAGAGGTTTACCCACGGCTCAGCCGCGCAGCGCACCGCTTGGCTGAAAAAAGGTTTGGATTCCGGCAATATCTCTTCCTGCAATACCTTTTCCGCCAGCCGCTAAGATGCGTTCTGCGATATACTTCTATCCCAAGAACTTAACGCACTCGGGGCGTTGAGATTTGTTGGAGATCCAGCCTGCTTCTCCGATAAGAACTAAGCCGGGCAAAATGCCAGATATATCCACAGTGTCGGCGGGCAGTAAGCGGCACACCGCTGTTCCAGTCGTGTGGCTGGCTGTCTCTTGCGGCTTTATGCTGTGTCACGCGGCCGTCATCGCGCACTTCGGCGTTCGCGGGCACGGGCCGCTCCTGTCCTCGCTTGTGTTGCTGACCGAGGCCATCGCCTCCGTCGTCGCCGGCTTTCAAGCCAGCCGTCTGTCCGGTCCCTTGGGCCGTTATTTCTGGCGTCTGATGGCGGTCTCCTGGACCACCCAGATCGTTGGGGAGACTTGGCTCACGTTCGGCGGCCCCGCGCTCTGGTCCGACGTGCTCTTCCAGTTCTCGACCATGCCCATCGGCATGACCTTTTTCCTGGAACCCGATCACGAGCCAACCCGTTTCGACCCCCTGCATTGGGCTGATCTCATTCAAACCCTGCTGGTCTGGATCACTCTTTACGTCTATTTCACTCCGCCCGGCATGCCGCCCACTGTCTACGGGCCGCTGTGGAACCGAAGCATGCTCATCGACAGCCTGCTGCTGGTTTCTTTCCTGCTGCGCGGATACTTCACCAGCTCGGCCACCATCCGCTCACTGTTCCTCAGAACGTCTTTTTATATTGGATTCATTTGTCTGGCGGATCTTTACAGCAGCATCCCGCCGGTTCCTGAAGGCGGAAGCTGGTTTGATCTGGTCTGGTCCGTGATGCTGCTTCTGGGCTTGCTGACCGCTGCCAGTTGGTCGGCGGACAAGCGGCAATTGCAGGAATGTGAGCCTCGGGTCGCAGGCTCAAAATGGCGGCACAACGCCTTTCAGCAGCTTTTTCCTCTGCTCTATCCAGCCCTGATTCTGGCGCTGCTCGGCCGCGTGGCGCAGTATTTCCCGGTGGCCGCCGCTGTCATCGGATTAAGCTCGTTCGCCTGCTTCAGTTGCCGCCTGCTGGTGACCCAGTACCGCCTGCGCGCGGGCGAAGCCAGCCTGCGCAAGGCCAAGCAGGATGCGGAACTCGCCAACCGCGCCAAGAGCGAGTTTCTGGCCAACATGAGCCATGAAATTCGCACCCCCATGAACGGCGTGGTCGGCATGACGGAGCTTCTGCTGTGTACCGAACTGACTCCGGAACAGCGCGAATATCTGGAGCTGAGCCGCAGCTCGGCCCAGGCGCTGCTCACCGTCATCAACGACGTTTTGGACTTTTCCAAAATTGAAGCCGGCCGCCTGGAGCTGGACCCCGTCGCCTTCAACCTGCGCCAGTTGCTGGAGCAAACCATGAAGCCGCTGCGCCTGCGCGGCCGCGAGAAAGGCTTGGACGTGCAGCTTGAAATTGACCCCGATGTGCCCGAAAGAGTCTTTGCCGACCCAGTGCGCCTCCAGCAGGTGGTGATCAATCTGGTGGGCAATGCCATTAAGTTCACCGAGCACGGATCGGTCCTGCTGAAAGTGAATGCCGACACGGCGACGGAAGAGGGCCAGCCGCTGCTGTTCGCCGTGCATGACACCGGAATCGGCGTGCCGCCCGAAAAGCAGGGCGTCATTTTTGAGGCCTTTTCCCAGGCCGACGGTTCCACCACCCGGCGCTTTGGCGGCACCGGCCTGGGCCTTAGCATTTGCTCGCGCCTGGTGCGCATGATGGGCGGAAAAATCCAGCTTCGCAGCGCGCCCGGCCGCGGCAGCAGCTTCTTCTTCGAAATTGTCGTGGGCGTGGCCGAAGACCTCCCCCAGCAGCCGGCGCAAGCCGTCGCCGCTCCGCCCGTGGCCAGAACTTTGCGCATTCTGCTGGCCGAAGACAATCTCATCAACCAAAAACTGGCCGTGCGCCTGATTGAGAAACAAGGCCATCAAGTGGTCGCCGTGAACAATGGCAGGGAGGCAGTGGAAGCTGTGGACGCCGTCGAAACCGGCAGTTTTGACTTGATCCTCATGGATATCTCCATGCCGGAAATGGACGGCCTCCAGGCCACTGCGCTGCTGCGTGAAAAATACCGCGGCCACCAGCGCATCCCCATCATCGCCATGACCGCCCACGCCCTGATGGGCGACCGCGAAATGTGCCTCCAGGCCGGCATGGACGGCTACCTGACCAAGCCCATCCACGTCGAAACGCTCTTTTCCGCCATCAGCCAAGTGCTGGCGAAAGACGTGGCCGGCGTGACTTGCTCCACGGCTATGGTCTGATGATGGGCGCTGGCCGAGGAGAAAGACTGTTCGCGGTTTGGTTCCGCGAGTTCGGTTTTCAAAATAGCTGTGCGGGCGAAAAACCCGCGAAACCGGGGGCGAAAACGACGCGAAAGAGGGGCGAAAAAAGGCCGAATCGCGCCGGTTTCGAATTTGTTAAGTTGCTGTATTCAAAGGATTAAATGAATTTCAAATCGTAATTTTTTGTTTTTTTAAGTTTTGTGTCCCGCCTGCCGGTTTATTTTTAAATGGAGCCTAGAACTTCTGAGGATATGGTGGAATGGCGGTGTGCATAGGTGGGTTTTAGAATGCTTGGAGGTGATTGATTTCAAGTGAGTTAGCGAATTTTGTCGAGCTGTGACTGATAAAGGTTGCTTCGGCTGGGCGGAAGAAGGATGGAGGGCAAGCGAGATCAGGCTGAATCCGCCAGCCGAAGCAACCGCGCGGTGAACTAAACCGCAGGAAAGCGCCCGGTTATGGGGT
>Ga0116230_10000277_pt1 | contig 43045 bp, 31 predicted proteins | sample S1TSphfallax_3_FD_88678 | JGI IMG/M metagenome (GOLD analysis project Ga0116230, IMG submission 88678) | Host-associated microbial communities from peat moss isolated from Minnesota, USA - S1T2_Fd - Sphagnum fallax MG | ecosystem: Host-associated > Plants > Peat moss > Unclassified | place... | reverse complement strand
ACGGTCGCGCCAAACGCTCGCACTGCGCCAAACGCTCGCACTGCGCCAAACGCTCGCACTGCGCCAAACGCTCGCACTGCACAGTCGTGCCAAACGCTCGCACTGCACAGTCGTGCCAAACGGACGTGCCAAACAATGAGATGCTAGGGGAAGTGCTGCGTTGCGCCCTGCGGGGTAGATGCTGCGCCAATCCCCCGACCCAGGCGACGACCGAACCATGCTGACTGCCACGAACCTCGAGCTCGCCGTCGGCGGACGTGTCTTGCTGAGCCCGGTCTCGTTTCAAGTTGCCCCCGGCGACCGGGTGGGCCTTGTGGGACGTAACGGCGCGGGTAAGACGACGTTGACTCGGGTTCTTGCCGGCGAAGGACTGCCGGCCTCGGGCAGCGTCCGTCATTCGGGAGACATCGCTTATCTGCCCCAAGATCCGCGCACGGGCGATCTCGATGTCTGGGCACGCGATCGGATCCTGTCGGCTCGTGGACTCGACGTCATTGCCCGAGACCTAGCCGATTCAGCCGCGAAGATGGGAACGTCGGACGAGGCGAGCCGGGACGCCTCGATGCGGCGCTACGCGCGACTCGAGGAAGAGTTCGTCGCGCTGGGCGGTTGGGCAGCAGAGGCTGAGGCTGCTGCGATCTCGTCAAGTCTGGGTCTTGCCGAGCGAGTGCTCGCACAGCCTCTTGGCACACTCTCGGGCGGCCAGCGCCGCCGTGTCGAGCTGGCTCGAGTGCTGTTCTCGGGAGCGCAGGCAATGCTTCTCGACGAGCCGACGAACCACCTCGATGCCGACTCAATCACCTGGCTGCGGGGCTTCCTCAAGTCTCACGAAGGCGGCGTGGTCATCATCAGTCACGACACCGAACTGCTGGAGGCGACGGTCAATCGGGTGTTCCACCTCGACGCGAACCGGCAGGAGCTCGACATCTACAACATGGGCTGGAAGCTCTACCTTGAGCAGGCTGCCTCCGATGAACGCCGGCGTCAGCGTGAGCGGTCAAACGCCGAGAAGAAGATCGTCACACTTCGGTCCCAGGCCGATCGGATGCGCGCCACAGCCACCAAAGCCAAGGCAGCTCATCAGCTGGACCGACGCGCGGCGCGACTCCTCGACGGACTCGCGGAAGGTCGTCAGCAGGACAAAGTCGCCAAGCTCCGCTTCCCCGACCCAGCGCCTTGCGGCCGTACGCCCCTCACGGCAAACGGTCTCGCGAAGAGGTACGGCTCGCTCGAAGTCTTTTCGTCCGTGGATCTCGCCATTGACCGCGGGAGCCGGGTCGTCATCCTCGGCTTGAACGGTGCGGGCAAGACAACGCTGTTGCGTGTGCTGGCAGGTGCCGAGCAGCCTGATGTCGGTGAGGTCGTGCCTGGCCATGGCTTGCGACTCGGCTACTACGCCCAGGAGCACGAGACGCTGGACGCCCGAGCCTCGGTCTTTTCGAACCTGCGCCGTCAGGCACCAGCGGAGATCACCGACGTCGAGCTGCGTCGCATCCTCGGGGCTTTCTTGTTTGGGGGGGATCGTGTCGATCAGCTTGCAGGCACGCTGTCGGGAGGCGAAAAAACCCGGCTGGCCCTGGCCGCACTGGTCGTCTCCTCGGCAAACGTGCTGCTTCTCGACGAACCGACGAACAACCTCGATCCCGCAAGCCGTGCTGAGGTGCTGAGTGCGCTTCAGACGTACAAGGGCGCGATCGTCCTCGTCACCCACGATCCCGGGGCCGTCGAGGCCCTGGAGCCCGAGCGTGTGCTTCTCATGCCCGACGGCGTCGAGGACATGTGGAGCGACGAGCTGCGCGATCTCATCGCTCTCGCGTAGGGCACTCATCGCTCTCGACTAAGGCGCGTTGCATTATCGGCTGGGCCAGCCTACGGTTAACCCGTCAGTTGCACATGCGTGCCAAATGTTATCGAACATTGCAAAGTGTGCGGAATCCTGTGCCAAGCGTTAGAGAACTGTGATCGGTTCTCGGGAAGTCCTGAGGTGACGTCGAAATGAGCACTCGTAATCTTGTCCGTATTCGGGCCGTTGCGCTGATCGCTGGAGCCGCTGCTCTGGCTGGAGCTGGATCGGGCGTTGCCGTCCTCGGGGCGTCGACGGCAAGCGCCGCAACAGCCCTTGGCACCTGGTCATCGACCGGCGAGCTGTCAACGGCACGAGCCGGAGCGACTGCGACGACCTTGGCGAGCGGTGATGTCCTTGTGGCAGGGGGAACGACGAACACGAACGGCACCATCGGCGTCACGTCCAGTGCAGCGATCTACGACCCTGGTTCAGGACAGTGGAGTGCCACCGGCTCATTGCCCATCGCGGTGGGCGACGCCACGGCTCAGCTGCTCGCGAACGGTGACGTTCTCGTAGCGGGAGGTGAAGTCTCTGGGTCGGGTGGGCTTACGCCGACTGGCGCAGCGGAGCTCTACAACCCCACCTCGGGCTCGTGGACATCAACAGGTTCGCTGCCCTCAGGTCTTGCCGTCACGGGAGCGGTCTCTGCTCTCCTGGCAAATGGTTCGGTCCTCGTTGCTGGCGGCCTGACCGGTTCCGGTTCCACACTGACAGCGACATCGAGTGCTGAGCTGTACAACGTGTCGAGCGGGACCTGGAGCGCTACCGGCTCGCTTACCACGGCGGTGGCCAATGCCACGGCGACCGTGCTCTCCGGTGGCAACGTGCTCGTCGCGGGCGGCGAAAGCGGAACCGCCTCATCGCTCGCCGCTACGGCGACCGCTGAGCTTTACAGCCCGAGCGGCGGGACCTTTGCTCCGACCGGCTCACTGCCCGTCGCCGTGCAAGACGCCACCGCCACGCTGCTTCCCGGCGGAACCGTGCTCGTTGCCGGTGGAGCGACGGGATCCTCATCGGCGCTCACCCCGACGCCGACGGCCGCTCTGTACAGCACGTCGTCCGGTGCCTGGTCGGCGACGGGCTCCCTGCCCGGCTCGGGCACCTATGCAGCGACGGCCACACTGCTTCCCGGCGGCGACGTGCTGTACGCCGGGGGACTGAGCGACGCGTCGGGCGACGCATCGAATGTCGCGTCGTATTACAACCCATCCACGAGCTCATGGACCACGACGTCGACACTGCTCACGGGAGTCGGATTCGCCACGGCGAGCTTGCTGGCAGATGGCGATGTGCTCGTCGCTGGCGGGCAGAGCGGTAGCTCGTCGGTCACTGGGGCATCTCAGCTCTACTTCGCCGGTGTCCCGAGCGCGATCACGAGCGCTGCAACGGCGTCGTTTGCCGTCGGAGTTCCCGGCAGCTTCACCGTCACGGTGACCGGTGCACCCGCGGCTTCGATTACCGAGAGCGGCGTGCTCCCTGCAGGACTCAGCTTCACCGACAATCAGAACAACACTGCGTCGATCTCGGGCACGCCTTCCACGTCGGCATCGGGGACCTACGACATCACCATCTCAGCTTCCGACGGCGTCGGATCGAGTGCGACCCAGACGATCGTCATCACGGTGGCTCCTCGAGTGGCCAAGGGCTACTGGTACGCCACCTCGACGGGCTCAGTCGAGCATTTCGGCGGCGCAGCGCTCTTCTCCACCAGCTCGAAGGTCGCGCCGCACGACATTGTCGCTCTCGTCCCCACGCCGGACGAGGGGGGTTACTACCTCGTGAGCTCCTCGGGCAACGTCTACAACTACGGCGACGCCAAGTTCTACGGCTCGAAAGCACACGCTCGGCTGTCGAGCCCGATCGTCGCAGCGGGCACGTCGCAGGACGGCCTCGGGTACTACCTCGTCACGGCGAAGGGCAACATCTACAACTACGGCGACGCGAAGTTCTACGGTTCGCCGGTCCACGTCTCGCTCGCCGCGCCCATCAGCGGTTTCGCGACGACGCCGTCGGCCACCGGTTACTGGCTCGTCACGAGCGGAGGTGTCGTGTACGGCTACGGAAGCGCGCACACCTATAACCAGGTGAGCGTCAACACCAAAGTCCGTCCGGTCGTCGCCATTGCGTCGAGTGAGGACGGCCTCGGGTACTACCTCGTCACGACGAAGGGCAACGTGTACAACGAAGGCGACGCGCATTTCTACGGATCGCTAGCCGCTCGCAAGACCTTGCCAGGCCCGGTGAGCGCGCTTGCTACCACGGGCACCGGACGCGGGTACTACCTCATCACGACGAAGGGCAATGTCTACAACGAAGGTGACGCGCCGTTCTTCGGCTCATCGGCACATACGGCGTTGCCTGGGCACGTGGTCAGCTTCGCAACCTACGTGACCACGGCGTCGTAGGGCCGGCACGTCAAGTGACGCGCGGGCGCGGATACGCTGCGCGACCGTGCCCCGCCCGCCGAGCCTGATGCTGTCCCGAGGTATTGGACCGCGCCTCGCTCGGCGGGCGACAGCCGCTGCGGCGATTCTCCTGGCAGCTGCGACCGTGTGCGGTCCGTGTGGCGTCGCAGCCGTCGCGGCGGTGGCGTCGACTCAGCCGCTTGTAGTGACGACGACCTCGCTACCGGGCGTCGAGACCGCTGAGCCCCTGGGGCTTCAGCTCGGCGCCTCGGGGGGGACTCCTCCTTATCAATGGGTGCCAGACTCCCTACCAGGAGGGCTGCTTCTCAGCTCGACGGGGCTGATCACGGGCGCGGCGACCTCGACCGGGACACAGCAGGTCATCGTCTCGGTTGTCGACGCCGACAACCACCGCACCACGGTCGCTCTACCGCTGCTCGTGGGAGCTGGTCCCGTTGTCGCAACATCGTCACTGCCCGCTGGGACCGTTGACGAGCCGTACTCTGTTCAGCTCGAAGAGTCGTCGGGAACTGCGCCATTTACGTGGTCAGTCGCCAAAGGTGGAGTTCCGGGCGGTCTTGTCCTTTCTTCGTCCGGACTGCTTTCGGGCCGCCCCGGAACAGCAGGAACGCTCTCGATCGACGTCCAAGTCACCGACGCTTCAGGCGCGTCTGGCTCAGCCGCGCTGAGCACCACGATCGCGCCGCCTCCTCTTCCATCTGAAGGGTACGTGACGATCGATGCGGCTGGCATCGCCACGTCACTTGACCTGGTCGCTCCCTCGTCGTCGACGCGACTCGGGGGCAAGAGCGTTGCGCTCGCTGTCGAACCGAGTGGTGCGGGCTATTGGATTGTCTCGTCGTCCGGTCACGTGCACGCTGCGGGTCAAGCCCGCTTCTTCGGCTCAATCTCGAGGCGCGACCTTCAAGGCGACATCGTCGGTATCGCTGCGCCACCTGGGAGCCGCGGCTACTGGCTAGCCAGCTCGACCGGCCATATCTATGGCTTTGGGTCTGCTCGATCACTTGGCTCAATCCCGAAGAAGAAGCTCAAGGGAAAAGTTGTAGCGATTACCGCCACACGAAAAGGACGGGGATACTTTCTCGTCACGAGTACCGGGGACGTGTACGCCTTTGGGGCAGCTCACCTCGCTGGCTCGGTGCCCCGTCGGGCGCTGAGGGGTCACATTGTCGCCATTGCCTCAACTGACGATGGGGGTTACCTGGTGGTGAGTTCGACCGGACGCGTCTACGGATTCGGAGGAGCGCGACCGCTGCCGTCGAACTCCGGCTCGCCGAGCGGGACAATCGCAGCTATCGCCGTCGTGCAACCCCCAGCTGGATCGGGGTACTGGTTGCTCACGACGACCGGTTCGATCTACTCGTATGGGACGGCCCGTGAGATTGCCGTGAGCCCCCCTCAGCCACTCTCAACCCCATACGCTGCCGTGCCGTCAACAGCTATCGGCGCCGGCCGGTGATCCACAGCATGGACTCAGCTTCCCAACAGGGCACCCGAAGACAGGACGGGCATGCTCGTAGTGTTGGTACGACGGGAATCGCTCCGGGTAGAGAGATTCTCGTGAAGAGAGTCTCGGCAACGTCGAAATTTTTGGAAGTGCAGCGAGGCCCCCGGCTCGTCGGGCAAGCGGTGAGCAGCATGATCATGCGCGAGGTGAGCAGTGACGGAAATCGGTAACGAGAACACCGGCCCCGAAAGCGCCGGGCACGAGCACGCAGGCAACGAGCACGCAGGCATCGAGCCCCTCGATGGTGTGAGCGGCGGCGCGCCCCTCGACGACACGAACTGGCTGCCCACGGTGTCGTGGGTTCCGAGCGAAGAGAACACCTCGGCCAGCCCAGCGATCCCCGCTTCACCGGTCCCCGCGTCACCGATGCCCTTGTCGATGCCGCCATTTGCGGCCGCGTCCCTCGAGGGCGCAGTGCCCCCAGGGAGATCAGTGCCCCCAGGGGGATCAGCGCCCTCCGACGGAACGATGGCCATAGACGGAGGAGGTGGCTCGCCGCCAGAGCCCCCGCAGCTTGGCAGCCACGGTTACCTGCCCCCGCCTCCACCCCCACCCCCTCCACCTGGGCGCGGCAGCCGTCGGGTCGTCACGGTCGCTGTAGTGGCTGCGCTTTTGGCTGGAGGTCTCGGTGCAGGCCTCGGAGCATCCTTCGGTTCGGGGTCGTCGAGCAGTCCAACGACGTCGCCGTCGACACCGACGAAGGTGCCCGTCGTTCCATCGCCTGGTGCATCGCGCCAAGCGAGCTCAGGGCCATCGGAGTCGGTTGCAGCGATCGCCAAGGCTGCCATTCCGGCCATTGTCGACATCAACACCGAAGTCGCCAGCGGTGCCTCACAGGGTCAAGAAGAAGCTGCGGGTACCGGAATGATCATCACCTCCTCGGGCGAGATCTTGACGAACAACCACGTCGTGGAGGATGCGACAAAGATCACCGTCAGCATCCAAGGAGACTCGAACTCCTATGCCGCAAGTGTCATCGGTGTCGACCCTACGAAGGATGTCGCCCTACTCCAGGTCGAAGGCCACGCAGCGCCACTACCGACCATTACCCTCGGCAACTCGTCGACCGCTGCTGTAGGTAACTCGGTCGTTGCTATCGGCAATGCACAGGGGCTGGGCCAAGAGCCCACCACGGTGACAGGAATCATCTCCGCGCTGAACCGCTCAATCAGTGCCAGCGACGAGTCCCCTGCTGCGGCGACCGAACACCTCGAAGGACTCATCGAGACCGATGCCCCGATACAGCCAGGGGACTCGGGCGGACCGTTGATCAACGGGCGCGGCCAGGTCGTGGGGATGGATACGGCGGCGTCTACGGGCGATTCTGGAGACACGCTCGGCTATGCGATCCCCATCAACGAGGCTCGATCGATCGTGCAGTCGATGGAGAAAGGCCGAACGACCGACGGGATCATCCTCGGTGAGAGCCCGTTCCTCGGAATCTTCGAGACCCCCGACGCCGCTCCTTCGTATCAGCTCCCCTCCGGCTTTGCTGGCTTTGGACTCGGCGCCACTGGCGGGAGCGGTAGCACGGGAGCGAGCGGAGCCAGCGGCACCACTGCGACGGGAGTTGCCATCTCCGATGTGGCCATCGACGGCCCCGCGCAGTCGGCGGGCATTGTCGGCGGCGACACGATTACCAAGATCGGAGCCACGGCGACACCGACGATTGCCGTCTTGAAGAAGGCGATCGAGTCCGACAAACCGGGTCAGCAAGTGCAAGTGACCTATGTTGACACCACCGGGACAACCCACACCGTGAGCGTCACGCTTGGCGGGATCCCTCAGTAGTTATCGAAAACCAGCGAAACTGGGGGAATGATCCCTCGGGAAAGCACGTCCGGTTGAAGGCCCGTCCGTGAGCGACATCTCGCGCAGCGTGTTCGAATCGGCGAAGGTCCTTTCGAAGTCGCGGCTGTGGTCGGTCCAAGGTGAGTATTTCCGTAAGTCGGGCGTGCAAGCGTGGGCTTCAGGTGACGTCCCTCACACGCTGACCAGTGGCCCGATCGTTGGTCGTGCCTATGCGCAGATCGTCGAGGGGTTCGTCGAGGACTGTCGCGCCGGGCGCTTCGGCCGACTCGACGAGGGCGAACCGATCTACGTCGTGGAGCTGGGCTCTGGTACCGGCCGACTTGGCTTCCACTTCCTGCGACAGCTCGATGAAGCTTGCATACTGCCGTTTCGGGTCGTCTACGTGCTCACAGACTTGGCCCAGTCAAACGTTGACTTTTGGCGCCAGCATCCAAAGCTCGCTCCCTATGTCGACGCAGGACGACTCGATTTCGCTCGATTCGACGCGACGAGTGACGACGAGATCCGACTCGAGCACAGTGACGCCATCCTCACCCGAACCTCCGTTGCCAATCCACTCGTGGTGGTTGCGAACTACCTGTTCGACGTGATCCCTCAGGATCTCTATGTAAGGTCTGACGGGCAGCTCTTCGAGGAGCTTGTCGCCATCGTCGAAGGCGAGGATGCTGCTGGCAGCGCAGGCCAAGGCTCGCTCGATCCGACCGCACCCGACTTCTTTGCACGGCTGTGGATCGAGACTTCGAGGCGTCCGGCAGCGCCAGGACCCTACGCAGACGCGGATCTCGACGAGTTGCTCGTCGAGGTCGCTGCCGAGCACGGAGCAGGTGCGGCCGATCGATTCCTGTTCCCAGCGACTGCGCTGCGGTGCCTCGGTCGGCTGGCTGATCTTGCAAATGATCGCCTGTTGGTGCTTTCAGGCGAGCGCCCGGGATCGATTCCCGACATGAGCCCGGAAAACGACGGCACGACAGGCGCGGTGCGTCCTTCGGCGCTGCTTGGACTGAGCGTGCACGGGGGGTCCTTTTCGCTGCCGGTGGATATGGGAGTCATCGCAATGCTCGCCGAGCGACGAGGCGGGTACATGCTGATGCCGTCGGCTCTGCCCGCGGGACTTCTTGTCACAGCCACGATGATGGGTTCAGGACTCGAGGGCGTCGCCACGGCTCACCGCTTTCGACTTGCCATTGACGACCTTGGACCTGAAGACGTTTTCCTCGCGATGCGTCCGGCACTTCGGACCGGGTTGACCGAGCACCCGCTCGCCGTCCTCCTGGCGCTGCTGCGCGTCGGGGGCTACGACCCCTACCTGTTCCGCATGATGCACGCCGGACTCGCAGCACAGCTGAAGAACGCCGAGGCCGCCGGTATCGAAGAGGCAGCTCGGGTCTTTGCACAGGTCTGGGAGCGTTACTACGCGATCGACGACGAGACGGACGTCGCATTCGGGATCGCTGCGCTGTTGGCACCTGCTGGTCGCTACGCAGACGCGCTCGGCTACCTCGAATTGTCACGAGCGAGCCATGGCCCGAGGCCACTTGTCGCCTTCAACACGGCACTGTGTCGGGCGCTCCTCGGAGATCGCGAAGGAGCACTCGAGGCGGTAGCTGAAGCCCTCGATCTCGACCCGGACTTGGCTGAGGCTGCGCTCCTGCGCGAACAGCTTGTCCGTCCCAGCTAGCGCCGGCGACTTCTCGGACTTGCATTGAGGAAGCGGAGGTAGCTGTTGTACGCGGCCGGTTCGCCATCGAGATCGGTCTCGGTCTCGGTCTCGGTCTCGAATCGAGTGGTGCTGGCGAGTTTGCGAGTCGATGAGGCGGCACGTTCAACAGGACGGCCGTCGAAGCGGCTCGTGCTCGCCGTACCGTCGCCTGCATCTCTCGCTCTCCGGTCCGCCGCCACGTCGTGGACCAGCTTCCACCACATCACCACGGCATACACGCAGAAGAACGGCCATTCGACTGTATAGGCCCAGCTCAAGCCATTACCTGACAGTGCCCGATGGAGTTGCCACCATCCGAGAGCCAAGAAGCCAGGCACGGTCACGAGTACGGCGATATGAAGACTGATCGCTCGCGGGGACAGCCAGGTCTGCTTCACCTTGATGACGCTAGGACCACCAGAGGTTTCCCGTCACGCCAGCTGAGAGGCACACGCAGCACCGGTTGGAGCGTGGCACCTATCGTGGAGATGTCGAGGGGCTGCAACTGCCCGTGGTTGCAGCGGGGCAGTACGAGTGACCTGGCGGTGCAGCCCCCTCGGGCGGGGAACGACCTGTCGAGGAACTTGGAGATGCGTACATGATCATCGTGAAGATTGAGCGTTGGCCGGATCAGGTCGATCCGGATGACCCTCAGGAGAAGCAGCGGCCCCATACCGACATCGCTCGTGCGGTGTTTCGGAATGATCATTCCGGCACCCACGAGGTAGGTAACTACCACGTCGAGCTGTACGACCCGCCAGCCTATAACCCCTGGGCAGGTGTCACCCTCGAGACTGAGGTCCAGCAGTTCCCACGTCGAGAGCTCGGTGCGTGGGACCTCATCTACCGTGCTCTTGATCAGCTGGTAGGCGAGCGCAATGCCGACAAGTCCGGTGCAGACAAGACTCCCAGTGACGAGTCTGGCGGCGACGCAGCGTAACGCTGGACGGAGTCACTCCACTGCGAAAGGTGCTCGGCGTCTCGGTGCTCCAGCTGCGCTGCCTGCACCGCTGCTACGATGGAAAAGCTGACCGTAGAACGCTGCAGGAGAGCCCGAAAGGGCGCCGAAGGAGCAACCTCCCCGGAAACTCTCAGGCCACAGGACTGCAGTGCGAGGTCGCCTCTGGAGAGAACGGAGTAATCCGTTCACCGAAGGGACAACCCGGCATCGTGCCGGTGAAGCTCTCAGGTTCAAGGACAGAGGGGGACGGAGGGCGCACGTAGCGCCTGTGCTAGCCCGAGCGACGCGCACCGCGTCTGACGGGTTCCGTCTTTCGAGGAGTCCCACGTGAGCGTCGAGTCACCCCTGAGCACGGCCAACGGTTCCAGCTCCACGCCGAGGGAAACCACTGCGTCTCCGATGGCCGGACCGTCGCAGGCCGATGGGCTGCGTCGCCTCGCTTCTCTGCCCGCAGCCGACCGTTTTTCAAGCCGCCACATCGGGCCTGACGCGTCGCAAGAAAGCGAGATGCTGGGGACTCTTGGTCTTGGCCACATCGATGAGCTGGTAGACGCCGTGGTGCCGAGCACGATCCGAAGCTCGACAGGGCTCGACCTGCCCGGTGAGGTCAGCGAAGCCGACGTGCTCGCAGAGCTCCGACAGATCGCCTCGCAAAACTCGGTGTGGACCTCGCTCATCGGGATGGGCTACCACGCGTGCGTCACTCCGCCGGTCATTCAGCGGAATCTGCTGGAAAACCCGGCCTGGTATACGGCCTACACGCCCTATCAGCCCGAGATCAGCCAGGGCCGCCTCGAGGCACTGTTGAACTACCAGACCGTCATCACCGACCTGACCGCACTCGACATAGCGAACGCCTCGCTGCTCGACGAGGCGACGGCAGCGGCGGAGGCAATGGCTATGTGCCAAGCGCATGCCAAAGGTGCAGGAAACACCTTCGTCATCGACTCGCGCTGTCACCCGCAGACGATCGAGGTCGTCACGACGCGTGCCGAGGCTCGAGGCATCCACACCACGGTCGTCGATCCCTTTGTCGAAGGTGCCCTCGACGGCGCTTTCGGCGTGCTTGTGCAATACCCGGCCAGCGACGGCGAAGTGCGCGACCTCGCTCCGCTGTGCGCTGACGCGCACGATCGAGGCGCGCTTGTAGCAGTCGCGGCGGACTTGCTTGCTTTGACGTTGCTGCAACCACCGGGAGCGCTCGGTGCGGATATCGCCGTCGGCACGTCCCAGCGCTTCGGGGTCCCATTGTGGTTCGGGGGACCTCACGCAGCATTCCTGGCCACGAGGACGTCGCTACAGCGCTCGATGCCCGGGCGCATTGTCGGTGTTTCGGTCGACGCCGACGGTGCTCCTGCGCTGCGGCTCGCACTCCAGGCGCGTGAGCAGCACATTCGGCGTGAGCGAGCGACGAGCAACATCTGTACGGCCCAGGCGTTGCTGGCCGTCGCAGCAGGGATGTTCGCGGCCTACCACGGACCTGACGGCCTTCGAGTCATTGCGGAGCGAACCCATCGCCTCACGGTCCTGCTCGCCGATGGGATTCGCCGCGCCGGCTTTGTCGTGCAGACCGAGACATTTTTCGACACGATCACCGTCACGACGGGAGACCGCACGAGTGAGGTCGTGGCTGCGGCTCGAGAGCAACACATCAACGTGCGCGTGCTGGAAGGTGCCGTGGGTATCGCGCTCGATGAGACGACGACCGTTGCTCTTGTTGCCAAGGTCCTCAGCTGCTTTGGTCTCGACGAGGAACCAGGAGCTCTCGAGGCTCGGGACGACGAGCTCACGAGCCCACTCGATCCATCATGGCTTCGAACCTCGTCCTTTCTCACGCACCCGACGTTTTCTTCGTACCACTCCGAGACCGAGATGCTGCGCTACCTGCGTTCGCTGGCGGACAAGGACCTGGCCCTGGACCGTTCGATGATCCCGCTTGGCTCGTGCACCATGAAGTTGAATGCGGCTGTGGAGATGGCAGCGATCAGCTGGCCCGAGTTGACGGGAATCCACCCGTTTGCCCCGCTTGACCAGGCAGGCGGGTACCTTCGGATTGCCTCAGATCTCGAAGCGTGGCTCGCGCAAGTCTCGGGGTACGACGCGGTCAGCATTCAGCCGAACGGTGGTTCTCAGGGCGAGCTTGCGGGCCTGCTCGCGATCCGGCGCTACCACCGCCACCGAGGTGACGACGGGCGCACGGTCTGTCTCATTCCCACATCGGCCCATGGCACCAATGCGGCGAGCGCCACGATGGCAGGGTTCAGTGTTGTCGCCGTAGGTTGCGATGACGAGGGCAACGTCGACCTCGACGACCTTCGAGCCAAGGTAGACGCCCATCGCGCCCAGCTGGCCGCCATCATGATCACCTACCCGTCGACTCATGGTGTCTTCGAAGAGTCCGTTCGCGACATCTGCTCGATCGTCCATGACGCTGGCGGTCAGGTGTACATCGATGGTGCAAATCTCAATGCTCTCGTGGGCCTGGTCCGTTTCGGCGAGATTGGAGGCGACGTCTCGCACTTCAATCTGCACAAGACTTTCTGCATCCCACACGGCGGCGGAGGTCCTGGTGTCGGTCCCGTCGGGGCCCGAGCGCACCTTGCGCCGTTCCTCCCCGGCAGCGCTACGGTCCCGAGCGCTTCCCCGCGCTACACCGGTGGTGCCGTGTCGGCAACACCCTATGGCTCGGCTGGAGTGCTACCGATCTCCTGGGCGTACATACGCCTGATGGGTCCTGACGGGCTGACGGCCGCGACCAAAGGTGCTGTGCTCGCTGCGAACTACGTGGCACGCCGCCTCGCCGATGCCTACCCGGTGCTCTACACGGGTCGCGGTGGCTTCGTCGCCCACGAGTGCATTCTCGATATCCGACCGATCACTGCTCAGTGCGGCGTGAGCGCGGAAGATGTGGCAAAGCGTCTCGTCGACTACGGCTTCCACGCTCCGACCATGTCGTTCCCTGTCGCTGGGACGCTCATGATCGAGCCGACTGAGTCCGAGAACAAGGTCGAGCTGGACCGATTTTGCGACGCCATGCTCGCGATCAGAAACGAGATCGCCGAGGTCGCCGCTGGGGCCGTCGCTGTAGAGGAGAGCGTGCTTCGACGGGCTCCGCACACGGCACGTGCCCTCGCCGATCCATCATGGTCTCGGCCCTACTCGCGAGCCAAAGCCGTCTTTCCGGCGCCGTCGACCGTGGCCCGAAAGTACTGGCCGGCCGTGGGTCGAATCGATAACGCGTACGGCGACCGCAATCTGTTTTGCACGTGCCCTCCCCTCGAGGAGCTTGCAGCATTGGCGACTGCCGCTCCGTGAACGGCCCCGGTACCTGATCGCCGCTCGTGACCAGGTAGCGGGTCGTCTCGTCGTGGTGACGCGCCGATGGCCGGGGCCGAGGGTTTTCACCCCGGCCCCGGCCATCGTTGCTAAGGCGTGATCGCTCAGGCCGGCGCCGGGCCCGCTGTGCGCTTCTTGTTCAACAGGTAAGCGCCGCCGGCGAGGCCACCGGCTGCGAGGCCGAGGAGTGCGACGTTTGGCACTTCTGGTGTCACGGCGGCCAGTGCTGTCGCCGACACCGTCGAGACCCGCTGCAAGGTGACGGAGTCCATCACGTTCGAGTTCGACGGCTCGGAGCCGATCGTCGCCTGGGAGACGTACGACGGGGTGGCCGAGGTCACCGCGCTCTCGGCGCTGGCGCCGTTGCCCGGGTTGATCGCCTGGATCGTCATGGTCGTCGTGCCACCAGGTGTGCTGGGAGCGACGACATCCACGACGATGAAGCTCCAGACGGCCTTGCGGAACGCCGACCATGGGTTCGACGCGCTGTAGGTCGGGTCAGCCTCGGTCGAGGCGCTACCCGAGCCGCCCGACGCAGTGTCGCCGCCGGTCCAGTAGTCGATGAACGGCGTGCCTGAGCCCGAGTCGCCGGCACCGGTTACCCCGTACCAGCTGGTGTACAGGCTCTGTCCACCACCGCCGGCGCAGATGTAGGTCGTGCCTTGCGACGCCGGCGTCACCACGCTTCCGGGCGCTGCCTGAGTCTGGGCGACACCACTCTTGACGGGGTTCGAGCGCTCGTAGCAGTGCACGTGTCCGTTCAGCACCAGGTCGACCTGGTACTGGTCGAAGAGCGGCTCCCAGATGTTGCGGATGCCAGCATCCGACCCATGGGTGGCGTTGGAGCAGAACAGGCAGTTGTGGAAGACGACGACGATGAAGTCAATATTCGAACCGGCCGCACGGTACTTTGCCAGCTGGCTCGCGAGCCAGGTCGTCTGCACGCCCTGGGTGTAGCCGTTGTTCGGCGTGATCTCGGCCGAGAGGTCGTTGCCGTCACACATGATCCATGCCACGTTGCCGTAGGTGAAGCTCTGGGTGACGGGCGAGCCCGACGTCGTGTCGTAGTTCTGCGGGAAGCGGGTCAGCACGCCGGCGTAGCCGTGGTTGGCGAGTGGCTCCATCTCGTGGTTGCCGACGCCGCGCAGCACCGGCAGGCTCTGGAATCCGTTGGCGCCGAAGATCGAGAAGTAGCTGTCCCACGCGCTCGGGGTGTAGCTCGGCTGCGTCGTGCCGGGACTACCGAGGATCTCGCCGCCGCTCGCGTAGGAGAGGTCACCGGCGACGACGGCAAAGGCCGGTGACTGAGCAGCGACCCACTCGGCGATCTCCAGCGACGAAGATGCCGACACGGCCTGGTCTCCGGTTCCGACCCAGCGAAAGCTCGGGATGCCCTCCTGGGCGGTGGTGAACGTGGCGTCCGGTCCCCAGTTCACGCCGTCGTAGCTGACGGAGTAGTGATAGGTGTTGTCAGCGTCGAGGCCGGTGATGAGCGCCTGGATGTACAGCGTGTCGTCGACGTCCCCGGAAGGCTGGGTGTAGCCGGAGGGGATCGGCACGATCTGGGCCTGGAAGGCCTGCACGGTCTCGCCGTACGTCGTGTCCGTACCCCAGCGCACCTGCGGATTCGAGGCGGAGGCGGGGGTGTTGTAGGAACCGGCTGACCACGAGATGTACATCTCCTTGGCCGGGTTCGGGCCGTAGGAGATCCACTGCGGGATCGGCAGGCCGGTGGCCGACGCGCTCGACTGCTTCCAGAAGATGGGTCCTGCGGCGGCCAGCGCGCCCACGGCGGCTGCCCCCTTCAGTACGGACCGTCGGCTGTACCGGCGCCGTAGGTAATCGTGCATGTCCTGCACGGACATGTCCTTCACATAGCTGTCGGGTACTTCTCCATAAGGGGTGTCCATGGCTCCGCAGCCTAAAAAAGCCAGGTAAACCCCCCACGAACTGCAATCACACGAAAGCCAAAACTTGCAAGTTCTTGCCAAACTTCTGGCGAACAGTCGATGTCATTATCCCTATCATTTCTGTGCCGTTCACAGGATTCATAGGTCGTGATGAGCAGACCAGGGCGTGACATGTGCGGCCCGGCCTCTTGTTCAGCGAGAAGCGCGTTGTTCAGCGAGAAGCGAGCCCGGCTGACACTTTGGAGCGACCAGCGCTGCTGCCTCGAGCCGGCGTGATTCGACTGGCTGTCTGGCGCTTCTCGGTCGTCGGCGCCTGGCAGCCTTCGGTGACGATCGCAAAAGATCTGGTCACCGTTTCAGCGAACAAGCGGGCGCTACGTCGGCCGGGCACCCGTGTGGTGCGAAAGGTCCGGATGGCAACGCGCACCGCAGCCACGCCCACTCGAGCGATGACTCCAGCTCTCAGCTGGACGTCGGCAGAGCTCTTGTCGGCCCCCGCACTTGCGAAGCGATCCAGGAAGACCTCTGCGAGATGGTCCTCCCAGCCGACGAAGACTCTTACGAGCCTCGAAGAGCCAGGGAGTGAGGCAACGTCGATGGCGCCGACAAAGTGGAGAAGAGCACGTCCTGCCGGACTTCCCACCGCTGCAAGTGTTGCTTCGAGCAAGGAATCGAGTGGCACTTCGTCAAGTGGTCGCTCGAGCAGGCAAGCCTTGACTGCCTGGAAAAAAGCGATGAGGTCTTCGAGCAGGAGGTCGTCCTTCGAATCGAAGTAGCGAAAGAAGGTTCGCTCGGAAACTTCAGCGGCGCGTGCAATCTGCTGGACCGTGGTCGCTGAGAACCCCTGCTCCTCGAAGAGGTCGGTGGCAACACGAACGAGCGCTTCCCTGGTCTCTTGTTTCTTCTGGTCCCACCGTGTCACTTCAGCTCGACTAACCACGACTTCATAATAGTCGCGGAGTATGCAATGTTTTCGTACCGATTGGGCAAGCATCTTCTCTCGTAGCTGTGGCAAGCTCGAAGTGTGCTTGGCGACACGATCTTCCACCTTGCGCTGGCGCAGGAGTGGGAGACAGCTTTGGCTAGCCACGAGAGCTACGACCGTTCGACGATCGGTCGTTCGCTCCAAGACGTCGGTTTCATCCACTGTTCGACTGCCGACCAGCTCCAAGGTGTGGCCGACGCGTTCTACATCGGGAGATCCGACGTGCGACTACTCGTCATCGATGCCTCGAAGCTGGCTGGAATGATCCGGTGGGAGAGCTCGACCGACACTTCGGGGCTCTTCCCCCACATCTACGGCGTGCTGCCCCTCGATGCGGTGATCTCGACCCATGCCGTGTCACTCGACGGTGAAGGGCGACTCCTACTCGGCCATCTTCTCGAGTGATCGCTGGAGGTCCACGCCGTGCTGTACGGGCCGCTCAGTGCGATCCCCCGAGGTGCAATTCTCGCAGCTAGGTGGGGCCGGCAGGGATCGAACCTGCGACCCAGGGATTATGAGTCCCCTGCTCTGACCACTGAGCTACGGCCCCGCACGCGAGGCCTGAAGCGTACAGCGACGTGAGGGTCAGATGGAGACGGTGGAGAGTCGGCCAGAGCGGGCGTCTGTCGACACGAGTCAACGAGCTGTGACCAGCTGTATCGCTGAATCCTCGCAGCTCCGGGGGAGAGACTCGAACTCTCAACCCTGCGGTTAACAGCCGCATGCTCTGCCAATTGAGCTACCCCGGAATGACAAGGGGACTTTAGCAGCGTGGCCTGGCGAAGCTTTGCGGACCCTCAATTGCAGTCCTCAGATGCCGTTACGAGAGAAGGCGACGTTTGGCGGGCACGTGGACGTGCCTCGGGCGTCCGGCTGATTGTCTGGGAGTGTCGAGGAGGGAACGTCGATGACGCCGAGTGCGCAGTGTCTGGGATGTGACTGCCGTCCGTCGTGGGCGGCGCCACCATCCTCGAGACTGCTCGTCGCTACCGGTGTCTCGCATACCTTTGCCGCCCTGCGTCACGCCATCGAGGAAATGGGTCTCGCCTCGATCGAAGCTGCCTCGGGGATGCTCTGCGTCGAGTGCACCGAATCGTCTCTCGATCAGACGGTGCAGCCGGCAGACGTGCTTGCCAAGCTCGCCCGAGCGTTGACCGCGACAGAGCGCGCAGAAGTGCGAGCGGTGCTGGTTCCCGAGACTGAGGACGACGATCCCTTTGGGGCCGGCGCTGGGTCCTATCTCGACCCGAGCGTCGGACTGGCCGCAGATCGAACTTCAAGCTCGGCCTACGACCTCGTGGCCCGGGCATTGCGTGCACCGTCGCTCGACCAGCTCACAGCTCGGTACGACCACCAGCAACTCGCTCGGGCTCTCGAGTACGAACTTTCGAGCTTTTATAGTCTCTACCAGCCGATTGTTCGCCTTGACGACGAGTCTGTCGTCGGTCACGAAGCGCTCTTGCGGGCGCACGGTCCAGAGGGCGTCCTCATGCCCGACGCGATGTTCGCCGCTGCTGCACAGGCAGGGTGGCTACACGCGCTCGATCGAGTGGGTCGTACCACGGCGTTGCGAGGCGCCGCGGGCTGGCTCGGCGAGGACATGCTCTTTGTCAACTTCATCCCTACCACGATCTATCGGCCAGAGGTCTGTCTAAGGACCACCGAGCAGGCGGCAGCTCAGGCAGGGCTCACGTTCGAACAGCTCGTGTTCGAAATCACCGAGACCGAGCAAGTGCGGGACCTCGCGCACCTCGAGCGCGTGTTCCATTACTACCGGGAACGGGGGTGCAGGGTCGCTCTCGACGATCTTGGAGCCGGTTTCTCGTCGCTTAACCTCATGGTGCGTCTCGAGCCTGACATCGTGAAGATCGACAAAGAGATCGTCCAGCAACTTCCCGCCCAGGGTGCGACTGCGGTTGTCTCGGCGATCGTCGACATCGCCCATTCCAGCTCGCGTGGTACCACCGTGCTCGCAGAAGGCGTCGAGACGGCAGAGCAAGCTGAGTGCGCACGAGAGCTCGGCGCGGAGCTTGCCCAGGGATGGTTGTTCGGTCGGCCCGTCGCCCGCAAGGACGAGACGGAATCGACATCGCTGCCAGCCCCAGCCCCAGCCCCAGCCCCAGCCCCAGCCCCAGCCATTCGGCTCGCCGGCTGAGTATTGAGCACACCGAGGTTCCGACCGAGAGGCTCGACCGGAACCTCGGTGACGTGCGGGCTGACTAGATCAGATGCGTTGCAATCGGCATGGTGCGATGAGCATCATGACTGCGGCCATACCGGAAGCACCGATTTCTTCCATGTAGCGTTCGTTACCCCGGCAAATGAGCCGTACCAGGCCAGTGCTGCCGTGACGAGTCCTACGATTCCCCCTGCGTGGGTAATGCCTGTGCTGTTGTCGAGCGAACCCGCAGCAAGAAGCGCAAAGGTAACGGTGAGTGCGAGGAACACGCCCACCACGACAAGGTTCGTCTTCAGCGAGGCAACCAGCATGTACAGCGTGAAGATGCCCCACGCGAGGAGGAAGTAACCGGTCGCTTGGTTTCCTCCCGTGGTCAGCGTCGGCACGATGTACTTGACGTAGTAGAAGAATGCCAGCCAGAAGGCTCCGTAGGAAGTAAAGGCCAGCGCCCCGAAGGTGTTCTTGTTCTTGAACTCCCACATACCCGCAAGCAGCTGCGCGGCTCCCCCGTAAAAAAGTGCTAACGCAAGAATGCTTGCCGTGCCAGCTCCCTTGACCCAGCCGGAATTCGACAGACTCAAGATGAATGTTGTCATCGCGAACGCAGCGAGGCCAAGTGGTGCCGGGTCAGCAATGCTCGACGACACTTCGACCGGTGACGTCGCAGCGGACGAAGAAGGTAGTTGCGTACCGATAGACGGATCGCTCATGTAGTGGTTCCCCCCTGTGAGAAATGCCAATGCTTAGTGCAACGCTGTAACTGCTCTCAGCCCCCCCTTCTCTCGTCAGTCGTCAGCCTTATGCATGCTCTTTGCACGCTCGGCGATCTCATGCACGACCGCTTCATTTGCCAGCGTCGTCACATCGCCGAGCTTTCGTTGCTCGGAAATGTCTCTGAGCAGTCGGCGCATGATCTTTCCCGACCGAGTCTTGGGAAGCTCGTCGGTGAAGACGATGGACGCAGGCCGTGCAATTTTCCCGATTTTTGCAGCGACGTGGTCGCGCAATTCGAGAATCAGTGATTCGTCCCCGACGCGCGCGCCGCGTAGCGTCACGAAGGCGGCGATTGCCTGGCCGGTCTGCGCGTCGTCGCGCCCGACGACCGCCGCCTCCGCGACAGCTGGATGGTCGACAAGTGCGGATTCCACCTCGAGTGTCGAGATGCGGTGACCCGACACATTCATCACGTCATCGACCCTGCCGAGCAACCAGTAGTAACCGTCGTCATCCCGCTTGGCACCGTCGCCAGCAAAGTAGACCCAGCGGTCCTGCTCGGGCCTGGAGAACCTGCGCCAGTACGTCTCGACAAACCGCTCGTCGTCGCCGTAGATCCCGCGCAGCATCGATGGCCACGGCCTGGTGATGACGAGATAGCCGCCCTGGCCTAGCGGGACGCTCTCGCCGTGCTCGTCGACGACGTCGGCAAAGACCCCCGGCAAGGGCACGGTCGCCGAGCCTGGCTTGGTCGTGATCACTCCGGGCAGAGGAGCAATCATGAGTCCGCCGGTTTCGGTCTGCCACCACGTGTCGACGATCGGACATTGTCCGCCTCCGACGTGTTCCTGGTACCACATCCAGGCTTCGGGGTTGATTGGTTCGCCTACAGTTCCGAGCAGTCGCAAGCTCGATAGGTCGTGCTTCGCGAGATGGTCGTCACCCCATTTCATGAAGGTACGGATCGATGTCGGCGCGGTGTAGAACAGCGATACCTGGTACCGCTCGACGATGTCCCAGAATCGGTCCTTGTCCGGAAATTGCGGGGCTCCCTCGTAAATCACTGATGTCGCGCAGTTCGCAAGAGGGCCATAGACGACGTAGCTGTGCCCGGTGACCCAGCCGATATCTGCAGTGCACCAGTAAATATCCTCGTCAGGGCGCAGATCAAAAACGGTGGCATGGCTCGTCGCAGCGCCTACCAGGTAGCCACCACAGCTGTGCACAATTCCCTTCGGCTTTGCCGTAGTGCCGGAGGTGTACAGCAAAAAGAGGAGGTCCTCCGCATCGCACTCGACTGCGGGTCGCTCCGGCGACTGGTCAGGGACAATCTGGTCGTACCAGACGTCTCGACCCTCGGCCATGGAGACATCGCTCCCCGTGCGCCGCACGACGAGGACGTGCTCGATCGAAGGAGTACGGCTCAGGGCGTCATCGGCCATCTCTTTCAGCGGAACCACCGAGCCGCCTCGCCATGCACCATCGCAGGTGATGAGCACTTTGGCCTGAGCGTCGTTGATCCTGTCGGCCAGCGATTCAGCCGAAAACCCACCAAAGACGACCGAATGCGGCGCTCCAAGGCGAGCACATGCAAGCAGTGCAACGGGCATCTCAGGCACCATTCCCATGTAGATGGCGACGCGGTCTCCCTTGGTGACACCCAGGGCAGCGAGTGCGTTAGCCGCCCTGCAGACTTCTTCGTAGAGCTCGCCGTAGGTAATGATGCGCCGGTCTCCTGGCTCGCCTTCCCAGTAGTAGGCGACCCGATCTCCATGCTCTGCGAGATGGCGATCGAGACAGCTCTCGGTGACATTCAATGTCGCACCGACGAACCATTTGGCAAACGGTGCCTTCGTCCAGTCGAGGACGCTGCTCCACGGCTTGCGCCACGCCACTCGCTCGGCCTGCCTCGCCCAGTAACCCTCGTAGTCGAATTGGGCGTCGTCATAGGGTGCGTGCGTCTGCACGCATGCACGCTCTCGAAAGGTGTCACTCGGCGGGAACATGCGGTTCTCGTCGAACAGTGCCTCGATCGTCTGGTGCGAATCGCTCACGGCAGGTCCCCTCTCACCTAGCTTGCTGTACCTCGATCGCCGGCTTTGGCTGGTCGGCTGCTCTATGTCACCAGGCGCGTTCCCCTAACAAGGCATCTCGCGCAATGGGTGTAGGGAGCGGTGCAAGCGCCGCTCTTTCAAAAGCGCAGGTCCTCGGCCCCCCGGGGAGGATGCGCTCCATGGTGTTCAACCGTCTCACCCACGTTATAGGTGCCGAGATCGCCTTGCACAAGGCATTGTTCCGTCGTGGAGGTAAATGCGTAAGGGTCAGTCCGATTCCAGGTAGTCGCGCAGTGACCGAGACATTGTCGGTTGTCGCAGCTTGGCGAGCGTCTTCGTCTCGATCTGGCGTACCCGCTCCCGTGTCACTCCGAAGAGCTGGCCGACCTCTTCGAGCGTGCGAATTCGACCGTCGTCGAGGCCGAAGCGCAGACGGACGACCTCCTGCTCGCGGTCGGTCAGCTCATGCAGTGCCTGGTGGACGGCCTCATTGAGCATGGCGCGGGTCGCCACGTCTACTGGCACTTCGGCCCCATGATCTTCGATGAGGTCGGAGAGGCTGAAGTCCTCTTCGTCGCCGATCGGCTGCTCGAGCGAGACGGTGTCTTGGCTGAGCCGCTGGATCTCACGAACGCGCTCGACGGTCATGTCGACGAGCGGTGCAATCTCCTCAGCAGTTGCCTCTCGACCGTACTCCTGAGACAGTTGCCGCTGGGTAGCGAGGATCTTGTTGATGGTTTCAACCATGTGCACCGGGATCCGAATCGTGCGCGACTGGTCGGCGACGGCTCGGGTGATCGCCTGGCGAATCCACCAAGTCGCGTACGTGGAGAATTTGAAGCCTTTGCGGTAGTCGAACTTCTCCACTGCTCTCATCAATCCGAGATTGCCCTCCTGGATGAGATCGAGGAAAGCCATTCCGCGGTTGCGATAGCGCTTGGCAATGGAGACGACTAGCCGAAGGTTTGCCTCGGTCAGTAGGTCCTTTGCCTCGTGACCTTGGGCAACGAGATGGCGTAGGCGCGCCAGCTCGGCTTGACTCAGCGGCTCGTCGGCGGTGTCGGCGAGTGCAAGTTGTCGAGCAGCCTCGTTACCGAGCTCGATGCGTTTCGCGCACACGACCTCGATCTCTGCAGAGAGCAAGGACACCCGCCCGATCTCGCGCAGGTACGCATGGACCGTGTCGACCGAGGGCCCCATCGAAGCCCGCAGCGACCCATGGCGAAGGCTGTGAAGCGCGTCCGACTCCGCGTTGTTGCCGTCGATCGGGTCGATGCGTTGCATCATCCACGGCCTCCCTCCCTACGCACCAACCACGCTACCAATCGCCCCGCAGCCTCGATCGCGCCGGCCTCGTTCACGGGCCCGTCGGTGTTGTCTCGTAACTGCTCGAGGTCCTCCATCACGACGGCCACCGTTCTCAGTCGCTCCGAGTCGCTGCCATCTCCCCCCTGGCGAGCCTCGCTGTTCAACGCCACGAGTTCCCGGTGAGCCGCAACTCGAACCAGGGCGATGTAGGTCCCCTCTGGATCGGCGTCGGACTCGAGATCGATGACCGTCAGCCGTCGGAGCAGGTCTGCGACCTCAGGGGGCGACGCAGCAATCGCCTCGTGCAGCTCAGTCGCCTCAGCCAGGACGCGATAGGCGGCGCGCTGAATCGGATCGGAGAAGATGACCTCGTGGAATAGGTGTGCCACGGCCTCGGGGCGGTGGATTGCGAGAGCGATCGCGTCTTGGCCCGCGCGCGGTGCTGCTGTGGCGGAAACAGAGCGCCGAGCCTGAGCCGAGACCTGAGCCGATCTGTCTCGTGGCATGCGAGAAGGGCCTCGCCCCGACGGAGGTTGGTCGGGGTCGAATTCCTCAGGCTCGTCGTAGGGTTGCCATTCCTCGTCGTTCGTCGCACCGCTCGCAGGTGTTGGCGCCTCGTCACCTGCGCGACCTCGCGTCCGCGCGTGCTCGCGCGCGGGCGAACGCGCGGTCGTGCTCGCACGGGCCGATTCTTCTCGTCGCAAGCGCTCGAGGAGCGGGCGGAGCTTTCCTGGATCGTGACGCGTCTTGTCCGCTATTTCGACGAGGTACTGGTCGCGCACGAGCTCACTCGGATGCTCGGCAACGGCTCTGAGGGCGGCCTCAGCGGCACGAGCCCTGCCCTCGGGGTTCGAGAGATCGACGGCGGCGATCGCTCGATCGACCTGGAACCCCAGAAAGGGCCGGGCATGGACTATGGCGTCTGCAAGCGCAGCAGGATCGGAGCTGGCAAGCTCGCCTGGGTCGGTGCCCGCGGGCAGCGGTGCCACGGCGAGCTCGATCTCGTGCCGTCGTTCCCATTCGTAGAGCCGCGCCGCAGCGTTCTGGCCAGCGGCGTCCGCGTCGAAGGCGAGGACGATGCGCTTGGCGAAGTTTGCGAGGAGCCGAAAGTGATCTTCGGTGAGCGACGTCCCGCAGGTCGCCGCGGCGCGTGGCACGCCCGCACGAAAGAAACCGATGACGTCGGTGTAGCCCTCGCACACGATTGCTTCGCCACGACGCGCCATATCGCCCTTGGCCCAGTTCAAGCCGTAGAGGGTGCGCCGCTTGGAGTAGATCGGTGATTCCGGCGAGTTCCGGTACTTGGGCCCTGGGTCGCCCGTTCCGCGGCGGATGTCGTCGGGAAGGATGCGCCCTCCAAGAGCGATGGCTCGTCCGCCGGGATCAAAGATCGGGAAGATGATCCGTTCGCGAAATGCATCGACCGGTCCCGAGCGGCCTTCCCAGGCCAGGCCGGCTTCGGTCAGCAGTGCTGTCGGTCGACGCAGATGCCGCGCAAGCTCCCCGTAGCCGTGGGGTGCAAAGCCCAGCTTGAACTGCCGTACGACGTCACCGTCGTACCCTCGACTGCGCAGATACTGTCGAGCAGCGCCGGCGTCGCGCCCGTGCAGGAGTCGCTCGTGGTAAAAGTCGACGGCGGCATCGAGAAGCTCGTAGAGCTGCTTGCGATGCCCCCGCTCCTGACCCGCACGTGCATTCTCTTCGTGATGGACGGTTATCCCTGCGCGAGCTGCGAGCCGCTCGACGGCTTCGACGAAGTCACATCCTTCAATGGCGCGGACGAAACTGATCGCGTCGCCGGATGCCTGACAGCCGAAGCAGTAGTAAAGACCCTCTTGGGCGTTGACGCTGAACGACGCCGATCGTTCGGTGTGGAACGGGCAGAGCCCGACATATCGGGTTCCGACTCGCTTCAGTGCCGTGTGCTCTCCGACGAGACCGATCATGTCCGTCGCGGCTCGTACCTGGGCGACTTCCTCGTCAGGTAGTGCCATGGTCCCGTCGTCCTAGCTGTCGATACGCCTTCGTCGGATGCGCCTTCGTGAGATCCGGCTTGGTCAGATGCGCCCTGGTCAGATGCGCCCTGGCTAGATGCGCTCGGTGAGGTAGCTCACAAGTCCCGAGATCGGAATGCGCTCCTGGATCGTCGAGTCCCGTTCCCGCACCGTCACGGCGCGATCGTTGACGCTGTCGAAGTCCACCGTGATGCAGTACGGCGTGCCAATCTCGTCCTGGCGACGGTAGCGCCGACCGATCGACTGTGTGTCATCCCGCTCGCACATGAACCGGGGGCGGATGAGGTCGAGCACCTCGTCGGTCGTCGAGGTCAGCTCGTCCTTCTTCGACAACGGCAGCACGGCGACCTGGTACGGAGCGAGGCGTGGATGCAAGCGAAGCACCGTCCGCTTCTCGCCGGCGATCTCGTCCTCGTGATAGGCGGCAATGAGGAAGGCCATCATCGTGCGGGTCGCGCCAGCAGCAGGCTCGATGACGTGCGGCACATAGCGTTCACCCGTGGCCTGGTCGAAGTACTCGAGACGAACGCCCGAGTGCTCAGAGTGGGCCTTCAGGTCGAAGTCCGTCCTGTTCGCAATTCCTTCGAGCTCACCCCAGCCCCATGGGAAAGCGAACTCGACGTCGGACGTCCCCGAGGAGTAGTGCGAAAGCTCCTCTTCTTCGTGCGCACGTAGGCGTAACAGCTCCTCCGGGATGCCGTAGCGCAGGTACCAGGCAAGTCGCTGCTCGCACCAGTACTCGTGCCAGCGCGAGCTGTCGGCAGGTGGCACGAAAAACTCCATCTCCATCTGCTCGAACTCGCGGGTGCGAAAGACGAAGTTTCCCGGCGTGATCTCGTTGCGAAAGCTCCTACCGAGCTGGGCAATGCCGAATGGCGGCTTGCGGCGCATCGTGGTCTGTACGTTTGCAAAGTTGACAAACATTCCCTGTGCGGTCTCGGGACGGAGATAGGCAACAGACCCCTCGTCCTCGACCGGCCCGACCCAGGTCTTGAACATCAAGTTGAAGGGTCGAGCGTCGGTCAGGTCGGTCGACCCGCACTTCGGACAACGGATCACACCGGCGGAGTCGGGCTCGAGATGATCCGCACGAGAGCGCTCGTTACACGACCGGCAGTCGACGAGGGGATCGGTAAAGGTGGCGAGGTGCCCTGAGGCCTCCCAGACCTTCGGGTTGGTGAGGATCGCCGCATCGAGGGGTAGCACGTCATCGCGCTCTTGGACCATCGCGCGCCACCACGCATCCTTCACGTTGCGCAGCATCAAGGCACCGAGTGGCCCGTAGTCGTACGTCGACCGAATCCCGCCGTAGATCTCGGCGGACGGAAAGACGAAGCCGCGCCGCTTGCAGAGATTGACGACCGCGTCGAACAGCGCAGTCCCGGACAGTCCCTCGTCGGTCATGGCCGAAGGATAGTGGTGCGCAGGCGTCGGTCGAGATGGCGCTCGATCGCCCCGATGGCGAGGTTCTCCACGTCCAGGTCCACGTCGTGGGGTCCTTCGGCAAGTACCGCTCGCAGATCGCCACCGACGATGCGACGGACGAGGGCCACCGTGTCCGGCCCGACGGCCTGACCGCGTCGACAAGTCCGACAGAGAAAGCCTCCTTCGCCAGCGTCAAATGCCACGAGCGGGTCGTTCGATCCGCAACGCGCGCACTCACCCACGACCGGCGCAACACCTTCGATCGTCAGCAGTCGCCAGCAAAAGGCCGCCAGCACGAGTCCCGACGTGCTCGTCGACAGTGTCCGTAAGGCCCCGATGAGCATCGTGAACAGCTCGGGCATCGGATGGCGCTCGACGGCAACCTGATCGACGATCTCGAGCATCGTCATGGCGGGTGCCAGCTTGTCGAGGTCCTCTCGAAGCGTCCGATGGGAGCTCACCACTTCCACCTGGTTGACGACGTCGAGCTCTCGTCCGCTCCAGCACAGCATCGTGACATGCCCGAGGGGCTCGAGTCTGCTGCCGATCCTGCTCTTGGTCTTTCGGACACCCTTGGCGACAGCTCGCACCTTGCCGTGCTCGGGTGTCGCAAGGGTGACGATGCGGTCGGCCTCGCCGAGGCGCATTGTCCGCAGCACGACTCCCTCGTCGCGGTAGAGGCCCACCGATCAGGCGTCCCGGATCCGACCCCCGAGGGCAATCAGGACGACACCGGCCACGAGGAACACGAGCAGGAACAGGGCGGGCTTGAACCCGATTGCCGACAAGAACACCAGCCCAGCAACTGCGAGCATCGCAATGAACAGCCCAGCGAGCCTGCCGGTGTGGTTCCACAGCCACTCCCGCCTTCTGGCTCGCATTTCGAGCCGCTTGTCGTCATCGGTCATCGTTGTACTCCTCCGTAGCGGCGGTCTCGCCTCTGGAACTCACGGACAGCTTCAAAGAGGTTCTCCCGCGTGAAATCTGGCCAGAGAACATCGACAAAGACGAGTTCGGAGTAGGCGAGCTCCCAGAGCAGAAAGTTCGATATCCGGTACTCCGCTGACGTGCGGATGACGAGGTCCGGATCGGGCATGTCCGGGTAGTAGAGACGAGACGCGATGGCGCGCTCGTCGACTTTGCCGGGATCGATCCCCTCGGCGACAATCCTGCGCACGGCGTCGACGATCTCGGCACGTCCGCCGTAGTTGAAGCAGATCGTCAGCGTCAGCTTGCGATTGTCCGCCGTCATCTCGACTGCTTCGTCCATCTGACGCACGAGTCGTCTCGGGACGCGCCAATCCTTGCGTCCAGCAAAGCGGATGCGGACCCCACGAGCGTTGAGGTCATCCCGATTTCTCAGCAGGATGCCTTCGTTGAAGTGCATGAGGTAACGGACTTCGTCCGCCGGCCTTCGCCAGTTCTCCGTGGAGAAGGCGTACATCGACAGCCAACCGATTCCAGCGTCGAGCGCGCCATAGATGGTGTCGAGCATCGCCTCTTCGCCGGCGCCATGCCCTGCTGTACGTGGCAGCCCGCGTGCCTGGGCCCAACGGCCGTTCCCGTCCATCACGCAACCGACGTGTACCGGCACGCGGTTGGGATCAATGCCGTCTACAGCCACGAAGGCAAGTTACTCCTCTCGCGCAATGGCCTCTGGTGCAACGACCCCCGGTGTAACGACCTCTTGTGCGCCGACCGGATCGGTCGTGTCGGTCAGGAGCTGGTCGCGTACCCACTGATCAACAAGCTGACGCGCTTCATCGAATTGGGCGGTGGCGACGAGGTCTGGAAGTGGCCCGTCAATCAGCGTCCGCCAGGCAAGACCCTCACTCGATCGTCCGCTGCCGCGGATTGTCGTGCGGGCGCTGCCGACGAGCTCGGCGAGGATCGCAATGTCCTCGGTCACCACGTCAGCCACCTTGTCCCTGATCCACCCGGCGAGCGCAGGGCTCGTACCCTGCGTGGATACGGCAACCGTCACCGGACCGTGGCGGAGAACGGCGGGCAGGACGAACGAGCATCCCGGAATGTCGTCAGCTGCGTTGACGAGCACGCCGGCGCTATCGCCATCGGCGAAGACCGCCCGGTCGATCTCTGGCACACCGGTTGCGGTCACGACCATCCAGTAGTCAGCCGCTTCGCCTAGCCGATAGCGGCGACGTTCGAGACGCACGTCGAGCGCGGCGAGTTCCTCGACGATCTCTGGGGCGACGACGGTGACATCCGCTCGCGCATCGAGCAGGCCTTCGACCTTGCGTCTCGCAACTTGACCACCACCCACGACCAGGCAGCGTCGCCCCTCGAGCACGAGCGCCACGGGGTAGGTCGGCGAGTCGAGCGGCATGCTCGGTTCATGTTAGGAGGCTCGTGGTGAACGAGACCCCACGAAGCTCCGAACTGCAGCTATGTGGCCATTCATCCTGTGGAAATGCAGACGACACATGTGAGCAATACTGTTTGTAGACAATCTGAGATGTGCAGAGCGATTGCCACACGGCTGAGGAGGTGGTCTCGTGACTCCTCTCCACAGCTTCATCTATGTCGTGGAGTACGTCGGATCGGGCGTGGTAGCGGGCGCCGCATCCACGGCGTTCGGCATCGGGGGAGCGGCGCTATCCACTCCGCTCATTCGGGTGTTTGGCGTTCCTGCGACGCTCGCTGTGGCGACCACGCTCCCGTCAATTCTTCCCGGTTCCCTGGTCGGCTGGTTCAACTACCGCAACGCCGGAATTATCCGCTATTCCACCGTCGTGCGGGTCGTACCGAGCGGGCTTGTCGGCGCGGTCGTCGGCTCCGAGCTATCGCATGTCGTGCCTGGTCACGGCCATGTTCTCATGGTGGCGACCGCCACAATCATCGGCATGTTGGCAATTCGAATGCTTCGCACCGGCGGCGCAGCATTGCGAGTCCCGACATCGCACGGCACGAATCATCTCGAGAAGGGAACGCCGCTGCGACGCAGCGTTACTGGCCACGAGCTAGCCGCACTCGTGAGCGCTGGTCTACTCGCTGGTCTGCTGTCGGGGTTACTCGGGCTGGGTGGTGGCATTGTGCTTGTCCCGGCCTTTGTCGAGCTTCTCGGCTTTCCGATCAAAGAGGCCATTGCCACCTCGCTCATCTGTGTTGGGTGCTTGGCTGTACCGAGCACCATCGTTCACGGCATCGTTGGCGATGTCGACTGGACGGTCGCTTTGCTTTTAGCAGTGGGCACGATTCCCGCAGCTCGTGTGGGTGCCCGAATTGCGCTCGCTGCGCAGGACGGCAGGCTCCAGATGGCCATGGGGGTCCTGCTGCTCGTCGTCGCTGTCGTCTACGGCACGACTGAGCTCGTGGCCGCTCTCGGCGCGTGACCGTCACCGCACTCGACATGTGCAGCGGTGGGCGCCGCTGTTCATCTCGTCGAAATCTCGCAGATATCAACTAGCAACACTAATTGTAGACAATCTGCGACGAACCAGGCAGCTTGGCGGGGAGCCATCTTGCCGACCGATAGCAACATCAACCACAGCCACTCCGGCCCCTATCACGAGGAGCGACGTATGACCCAGCAGTCCGTACAGATCGGCGGGACAAGCGTGCCCGAGAGTCACAGCACCATGTCCCGACGCACGTTCTTCGGCAGGACCGCGCAGGTCGCAGCTGCGCTTGCTGTCGCCGGGGTCGCGCCAGAGGCACTCTCCGGTGTCGCCGCAGCAGCGGTTCGACCCAGGGCCAAGGCACTCACACCGATCGAGGTCCAGCTCAACTACGAACTCAACATTCAGTTTGCTGGCGATATGGTGGCGCTCGCCGAGGGCTACTACGCCGATCAGGGATTTCACGTCTCGCTTGTTCCCGGCGGACCCAACATCGCGCCAGAACCGGTCGTTGCCTCCGGAAAAGCCCTCGTCGGCATCACACACACGACAGAAGCTGCTCAGGCCATCGTAAACGGAGCTGACCTCAAGATCATCGGCGCCGGCTACCAGAAGAACCCCTTCTGCATGATCTCATCGGGGAAAACTCCGCTGAAAACGCCGCAGTCGCTGTACGGCAAGAAGGTGGGCATCTCTGCGTCAAACTCGACGACATGGGATGCGTTCTGCGCAGGAGCCAAGCTCGACGTGTCGAAGATCGACGTCGTCTCGACGAGTTTCGACATCACATCACTCGCCTCCGGCGAGCTCGATGCGCTCATGGGTTTCTTCACCAATGAGCCGATCTTGCTCGCCGCACAGGGGTTCAAGCCCTATGTGTGGCTCTTTGCGGACTTCGGATACCCCCTGATGGAGGAGGTCTACATTGCGCAGACCTCGACGATCTCATCGCCAAGTGGCAAGGCGGAGCTCGTCCGGTTCATGACCGCCGAGGCACGGGGCTGGGCACGCCAGGTGAAGACGCCGTCGCTCGGGGCGTCGCTTGCGACGAATACGTACGGTAAATCGCTCCACCTCGTGCTCGAAGAGCAGGTGAAGGCGGCTCAGGCCCAGAACGCGCTCGTCGTCTCAGCTGACACGGCTGCGCACGGCCTGTTCTGGATGACGCCTCAGCTCATCGCCGAGACGATGAAGTCGGCAAAGGAGGGCAAGGTCGCAGCGACCGCATCGATGTTCACGAACGAGATCCTGGCTGCGGCATATGCAGGCGGAAAGATCTCTTGAGCTTTGTTGAAAGCATCGGCCGCCGTCCCCTTCGGGGGACGGCGGCCTTTACCCGCCTCGCCCCTCGATTGTGGCCAGGCATGGGTACTGCCGCCCTGCTGGTTGCTTGGGAGCTCCTTGCAGTTCTTTGGTTGGCGAAGCGTCACGAGGTCCCCACGATCTCGTCGGTCGTCACGACGATCTGGCACGACCACTTCTACAGCCTCGACCTCGGCGTCACGCTGTGGGAAGCGCTACGTGGCTACCTGATCGGTAATGGGCTTGCTGTCGTACTCGGGGCACTCGCCCTGCTCGTCCGGCCGATCGAGCGAGTGCTCCTCCGCTTCGCCGTCGCGACCTACTGCATCCCGACGATCGCCGTCGGGCCACTTCTCGCGATCTTGTTTTCGCTCGATACAACCAAAGTCGTCATGTCAGCACTCTCCGTCTTTTTCGTGACTCTCGTGGGCGTGCTGACCGGCCTCCACGACGCGCCGTTATCCTCGCTCGATCTCGTTCATGCAACGGGCGGTGGCCGATGGGCAGCTCTGATCAAGGTGCGAATGCGTGCCGCCGTTCCATCGGCGTTTTCAGGGCTCGCGATCGCAGGACCAGCCGCCATCCTCGGCGCAATTATCGGTGAATTCCTCGGTGGCACCGATGGTCTCGGTGTCGTCATGGTGAACAGCGAAGCCTCGCTCGAGGTCGCACGAACGTGGGGTGTTGCGATCGTGGCAACTGCAGTGTCCGGCGTCATCTTCGGGGGGACGCTGTGGATGGGTCGCGCCCTAGCGCCTGGCTATTTCGGGGGCGAGATGGGGCGTGCCGACGAGCAGCGGCGACGGTTTGTCGCACCTGGCAATTGGCCATGGCCTGCCCGCCTCGTCGTGGCCACAGTGTCCAGGATGGGTTCCATTGTTGTCACGTTGCTGGCGATAGTTGCAGTCTGGGCGGCGATGGTGAAGGGCTTCGCGCTCAACCCCTATTTTGCGAAGACTCCCTCCGCGGTTTGGAGCTCATTGACAAGCACCGTGACAGGACCAACCAACCGAAGTGAACTTTGGTCGGGTTTTACGATCACGCTGCGCGACGCAGCGATCGGCTATCTCATCGGTACGGTGGCGGCCATACTGCTGGCTGCCGGTTTCGTTCTTTGGTCATTTGTCCAGTACACGTTCATGCCGATCGTCGTGGTGCTTCGAGCTGTGCCGCTCGTGGCGATGACTCCGCTGCTGGCACTTGTCTTCGGTACGGGGGTGGGGGTCGTGGCGGCGGTCGCTGGCATCGTCGCATTTGTCCCATCGGTGGTGATCGTCTACGAGGGCTTGCGATCTCCACCGCCGACCACTCTCGACCTTCTCCACGCATATGGTGCCTCGTCACGCGTGACCATGTGGCGGCTCCGATTGCCGTACGCATTTCCGTCGCTGTTCGCCGCGGCCAAGATCGCTGTACCTGGCTCTGTGCTTGGCGCCGTTCTCGCCGAGTGGCTCGTCGCATCGAATGGTCTTGGTCGAGACATGGCGCTCGCGATAACGCAGTCAAATTTTCAGATTCTCTGGGCAGCAACGGCAATTGTCACCGCACTGTCTGCCGTTGCCTACAACGTTCTCAGTGCAACTGAGTACGGTGCACGAGCCCGGCTTGGGCGATGAGGGCAAAGACGTGATGGCGGCAAGGTCGTGACACGAATTCAAAGATTTCGAGAGCGAGGTAGTCAATGCGTGTAGGAGTCCATCGGCTCGCCATGAACCATCCTGGCGACACTTCTGCATTAGAGCGAATCGTCGAGTCGGGAGTGATCGACCCTGCGAGCATCATCTGCTCAATCGGCAAGACCGAGGGGAACGGTGGCGCAAATGACTTCACTCGGGCGCTCGCCACACTCCGCTTTGCGAGCGTCATCGGCCGCTACCTCGACAAATCCGCAGAGCAAGTCGCAGAGGAAGTTGCTTTTGTCTGGTCCGGCGGGTGTGAAGGGGTCATCTCCCCGCATGTGACGGTGTTCACGCGTGAAGAGGATCGCGCCCCACAACGGGAGATGCCTGAAGATGGTGGTCGGCTCGCGATCTCGGTCCAGCGCACACGCGCCTTTCTCCCCGAGGAGGTCGGGCGCCTTCCCGAGATCGAGGCCGTCGCAGAGGCAACTCGCCTGGGTCTCACCGATCTCGGCGTCCATGATCGAGCGGACGTGCATCTGGTCCAGGTCAAGGGCCCGTTGTTGACACCTGCCGGGATTGCGGATGCAGCGAGCAGAGGTATGTCCGTCGTGACCGAGGATCCCAATCGCTCGAAGGCCTTCGCTCGCGGAGCCACTGCGCTCGGTGTTGCTCTCGGTCTCGGTGAGCTGAGCACCTCTGACGTCGACGACGCGATGGTCGCCAGCGATCTCAGCCGGTTCTCCAGCGTCGCGTCGACATCGGCTGGCGGGGAACTCACCAGCTGCGAGGTGATTTTGCTTGCGAACTCGCCAGAGTCAACGAGCGATTTCCGGATCGGCCATTCGTTGCTCAGTGACGCGATCGACGTCCCAGCGGTCTGCTCAGCACTGCGTAGCGCCGGGCTGGACTTCGACTGTCTCCCCGACGACGAGCAGCGCTCACGCATCGCCGCAGTGTTCGCCAAGGCGGAAGCACCGCCGGGTGGCCTGCTGCGCGGTCAGAGGACGACCATGCTCTCCGATGCCGATATCAACTACGAGCGACATGCTCGCGCTGCAGTCGGCGCAGTGATCGCAGCGGTCACCGGGGATCCTCGTATCTTCGTGTCGGGAGGGACTGAGCACCAGGGGCCACCCGGGGCAGCGCCGCTGGCAACTATCGTTGGGGTCTAAGTATTGGCCGGCTGATCGTGACGACGGGGGACACGTCAGGTGACACTCAATAGCCGGTCTGATGGCAAGCCCTCGACGCCCGGGAAGGTCACGGACGACGACCTGGCTGCCATGACCTCGCCAATCCATCAGCGAAGCATCGTCGAGCTTGCAGCCGACGAGATCTGTCGACTGATTTTCGCCGGGGCCTACGGGCCTGGTGAACAGCTGCGCGAAGAGCGACTCACTCAGCAGCTCGGCATCAGTCGACCGCCACTGCGCGAGGCGCTACGGATTCTCACCGAACAGGGCCTTCTCGAGCAGATCCCTCGACGTGGTGTGCGAGTGATGTCGCTGTCCAAAGAGGATCAGCAAGAGATCTACACGCTTCGCAATGCTCTGGAGGTTTTCGCGCTCGAGATGGCACTTCCGCAACTCGACCCGGCTGGACTCGAAGCGATGCGCGTTGCGCTCGATGAGATGTGGATTGCGGCACGTGCGGGTGACCTGGCCGGAGTGCTCGCGGCCAATCGGAGCTACCACATCGGCCTGGTGTCGCTTTCGGGTCACCGCCGTCTCGTCAAGACCTATACGAGCCTGATGCGTCAGATGCAGCTGTACATGTCCGTCAACCTGCGCTTCGAAGCAGGATCTGCGGGCGACTTGTTCGAGGGCTGTCGGCGCCACGAACGGTTGTACGCCACGCTCTGCAGTGGCGACGAGGAACAGATCCGGGCAGAGCTCATGCAGCACGGAGCGAGCGCGTACATCGACCACGCGTGACCACAGCGACGAAGGCTCAGCGGTGAATAGCGAGCTGGTCAGCTGGAGCGTCTCGAAGCTCGCTCAAGCGATACGTCTCCGAGAGGTCAGCGTCGTCGAGGTCGTACGGGCGTATCTGGATCAGGCTGACCACCATGCGCCACTGAACGCGTTCGTCACCCGGCGCGACGACGAGCTGCTCGCCGAAGCAGTGCGTGCGCAGAGCGCCGTCGATGCGGGCGACGAGCTCGGACCGCTGCACGGCGTGCCGTTTTCGGCCAAGGATGTGCTTGCGTCGGCAGGGCTTCGCACGACACTCGGCAGCGAGGCGCTCGCCACCACCGTTCCACGCTTCAACGCATCAGCGATCACCCGTCTGCGTGCTGCTGGCGCCCTCCTCGTGGGCAAGACAAATTGCCCGGAGCTCGCATTCGGCGTCACCTGCGATAGCCCGGTGATCGGCGCCACGATGAGTCCGTATGGTCCAAACTGGACACCAGGGGGATCGAGCGGCGGGGAAGCAGTCGCTGTCGCTACGCGCAGCTCGGCGTTTGGCATCGGAAGCGATTTCGGTGGGTCGGTCCGCTGGCCGGCACAGTGCACCGGCATCGTGGGGATGCGGCCGACGCCCGGGCGTATCCCGGGAACCGGGCAGTTGCCCGGGGCTGGTGGCTCCCTTGCGATCGACGACCCAGCGTTTGTGAATCCTGCGACGATGCAAGGGCAACTTCAGGTGGTCGGGGTGCTCACACGTGGTGTCGCCGATGCCGCGCTCGTTCTTTCGTGTCTTGCCGGAAGCGATGGGCTTGACCCCTTTGCAGCGGCAGTGCCCGTACCGGCTTCGGCACCCGCATCGGTGGCCGGACTCAGGGTTGCATGGTGCGACGGAGCAGCTATCGGCCCTGTCCGACAGGAAGTTGTCCGCGCTTGTCGAGACGTTGCTTCAGCCCTTGATGGCCACGTCGCAACCGTCGAGGAACGTCCCCTTGCGCTGGTCGGAGCACACGAGGCCTTCAACGACCTGCGAGCAATGGAGCAGCTAGCAGATCAGCGACTTGCGCTCGGTGACCGTGTCGATCGCTGTAGCGGCTTCATCCGCTCGACGCTCGCCTCCGTCCCGGCGCCAGATCCGCTTGCCGAGGCGCAGATGCGTCGAAGGGTCGGTCAAGCGCGCAGGACTGGGCTGGATGCGTTTGCAGGCTTCGACATCCTGATCCTTCCCGTTGCCGCGGGCCCAGCCTCCGCGCCCGATGGCACCCTCGACGTCGACGGAACGCTCCTGCAAGGCTGGCAAATCATGGCGCACTGTCGCGCTGTCTCTCTTCTCGGCGTTCCCTCAGTTTCGGTCCCCGTCGCGGTCTCCGCAGAGGGCCTACCGCTCTCGGTGCAGGTGGTCGGACGCCCGTGGGGAGAAGATGCCGTACTCGCCGTAGCCGCCGCGCTGGAGGAGCTGACCGCTTCCGCTAAAATCTGACCGGGGAACTCAACTATGATGATGGCGTGAAGACGGAGGAGCTAGCGTGAGCACGGTCGTGGAACGAGCCTACGAGCACGAGATTGCCGATGCCTGCCGCGACCTCGAAGGCTCGTCCCCCCAGGAGGTCATCGCCTGGGCCCATGAGCGCTTCGAAGACCAGCTCGTCCTCGCGTCGTCCTTCCAGGACTGTGTCCTCATCGACCTCGTTGTCCAGGTCGTGCCCGATATGCGTGTCGTGTTTCTCGACACCGGCTACCACTTTCCCGAGACGTTGGCGTATCTTCGCCGGATCGAGCGTCGCTACGGATTGAACCTCGACGTGCGCAAGCCTTCGGTGCCGCTCGACGTCAACCCGTGCGGCTCGCCAGGTTGCTGCCAGGTGCGCAAAGTCGCACCGCTCGCAGAGGCGCTTGAAGGCTCGGCGGCATGGATCACGGGGCTGAAGAGGGTCGACACCCCCGAGCGTGCCGACGCGCCGGTCGTGAGCTGGGACGGTGCCAAGGGGCTCGTCAAGGTCAACCCCATCGTGGCCTGGACCGAGGACGACGTCGAAGAGTACGTCGTCTCTCGTGATCTGCCTCGCCACCCGCTCAGCTATGTCGGCTACGCCTCGATCGGCTGTGCTCCCACGACGCGGCCCGTCGCCGATGGCGAGGATCCCCGCGCTGGACGATGGCCCGGGAGCGAGAAGACGGAGTGCGGCCTGCATCTGTAGGTCGACACCGACGATGGAATTTCTGCGCCCACTCAGCGACGGGGCTTCGCTTGCGCCTCAAGAGCTTTGGAAGCTCGAACGCAACCCCCTCGACGTAGCGGCGTCGATCCGGGAGACCTACTGCAACACCGGCGCCGATGCGATCGCCAAGGTCCCGGGCGAGGTCGAGCGGCTGAAGTGGGTTGGGCTCTATCCGCAGCGCCAAGGCGGCGACGCGTTCATGATGCGCGTCAAAGTGCCGGGTGGATTCCTCACCGCCGAGCAAGCTCGCGTGCTCGGTGAGATCGTCGACACCTATGCCGGAGGACCCGAACCCCATCCGATCTGGGGCGATCGCTACTGCGACATCACGACTCGCCAGACGCTCCAGCTGCACTGGCTCCACATTGCCGATATTCCAGGTATTTGGGACGCGATGGAGCAGGTCGGCATCACGACGATCCAGGCATGCGGAGACAGTGCGCGCAACGTCACCGGTTGCCCAGTCGCTGGTGTCGATGCATCTGAAGCCTTCGACGCGTCGGTGATCGCTGATCAGATATCAGCGTTTTTCACGGGCAATCGGGAGTACTCGAATCTGCCTCGAAAGTTCAAGATCAGCGTCACGGGCTGTGTCGACGACTGCGCCCGGGCCGAAATCAACGACATCGGCCTGTGGCCGGCTCGCCTTGGCGATGGCACGCTCGGCTTCAACCTCGTCGTCGGCGGCGGTCTGTCCGACGGTCCGCGCATGGCAAGCGATATCGATGTCTTCGTAGCGCAAGACGAAGCGCTCGAGTGCTGTCGAGCGATCGCGCAGCTCTTCGGTGAACTCGGCAACCGGGAGAACCGTGGCGTGAGCCGCATGCGCTACCTCGTCCAAGAGCTCGGGCCGGAGCGGTTTCGCGACGAGCTGGCGACGCGGGCGTCGTTTGCACTTCGCCACGCCGGAGAGAGCCTGACTCGAAGACATCGCGGCGACCATGTCGGTGTACATCCTCAGCACGGAGTGGCTGCTGACGGCAGCCCGCTCGTCTACGTGGGCTGCTCGGTAACCGTGGGTCGACTGACGGGCCGTGAGCTCGTCGAGATTGCAGGACTGGCTGAGCGTTTTGGCGATGGCACCGTGCGCTTCACGACGGACCAGAATGTCGTCCTGACCGGTGTCGCCGAGAGCGACGTCGAGGAGCTGTGCCAAGCCGAGGTGCTGCGCCATCACTCACCGTTCCCCGGGCCATTCTCACGGGGGACGGTTGCGTGCACGGGGACCGAATTTTGCCGGTTCGCCATCGTCGAGACGAAAGAGCGGGCCGCCGCATGGGCACGCGACATGGATGCTCGCTTTGGTGATGTGCTCAGCGCAGCCGGCCTCAACAGCGCTGATGCAACACTTCGGGTCCATTTCTCCGGGTGCTCAGCGTCGTGCGCGCAGCCCCAGATTGCCGACATCGCCTTTCGTGGTGAGACGGCCCATGTCGGGGAAGAGATCGTCGAGGCCGTCGACATCGGACTCGGTGGCAGCCTCGGTAGCGACGCCGGCTTTGCAGACTGGGTTGTCGGAGCATTGCCGGTTGCCGATGTTCCTGAAGCGCTGGCCCGGTTGACCGAGCGCTTCCTCGCGGAACGGCAAGACGGCGAGACGCTGCACGCCTTCTCCCGTCGTCACGACCTCGGGTCACTTCGGGCGACCCTCATCGGGAAGGCGCAGAGCAGATGACCGATGTCGTCGAGGTGACGAGCTCCGCTCGGCCGCTCTCCACTCCTTCGGCCTCTACTGCCGCGGCCTCTACTGCCGCGGCCCCAGAGCTGCCGATCATTCCTCCTTACCGACTGCGGGCATCGATGAACACCATCGAAGAGGCGCCGGGCAAGGTGTGGTTCTTCGAGCTCGCCGCTGCGGTGATCGATGCGGATCGCTGTGTGCGATGCGGCGTCTGTGTGGCTGCGTGTCCCACCGACTCCATCGGCATCGGACATGACGACCTGCCTGCGCTCGTCAAGATGTGCACGGGATGCTCGCTCTGCTGGGACTTCTGCCCACGCGGTGGACTGCGGTACGAGACGACCTGGCTTCCCGACGAGGCAGAGGCCGGAGAGCCAGCTGCCGCCCCTACCTCGCCTCTGGGCGAATCCCCAGTGGCTTCGACCCCCCCCGGACAGTCAGAGCCCCCGGCGCTCATTGTGGGCGCGGACCCGGCCCCCGGTCTCGGTGCGGTGGTGGCGACCTATGCGGCAAGAATACGCTCCGGCAACCCGTTTCGTGCCCCGTCAGCTCAAGACGGCGGCGTGGTTTCGGCCATCCTGCTCGCTGCTCTCGAAGCCGGAGACATCGATGGTGCGCTTCTCGCCAGGGTTGATCCGAAGACACCGTGGCGAGGTGTGCCCTACGTGGCGACGACGAAGCAGGAGATCCTCAAGTCTGCAGGCAGCTTCTACAACCAGACGATGGCCCTTGCCGCACTCGATCTGGAGCGTATCGGTCTGGGGCCCAGTGCCCGCATCGCCGTCGTGGGTACGCCATGTGAGATCCAAGGCGTCCGTGCTCTGCAGCGCCGGGCGTGGCATCGCGGTAGCTCGCGAGTCGATGCGATCACGCTCACCATTGCGCTGTTATGCACGAAGAGCTTCGACTACAAGAAGCTCATGCTCGATGCGTTGCGGGACGAGCGTGGTCTCGACCTTGCACAGGTCGGCAAGGTCGACGTCATCCGCGGCCGGATGCTCGTCGAGAACTTGGAGCACAAGGTGGTCGTGGACGAGCCGGTGAAGGCTTTTCATGGCGCTGCGCTGAAGGGCTGCGATGAGTGCGCCGACTTCCTCGGACGCGCTGCCGATCTGTCCGTGGGCAGTGTGGGCAGTCCGGACGGCTGGTCGAGCGTTCTCGTACGCACGCCCGCTGGTGCAGTGGCGTTCGAGCGAGCGATGCCGGTGCTCGAACTCGACGAGATTGAGCACCCTGAGGCACTCGACAAGCTCGACCGGCTCGACAAGCGCATTGCAACGACGTCGCTGCGCCGGCCGCTCGATCCCGACGGTCCGATGTTCATCGAATTCGCCGATCACCTCAACGCCTACGACGGAAGCGATCGGGCGCCCGTCTGGCGTGGTTATTGAACTGATCGCGGGTGCGGCCACAACCGGTCGCGCAGTCCTGACGCCCGAGCGACGGGATGCTCCACGGCTGCTCGGATAGCAGCCGCGCTCGCCACGACGGTCACGTCGAGCTTTGCTCGCGTCACTGCGGTGTAGAGCAGCTCACGACTGAGAACGGGAGAGCCCGCCTCCGGCAGGGAGACCACGACGCTGTCGTACTCCGAGCCTTGACTCTTGTGGATGGTCATCGCCCACCAGGTCTCGACGGCAGCGAGCTGGGAGGGCGCGACGTAGCGCAGGGCACCGTCTGCGGCAAAGACGACATCTCGTCGATCGCCATGACGCACGACGAGTCCTGCTTCACCGTTTGCCAGGTGATTGGCGTAGTCGTTCGCCGTGACGATCACCGGGCGGCCCACGTAGAAGCGACGCGAGGTGTCGATCGCTCCGACGGCTGTAGTCAAGCCAGCCTCGATCTTGCGCGTCCAGTCGTAGAGGCCATGAGGCTGGCGGCGAATCGCTGTCAGCACTTTCAGTGACGTGCACGCCTCGAGAGCCGAAGGTGCCTCGCCCGATCGCGCCAAGCTGACGACCTGCGCTGCACGTTCCACGACTCGATCGACCACGCTGGCCAGTCCCTCCCGGTCATCGGCCCGGACCCAGGAGACCCCAAGGGGAGCGTCATCGAGGATGGAGATGACGTCGTCGCTTCGTCCGTCGCGCACGGCATCGGCGAGCTCAGCGATAGCTGAACCGGAGGCAAAGCGACGGCGGCGATCGAGTACCACGACGCGAGAGTCGAGTGGCCCGTGGCCGGGAGCCCCTGGCGCGGCCGGCCCGACGATGTCCCGCATGACCGAACCCGCCTCGATGCTTGTGAGCTGCGATGGATCGCCGACGAGCACGATTCCACTCGTCGGTCTGACGGCGTCGAGGAGTGCTGCCATGAGAGGTAGCGAGACCATCGACATCTCGTCGACGACCACGAGGTCGTGGTGGAGAGGGTTTCGGGCATTGCGGGCAAAACCAGCGCTTGATGTCGCGCCGAGCAGGCGGTGAATCGTCGTTGCCGTGGTCGATCCCAGCGCCTCGGCCACGCTCGCGTCGAGTGCGCCGGCCGTAGCAATCCGAGCGACGGCCGTGCCGAGCGCCTCGTTGATGCGAGCGGCGGCCTTGCCGGTCGGCGCGCAGATCGCTACCTCGATCGGTCGTGCACGCGACATGCCGAGCCGGATCGATGCCGTGAGCAAGCCAGCGAGCGTGTGGGTCTTGCCCGTGCCCGGCCCCCCGGCAATGACGGTGAGCTTGCCGGTGAGGGCAGATCGAGCGGCGAGCCGCTGGGCGTCGGGCTCCTCGACAGGTTCAGGTCCAAAGATCTCGTCGAGGACGGTGTCAAGCTCGTCACGATCACCCAGCAGGTCATCGTCGGCTGCCTCACAGCGGCGCAACAACTCGGTGGCAACGGCCACTTCGTCAGTGAACAGACGCTGGAGATAGACGCGAGGGCCGTCGAGCACAAGCGGTCGCAGCGGCTCGCGGCCACCCGATTCCGGCCGAGCGACGAGCGGGCTCGTGTCTAGCGAGTTGATCCACGAAGACGCGTCCGGCCATGCCAGAGCGATCGGAGCGTCGCTGTCAGGATCTGGTCCGAGGCGCTCCAGCTCGGGAAGTTCGATGCAGACGTGGCCAAGACGTGCGGCTCGGGCGGCGAAAGCCAAGGCGATCAGGGTGGTGTTGTCTGTTTGCGGTGCGAGGCGCACGTACGTCGCGCAGATCTGAGCTTCTCCAGGGCCGATCAGCTGAGCTTCGATGAACGGCTGCAGCACATCCAGCCCCGGTGCAAGGCGCGCTGTGAGCACGAAGTCAGGTGTCGTCACGACAGCACGCCGTCGAGAAGGTCACTGAGGTCGGTGACGAGTGCCGGGGGAACGTGCCACGAGAACACGCCCGGCGTCTGGCCCTCGATCACCGGTGCTCGTCGCCCGGTCATGCCACGCAAGAAGAGATACTGCGCGCCTCCAAGGTGGCGCTCAGGTGAGTACCCCGCCATCCGCCAGCGCAGGTAGCGGTGCAACGCGACGCAGTACAACAGCGCCTGGAGTGGATAGTGATGCTCGACCATCGCCTGAGTAAGTCCAGCTGGCCCGTACGCGGCAAGCGGATGTGTCGAGCCGGGCACAGCGAGCCGGTTCGTCTTGTAGTCGACGACGACGTAGCGAGGATCGGCGCCTGTCTCACGGAGTCCTGATCGGCCATCTGACGCTTCGTGCACCCGTAGGACAACGTCGATCGAGCCAGTGAGGTGCCCGGCGAGCTCGACCGAGAACACGCCAGCGGCAAGCTCGTCAGCCCAGCCACGTAGCGGGTCGTCGGGCGCAAGGTGAGACGCGACGAGCGAGCCAATCATGCGGTCGGTTGCTCGACGAGCACCGTTTGCAAGCAACAGCTCGAATGACATCTCGTGCAAGCGGTCCGAGGCAGAGATTTCGCTGAGTGAACGACCACCGAGCACCGGTCCGCACCGCGTCTCCAGTGCTGCGCGCAGACCGGCGACCAGGAGTGCCTGACCCATCGCCTCGTCTGCGCCGACGATGGACGGGGTCAGGTCGACGTGACGCCAGTGCTGCGCAAGGACAAGCTGGGAGGTGATCGCAGTGTCGAGGTCGGGATCGGCCAAGTCGATCTCCGAAAGCACGCTATGGACGAGCGTTCCAAACGCCGCACCTGCGGGCAGGTGAGTGAGCGGCGCAACCGCACCTGCATCCCAGCTGGTGTCGTCTGCTCTCCTGACGGTGTCTCCGTCTGCTTCCCCATCTGCTTCCCCATCACGGTGCGACTCGTCAGCTGCCCCGCCTACAGGCTCTGCCGGGTTGTCGGCGAGCGTGTGGGAGGCCTCGCGACTAGTGATCGCTGTGAACGACCAACGTTGACGTGAGCGGTCGAGAGGCCGATCGAGCCGGGCCACGTCGAGCGCGCCCTGCAGCGTGGCGGGACCGCGGTCGTTCCACGGCGATTGCGCTCGTCGTGCGTGGCCGTGCACTGACGCCACCATTGTTCCTTGGCTTCGAGCCAGCGTCGGACCCAGGTCGTCGAGCACAGCGTGATCGTCGGGGAGAGTCACCTTGTCGGCGCTAAATGCCTCGGGATCGATCCGGCCGCCAGACCGGGCGAACAGCACGTGGGCCAGGCCTGATTGCGAGCTGTCCCGGGTGCGTGTCCACCACACAACGGTGTGGTGCTTGGCGCGGGTGAGCGCAACGTAGAGCAAACGAAGGTTTTCGCCAGCGGCTTCTCGCTTTGCGAGTTCGACGCGGCGCTTTGCCGTGGCTTTATCGGGCCAGTCCACGCGGGAGTCGGGGGTATAGGTGCGCTTGTTGGTTGTGGGATCGTGGAAAATCACGGGAATTT